>JAABUX010000006.1_pt1 | contig 322484 bp, 307 predicted proteins | sample 5561851 | NCBI WGS metagenome assembly JAABUX01 (sample SAMN10711883, study PRJNA513361) | rock metagenome | isolation source: Antarctica rocks | place: Antarctica: Victoria Land, Richard Nunatak red sandstone | collected 2016-01-03 | reverse complement strand
GCAGCCGCCGCCGATCGAGCCCGCAACTTCCCCCGCGTCGTTGACAGCGAACGCCGGACCTAAACTGACCGGCGCCGAGCCGTTGATGTCCGTCACCGTCGCGAGCGCAGTGCGTCGCCCGGTTGTAGTCCAACGCTGTAGCGCGTCAAGTAGATCGAACGATGCACAATGCGAGGAAACCGTAAGCTGGCTCATGGTCGTCGTCACCTCTTGCTTGGGGCTTGGCACTGAACTCGCACACGCCTACATTTATTGCGCGAGCGGGTGCGCGTCCAAAATGGACGCCGATTCGGCAAGCGTGCGCGAGGCCACGATGATCGTCGTAGGACCGGCGCAATTCCGTATCTCCCAGGCGAGCAGCGTGCCGCGCGTAGGTCCGAGCTCGCGCGCCAGCTTGTCGAAGCCGCCCATGCGCCGCGAGAAGCCGGCCGCAAGAATGATTGCGGCCGGCCCCGGGTACTCGACTCCAATCATCCGAGCAGTCGTTCGGGAACGATCGGCAAGTTGCGAACGCGCACGCCCGTGGCATGGTACACCGCGTTTGCTATCGCTGCCGCCATGCCGACGATACCGATTTCACCGATGCCCTTCACGCCTGCCGGATTGACATGGTCGTCCGTTTCGTCGACGAGCACGACGTCGAGTTGCGGGATGTCGGCATTGACCGGCACGAGATAGTCGGCGAGGTTCGCATTCATCACCCGACCGAACCGGTTGTCGTAGCGGCCTTCCTCGTGCAGGGCCATCCCGACGCCCCAGACCATCCCGCCGAGATACTGACTGCGCGCGAGCTTCGCGTTGAGGATGCGGCCGGCGGCGAACGCGCCGACGAGCCGGCGCAGCCGTACGGTACCGAAATCCGGATCGACGACGACTTCGGCAAACTGTGCCCCGAACGAGTGCGCGGAGTACGGCGACTCGGCGGCCGGTGGAACGGTCGTGTCGGCCAGCGCCGAGACCGCACCGCCGTGACGTTGCACGAGCGCTGCAACGCTTTCACTGTGCCCGCCACCCGAAAGCATGCCGTTAGCGACGCTGACGGCGTCGGCGCCGAGCCCGTGCAGCGGCGAGGCGGCGTCGGCGACGGCAAGTCCCGCAAGTTTCGCGCGCATCGCTGCACCGACCGCGACGATTGCCGAGCCGATGCTCGCCGTCAGCTGCGAGCCACCTGCAACCGGCGCCTGCGGCATCTGCGTGTCGCCGAGATCGAAGCGCACGTGTTCGATCGGCAGGCCGAGCGCTTCGGCCGAGAGCTGTGTGAACGCCGTGTACGCGCCCGTCCCGATGTCGGTCCCGCCGCTTTGCACGAGCGCCGTGCCGTCGCCATGGACCGTTGCCGACGCCGACGCTTTGGAACGATTCGTGGGATACGTGGCGCTCGCCATGCCGAGGCCGATCAACAAACCGCCGTCACGCATCGAGCGTGGCGCGGCGGTGCGGCGCGACCAACCAATGCGCTCGGCTCCGCGCGCGTAGCACGCCTGCAGCGACTTCGAGGTAAAGGGCTTGGACGTGTGCGGATCGCTTTGAGCGTAGTTGCGCAGCCGTAGCTCGATCGGGTCGAGTTTGGCTGCGTACGCGAGCTCGTCCATCGCGGACTCGAGCGCAAACGAACCGCTCGACTCGCCCGGTGCGCGTTGATACGTCGGCGTGCCGACGTTCGTGCGCACGAGCCGGTGCGTCGTTGCCGCATTTGGAACGGCATAGAGCATGCGGCTGATGAGCGCGCTCGGCTCGAGGAATTCATCGAACGTCGAGGTGCGCGTGAGCACGTCGTGCGAGAGTGCGACGAGCCTGCCGTCGCTCGTCGCACCAAGCTTCACGTGTTGCTCGGTCCGCGGGCGGAAGCCGACGCCATGGAACATTTGCTCGCGTGTAAGCACGATTTTTACCGGCCGCCGAACGACCTTCGCGGCCATTGCGGCCAGCAGCACGTGCGCTTGCGTGCCGCCCTTCGAACCGAACCCTCCGCCGACGAACTTCGTCACGACGCGCACGTCGCTCTCGGGCAGGTCGAGGATCGCCGCCACCGACGAACGACGTGCGAATACGCCTTGCGAAGCGTCGTAGAGCGTCAGACGCGGCCCATCCCAAAGGGCAACCGTCGCGTGCGGCTCCATTGGATTGTGAAACTCGTCGGCAATGCGGTACACGCTGTCGACCTTGATTCGGGCGGCGCTGAACGCGCTCTCGGGATCGCCGCGGCGCGAATCGGTCGTCTGGCGGTTGGCGCGCGCCGGCGCGTATGGCTGCGCCCCATCGTCGTGCAGATCGAGCACCGCCGCGGCGCGATCGTAGCTGACGGCGACCAGCGTCGCCGCGTGCGTTGCGCGCTCGAACGTATTGGCGACGACAACTGCGATCGGCTGGCGATCGTAGAGCACCCGATCATCCTGCAGCAGCCGCAATTTTTTGTCGGCCCGCTGCGCATCGGTGTTGACCCGCGGCGCATTGTGGTGGGTGAGCACGCCGATCACGCCTGGTGCGCGCAATGCACGGCTCGCGTCGAGCGCGGCGATGCGACCGTGCGCGATCCCCGCACTCGTCACGATCACGCCGTAGGCCACGTGCGGCACCGGCTCTTCGTACGAGTACTTCGCCGCACCGGTCACCTTTGCGCGCCCGTCGACCCGATCCAGCGGCTTCCCGATCATGCCGCACCGCCCGCGGCGCGTAGCGCGCGCACGATCGCGCGCTTGACGAGCGCCAGCTTGAAGGCGTTGAGCGTTCGAGGCCGTGCGTCGGCGAGCGCGGCGTCGGCGGCAGCCGCAAATGTCCCATCCGTCGCTGGCCGGCCCCTCAGCGTACGCTCCGCGGCGAGCGAACGCCACGGTATCGGCGCAACGCCGCCCAGGCCGAGCCGTGCATCGCGGATCGTTCCGCCCGCGACGTCGAGTCCGGCAGCAACGGAAACGAGCGCAAACTCGAACGACGCGCGGTCGCGGATCTTGAGGTACGCGGAGCGCTGCGTGAGGGCGCTGGGAACAAACGATATGCCCGTGATGAGATCGCCGTGCGCAAGATTCGTGTCGCGCCACGGTGTGGCACCCGGTAAGCGATGGAAATCGCCGAAGGGGATCGTGCGTTCGCCGCCGTCGCCGGCGATGTGAATCGTCGCGTCGGTCAGCAACATCGCGACCGCAAAGTCGCTTGGGTGCGTGCAAATGCACTCGGGGCTCGCGCCGAGCAGCGCATGGCGGCGATTGTCCCCGGAGATCGCCGAGCAGCCGCTGTCGGGTACGCGCTTGTTGCATGGAGTTGCGACGTCGCGGAAATAGACGCACCGCGTCCGCTGCATGATATTTCCGCCGATCGAGGCCATGTTGCGCAGTTGCGGTGAAGCGGAGAGCGCGAGCGCGCGCGTCACGGCCGGTGCCGCACGGCCGACGACCGGATCGTCTGCGACCTCGTTCATGCGCGCGAGCGCGCCGATGTGCAGCCTGCCGTCGGGCATTGTCTCGATCCGTCCGAGCGGCAGATCGTTGATGTCGATGAGCGCGCTCGGCGCCGCCGACCCGATCTTGGTGAGATCGATGATGGAGGTTCCGCCCGCGAGAAAGGCGGCGTTCGGATCGCGTTTCACGGCGGCGCGCGCGGCCGCGGTCGTCGCGGCGCGGCCGTAGGCGAACGGTTGCATCAGGCGTGCGCCGCCGCGCGGACCGCGTCGACGATGTTGGGGTACGCGCCGCAGCGGCAGATGTTGCCGCTCATCTGTTCGCGGATAACGCTATCGTCGAGCGCACGGCGTTCAGCCAGCAGTCCGACCGCCGACATGATCTGTCCCGGCGTGCAATAGCCACACTGAAATGCGTCGTGCTCGACGAACGCGGCTTGCACGGGATGTAACTCGTCGCCATGCGCGAGCCCCTCGATCGTCGTGACGGCCTTGCCTTCTGCAGCGATCGCAAGCGTGAGGCAACTGTTGACGCGGTGGCCTTCGACGAGCACGGTGCACGCGCCGCATTGACCCTGATCGCAGCCCTTTTTCGTCCCGGTCAAACCGAGGCGCTCGCGAAGCGCGTCGAGCAACGTCACGCGTGGCTCGAGCGCGAGCGTTCGCTCGACGCCGTTGACGCGCATGCGCACGGGCCCCGGCTCCGGACCACGTAATGCCACCGGCGCCGCTACATTGGGCAGCGCCTCGGCCGCTTCGGTCGTAAATCCGGCTTGCGCAGCCACGCCCGCAAGGCCGGCGGAAAGCGTGAAAGCGCGCCGGCTGATCGCTCGTTTGTCCGACATCTTAGCCACGAGCATCTCCGGTTTTCAAAGTAATGCTGCTTCGCCAAATCGGCGATGAGTCTATAGCTGGATAGGTAGCAACGAGCTCCATGGTGCCTAGTCGATGCGATATTCGTAATTCGCGGATTCGGGTTCCTTCACGCGCCGATTCTTCTCAGGCACGTTCGTCGAGTCGTTTTTCTCAGCCCGTGTTCGAGTGCGTCGAGACAACGGCGCGCGAGGGTTTCCGCGACGGCGACACTTGACGCGAGACTGCGATCCGGACCGTCGACGATGAGCGATGATAGGCCGTGGACCGTGGACCACGCCGCAAGCACGAGCGGCTCGACGGGTCCTCGCGCGATCACGCCCGCTTTCTGGCAGTCCTCGATTGTTTCGACCAGGAGCTGATGGCCGACATCCCGGTTCGGCGATGCCTCCGAGTCGGGAACGGCATAGAGCTCCGGGCGGAACATGATTTGAAATTCAGCCGGATTGCGATATGCGAAGCGGACGTACGCGACCCCGATTCTGCGGAGCGCCTCAAACGGATCGTGACTGCTCGACCGAGCGCGGCGCATTTCCGCGGCAAGTCGTTCGAAAGCGGCATCGACGACCGCCCGCACGAGGCTCGCTTTGTCTTGGAAATGATTGTACGCGGCCGCGTGGCTTACGCCCGTCCGGCGCGAGACTTCGCGCAAATTTAGACCCTCGACGCCGACCTCGGCTAAGAGCGCGCGGGTGGCTTCGAGCAAGGCGGCGCGGAGGTTGCCGTGGTGATAGGCGCGTGATGTTGACATCGGTCATTGTAGCATATATTACCGCTGTCTACATGGAAGAAGTTCAACAAATGACAGAGCCCATTTTTCCCGGCCGCTTCACCGTTCCAAATTCCGAAGGGTTCGTGCTATTTCGGATCGGCATGCGCTTCAACGGATGGCGCGGAGGGCTAACGGCGCTGCGCGCCTTCGCATCGATGCCGGGCATGCTCGCCGAACAACGTGCGCATCCCGAGTTCGGCATGCTCTGGACGGCGACGGCGCTGTCGTGGCCGGTGATCCAGATAACCCAAATCTGGCGATCGTTCGAGGAACTTGAACGCTACGCGAAGATGCCCGGTGGGCAGCATACGCGCATTTGGCGTTGGTTCAACAAGCTTGGACGCGGCGGGTTCGATACGGGGATCTGGCACGAGACGTATCGGATCGCTCCCGGTACGTACGAAGCGGTCTACGTCAACATGCCTCGCTACGGGATCGCCGCGGCCACGATCCACGAGCCCGTTACTGCGGCGACGGATTCCGCTCGTGCGCGAATGGAAGGTGAAGGGACCGGCGTCCATGGATAGCGCGAGCGAATCTGACCCGCATTCGCGCGCCGCTGCCTCTAGCGAAAGACCGTTGATGCGCGCGGTCGAGTACGATCGTTACGGGCCGCCAGGCGTGCTGCAGGTAAGACACGTGAAACGTCCGCAGCCGAAACCCGGTGACGTACTGGTGCAAGTGGATGCGTCGAGCGTGAATCCGATCGACACGGTCGTTCGCGCAGGCGAATTGCGCCTGATCACGGGAAAGCTGTTTCCGAAACGCATCGGCATCGACTTTGCAGGACAGGTCGTCGCGATCGAGCCTGGGACTTCGGAGTTCGAAGTAGGCGATCGCGTCTGGGGCGTGATGCCGCTCTCCGTCGAACGGGGAGTCGGCCAGGGCAGCGCCGCAATTTGTCACCGTCTCGACGACCCGTCTTTCAGCTAGCCCGAAAAGCCTCAGCTTCATCGAGGCAGCTTCAATTTCCAGCGTTGGTGCGGTCGCCATCAGCGCCGTTTCGCGGGCCACACGACGTTGGCTCCAGCCGACCCGGAGAAGTTTGGCAACCTGATTTTTCGCCGTCACGCTCAGCTCGTTCATGGCGGCGCTTTCGCGTCGCCGGAAGCGCCGGGGCTGCCGTCAGGTCACTGGTACACTTTCAAAGTGGCCACCGACCCCTGGTACACTTTCAAGTGGCCATCGCTGGTACACTTTGGGTGGCCGTTGAGGCGGTTAGCGCGCACGTCGCGACGATCTAGTCGCAAGGGCCGTTGTCGCGACAAAGCCTCTGTGAATCGCCCGCATCTCGTCCCGCTTGCCCTCGGGTTCGTCGCCGGGGTTGCGAGCGACATGCTGACGTTGCAGTTGCCAGTACTCGCCACCGGCATCGCGCTCGCATTCGTAGCGCGTTTCGTCCAGGCTAACGTGCGGACGTACGCGTTGCTCGCACTCGCGCTGGGGGCACTCGACGGATTCGCACTCGGTCATCCGACGGAGCCAACGCCCGACGCGCATTTCACACACCTGCGCGGCACCGTCCTCGACGCACGCGCGAACGACTTCGACGGTAGTCAAGTCGTGGTCCGGCTCGACGGCGGAACGCTCGCGACGCTCGCATTGCCCGGCGTGCCACCGGAGATCGGGCGGCGTTTGCTCGTACGCGCGAAGCGCGAGCTCTTCGACGAAGCGCGCAATGCCGGCGAACCTTCCCTGCGGGCGCTCGAACGCGATCGCGGGATCACTTGGCATCTCGAGCGACCGCGCGTCCTTGCATCGCAGCCACCCGATCCCCGCGATGCGACGCTCTGGATCCCACGGTTGCGCGCCGCGGCCTCGGCGCGGCTTCATGCGACGCTCGGCGAGCCGGATGCCACGATCCTCGCGGGCGCCACGTGGGGCGAACGGGGGACGTTGCCGCGCGACTTGCGGGACGAGTTTCAAGACACCGGTACCGTCCACGTGCTCGTAACGGCGGGCTTGCATCTGGGTGTCGTGGCCGCGCTCGCCGTCGCGCTGTTGCAGTGGTTAAGATGCGGTCGCATCGGTGCGTCACTCGGTGCGATCGTCGTCATTTGGGCATACGCCGAATTCAGCGGCGCGCATTTGCCGTCGCTACGGGCGGCGACGATGCTTTCGGTTGCGTTGCTCGCACGCGCGGCCGGTCGCGAATCGATCTCCTGGAATGCGCTCGCGGCAGCCGCGATCGTCGTCGTCGCCCTGCGGCCGGCGTCCGTCACGAGCGTCTCGTTCGCGTTGTCGTTTTCGTGCGTGGCGGCGATCTTCGGGTTCGCGTCGCCGCTCGCGGGGATGATCCGGCGTCTCGGGTTGCCGCAATTCGTAAGCGGGGCGCTCGCCGTATCGCTCGCGACGCAGCTGGGCACGTGGCCGCTCACCGCCGCTACCTTTTTGGTCATCGCGCCGTACGCGCCGCTCGCGAACGTCCTGGTCGTGCCAGTCGTCGGCGTCGCGATGCTGGTCGGCTTCGTCGCGCTCGCGTCGAGCGGCGTCGCACCGCTCGCATTCGCCGTCGGGAACGTCGAGACGTCGCTACTCGATTTCATCGTCGCGACGGTACGTGCGGTCGGCACGCTCCCCGGCGCCCACATCATCGCGACGCCGCCGCCGATCTGGGCCATCGTGGTATACGACATCGCGTGCATCGTCGCGGCGGCCGCACTGCGGCGCGAACGAATCGCGCTCGCAAGCGGCGTCCTCGCGCTCGCGACCGCGCTCTGCCTGTGGCCGCCCCGAGCGATCGATCCCGATCTCGTCGTCACCGCGATCGACGTCGGGCAAGCCGATGCGCTGTTGATCCAAACACCGCACGGGCATGCAGATCTCGTCGATGCGGGCGGACGTCTCGAACACGGCAACGCGCCGCTTACAACATCGACCGCCGAGAACGTGGGCGAACGGATCGTCGTACCGTTTCTCATACGCCGCGGCATCCATCATCTCGATGCCGTGTTGCTTTCCCATCCACACGGCGATCATGCCGGCGGGATGGCGCCGGCGTTACGCGCGCTCGGCGCAAACGGTTTCGCCGATAGCGGGCAGTCGTATGCGGGGCACGCCTATCTCGACGCGCTCGCGACGGCCCGGGAGCGCCGCGTGCCGATGCTGGAGCCGCGCGGCGGCGACGTGTGGCGCACGGACGACGGCGTAACGTTTCGCTTCTACGGGCCGACGTTGCCATACATCGGCGGCGGCCGCAACGACATCAACGATAACTCGCTGATTTTCCGCATCGAATACGGCTCGTTTCGCATGCTCTTCACCGGCGATGCCGGAGAAGCGACCGAACGTCGGTTGCTGCGCGACGCAGCGGACCTCCGATCGTCGGTTCGTCGGTTCGTCGGTTCTTAAAGTCGGCCATCACGGTTCGGCGTACGGTACGACGCCGGAGTTCGTGCGTGCGGTCGGTCAGCGCGATGCGATCGTGTCCGTCGGCCGCAACAACCTTTTCGGACATCCCGCGCCGAACACGCTCGCCACGCTGGCGCGAGCCGGGACGCACGTGTACCGAACAGATCGCGACGGCGCCATCGCCGTAACGAGCGACGGCGCTACCTACCGCATCGAGCCGTTTCTGCACGGCACCTCACCATGAGGAGCCGACCGATTCTCATCGGTTACGACCGATGCGCGTTTCGCGATCACGATTGACCGCGCGCTGCCGCGAGATTATGCTCGCGCGACAAGCGGAGAACGCGGTCACGATCTCCGACACGCCGGCTTCCGCGTGCCGACTTTAAGCCTGCGCCGTGGGACCGATAGCGCGACTTACGATATCAACCTATCGAACGTCCACCTTCATCATGTCGTCGAAGAATGTCACCACGTTGGGACTGAAGTTCTGCACTCGCTTGTCGACGGCGAAAATGCTTTCAGTATAATTTAGCACCACCGTAGGAACATCGTCCGCGACGGTGCGAGCTATCTCGTTGAGGTCTCTTTGTTGCCTTCCGGGATCGTACGTCGATTCATATTCCGATATGACGGCATCCAGACGTTTATTGCAGTATCGAAGTGCGTTGAGGCCGTTGGGCGGAATGCGGTCACAGCTGTAGATCAGAGACGGATACACGAACGGGAAATTCTGGATAGAGAAGATGGTAACGTCAAATTTTCCGCCGAATAGAATGCCGGCCGGTTGCTCGTAGAAGAGCTTGGGGTCGTAAGTCTTCGTATTGATTTCGGCTCCGACTCGAGCCCATGAATCGCGGATGAGTTCGACGTACTGCGGATAAGCGCCGGTCACCGTATCGAAATTCAGACTCAAGCGCTGACCGTCTTTGGCACGAACTCCATCCGAACCGCGCTTCCAACCCGCCTTGTCGAGCACGGCGTTCGCCTTGACAATGTCGAACTTTACGAGCGGAAGCGCCTCATACTTGGCATACTGCGGCGGCACGAAGCTCTCTTGGACCACGCCAATTCCGTGGTTCGTCTTATCGACGATGGTCGTCCGGTCGGTAGCGAGCCGAAGGGCCTCACGTACTGCGCGGTCCTGCAGCAGCGGCCGGGTCATGTTGAAATCGAGATGGATAAAACGATAGCTTGGACGGTGCGTAACCACGGCGGTGCGTATCGCATCCGCCCGGCCGATGTCTGACGGCTTTACGTTGACGAGCAGGTTCACCTCACGCGCCTGCAACTGCGTAAGCGCCGTATTGCCGTCCTGAATTATCTTATACGTAATCTTCTTCAACTTCGGAAGCCCACGAAAATAATTTGGATTCGCTTCCATTTCAATCGCTTCGGATCGCTTCCACGAGACATAGCGAAAGGGTCCGATTCCCACGGGCAGCGCGTTGTAATCAGCCTTATTGATGTCCGGCAACGATCCTAAAATGTGCTTCGGCAGAAGCGACGGATTGCCGGGAGGACTCCCGAAAAAGCGCGGAAGGAAAGCCGCGTAGGACTTGCGGAGATGGAAGATCGCCGTCGCTTGATCCGGGGTCTCAACGCGCTCGATTTGATCGAACCCGTCCCGTGAAGCGACGTTGTTAGCGCGATTCTGCATGACGGCAACCGAGAAAGCGACGTCGGTCGAATCGAAAGCGACGCCGTCGGACCATTTAGCGTCGGTGCGCAAACGCCACGTAATGGTTTTCCCGTCCGCCGAAATTCCGCCGTTTCGCTGGCTAGGTACGACCAGGGCGAGCTCGGGAATCGGCCGATTCTTGCGGTCGTACCTAACGAGATATGCCATCGTCAGCTGCGAGAGAAGGCCGACGGTCGTCTCGGCGCTCAGCGCCGGATTCAACGTCGTGATGTCGTCGGAATTTGCGAATGACAATTGATCCGGCAAGGCCGGCGGATCGGCATATACGGCCGGCGGGTACGCGACTGCGGCGAGCAAAGCGAGCAAGGCGGAAAGCCCTTTGACGACGTTCCGCAACGATGAATTTGGCGAATTCATTGGTTATTACGGAGCATGAGACCAAACACGAGTTTACTCCTTAGCGCTTAGATGTGTTTCGAAACGGAAGCCCTTAGCAAGGCTTACGACGGCAATTCACGCCGCATTCGACGCGGTTGCAAAAACGATAATTACTCGTAAAGGTGACTTGCGAAAATCGACCGCCGGCCGCACCATCCAGCGACTGCGCTCGTAGCACCCCACACGCTCCTCGAGAAGTCTCCGAGTTAAGAGTAGACAACATTTATGTCGTAAGCCAGTCGGTTCTCAAAGTCGGCCATCACGTTTTCGGCACACACCGGAGTTCGTCCGCACGGGCGGTGCGCGCCACGCGATCGTTCCCTGGGCTGCAATAGCGTTTTCTTTGGCTCCTGCGCCGAATACGCTCGCCACGCTGATGCGTGCCGGGACGCACGCATACCGAACTGATCGCGACGGCGCGATCGCCGTAACGGGCGACGGCGTTAACTACCGGATCGCATCATTTCTGCCCGAGCCCGGAGACGACGACTCGCGCTTCGCTCCACGCTTCGGTTACGACGTCGCGAACGCGGTCGACCGAATCGGCGGTGCGGCTGCATCGACGATATGCAGCGTCGCTGCGGTGTCGCTACGGACGCGGCGACAGAGCTCGGCGTCGTCCGAAATCGAGCGCCCGTACGACGGGATCATCTCGCCGATCTTCGCGGTCCAGGCGGGCAACTCGCGTCCGAATGCTTTCTTAAGCACGCCGAGCATGATGCTGACGGAGGTCGAGGCACCGGGCGAGGCGCCCAAGACAGCCGCGAGCGACCCGTCGGCCGCGGTCACGACCTCCGTCCCGAATTGCAGCTTCCCGGTGCGTTTATCGTCCGGCATGATGACTTGAACGCGTTGACCGGCAACTTCGAGGCGCCAGTCTGACGGCTTCGCATTGGGGAAAAATTCGCGCAGCGCTTCGAAGCGCTTATCGGACGATTCCAGGACCTGACCGACCAGATATTTCGTCAGATCGAAATTGTCGCGGCCGACCGCGAGTAACGGCCCCACGTTGTCCGGCCGGATCGACGTAAAGAGATCCGCAAGCGAGCCCGATTTGAGAAATTTCGTCGAAAAACCGGCGTACGGTCCGAAGAGCAACGATCGCTTGCCGTCGACGACGCGCGAGTCGAGGTGCGGCACCGACATCGGCGGTGCGCCGACCGAGGCTTTGCCGTAGACTTTCGCCGCGTGGCGCTCGGCGAGCGCCGGATCGTCGCAGCGTAGCCAAAGGCCGCTAACCGGAAAACCGGCGAATCCTTTGCCTTCCGCAATTCCGGATTTCTGCAAGAGCGGCAGCGCCCCACCGCCCGCACCCAAGAAGACGAATTTCGCGGTAACGGTGGTTCGCGTGCGGGTCGCCTCGTTCGAGACCGAAACCTTCCAGCGACCGTCGGACGCGTGGCTCAGCTTCGTCACACGGTTGCTATACGAGACGCTGAAGTTCGACCGCATTTGGAGATTTGCGAGCATCGCGCGCGTTAAGGCGCCGAAGTCGACGTCGGTACCCGTCACGTCCCGCGTCGCGGCGACGGCTTCGCCCGGATCGCGTCCTTCCATCACGAGCGGCATCCACTGGGCCAGCACGCGATGGTCTTCGCTATACTCCATCGCGCCGAAGCAATGGTGCGCGCTCATCGCTTCGAAGCGCCGTTTAAGAAAAGCGGCGTTGGCAGCACCGCGCACGAAACTGACGTGCGCGACCGGATGGATGAACGAATCCGGCGAGGCGAGCGCGCCGGTCTTCACGAGATACGACCATAACTGGCGCGAGAGATCGAACTCGGTGTTCACTTTGAGCGCGCGCGAGATATCGACGGTACCGTCGCTCTTCTCGTTGGTGTAATTCAACTCGCAGAGCGCAGCGTGCCCGGTGCCGGCGTTATTCCACGCATTGGAACTCTCTTTGGCCGGCGCATCGAGCGATTCGAAGATCGCAATCCGAAGCTGCGGATCGAGTTCTTCGAGCATCGTCGCGAGCGTCGCACTCATGATACCGGCGCCGACGAGAACGACATCGGCTTCGACTTGCTTCGGCTTGTTTTCCACCACAGATACTTCCCCGTACGCGAGACTTTTCCTCAGCGTTTTAGACGCTCAACGGCCGCGGAACGTCAATTGTCGCCTTCGATTACGGGGCCACTCCGAAACGGATCGTAACGAATGGTTGGCCTGCGGACATAATTGCCGACTTATGTCGCAGACGGCGGCCGAAGCGAGAAGCGGAAGTCATTTACGACTCGACAAACCGACTAACTGCACGTCGGCATCACGATCCATGGGCGATTGCAGCAGCGCTGCGAACGTTAGAACGGATCGACGCGGTCATCGCGGTAGGCGGTGAACGACCCGACGACACCTCCAACGTAGTGCAGCGTCCCGTGGATGACGTTGTAGTCCGGCGAATAGTCCAGCGTGGCGTCGCCCTGGCCGTTCGTGTTGGCCGGGCAGGCCACAACTCCGCCGCCGCCGAGCGCATCCGTGGGCACGCAGTTCACGACACTCGCTTGACCTTTGTAGCCCGCATTGTAAATGTAGAAGTCATAATGCAGCAAACGGTCGTTTCTCTGGCCGTAGAGCACGATCCGATCGCTTGCGATGCGGGCCCCCGGATCGGAATAGGTTCCGCTAAAACCGCCCGTGTACGCCTGCGGGTTCGGGCTCGGACTCGGCGACGCCGACTGCACCGTTATCGTCGAACTCGCCATCCCGACCGGCGTGCGAGTCTGGCCGTTAACGATTTTCGCCGTCACCGTTACGGTGTCGTTCGTGTTCGAGCCGACAGCGCCGGCAACGTAGGTGACCTTCGCCATCGTACTCTCGAAGTTGTCGCGGTGTCCGGCGATCCCGTCGCTGAGATGTCCGTTCATCGCGGTATTCGTATAGCTGTAAACGAGCGTTGCGTTTGCCGTCTCGGCGTCTTGCGCTTTCGCAGTGAGATCCACCGTCGCCAGCGGCGCGATGGTCGCCGACGATGGCGTCAGCGTAAGTTTCGTTGCGACGGCATTTACGAAGTAGACGTCGGCACGGTTGGAGCGAACGAGATCCGTTGCGACCGCGGCCGCATCGAGCGCGCCGAGCAGGAGATCGCCGCCGGTCAAGACGCGCGAAAACGCGAGCGACGCCGTCGCCGCGGCCGCGTTTCCCGTCGCCGCACTGCCGACGTAACGCAAGATCGCATCGAACGTCTTGTCTTGAACGATACCCGCACTCGCCAACGACGTGAGGCCGAGCGTAAAGATGGTCTTGACGTCGCCGGCTGCGGCGGCCGTTTGGAAATTTGGAATGGCCGCATACAGCGGCAGCAACTCTTTGATAAGATCGCCGGTCGCTCCGTGAGCGTTTAACGCGTTCGCCCCGAGTGCTACCGACGCCGCGAACGGTACGAGCACTTCGGTGATCATGAACGACGTCGACGTATCGAGTTGCGCTTGCTTCTCGAGGACGGTCAGTTGGCTTTCGTCCCCGCCGCCCAGCCCCGGACCCACGACAGCAACGCGATAGCGCGACGATTTCGCCCCCGCTATATTGGCTAGCGGCAGCGTATCGGTATTGACGGGGGTATACGCCGTAGCCGGAATCGACGAGCTCCCATTACTCTGCCCGGAGTTGGCAAAATAGGCCGCGACGATGTCGTTGATCGTGCCTAAGACGCCGTTGAAACCGCTGACCGACGGAATGGACTGCGCGGGCGAGCGGTCCGGCGGTCCATCGTTGATCTGCGTGCCCGGGACGCCCGGATCGTCTTGCGCGACGTGCGAAACTTGATCGACGAAGGCACTCGCGCTACGGCGATATCGATTCTGAAAATGCAGACCGTCGGGTAGCGAGTCGAGAATCGGGGTTATGCCGCTGCGACCGTCGGCGACCGGCGAGATCGTCAGGCTCTCTCGGCCGAACTTCTTAGGAGATAACGCCACGACCGCGGGCATCTGCATCGCGTTGGAAGCCACGAGTGCGCGAATGAGGCCGTGCACCGCCGTCACCACTCCGGGATCGGTAATGGAGGAGGCGGTGGGGTGCGCCACGATCGCGCTCGTAAGCGCGCTCTCGATCGCAGCTAAGCCGGGCAGCGTGTCCAGGGATTCCAGGACGATCTGCCGCTGCGCGGACGGCAGCATGAAGAAGTACGCGCCATAAAAGACCAGCACTTCGGCCGTCGTGTGAACGGAGAGCGTGGCCCCCTTGGTACGAAGAAAACTCAACAGGAGCGGCTTGCCCGCACTGCCCGCCACGAGCGCTAGTTGCGCGTCGCCGAACGCTCGCACCGTAAATGCGCCGCCGGCGTCGAGCGGCGCCGCGCCCAAGCTGTTCTGAACCGTCAGCGCTTTGAGATCGAGCGCGACGCTGCTTGGAAACCGTACGCTGCCCGATAACGGAACGGTGCCCGAAATGCTGCTGCTACCGACGGGGATCGACGGTGTGGCCGTGGCTGCCGGGCCGCTCGCCGGCGGACGCGGAGTCGTTGCAGCCGTATACGACCCTCCGCCGCAACCGGCGAGGATGCTTGCAGCGACGACGAACGCGGCCAGAGAACGGGCGGGCCAGATGCGCATACGACTCCTGTAGACGTCGCAGTAAGAGCGACGCTGCAAAATAATCTAGCCGGGCATCGAGCGCAGCGGCATCGGGAGAACCCCACCATGACGTTGCGCGCGGCGCGGTGCTTTTCGAGGTCGGCGTCCGCACGCCGCCAATAGAAGCACCGCCCGAGTCGGCAAGCGACGTACCTCGAAAGGAGCCACCACTACATTGGAGCGCACGGAAGGCGGCCAGCTTACATGGGCCATGTGGAAAACGGCGGTTCTCGGGCTTCCCGCCGAGTCGTTGGAACGGTATCTCCGCGAAGCCGAACGATATAGCCCAGAAAAAATCGCGACGTTCGCTCACGATAGCGGCGTGATTCGAAACGAGGATTGGGCACCGAGCGACGATGCAGCCGACGCCCTCAATCGATTTTTCACGTGGAAGAAAGAGGCGATGGATCCGAGTGAGGATCTCGAGTATCAGGAAACTCGCGGCTCCGCTCTGCCACCCGGTGAAGAGGAACGCTAAGCGGTTCGTTGGCGTAGAAGAGGACTCGATGCATCTCAACGACTACCGCCTACGCGTTACGACCGGCGCCCTTCTTAGCGTACTAAGCGCAACCGCGCCGCCCTCGTTGGCAGCCGCGCAGCAGCCGCAGCCGCCGCCGCCGCCGCCAGGTGCGTACGCCACGCCGCGCCCAACGGCGCCGGCTTCACCCCAGCCGCAAGCTTCGAACGATCCCTGCGGAGGCCCGGGACGCCTGCTCGCAACGCTCAATCGGCCGACGGTCGGGTATAGCGCGTGCGCCGTCCCGAGCGGTGCGATCGTCCTCGAGGAAGGGTATCAAAATCAATCGCAGGCCGGTGCGTCTGCGAGCGTGACGGCGTCATATCCGCAAGGTTTCGAGCGCATCGGCGTTGCGAATCGATTCGAACTCGACGTCATCGGACCAAATTTCAATCGCTCGCGCGTCGGCAGCACGGTTACGACGGGTTATAACGATCTCGGACTCGGATTCAAATACGAGCTGCCGCAAGCCGGACGCTTCACGTATGCAGTCGACGGGCTGTTTTCGGCCGCGACGGGAACGCGCGGTTTCGGTGCGGGCGGGCCGACAACGGTCGGCAACATCGATATCTCGTACGCCGCGAGCCCGGCGGTCGGCTTCGGTACGACGCTCGCCGCGGCGTCGTCGGCCGGCATGACGGCGCTGGGAACGACGTCACGATTCGGCTATTTCTCGCCGTCGATTGTGGTCACGGCGCAGCTCCCGCATGACTACCAGTTCTACGCCGAACTCGTCGCACAGACGAAGCTCGCGCCCGATCAAGGCGGCCGAATGTTTACCGATTTCGGTCTGCAAAAATTATTGGGCGCTTATCTCGAAATCGATGGAGAGTACGGCTTCAGTTTCACGCCGGTCGCCGGTTCGCGGTTTCACTACGTCGGACTGGGCTTCGGCGTTCGCGTAAAATAGCGCATGTCTCCGCTCGTGCGTGGTTTCATCTGGGCGCTCGCCGCGGCCGTGGGCTTCGGGCTCACCACGCCGCTGATCGCACTCTCGGCCGGGAAGGCCGGGTCGTGGCTTACCGCCGCGACGCTCTACTGCGGAGCGGCGCTGTTCGCAGCGACGATCCAAGGCTCGCCACGCCGCTCCCTTGCGACGTTGCGGCGCAACGGCCGAGCCTATGCCGCAATCGCGCTCAGCGGTGGCATGCTCGCCCCGGCCGCCTTTACCGCCGGGTTACGGCTGGCCGGGCCGCTCGGTTCGTCGCTCGCGCTCAATTTCGAGGCCGTCTTCAGTATCTTGCTTGCGACGGTACTCTTCAAAGAACACATCGGCCCGCGGCTCATCTTCGCCTGCGGGGCGATCCTCGCCGGTGGCGCCGTGCTCGCGCTGCAGGGCGGCGGCGAGTTCGGCTCGTCGGCGGGTATCGGCCTCGTCGTCCTCGCGACCGCGTTGTGGGCCGCCGATAACGCCGTGTCGTCGTCCCTGCGCGACGCGGATACGCGCGTCACGGTGTTTTGGAAATCGCTCATCGGCGCGGCGCTCACGTTGCCGGTCGCCGCAGCGTTCCACGAGCCGCTTCCATCAGTCGCGTCGCTTACGGCGCTGCTCGCGATCGGGGCGTTCGGCTACGGCGCGAGTCTCTGGTGCTATTTGCGAGCGCAGCGTACGTTCGGCGTCGCGCGGACGGCTTCGCTTTTCGCAATCGCACCGTTCATCGGAGCCGGCGTTTCGCTCGCGCTTCACGCGCAGCCGCCGTCCGCAGCGACGGGCCTCGTCGCCGGACTCATGGTCCTCGGCGTCGCTCTCCACGTCACCGAACGTCACGCGCATCGGCATCGGCACGCACCGCTCGAGCACCGGCACGAGCATCGCCACGACGACGGACACCACGCGCACCACGGCGACGGCTCGACGCCGGAGGAGCACGTCCACACGCATCGCCACAACGAACTGGTCCACGAACACGACCACGCGCCCGATCTCCATCACGAACACGCACACGAACACGAACCGGTGCCGCACCCGGCAGCCTAGCCGAGGTCCGCACGGGCGCCGGCGGGAACTCGAAAAGCGATGACGCCGCGCACGGTTCACGTCCATCGCGAACAGTACCATCTCGCTTGGGACAATCGGATCGCGCCAGTCGCGACCGTCGGTTCCGGCGAAACGGTTACGTTCGATCTTCTCGATGCGTCGTGCGGGCAAATTACGGCGGCGAGTACCGTTGCCGCGATCCGAACGCTCGATTTCGCGCGCGTCGATCAAGTCAACGGCCCGATCTTCGTCACCGGCGCCGAACGCGGCGATACACTCGAAATCGAGTTTCTCGATGTCCGTACGGCCGACTGGGGCTGGACGGCGGTCATTCCCGGCTTCGGTTTGCTCGCGGATGAATTCACCGAGCCCGCCCTAAAGATCTGGTCGCTCGAGCACGGCGCGAATGCGCTCGCTTCCTTCGCACCCGGAATTCGCATTCCGCTCGCGCCGTTCTGCGGCGAGATCGGCCTCGCACCGGCCGAGCGCCGCGCGCTCTCGACGATCCCGCCCTATCGCCACGGCGGCAATCTCGATACCAAACACATTACGGCCGGTGCCAAGATATTTTTGCCGGTACAGACGCGCGGTGCGCTGTTCTCTCTGGGCGACGGCCATGCCGCGCAGGGCGACGGGGAAGTCTGCGGCACCGCGATCGAGACGCCGCTGTGCGCGACCGTTCGCTTGACGGTGCGCCACGATCTCCCGATCGACGCGCCGCAATTTGCAACCCCGGGTCCGCTCGCCGAACGCACCAACACGGCGGGCTTCTACGCGACCGACGGCGTCGGACCCGATCTCATGACGGCGTCCCGCGACGCGGTTCGCGCGATGATCGCGCACCTGATGCGGCAGTACGGCCTCTCGCGCGTCGATGCGTACATGCTCTGCAGCGTCGCAGTCGATCTCAAGATCTGCGAAATCGTCGACGCACCGCATTGGGTCGTCGCCGCGTTCTTACCGCTTTCGATCTTCGCGCCGTAAGCGCCGGCTACGGGGCGGAATGCCCGGCGCGGCATCGTAACACAGCCGCATGCACAACGCTCCCCTCGCCGTCGTCGGCATCGGTAACGCGATCGTCGACGTCATCGCGAGTGCCGACGACGCCTTTCTCGAACGCCACGCCATGACCAAAGGCGCCATGATGCTCGTCGACGAGACGCGTGCCGAGGCGATCTATGCGGATATGGGCGCGGGCATCATCTCCTCCGGCGGTTCCGCGGGCAATACGATCGCCGGCATCGCATCGCTCGGCGGCCGGACCGGATATATCGGAAAGGTCCGTAACGACGTTCTGGGCGACGCGTTCCGTCACGACATTACGGCCGTCGGTGCGACGTTTCGCACGCCCGTCACGACGGAGGGCCCCGCGACGGCGCGTTGCCTCATCCTCGTCACGCCGGACGCGCAACGAACCATGAATACGTATCTCGGAGCGTGCGTGACGCTGTCGCCAAAGGATATCGACCGCGAGTTGATCCGGTCCGCCCAAGTGACCTATCTCGAGGGCTATCTATACGACGAGAAGCTCGCGCAGGAAGCGTTCGTGGCCGCTTCGGAGATCGCCCATGCGGCCGGCCGAAAAGTCAGTTTGTCGCTCTCGGATGCGTTCTGCGTCAATCGCCATCGCGCTGCGTTCCTGAACCTCGTCCAACATCACGTCGACGTGCTCTTCGCAAACGAATCCGAAATCGACGCGCTCTTCGAAACCGATCGAATCGACATCGCAATCGAGAATTTGCGCGCGATCACGACGCTCGCCGCGATCACGCGCGGAGAGAACGGCTCGCTCTTGGTGACGCACGACGAGGTGATCGAAATACCGGCCGCTCCGATCGATCGCGTCGTCGATACGACGGGCGCGGGCGATCTGTACGCCGCCGGTTTTCTCTACGGCTTGACGAACGGGGCGTCGACGCGCGAGTGCGGGGAACTCGGCAGCTTCGCGGCCGCGGAAGTCATCAGTCACGTCGGCGCGCGACCGCAGACGCCGCTTCGTACGCTCGTCGCTACGTGAGCGCCGTCGAGAGAACCACGCCGCTGGGCACCGACCTCGAAATTTCGCAAAGCGCCGACCTCAAACCGCTCGGCGAGATCGCGGCGCTGATGGGCCTGCGTCCGGACTTTCTCGAACCGTACGGTGCGCACGTCGCGAAGATCAGGATCGAGGCCGTCGATGCGCTCGCTTCGCAGCCGCGCGCGAAGTACGTCGTGGTCTCCGCGATTACGCCGACACCGCTCGGTGAGGGCAAGACGACGACGACCGTCGGTCTCGGTCAAGCGATGCATCACGTCGGCAAACGCGCGACGATTGCGATCCGCCAGCCGTCGCTCGGCCCGACGTTCGGCATCAAGGGCGGCGCCGCGGGCGGCGGCTATAGCCGAGTCGTCCCGATGGAACTCCTCAACCTCCATCTGACCGGTGACTTCCACGCGGTCACCGCAGCGCACAACATGCTCGCCGCGCTCGTCGACAACCACTTGCAGCAAGGGAATGCGAGCGGCCTCGATCTCAAAAACATCACCTGGCGTCGCGTGCTCGACGTTAACGATCGCGCGCTGCGCAATATCGTCACGGGGCTCGGTACCACGAACGACGGCGTCACGCGGGCGACCGGCTTCGATATCACGGCCGCCTCCGAGGTGATGGCGATCCTCGCGCTCTCAAAATCGTACGCCGACCTCCGCGCGCGTCTCGCCCGAATCGTGATCGGCTATACGCGCGATCGAAAACCCGTCACCGCCGCGGCGATCGGCGGCGCGGGGGCGATGGCGGCGCTCTTGCGCGACGCGCTCAAGCCTAATCTCATGCAAACGCTCGAAAATACGCCCGTGCTCGTCCATGCGGGTCCCTTCGGCAACATCGCCCACGGCAATTCATCGGTGATGGCAGACCTCATCGGAATCCATAGCGGCGACTACTTGATAACCGAAGCGGGTTTCGGCGCCGATATGGGTGCCGAGCGCTTCTTCAATATCAAATGCCGCGCGTCGGGCCTCGTTCCCGATGCGGCCGTCGTCGTGGCGACGGTACGCGCGCTCAAATTGCATTCGGGCCGGCATCGCGTCGTCGCCGGAAAACCGCTGCCGCCAGCGATGCTCGAGGAGCACCCGGACGAAGTCCGGGCCGGCGGCGCGAACCTGCGCAAGCAAGTTGAGAACGTTCGAGTGCATGGCGTCACGCCCGTCGTCGCGATCAACGCCTTTCCCGGCGACCACGAATCCGAGCACGCCGCCATCCGAGAAATCGCGCGCGAACTCGGCGTACGCGTCGCCGTATCGACGCATTTCCGCGACGGCGGCCGCGGCGCGACCGAGCTCGCCGAAGCGGTGATCGCGGCGTGCGACGAGCCGTCGTCGTTTCACTTTCTCTATTCCGACCGAGCGACGCTCAAAGAAAAAATTGCCACCATCGCGACGCAGGTCTACGGCGCGGCCGGCGTCAGCTACTCGCCGGCAGCCGCACGGCAATGCGAGACGTTCGAAGCGAGCGGCTTCGGAGAGCTCGCGGTCTGCATCGCCAAGACGCACCTCTCGATTTCCTCGGACCCGACGTTACTTGGCGCGCCCACGGGTTGGACGCTGCCGGTTCGCGAGATGCGGGCGTCGGTCGGTGCCGGCTTCGTCTATCCGATTTGCGGCGATATGCAAACGATGCCCGGACTCGGTGCGAACCCCGCTGCGCTGCATATCGACATCGACGACGCCGGCCGCATCCACGGGCTTTCGTAGCACGCGCTACCGCCGATACGCAGCGGAAAGCAAGCGAGCCGATGCGATTCATCGCATAGCGGCGGGCCGCGCTGAAACGAAAACTGCCAGTCGGGGTAGATGTGCCTCGTGAAAATCTTGCGTACGTTCTCCGCCGCTCGCCGCGAATTGCCGCGCCTCTTGCCGCTCTATCGCGATGCGCGCGTTCCCGTTTGGGCGAAGGTCGCCGCCGTGGCAGCCGCGATCTTCATTATCTCGCCGCTGAACATTTTGGGCGATATCCCGTTGCTCGGCTTCTTCGACGATGCGGCGCTGCTCGCGCTCGTCGTACACTATTTCGTCCGATTCGCTGAAGGGCGGATCGCAAACGACATCGTTCCGGCGCGTACGACTTCGCCGTCGCAGACGATTGCGCTCGACCGCTAGCTACTGCAACGCCCAACCGTACGCGAGCAGCGGCTTCGCGGAGCGGGCGGCATCGACGATGCGCTCGACCAGTTCGGGCGTTCGGATCGCATCGTCTTCCAGCGCTCGCTGCGCGCAGAACGACCGCAAGCGCAGATACGGCGCGATGTCCGCCTGCGCGTACGCCTCGAACCCGCGCGCGACCCGTGCCAAAGCATCCTCGGAGCGCTCGGGGCCTTCGAAGGCCAGACCGCGTCGTTCGAGCGTTTGGACGATCCGCAGGAAACGCTGCGGACGCGCGGCGATCTCCGCGCGCCAGCGCTGTAGCATCGGCTTTTCGATGCGATAAAACGCGACGGAGAGAAACGAGCGTTTCGGCTCGATGTGCACGTAGATCCCGCCCGGCGTCGCGCGTCCGCCATCGTAAGAAAGATAGGCGGCAAGATGCGTGCGATACGGCGACTTATCGTGACCGAAGCGAACGTCGCGATAGATGCGAAAGATGGACCGCTTCGCGTCGCCGCCGATGCCGATCTTTGCCCGCGCCAATGCGCGCGTCGCATCTGCGACGAGCGCCCGCATCGGCGCGAAGAGTTCCGCTTCGAAGCTGTCTTTACGCGGCGCGAACCAGGCACGCTCGTTTTTCCGCCTCAAACCGGCGAGCAGACGAAGGCCCGCGTCGGAAAAACCCTCAAATGTACGCGTCGGCACCGCCATGGCGCGCCCTTCGCAGCCGACGGGCCGCGTTCTTGTTCCGTCGAAGCAGCGCGCATGGCAAACGACGATCGGCGCCTCGTGTATTCGACCGACGGTTCGCTGCCGTTGCCGAAGATCGAGAAAGCAACGTCGCGTCCGCAAGCGTCCGGCGCGAAGGCCGGCGTGCCCGACGACGGCATCGTTCGCGTCGGCAGCGAGAAGCGGCGCGGCGGAACCGTGACGCTGATCTACGGCCTCCTCGCGGGCGAACTCGACAGCGTCGCGGGCGACCTCAAGCGGCGCTGCGGCGCGGGCGGGACGGCGAAGGGCGGCATCGTCACGATTCAAGGCGAGAAACGCGATGCCGTCCTCGCGTACTTCGCCGAACGCAAGCGACGCACCAAACGCATGGGCGGCTAACGTTCGGCGCACCGGCCACGTTAGAGGATTCCTATGACCGCAACGCTCGGCGCCCTCGTCCTATCTTCGCTGCTCGCGCAAGCGGCCACGCCCGCGCCCGTTGCGACGGCGTCCGGGTCCGCGTCCGCGATGCCGACGACGGCCGCGCCGACGGCCACCCCGGCGGGAAACGCGTCGGCGACGCCGGCGAACGCCGGAACCCCGGACGATGCGTACATCCGTCGCGGCCCCGGTACCGCGCCGCGCATGTTAGGCCCGCATGCAACCAATAGCGACGTGACGATCGTCAATTCCGGATCGACCAATGCGTCCGGTTACGCGATCGTCCTCCACCCGGACCGATCTGCCGATGTCACTGTCGGCGGCACGACGGAACGCAAAACCGTCGGCGCGCCGCAACTCCGCTGGCTCTTGTTGAAGCTGCGCGCTGCGGGTCCGCTCGGCTCCATAGCGAGCGAAGGCTGTATGAAGAGTTCCTCGTTCGGATCGGCGACGAAGATCGCGTACGCGGGCCAGACGACGCCGGACCTTTCCTGCCTCGGCGATGCGACGTCGCGCGAGCTCGCACGCACCGCGAACGTCATCGTCGAACAGCTGCACGTTCCAGTCGGACGTATGCCGGGCGTACGGGTTCGCTAAGCGCGACCCGGCATAGCGCCTCCGGTTCAGACGTACGCGATACCGCTTTCGCGATCGAACACGTGCAGTTTCGTGTCTTCGACGCGAGCGGAGAGCCGATCGCCGATGCTCGCTGGAAAGTCGGCACCCACGCGGGCCAAAAAGGCGTTGTCTCCCGACGATAGCGAGAGATGCTGCTCCGCGCCGAGCGTCTCGACGACATCGATCCGTACGGGGATGTCGCCGCCGGTAGCGCCCGCCACCAACATGACGTCTTCGGGACGAACGCCGACCGTGATATCCTGACTCTTCGCCTCGCGCAAACGCTTCGCCACGGCTCCATTGGCGACCAGCGAGAACGACGCAGCTCGCAGCCGAACGGACTCGCCCTCCGTCTCCAGATGCGCGTCCATGAAGTTCATCGGTGGCGCGCCGATAAAACTTGCGACGAATTTATTGACCGGATGATTGTAGATTTCTTTGGGCGGCGCAATCTGCTGCACGATGCCGTCTTTCATCACGACGATGCGATCGCCCATCGTCATGGCTTCGACTTGGTCGTGCGTGACGTACATGACCGTATTCTTGACGCGCTGATGGATGCGCAACAGCTCGGTCCGCGTGTTCGCGCGGATCTGCGCATCCAAGTTCGAAAGCGGTTCGTCCATCAGGAACACGGCCGGTTCGCGGACGATCGCGCGGCCCAAAGCCACGCGTTGGCGTTGGCCGCCCGAGAGCTGCCGCGGCGTGCGTTTGAGCAGATGACCGATGGCGAGCAGATTCGCGGCTTCATCGATGCGCCGGTCGATCTCCGCTTTCGCCGTCTTACGCTGCTTGAGGCCGAAGGCCATGTTGTCGTACACGGTCATGTGCGGATAGAGCGCGTAACTTTGAAAGACCATGGCGATATCCCGGTCCTTGGATTCGACATCGTTCACGCGGCGGTCGCCGATAAACACGTCGCCGCTGGTGATTTCCTCGAGGCCCGCGACCATCCGCAGCGTCGTCGTCTTACCGCAGCCTGACGGCCCGACGAGCACTAAGAACTCGTCCTCGGGGACGTCGATCGTCACGTCTCGCACGACAATGTTGTCGCCATAGCGCTTATGGAGGTGGTCGAGTTTAATTTTGGCCATGCTGCATCTCCTTCACTTCACGGCGCCCATCGTCAAGCCGCGTACGAGTGCGCGCTGAGCGGCCCACCCGGCGATGCAGACGGGCAAAATTGCGAGCGTTGCGGCGGCCGACATCTTCGCCCAGAACAACCCTTCGCTCGTCATGAAACCCGCGATGTATACCGGCAGCGTCGATGCGTGCGGACCCGCAAGGTTGATCACGAGAAAAAACTCGTTCCACGCAAAGATCAAGCAGAGCAACGCGGTCGCGGCGAGCCCGGGCGAAACCAGCGGCATCGTCACGGTCCACAAAATCGTCATGGTCGGCGCACCGTCGACACGCGCCGCTTCGATGATGTCTTTGGGGACCTCCGCGAAGAACGAGCGCATCATCCAGATCACGAGCGGCAGATTCACGCCCGTATACAGCACGACCATGCCCACTTTCGTATCGAAGAGCCCGATGTGCTTGAAAATGATGATCAGCGGGATGATGATCCCGACGGCAGGCATCATCTTCGTCGATAGCACCCACGACAGCGTCCCGGCCGTGCGCGGTGTCGGAAAAAGCCCGAGCACGAAGGCTGCCGGCACGCCGAGAATGAGTGCGACGATGGTCGAGCCGACGCTTACGATGATCGAGTTCGTGAAGAATCCGACGTAATCCGCATTGGTGAGCGCCTCACGATAATTGTCGAGCGTGGGCGTGAACAAAAAAGCCGGCGGCTGCGCGACTGCAGTCGACTCGCTTTTGAAGCCCGCGAGAACCGTCCAGAGAATCGGGAAGAAAAATAGGAAGACCACGACGTACGTGACGGCGGTCAGCAGCGATTCTCGCGCGCGAAACTTCATGCTTTAGCAACCGAGAACGTGCGCACCAGGAGCCGCAGCAGAAACGCCGCGATGACCGATGCGAGGATCACGGCACAAACGCCTTGGGCGGAGGACGTGCCGACGTCGTTGCCTTGCGAGATCGTCTGAAAGACGTAATACGGCAACGTCGTCGTCGCGGCTCCCGGTCCGCCTTGCGTCGCGACGTAGATCTCGCCGAAGAGCTGAAGGACGTAAATCGTTCCGAGGAGCACGCAAAGTTCGATATACGGATTGAGCATGGGCAGCGTGATCGAGCGAAATTCGCTCATCGCGTCCGCCCCGTCGACGCGCGCCGCTTCGCGGACGTCTTCGGGAACGGACTGCAAGCCGGCCAGCAGCACGAGCATCATGAACGGCGTCCACTGCCAGACGGCGATCGTAATGATGCCGAGCTTCGGATACGTCGCTAAAATATCGACGCGTGGTAAGCCGACCGAGGTCGTGAGCCACGAAACGAACCCGAAGATCGGGTTGAGCAGGAGGTTCTTCCAAACGACCGCGTTGACCGTCGGCATTACGAAGAACGGCGTGATCGCAAGCGAACGCGCCAGCGGCTGCAACGGAAAACTGCGATGCAGCAAGAGCGCGAGCAGCATGCCCAGCACCAGGGAACACACGATGATTCCACCAGTGATGAGCAGCAGGTTGAACACCGCCGCACGGAACGTCGCATCGTGCAGCAGCGTGTATGCGTAGTTGTCGAGGCCCGTGAAGGTGACGCCGAGTTCGGGCGACGTCAATATCCATTTATGCAAACTGTAGTAAAGCGTCAGCAGAAACGGCGCCTGCGTGAGCGCGACGAGATACACGATAGCCGGTGTGACCAAGAGTAGCCGCGTCGAGCGATGGAGCGTCACTTGTAATAGCCGGCTTGCTGCATGGTCCGCTGGACTTGAGTCTGGGACAGTTGCAGGGCTTGATCCAACTGCGAGCTCCCGCTGATGACGGCCGCCAAATTCTGCGTTACTTGCGTTCCGATCTGTTGAAATTCCGGAATGCCGACGAACTGGACGCCGGTATACGGAACTTTGTGCAAGGTCGCATGCGTCGGGTCGGCCGTTTGAATCGACGAGAGGATGATGCCGCCATAGGGCGCCGCCTTTTTATAACCAGCATCGCTGAAGGTCGACAGCCGCGTCCCGGGCGGCACGTTGCCCCAGCCTTTTTCCGCGGCGATCAGACGAATGTAGTGTTTGTTCGTCGCCCACGTAACGAACTTGAACGCTTCGTCTTGATGTTTGCTCGAAGACTCAATCGCGAGGGACCATGCCCAAAGCCAATGCGATCCGAGCGGCGTCACTTTGACGGGTGAAAATGCGAACCCGACGTCGCTGCCGATCTTCGACACCTTCGGATCGCTGACCACGCCCGCAGCCGACGTGGCATCGACCCACATCGCGACCTTGCCTTGTGTAAAATTCGTTTCGCATTCCGTGAAGCCGGCGGACGTCGCGCCCGGTTCCCCATAGTTTTTCACGAGGTCCACGTAAAAAGCGATCGCAGACTTGGTCGGTTCGCCGGTGAGCTGGGGCTGCCACTTCTCATCGAACCACGAACCGCCGAACGTGTTGATGACGGTCGAGAGCGGGGCGCCCATCTCGCCCCAGCCCGGCAAACCGCGTAAGCAGATGCCGTATTGATTTTTGGACGGCGCGTGCAGTTTCTTCGCAAAGCCGGCGATTTGATCCCACGTCGGATGTGCCGGCATCGTCAGATGCGCGTCGGCGAACGACTTCTTATTGTAGAACGTCATCGAACTCTCGCCATAGAACGGCAGCGCGAACAGCGCGCCGTCGTACGAGAGGCCTTTGCGAATATTCGGAATGATGTCCGCGAGATCGTAGTCTGATTTAGCCTTGCTATCGAGCTTACCGAAATACGGATCGAGGCCGACGATCCACTTATTCTTGGCCCAAATCGGCACTTCGTACGTTCCGACGGTCGCGACGTCGAATTGTCCGCCGCCCGTGGCTACGTCGGCCGTGACCTTCTGACGCAACGTGTTCTCGGGGAGCGTTTCGAAGCGCACCTTGATCCCCGTTTGTTTTTCGAAGTCTCCCACGGCGTGCTGCATGTCGACCATCTGCGGATTGTTGACGGTCGCGATCGTCAGCGTCGTTTGACTTTGCGCGACGGCATGCGGTGCAGCTATCGCAATCGCGCACAGCAAGGCGACCGATGCGCCGGCGACGGTTAACCGAAAGGCTTTCACGGAAACTCCCTTATAGCGCACGCGAGATGCTCTAAAGCGACGCCTACGGTCACCGGATACGAGCGTTGCAATGCGTGTTGCGCGTGCAAACGGCCGGCGAAAGCGGGAGTCTCTTACAGATAAAATTTTAACCGATGTGCGCGTTGCGCCATGCAATACGATTCCGTTATGGAATGCCCTGTCGAGAACGCCGCGAAAAACGTCGTCACGATGACGGTGCGCCCGCCTGGCGCAGGGCCGGATAGAGCCGCGCGAACGTGTCGTATCCGAATCCGTACGCGCGAACCAGTTCTGCGCCCGGCGCGGCGGCAAAGGGAGCGAGTTTCACGGCCGACTGCACCGCGGCTTCCACGGTCGGGAAATCGCCCGCTCCAACGGCGGCGAGCAACGCCGCGCCGAAGGCCGGCCCTTCGTCGACCAGCAAGCGTCGTAAAGGACGGCCGACCGCGGCCGCGACGATCGAACGCCACAGTTCGCTCGACATTCCGTTTCCCGTCGCGATGAATTCCGGCGGGTCGACGCCGAGCGCCCGCATGCGCACGACCGCGTCCGTCAGTCCGTATGCGATACCTTCGAGAACGGCGCGCGTCAAGTGTGCGCGCGCATGCGTCAAGCGCAAGCCGACGAAGGCTCCGCGGGCGTCGGGATCCATATGCGGCGTTCGCTCGCCGCTCAAGTATGGCAGAAACGTCAGCCCATCCGCGCCCGGGGACACCGCTTCCGCTTCCGCCGCGAGCGTCTCGTACGTCTCGCTCCCGCCTGCAACGATATCGCGGAACCAGCGGAAACTTCCGCCGGCCGAAAGCATCACGCCCATGAGGTGATATGCGCCGGGAACCGCCGCGCAAAAAGCGTGCAGCGCGCCGCTGCGATCGATCCGAGCGTCGTCCTCATGCGCGAGGACGACGCCGGAAGTACCGAGGGAGATGACGCCGGAGCCGCTACGCACGATGCCGCTTCCGATCGCCGCCGCGGCGTTATCCCCCGCCCCGGCGACCACCGGAGTTCCGGCCGGTAAACCGGTCTCGCGCGCGCCCGAGGCAGAGACGTGCGCGGTTACGACCGGACTTTCGGCGACTGCCGGTAACCACGAGCGCGGAACGTCGAGTGCCCGCAAGATCTGATCCGACCAATCGCGCGTTTCCAAATCGAGAAACAGCGTGCCCGAGGCGTCGGACGCATCGGTGCCGAGCACGCCCGTGAGACGGTAGCGCAGATAATCTTTCGGCAATAAGACGGCGGCCACGCGACGATAGTGTTCCGGCTCGAACTCGCGTAGCCACAGCACTTTGGGGGCCTGGAAACCCGTAAGCGCGGCGTTGCCGGTAATTTTTCGCAAACGGTCGAGACCGACGCGCGCTTCGATCTCGGCTGCGGCTTTGGCCGTCCGTTGGTCGTTCCAGAGCAGCGCGGGGCGAATCGAAGCACCGTCGTCGTCGAGAAACACGGAGCCGTGCATTTGGCCCGAAAGGCCGACGGCCGCTACGGGCGCCGGGTCCGCCATGACGACGGCTCGCAACGCTTGGCGCGTGCCCGCCCACCATGTCTCGGGCTCTTGCTCGGTCCAGCCCGGTTGCGGCAGCAGCAGCGGGTACGCGGCGCTCTGCGCGGCCACGACCGTGCCGGACCGGTCGATGCGCAACACGCGCACGCCCGTCGTTCCCAAATCGATACCGATGTAGTGCGCGTTCATGGAACCCCATTGGAGAGTGCCGATCGCGGCGTGGTGGCGGCGGGCAAAAGCGAGCGGCGCGGCAAAGCGGCCCATCTCATGTCGCACGTCATCTTACACATCGGCATCGGCTCCTTCCATCGCGCGCATCAAGCGTGGTACTTGCACCGGCTCATCGAAGCGGAATATACCGACTGGTCGCTTATGGCCGGTAGCATTCGCAGCGACATGACCGAGCTCTTGGAGTGCCTCGCCAAGCAAGGCGGGGCGTACACGCTGGAAACCGTTACGCCCGCAGGGTACCGGGAGTATGAAGTCGTGCGTTCGATCCGTGAGATCGTGCCGTGGGACGCAGAATTGGCGGCGCTGACCCGGGCCGGTGCCGATCCCCGAACGCGCATCATTTCCTTTACCGTCACCGAGGGCGGCTACTACCTCGACGACCGGCATAAACTCGATCCGCGTCTGGCGGACCTCGCGACGGATCTGGCCGGCGGTCGCGGGACGATCTACGGCACCATAGCGGCGATCCTGCGCCGACGGCTGGAGACCGGCAGCGGTCCCTTGACGCTGCTCAATTGCGATAACTTACGCAGCAACGGCGACCGCTTCCGCGATGGATTGGCCGAGTTCCTGACCTTGCGCGGCGAAAGCGATCTCTCCGACTGGGTACGCGACAACGCGACGTTCCCGAATTCGATGGTCGATCGAATCACTCCGAGACCCAGCGACGACGTCAGAGCACGCGTCCGCGCGGCCACCGGGTTCGACGATCGCTGCCCGGTCATGGCGGAGAGCTTCATCCAATGGGTCATCGAAGACGAATTTCGGGCGGGCCGTCCGCCATGGGAAAAGGTCGGCGCCCAAATCGTCGCTTCGGTTTTGCCGTACGAAGAGGCGAAGATTCGGATTCTCAATGCGAGTCACGCGTGTATCGCCTGGGCGGGAACGCTCGTGGGCTACCGCTACATTCATGAGGGAACCGCCGACCCGATTATTCGGAAGATCGCTTTCGACTACGTGACCGAAGACGTGATTCCGTCGCTTTCCCCGAGCCCGATCGAGCTTGCGGCCTACCGCGATGTCGTGCTCGAGCGCTTCGGCAATCCGTACATTCAAGACACGAATCAACGCGTGGCAGCCGATGGCTATTCCAAGATATTGGGCTGGATCGTGCCGACGCTGACGGAGTTGCTCGCGCGAGGCGCAGACATCGCACGGACGGCGGCGCTCCCGGCTCTCTTCTTTCTCTTTCTGCAGCGTTGGGGGCGCGGCGAGCTTCCGTTCGCCTATCAAGACGGTGTGATGGATGAGGGCGCCGCCCGCGCGATGCTGGACGCGCCCGATCCCGTGGGAGCCTTTTGCGCGGAACGCGCCCTGTGGGGCTCGCTCGCCGGCAGATCCGAGTTGCGCGACGCAATAAAAACGCAAGTGAGCGCTCTTCGTGAACGCCTGACCGCGTAGAGCCCTCCGGGGGGCGAACCTGCTGGCGGCCCGCTAACTTGCCGATACTCCAGGGGCATGCTTCAGCGCTTCGATTCCAGCGTGCCGCGCCTCGTCGACGGCGCTCTCCCGGGCGGTAGCGCCGTTCCGGACGACTTTTCCGCGGGCTCCGTCCTGCGTTTGCCGGGCGGCGCGGTCGCGGCCGATTTTCGGCCGATGCGGGACGCCACCAAGCACCGGCAGGCCGGCTACGAGCTCTTGGTTTTCAACGATACGCCGGCTCCCGTCGCGACCTTCGCCTATGCGGTCCTCGCGCCCGGAACCCGCGGCCAGCTTACGTGGAACGCCATCGTCGTGCCGCCGTTTTCGGCGATCGCCATCGAGATCGACGTCGCGATTCCGCGGCGGGGCCGGCCGCGCGTCGTCGCCGACCTGTTCGCAGGCGAAACGCAGCTGACGCTCGATGCGCCACGGTGCCGCCGTGAGCCGGGCATCGCGCGCCGTCTCGCATTGGTCGCTGCGGCGGTACTTCTCGTCGCGCTCGGCGCCGGTTCGATCGCTGCGAACCGGCCGCACGTCTTGGCGCTCGCCGCGCCCGATTCGGTCCCCGCCGGCACGCCGTTCTCCGTCGCCTACGCCCTCGCCGGCGCCACCGACGGCCGCTACGTCGTCGAGACGCCCGACGGAATGCAGATTCGGCGAGGAGCGCTTGGGAACGGCGCGGGCGCATTCACCGTCGCGCTGCCCAAGACGGCGCTTTCGGGCGGCTACGACGTGCGCGTCTGGGCCCGCGGACGTTTCGGAAGCGACGAACGGACCACGCACGTCCTCGCGGTCCCGGCCCCATCCGGTCGCCCGGCGGCCCAGCGCAAGAGCGCGCCCCTGCTCCGCCTCGGCGCGCTCGCGCTCGCCCGCGACGTCGTTCGCGGCGGCGAATCGATCGTGGTCGCGTATCGCCCGTCGGAGGATCCCGGTGTCGTGCGCCTTATCGATGCGCTCGGCACCGTCCGCGCCGAAGCGCTTCTGAATCCCCGCGGACGCTCCATTCTCGTGGCACCGCAGGTCGAAACCGATCAGGATTTCCGGATCGTCGCAACGGCGCAGCGCGGCAGCGGCCGCGACGAAGCAACGGCGCCGGTTACGATCTTGCGCGCGCCCGCGCCCGCCCCATCCGCCCTAGCGACCGCGCCGGCCGTCACGGTGCCGAAAAGCGCGGCGCCGATCGCCGTCGAGCGCGAGCAAATCGCCGGCCGCGGCATCGTGATCCGCGTCGATCGCAACGAACCGAATCTCCACGTGGCGCTCATGGGCCCGACGACGCAAGAACTCGCCGGCGCCGACGTTCCGCCCGGCGCACGTTCGATCGTCCTGGACGCTCCCAAAGAGCCGGCGCACGCGCACTACGAAATCGTCGCGACATATTCTGCGGGTCACGGCCAGGAGACGCTGATACGGCCGGTCACGTTCCGCGCGCCGTAGCTCACCGTCCTGCCCTTCCTCGCCTCGCGCCCCGAGTCGTACACCGGACGCGCATTTCCGCTTGGCTCGAGCGCTACGACGAGTTGCCGCTGCGCTTCGTTACGGGTCCCGTCGGGGCCGGAAAGACGACGGCGATCGTCAGCTATCTCGCGACGCGCGGCGGCACGACGGCGTATTTGCAGCTGCGCGGCGACGAGGAGCTCGATGCGTTTCGCGAACGGCTGGCGACGGCGCTCGGCATCGCGTATAAGCCCGCCTCGTTTGCGGCGCTACTCGCGGCGCTCGCTACACTCGCGCCGTGCGAAATCGCCCTGGACGACATCGATCGTGCGACGGCCGAAACGCTCGAAGAACTCGGCGAACTCATCCGCGAAGCGCCGCTCGGCGTTTCGTTCGTATACGCCGCGCGTTCGCGCACGGCGATCGACGTGCGGCGCTATCTCGCACGCGGTCTCGGCGCGATGCTCGAAGGGCCGGCCCTCGCCTTCGACCCCGACGAAGTCGCGCGCCTCGCGGAATTGCACGAGCTTACGTACGCTCCGGCGGACGTCGCGCGTTTCCTCGAGGAGACCGAAGGCTGGCCGCTCGTCGCGACGTGGGCGATTCGCGAAGCGGCGGGCCCCGGCGGCACGCTCGCGGGCTCCTACGACCGCTGGAGGCGCGCGAACGCACGGCACTTCCGGGAGTTCATCGACGACGAACTTAGCGCGGCGGGCGACGACTATCGCAACGCGTTCCGCGCAGCCCTGCGCGGAACCGCGAGCGCCGAAGAACGCGAGCAGCTCGCGTTCTTAGAGGCGCGCGGACTCTTCGTCTTTTACGACGACGACGCGGTCCGGCCGTATCGCGTCGCGCGTCAATTCGACGTCGATGCGCGGCCTAGCGCGCCGCACGCCGCGAGCGCGCCGGCGAGCCTGCTGGTCGTGCGGATGTTCGGCCGCTTCGAAGCCGAGATCGGCGGCCGGAAGATCGAGTGGATCCGTCGCCGGGAAGCGCAGATCGTGAAGTATTTGCTCCTCAAACCGAGCGGATCGGCCTCGCGCACCGAATTGCTCGACGTTTTCTGGCCGGGTGCGGAAGGCCATCTCGCCACCCAAAGCCTACGCACGGCCTCGAGCAACATCCGTAAAGCTCTGGCCGCTCTCGTCGGCTATACGGCCGTCGATGCCTATTTTTCGTCGCGCGGCGAGATCGCCGTCGCGCTCGACCGCGCCGTGATCGACGTGCGCCGTTTCAACGCCCACGTCGCCGACGGCGACACCGAACGCGGCCACGCGGCCGAAGCGTTCGCGCATTACCGGGCGGCGGAAGCGATCTACAGCGGCGAACTTCTCGGCGGCGACTACCCCGAACCGTGGTATCTCGGGCGCGCCGCGATGTATCGCGCGCTTTACATCGGCGTGCTCGACCGCATCGCAGACTATCACGTCGACGCGGGACACGCGCGCCAAGCGCGCGAGTATGCGGCGCGGGTGCGGGAGCTACGCGGGGCCGCCCCCGTCTGAACGCACCCACACCACGAATCCGTCGTCGCGATACGTCCGCCGCCACGCGTGCGTTAAGCCGACCGCTTCGTCGAGCGGCGAATCGCGTTCCACCAGCAGCGTATCGACGCGGTAGCGACGTAACGCGGCGCGCCAATCGCTGCGCAAGCGCGCGATGCGATCGAAATCGCTCCAGACCGCGAGCGGATACGGATCGGCGCGCCCGTCGAGGAAAACGCGCAGGTGCGGCGCATCGAGCGCCAGGCCGCACCACGCGAAATCCGCGCAAAAGAGACGGCGTTCGCCGGGCAGCGCGGCGAGCGAAGCGATCGCGCGCGCGCCGAGACGATCTCGCCCGCGTTCGGTGTTGCGCAGCAGTCCGATTCCTACTGCGACTGCCAGCAGCGCGGAGACGAGCGGTAAAGCGACGCGTGCGATGCGCTCGGCCCGCTCGTCCGAAGATGGACCGTCGGCAGCGAAGAGCCGCAAGCCGCGCGTGAGTGCGGGCGCGACGAACGGTACGGCGGCCAAACTGAAAATCGCGATGTTGCGCGCAGCGCCCAACACGAGATACGTCATCGCACCGAGGACGAGCAGATCGCGAATGCGCCGCTTTCCGCTATCTGCAAAAAACAGGAGCGCGAGTACGAGTAAGGGCAGCGCTCCGACGGCGAACGCGGTGTCGCTGAGCACGGTCGGTTGCCACTCGTTGATCTGCTCTTTGATCGGGCTCGAGAAAAGCATCAACGAATAGCGCGGCAGATCCCAGCCCAGCGGATTGCAACAGAGCGCGAGCGCCGAACCGAAAGCGACGATCAGCATGCGACGGACGCGCGCTGTGAAGGCGCGGTCGTCGATTGCCGCACCGAGCGTCGCGACGGCCGCGAGCACGGGTGCGAGCATGGCGCTCGCGTGCAGGTTCGACCAGAGCGCGACGACCGCGATCGCCGCGAACGCCGCGAACGCCCACGGGCCTTCGCTATCCAGCAAGAAGAGATAGAGCGCCAGCAGCGGCCAGGCCACGACTTGGACGCGCACCCCAAACGAGGCGAAGAGTCCGATCCCCGCGAGCGCCGTACAGAAGACGACCGCGCGCGACGAAGCACCGCGACGCACGGCGTGATACGCGACGATTCCAAGGGCCAGCACCGCTCCGAGGGCGATCGCGCCCGCGAAGAGCGCCCAGGGAAGCCCCGCCGTCGCCTGCGCGGCGACCAGTGAGAACGCCCATTCTTGCGGCGTCCACGGCGCACCGGGGGCGGTAAAGGTTTCCGTCCCGAGCGTTCGCGGAATGGCATGCCGAGCCAAAATCGCGCGCCCGAGCCAACGCTGCCAGTGCAGATCGCCGTCGCCTTGCGGAAACGCGATCGCCGTCGCTAAGAAGCGGGCGGCGAACACGCCGAGCACGAGCCACACGTATTTCACGAAGCCGGCGCCCGGCGAAGCAAGATCACGGTCGTTCCCGCCGTCGCGAAGCGCGTCCAATGCGACTGCGTCAAGAGCGTTGCGAGCGCGGAGTTCGCCCCCGTGACCGCGGCATCGATACCGTGTGCGTTCAGCTCCGTGCGCCACGTCTTACGAACGCGTGCGATCGTAATCTGCGCGTCGCGCACCGCGGGCGGGGCGTTCGCGATGCGGCTGCCGGCGAGCACCACCATTCCGTCCGCGAGCGCCGCATCGCACCAGCCGGTGTCCGAACAAAATACTCGATGCACGCCGCCCACGCGAGCGAGGCGAGCGATGGCCGCGTACGGCTCCCGCGGCCCCAGCGGCAACGTCCGCGCGCCGGCCGCAAAACCTGCGACGAGCGCGAGTGCGGCGAGCGCGCCCGCGTCGCGCAGCAGCGTAGCGCGCGCGCCGTTCTGCGCTGCGCCGCCGGGTCGTCGTGCAAGAGCCGCGACGACGATAGGCGCGGCCACGATCCCGAAAACGCCGACGAAAGCGCCGCTCGCAAGTGCGAGCACGAACGCGAACGCGCCCAGGAGCGCCTCGCGCGCATTCCGGCCGCGCAAACCGACCCCGAGCGCGATGACGATCGAGCTCATGACGCCGTAGCGATAGCCGTACGGGGCGAGATCCGCCGGGCTCCAGCGCGCATAATCGGCGCTCGCGCCGGCGAGCTGCAGCGCGGCGAGCGCATGACCCGGAAACCCGAAGCCGAGCGGCGTGGCGAGCGTCGCGCACGTCGCGATTGCAGCGCCGAGCCATGCGCGCCGAGCTGCGGGCGTCACGGCCCGATCGAGAGTCCGCCCGACCGCGGCAACGAGCGCAAGGGCGGGGGCGAGCACTCCCGCAGGTTCGAAGTTGCACCAGAGCATCGCGAGCGCCCCGAGCCCGAATGCGGATAAAAGCGTGGCGTCTTCGAGCAGCAGCATGACCGCGGCCGCGAACGCAAGCGTCGCCGAGCCGCCGCCGGCTCGCAGCGTATCGAGAGAACAAAGCGCCGCGAGCACGGCCGCACCGAACGCTCCGGCGACCGTCGCGTGCAACCGGGCTCGCCGTTCGACCAGAGCGAACGCGCTCAATGCCCCGAACGCACCCGCGGCGACGAGCGCACCGTAGTGCAGCGGCCCAGCGTAAAGCAGGTTCGTGACGGCCGCTCCAAGCCAACCGGCGCCGGCGCTCTCGGCCGGCATGCGAGGTCGCGCGAACGATGCGAAGAGGCGCGCCGCATTGGGTTGCCCGTAAGCGATCGTCAAGGCGACGGCGCACGCGAACGCAATACGCGCGATCGCCAGCGTCCGAGCCGCGGCGATCGTCATTCCAAAGCGAGACGATCGCCGACGAGCACGTCGCGCGTCAGATCGTCGCTCGCACCGAGTTCGACGACGGTTACCGCATTGCGACACGTCACGGCGAGCCGATTCGGCGGTACGGCGCTGGCGATCTTCAAGACGCGATTATCCGCATCGAGAAAGTACAGATCGAGCGTCGCCCGCATGCCGATCGTATGCACGGCCGAACACCCGCCGATCCATAAGCCTTCGTTCGGTGCGACGACCTTTCGTGCTAAGAGGCCGACCCCGCGAGTCCACGCATTGCTCGCGCGGGCAACATCGGTCGCGAGCACCGCACCGTTCGTGGCGTTAAGTAAACGCACCGCTACCGCAAGGCCGGCAAGGGCAACGCGATCGCGAGCGCGATGGATGCCGCCAGATATGGCGCGAACGCGATCGGCTCGGCGCGACGTCGCCGCACGGCGGCGATCGCTACGGCCGCAAGACACGCCGTTGCGAAGGCGACGATCGACATATTGAGACCGAGCACGGCCGCACCGAGCGCGATGATCTTCACATCGCCCCAGCCCATGCCGCGACCCTTGGAAAAAAACGCCGCAATTGCGAACGGCACGAATACGATGGCCGCCGAGATTATCGGCGCGCCGTCATGGCCGGCGAGCGAGACGGCCAGCACGACCGCGAGCGGTGCTAAGGTGAAGTAATCCGGCACGATACCGCAGCGGACGTCGCTGTACCAGCACGCGACGAGCGAAACGATCAAAATGCCGAAAATGCCGAGCGCGGGAACCGCGAGGCCGCGTGAGGCCAGAACGCCGCCGACGACCACAGCGCCGACGATCAGCGCGCCGGTCGGCGGGCGGCCGGGCTCCGGACCATCGTCGAACGGAACGATCTTATCGCACAACGACGACACGAAACGGATCGCGAGAAACGCGCAACATCCGTAGAGCAGCGCGACGACGATTACGGAGAAGGAACTGCTCATGGCTGGCTGCTCAGATATTGGGCCGCCACGCCCCCGAAGATCATAACGAACAGCGCGGGCAACATGAAGAGCGCCATCGGGATCACCATTTTCGTCGGCATGAGATTCGCAATTTCTTCCGCCCGAATCATGCGGCGGTTGCGCACTTCTTCGGCAAGTTCTTCCAGGACCGATGCGAGGTTGGAGCCTAGGCGCTCCGCCTGAACGATCGCGGTGACCGTGGTCGACAATTGTTCCTGGCGAACGCGATTGGCCATAGATTTCAACGCATCGCCGCGCGATCGTCCGAGCCGCACTTCCGAGAGAACCGCTTTGAGTTCTTCGCCGAGCGGACCGACCGCGATCTCTTGCGCGATGCCGAGCGCCGCGTTGAACGCGAGCCCGGCCTGCACGGTCGAAGCGAGCATATCGAGCAGGTCGGGCAGCGCCTTCTGTATTTTGCTCTTGCGCGCTTTCACGCCGCTCTTCAATTGCGAGAGCGGCAGGTACGCACCGGAGATCGTGAACATGATGATGCCCGCAATGTAGAGCAGGCCCAGCGAATGCATGTAGGCGGCGAGCGAAATGCCGGCGGTAAAGCCGAAGAGCGATCCGGCGACGATGCGAGCGCCAATCTTCGCCGGCGTCACCGTATACCAGCCGGCCTCATCCAATTGCTGCTGTAACTGGCCGCGCTGCGATTCGTTGAAAATCTTCTCGTATTGCTGAGCGCGGCTCTGGCCCTGTTCGAACTTGAGATTTTCAAGTTGCTCGAGACGTTTGCTGACTTCGCTCTTGCTCGGCGTAATGGAAACGAATAAGAGTCCGGCCGCGATCGAAAACCCGGCGGCGATGGCGATGATGACGATCGGAATTCCGTACAGCATCAGACGTCGAACTGCAGGATGCGGCTCAGCGAGTAGATAGCCAAGCCTTCGAGCACGGCGAAGAGCCCGAGCGCGATGTGCCCCGGAAACGTAAATTTGAGTGCGTTCCCCATCGCGGGTTGCGTTAGGACGACGAAGCCGCCGACGAGAATCGGCAGCGCGCCGATGATCCCCGCGCCGAAGCGGCCTTGGGCGGTCAGGGCGTTCATCTTGCGGAAAACGCGACGGCGGTCGCGAATGGTCGCGGCGAGCTTTTCCAAGACCTTCGCTAAATCGCCCCCGGTCTGCTGTTGCACCTTGACGACGCGTGAGAACATCTGCATTTCGTTGCACGGCATACTCTTGGTGAGATCGTCGAGGGCGTCCGTGATGGAAACGCCGATATTCGTACGGCCGATGACGCGCATGAATTCGCGTCGCGCGGGGTCGGGGACTTCTTCGGTGACGAGAATGATTGCCTGACGCAGCCCCAGGCCGACTTTTAGGGCGCCCGAGAGCATGCGCAGGACGAGTTCGAGCTGCTGCACGAACGAATCGACGCGGCGATGACCGCGGAAGCCGAGGTAAAAGTTGCCGCCGAAGAGCGCGACGGCGATCGTCGGCGGCAAGATCAAAAGCGAGATCAGCACGGTCTGGTGGAGCAGAAAGACGATCGCGAGCCACAGCACGGCGGCGATGCCGGCGAGCGCGAGCACGAAATCTTCGGCTTTGAACGCGAGGTCGGCGCGATCGATTTTTTCTTGGAACGCGCCGCCGAAGCGGCTGAGAAACACGCGGACGTTACCGCCGAGTGCGAAGAACAGCAGCGCGACGATGCCGATAACCGACGCCCCGACCGCGTACGGAAACACACCTACCATGGCGTCCCCGAGGCCTGCATCTTCGCGAGGCTGCGGACGTCGAAATTGACGCCACCTTCTTCGAAGCGCGACGTGTAGTGCGGCTGAACGCCCGTATATTGAAACTCGCCGACCACTTTGCCGTCCGCATCGACGCCGCGCTGCTGATAGCGAATGAGCTCTTGCATGGTCACGATGTCGCCCTCCATGCCGACGACCTCGGTGATGCTCGTCACTTTCCGGGACCCATCGCGCATGCGTTCGATCTGAACGACGGCGTCGACGGCGCTCGCGATCTGTTCCCGAATGGCGCGGACCGGTAATTCGAAGCCGGCCATCAGCACGAGCGTCTCCATACGAGCGAGTGCGTCGCGCGGGGTATTGGCGTGCAGCGTCGTCATGGAGCCGTCGTGACCCGTATTCATCGCTTGAAGCATATCGAGCGCTTCACCGCTGCGGCATTCGCCGACCACGATCCGGTCGGGCCGCATGCGCAACGAATTTTTCACCAGATCGCGAATGATGACGGCGCCGCGGCCCTCGATATTGGCGGGCCGCGATTCCAAGCGAACGACGTGTTCTTGATTGAGCAGCAGTTCGGCCGCGTCTTCGATCGTCACGATTCGTTCGTGGTGCGGAATATAGTTCGACATGATGTTGAGAAAGGTCGTTTTGCCGGAGCCGGTGCCGCCGCTCACGACGATATTGAGCCGCGCCTCGACCATCGCACGCAGCAGATCGGTCGCCTCGGGAACGATCGAACCGTATTTGACGAGGTCGTCCATGCTCAAACGTTTGGTTCCGAAGCGTCGGATCGTCACGGTCGAACCGTCGAGGGCCAGCGGTTCGATGATCGCGTTGACGCGCGAACCGTCGGGTAAACGCGCGTCGACCATCGGCGACGATTCGTCGATGCGCCGCCCCAGCGGCGCGATGATCCGTTCGATGATCGTGCGGAGATGGCGTTCGTCGTTGAAGCGCCGATCGGTCAGCGTGATGCGGCCGCTGCGCTCGACGTAGATGACGTTGGGACCGTTGACCATGATTTCCGATACGGCCGGATCGCGCATGAGATCTTCGAGCGGCCCGAGTCCGAGCAATTCGTCGATTATCTCTTGCTGCATCTCGGCACGTTCTTCGGCCGAGTCGGCGTCGGCGCGCTCGCTGAGCAGCTGCCCCGTCACGTCGCTGATCTGGGCTCGCAGCTCGGCAATCTTCTGCCCGTCCGTATGTGCGCGGCTCGCAGCCACGACGTCGATGCGGCGGGTAACGGCTTCGTGAACTTCCGCTTTAAGGCGATCGCGCCGCTCCGACCGCTCGCGTTGCGGCTTGATATCGGCGGCAGCGGCGTGACCGTTCGAACCGGCCGACCCGCTCGCCTTACCGTTGGCCGCACCCGCCGCCGACGGTGCGCCGGATTCGGCCTTCACCGACGACGACGCGCGCAGGGACGCTAGCGGCGCTTCCGCGGGGGCGGTCGCCAGCCGCTTCGCGAGCTCTTCGATCGCGCGGCCGAAGTTACGGTCGCCCTTGCCGGGAACTTCGGCGATGACGGCTCCGCCGAGGGCCTTTTCGAGTTCGCGAGCGGAGATCTCCGCCCGGCCGCCGCGTAAATTGGTAACGATCCAGATGCGGGCGAGCGGAATGCCGAATCTGGCCAGATCGCCGACGAGCGCTCGCGCCGCCGAGGTCCCCAAAAGATTCGGTTCTAAAACGATGACGTAGCGCGAGGCGCGGATCATAAAGGGCCGAACGGCCGCCGCGAACGGGTTTGGAGCATCGACGATGACGGTCTCGTGCTGCTGCACGAGCTTCTCGGCGAGCGATTCGACTTCGTCGGGACGCAACGCGAAGGAGTTGTCGAGACTGTCGGTCAGCTCGACTGCCGTAATGCCGTTGCTATCGAAGAGCGAATAGATATTTAAGCTGCGATGCTGGTCGAAGAGCCGGACCGCGTCGAGTAAGACCGAGAGCGTGCGACGACCCGAGAGGTCCGCGTCGACGAGTGCGACCGGCGAATTTTTTCGACGCTTGAGCACGTTTGCGGCTTCGAGGCCGAGCGTCGTCGCGCCCGAGCCGCCCTTGGCGTTGATGAGAACGGTGAGCGCCGCGCTCATACGCCGCCGGAGACTACTTTGTCGCCATCGATAACGGTAACGCCGGGACGGACGGGCCCAACGGCGGGGGCTTGCGCGGGGGCCAGCGGTGCCGGAACGTTCGCAGCGGCGGCAGGAGCGGGCGCGGGCGCGGCTACGGGCGGCGGCGCGGGGTAGAGCGGAGGCGGGGGTTGGTTCGCCGGTACCGTCGGCGGCCCGAGATCGGAGAACTGCAACGATTCGGCCGGCAGCGAGCGGACCGGTTCTTGGGGCGAACGCAGCGCGAGGCGCAGCGTCGTATTGAGGTCGGCGACCGTCAATAGGTCCGCCTGCTGCGGCGTGACGCCGAGCGTCACCGTCGCGACCGATCCCGAATCGGGCGCGGGCGTCGCACCGCTCTGCTCGAGTTGTGCGTTGATCGCGAGGACCAGCGCGCCGCGGATGATCGTGAACGTCTTGGGCGGAACGCCGATGCCCTTCGTTACCGAAGCTAAGACGTCGACGCGGTCGCCGGGCTGCACGAAGTTCGATACGGATTTCACGCGGTCGACGGGGATACTCACCGCGCGCATACCGGGCTTGAGACGGACGGTAAGCCCGACTTCGGCGGGTTGCCCGACCTTCGTTGCGGTAATCGTCGACCCGGCCGGGATCGATATGATCGCGATGTCGCCTTTGGCTTGGTTCGGATCGGTCAGCGCCTGCGGTTCGACTTCGCTTGCCGAGCGCTGAACCTTGGTCAGCATCTCCGGCGTGATTCGCATGCGCGCGGGAATATCGTGCGCCGCGATCACGACGGATTTGAGGGCGACGGCTTGCTGCGTCGTCTGCGCCTGCTGGTTGATTCCGCTGAGATATTTCAGCGTGAGGATACCGGTGCCGACGGCCAGTACGATGGCGACGATTAGCGTGATTCGACGACTGTTCACAGGGGGAGCCTCAGCAGCGGCACGGCGGAGTGCGAGAGTGCGACGGCGGCCGCGCCGCATGCGATCGCGACCGCGTATGGGAGGGTTATCGGCGTACGAGGCGCGACGGCCACCGTGCCTTTATAAGCGAGCGGTCTCAAGACGAGGCCGATGCTCGCAAACACGCTTCCGAGCCGTCCCAGCGCGAGCGCGACGATGAGCGCGAGAATGCCGCCGGCGAGCGCCGTATAAATCAAGAAAGGAACGGCATCGGGAAAGCCGAGCGCCGCGGCGCCGGCCGCGAGCAGCTTCACATCCCCGCCGCCGAGCCAGCCGAACGAAAAAGCGACGAATCCGAGCAGCAACACGCCGATCATCGTCGCGCACGCGATTCCGAAGGAAGTCCAGCCGGCAAACGCATGCAGCGTGAGTGCCGCGAGAGCGAGCCCGGCCGTCAGGAAATTGGGGATGCGGCGAGTCGCGACGTCGGTTGCGACGGCGAGGGCGCACGCTGCGAGCACGAGCCAGATAGCGAGCGACACGAGCACGCAGCTACGAGAGTCGCTGAGCTGAATTATTGAGCGAGTTATTCGCCTTCGAGCCTAGGAGCGTCATCGCGGCGATCGCGGCTACGCCGACGAGGAAGACGATCAAAGCGTATTCGACGAGACCTTGTCCTCGATCGTCCCGGGTGACCATTGCGAGAAATGCGTGCATGCTGGAGTGCCCCTTCATCGATCGAGAAAAGAAAAAGGCGCCTCCAAGAGCGGCTCGCAAGCCGCTCCCGAAGGCGCCGCGTCGCCTTAACCCGAGAGCTTGTTCGCGGCGTTATTGAGCGTGTTGTTCGCCTTGCCGCCGAGGAACGTGAGGCCGGCGATCGCGACGATCGAGACGAGGGCGATGATCAGCGCGTACTCGACGAGGCCCTGGCCGTCGTCATTTTTGAGCATATTGGTGAAGTTCTTAAGCATGGGATCTCCTAAAGCGCGAGTGTAGTGGTGGTGAGTAAAGTGAGTGGGTGGGTGAGTGAGCTGGAGCGGTATTTTGGCCGGTCAGGCCTACTTTATCGATTTCGGCTCTCGATCGGCCGGAACTGAGGCCGTGCCGTTGGGAGCCTTTGCCGAAAGCTGCGTTCGAGCCGGCGAAATACCGGCGCTTGAAGATGCAACGACCGTGAGGATGGCGCCGCGATAGTAACCTGACGCGATCGGGAGGTCCGCTTGGAACGTACCTTTCGTATCGGCAGTAACGATCAGACGGTTGAGGACGACGTCGGGAAGTTCGCTTGAGAACGTGCCGACGAGCGTGAGCGTGATGGGCGCAAAAGCCGGAGCTTTTCCGCCGACGCTGAGCTGCTGTTGGCCGGGTATTTGGGCGACCAGCAGATCCGAGATCGTGCCCGTGATGTTCGCAGGCGCCGCGAACGGCACCGCATCTCTCGCGGCCACGTGCTCGCTCGTGACGTTATTGGGATAACGTGCCGCGAGTTGACGGAGCCGAGCGATCAGCGCGTTCGATATAAAGATATCGTGGTACGCGAATCGCGGAGCCGGTCCGTCCATAGCTTCGGTCCGATCGTTGACGTCGAAGAGGCGTTCCCCCGGACGTATGACGATCGTCACACCTGGGCGCGTCAGTGCTGCGGCATCTTCGGGCCCGAGGTAGCTGTATGCGAACCCGAGATCGGCCGCGGCCTTCATAAGTGCCGTTTCGTTTGCCGCAATGGCGATCGACGACGACATCGTAACGACGACGCCGACGAATACCGCACCGGTTGAAAGACGATTCAAGGTTGTGACCTTCACTTTCCCACTGTAACGACTAGAAATCGATAGCACAACGTATCCGAAAGATAATTTACAGGCCGAGTACGCCGTGTTGACTCGTTAACGCCGATAACCCATATACCAGCCTTTCGAGTGAAATCTCTCGAATATTAGCCTCGAACACCGGAGTACTACGTGATCGATCTACGCACGCGGACGGCCATGACGGGCGTCGCCCTCGCGGTCGCGCTCCTTTGGGGAAGCGTCCCCGCGGCGGCAGACTCGGTACAGATCCTGTCGATTCAGACGGGACATTCGGTCGTGCTGGAGGCGGCCGGTTTGAGCCGCGTCGCCGTCGGCGACGGACGGATCGCCGGCATCGTGCCGGTCGGAACGAGACAAGTCGTCGTAAACGGCAAATCGCCGGGACATACGACGATTTTCGTCTGGACCGGCGCTTCGCGCAGAACGTATGAAATAACGGTGACGGAGCAGAGCTTCGACGATATCGCGAAGGTCGTGCGCGCCGCGATCAACGAACCGGGCGTCCAGGTCGTCGCGTTCAATGCAAACCTTATCGTGCGCGGCACCGTCGCGGACGTCGCCGCGTTTAGCCACCTTTCGGACGTCCTCGAGCGCTTCAAAGGCGTGAAATTTTCTTCGGGCGCCGGCGGCAGCGGCGTCATCGTCAACGCCGTCACCGTCGCGAAGCCGCTCGGCAAGATGCAGGAAGACATCGCGGCGCTCCCCGGGGCGCACGGCCTCCGCGTCGATGCCGATCAAAAAGGAAATGTAGTCGTAAGCGGGTCGGTGCGCGATCAAGCCGATGCGCAGCACATTCTCGATAAAGTCAAAGGTTTGGCCGGCCCGTATCTCGCGACCGACGGTAAAGTCATCAACCGTTTGGGAGTCGAGCAAACGAGTCAAGTCGACGTCAAAGTGTACGTTCTGGAAGTGGATAACACGGCGCAATCCAATCTCGGTCTGCGCCTGAACACGGCGAATACGACGATCGGAAGTACCGCCGGTCAGGCCTTCACGATTTCGCCGACGCCGTCGCTCACCGCCGTCGAGAGTCCGCGAGTCACGAATTTTCCGAACCCGTTCACCTTCGGACCCTTCGCCCGCATCAGCGTCCTCGCACCGACTCTGAATCTGCTCTTGCAGCAAGGTCATGCTAAGCTGCTCTCGTCTCCCAACCTCACGACGCAAAACGGCCAAGAAGCGACGTTCCTCGTCGGCGGTGAGATTCCGATTCCGATCTCCAATGGGTTGGGCACGGTATCTATCACCTATAAGGAATTCGGCGTCAAACTCAACGTCACGCCGACGATTCTTGGCAACGGCAGCGTCGAAGCAAAGATTTCTCCGGAAGTTTCGGATCTCGATTTCGCCGACGGCGTCAGCATCAACGGCTTTACGGTTCCCGCTCTCAAGACGAGCAAATTATCGACCGACGTCATTACGCGCAGCGGCGAGTCGGTGGTTATGGGCGGCCTGTTGCGCCGTCAGGAACAGAAGACCGTCCAGAAATTTCCGATTCTCGGAAATCTGCCGATCCTCGGCGCTCTTTTCCGGTCGACCGCTTACATCAAGAATGAGTCGGACGTCATCTTCGTCATGACGCCGACGATCGTCACGCGGTGAAGAACGTGCGCCTTCTTGCGTGTTCTGCTCTGGTCTTCGCTTCGGCGCTCGGACCGGCATCGGCCGCAACGGCGATCCACTCGGTCAACGGGGTCGAGGTCATCGTCTTCGAACGCGATCCTGCGCCGAAGGCGCTACGCTCGAAATCTCATATTGCACGGCGCGCGACCGTCGTTCGCCCTGCGGCCGCGCGGCCGGCTGCGATTCACCCCGCCGCCGCAAGCGGTCCGCCGGCACGCGCGCTCGTCGCGGACACGGCCGGCTTGCGCGGTGCTTCGCAACTGATCACGACCGCGCTCGCGTTCGTCGGAACGCCATACGTGTGGGGCGGCGCCGCGCCCGGCGGATTCGACTGCTCGGGCTTCACCTATTACGCGTTCGCTCGCCTCGGAATCCGTATTCCGCGTACGGCGGACGTGCAATTCGCAGCCGGCAGTCCGGTCGCGGGGGACCCGCTGCCCGGCGACCTCGTCTTTTTCCAAACGTACGACTACGGCGCCTCGCACGTCGGGATCTATCTTGGCAACGGACGATTCGTCAATTCGATCGGCGCGAACGTTCACGTCGCGACCTTCGGATCGATGTACTTTCGCGAACGCTACATCGGCGCGCGACGCTTTCTCCCCGCCTAGGCGCGCCCTTCGCCAAGCGACGGGATCTCGCGCAGCGCGTGCGCGATTTCGCGTAGAAACGAAGCCGCGTCCATGACGAGGCCGATCGTCTGTGTCGAGCCGCGATCGGTGAGCTTGGTGACGCTTGCGGGATTGATATCGACGCAAATCACCTTACAACTCGACGGTAAGAGATTACCGACCGCGATGGAGTGCAAGAGCGTACAGACCATGAGCGCCATGCCGATCTCCGGCACGTACCGGCGCATCGCCCGCTGCGCTTCGACGATGTCGGTGATGACGTCGGGTAAGGGGCCATCGTCGCGGATCGAGCCCGCCAGCACGACCGGTATCTCGCGGCGGTAGGCCTCGTACATGATCCCGCCGGTCAACAGGCCCGAGTCCACGGCGGGTCCGATGCCGCCGCTCGCGCGAATGCGATTGACGGTCCGCAGGTGATGGACGTGACCTTCTTCGACGGGAAACGCATCGGCCAGATTGACGCCGAGCGACGTTCCGAAGAACTGCGCTTCGATATCGTGCACCGCGAGCGCGTTGCCCGCGAAGAGCGCATCGATGAAGCCGTCGCGGATCAGGCCTTCGAGATATTTACCCGCGCCCGTATGTACGATCGCGGGGCCGCCGACGAGCAGGACCCGTTTACCGGCCGCGCGAGTCGCCGCGAGTTCCCGCGCGACTTCGGCGATGAGCGACTCCTTGGGCTTCTCGCTCGACACGGCGCTGGACATGAATTCGAACACTTGTTTACGGCGCGGCCGCTGAAGCGCTTTGACGCGCACGCCCGCGTGGCCGATCACGACGCGATCGCCCGTGCGGATATCCGACGGGGCGATCGTCGTCGCGGCGCCCGCGTCCACGACGATCGCACAGTCCATTTCCGGAAGCGTGACGGGCAGCCACTGGCCGTCGAGGCGGACTTCCGTTTCCAAGTTCGTCGTCGCGTAGAACGACTCGGGCAGGATGCCGTCGCGCGGAGCGGCTTCCGTGACGACGTCGGTATCGTCGGCCACGACGGCCCCGATATCGCGTAGCTTGTCGAGCAAATCGTCGAGATGCTCTTCGGTGTCGGCTTCGATGCGCAGGCGCGCCGTGCTCGGATCCGTCGCCGTCTTTCCGACGGCGAAGTTATCGATCGTATAGCGCGCGAACTCATTATCCATGATGATCTCGAGCACGCGACCGAACACGCCGGAATCGAGAATATGACCGCGCAGTTCGATCTCGCGCACGCAAGGCCGTACGCCGCTGGAAATGTCCGCCATTGAGCCTGACGTTCGTGCCGACGCCGCTCGGCAACCTCCGCGACATCACGCTGCGCGCGCTCGACGTGCTGCGCGACTGCGATCTGCTCGTTGCCGAAGACACGCGCGTCGCACGCAAGCTGCTCTCCGCCCTGGAACTGCCCGGCAAGCCGATTTGGAGTTATCGCGAGCAAAACGCGGCCGGCGCAACGGGCGGCATTCTGGAACGCGCGCGCCTGGAGCGCGTCGCGATCGTTAGCGACGCGGGCATGCCGGGAATCTCCGATCCCGGAAGCGCGCTGGTCGCCGCCGCGCGCGCGGCGGGCGTTACCGTCGACGTGCTGCCGGGGCCCGCGGCCTTCGTCTGTGGCGTCGTGCTTTCGGGATTCGATACGTCGCGGTTCTGCTTCGAGGGCTTCGTACCGCGCGCCGTCGCGCAACGCGAACGCGCATTGCAGGCCGCGCTTTGCGGCGGCATCACCACGATTTGGTACGAATCTCCCAAGCGCATCCTCGCGACGCTCGCCGCCCTCGCCGCACTGGCGCCCGAGGCGAGCATTTTCGTCGGCCGCGAATTGACCAAACGCTTCGAACAGCAGATCGCCGGGCGGCCCGCCGACGTGATCGCCGCGCTCGAAGTCCCGGTTCGCGGAGAGTTCGTCCTCGTGCTCGCGCCCGAACGTCCCGTACCAAAAACGAACGTCGCCGTAGCGGATCTCGCTGCGGCGATCGAACGCGAACTCGATGCGGGCAAGAGCGTCGCGCGTATCGCTAAGGACCTTTCGCAACGAGGTTTCGGCGAACGATCCGCGCTCTATCGCTCGGTTTCCGAACGAAAGCTCGACCGTCCCGGCTAGCGCAGGCTCGGTGGGATACGGCCGGTAAACAATGCGCGCATGTCCGAGCGCGCCTTTTACGTCACGACGCCCATCTACTATATCAGCGGCGATCCGCACATGGGCCACGCGTATACGTCGATCGCAGCCGACGTTCTGGCGCGCTTCGCCCGCACGCGCGGCCCGGCGTTTTTCCTTACCGGCACGGACGAACACGGCCAAAAAGTCGCCCAAGCTGCCGCCGCCGCCGGCCTCGCTCCACGCGCGTGGACCGATACGCTCGTGCCCAAGTGGCAAGCGTTATGCGCGCGCTACGACGTGCGGTACGACGATTTCATCCGTACGACGGAACCGCGGCATATCGAACAAGTCATCGAAGTTTTCGAACGCCTGAAGGCGTCGGGCGACGTCTATCTCGGAAAATACGAAGGTTGGTATTGCACGAACGACGAGACGTTCTGGCTCGAAGCCAAACTGATCGACGGCCGCTGCCCCAACCCCGAGTGCGGTCGCGAAGTTCAATGGCTTTCAGAAGACAACTGGTTCTTCGCGCTATCGCGCTATCAGCCCAAACTGCTCGCCTATTTCCGCGACAATCCGCGTTTCGTGCGGCCCGAGCGTTCTTACAACGAGATGGTCGCAACCATCGAAGGCGGCCTCGAAGACCTCTGTATCTCGCGCGTGAATCTCGATTGGGGCGTCCCGCTCCCGGGCGGCGGGGTCATGTACGTCTGGCTCGACGCGCTGCTCAACTACATCACCGCTCTGGACTACGCGAGCGACGGCGAACGCTTCAGGCGATATTGGCCCGCGAACGTGCAACTCGTCGGTAAGGAGATCGCGCGCTTTCACACGATCATTTGGCCCGCCGTGCTCTGGGCGCTCGGCTTGCCGGCGCCGCTGCTGGTCTTCGCGCACGGCTGGATGACGCTCGAAGGCGAAAAGATGTCCAAGAGCCGCGGCAACGTCGTCGATCCCTTCGCGATGGCCGACCGGTTCGGCGCCGATACGATTCGCTATTTTCTGCTACGCGAAGCGCCCTTCGGCAGCGACTTCTCCTTTAGCGAAGAGAAAGTACGGCTGCGCCGTAACGGCGATCTCGGCAACGACCTGGGCAATCTCGTGCGCCGGACGCTCGCAATGCTGGTACGGTATCGGGCGGGGCAGGTGCCCGAGGGTGGCGAGAGTACGCTCGGCTCGCGCTTTGCCGGCCTTCCCGCGCGCGTGGCGGCCTCGCTCGCATCGCTCGGCTTCCGCGATGCGCTCGAAGCGATTTGGGAACTCGTCGCGGCGCTCAATCGGACGATCGACGAAAAGCGTCCATGGGATCTGCACAAAAGCGGTGCCGCTGCCGAACTCGACCACGTGCTCTACGACCTCTGCGAAGGGCTGCGCTGGCTCGCGATCTTGATCTGGCCGTTCATGCCGACGAAGGCGACGGAAATCTGGCAGCAACTCGGCTTCGCGGGCGAACCGCTCGTCGCGTGGGAGACCGCATTGCGCTGGGGCGGCGTCGCCGCGGCGACGCTCGTGCAGCCCGCAGAAGCGCCGCTTTTTCCGCGCCTCGAGGCGGAATCGGCGGGCGCGGTAGCGCCTTAGCCGTCCTCGAAACGTAACGCCCGAGAAAAAGGCGCGAAGCGCCCGGCCGGGCGTTCCGGAGGGCATGAATCCGGCGGCGGCCCGGGCAGCGGCGTGCGACGCGCCCGGACGGAATTCCGATGCACGAACGGATAGGGTACGGCAGCCACCGGTTTCGCGCGCTTCTCGAAGCGTATCGTCTTTGCGATACGCATGCGTGCTACCATCCGGGCGATATGTTCGACACGCACGCGCACGTCCACGCCGAAACGTACGATGGCGATCGCGACGAGATGCTGGCGCGCGCGCGGGCGGCGGGCATCGAACGCATCATGACCATCGGCACCGATCTCCCCGATAGCGCCCGGGCGCAGCGTATCGCGCTTTCGTGCGGGCTCGACTACACGATCGGCATCCATCCGCACGAAACGATCGACGCACCCGCCGATATCGCGGCGGCTTTCGACGCGCTCGTCGCCGGAGCCCAACGGCCGCCGCGCGCTATCGGCGAGATGGGTCTGGACTATTACTACGATCACAGCCCGCGCGACGTCCAGCGCGCCGTGCTCGCCGCGCAACTCCGCTACGCGCTCGCCGCCGGTTATCCGGCCGTCTTCCACCAGCGCGATGCCTTCGACGATTTCGTCGCGACGCTGCGCGACCACGCCACGCCCGCGTTGCGGGGCGTCGTCCATTGCTTCACGGGCGATGCAGCCCAAGCGCGCATGCTGGTCGCGGAATTCGGCCTGCGCCTTGGGATCGGTGGCGTCGTGACCTTCAAGACGGCGGACAACGTTCGCGAAGCCGTTCGCGCGGTCGGCGTCGATGCGATCGTCTTGGAGACCGACTGCCCGTATCTCGCGCCGATCCCGCACCGCGGCAGGCGCAACGAGCCCGCCTACATGGCCGCCACGGCGGCGTTCGTTGCCGAACTGCTCGGGCTGGGGGTCGGCGAATTGACGGCGCGCACGTCCGCAACGGCGGCCGCCCTTTTCGGCGCGTGAGGCGGGGCGACGGGGACGCCGCGCGACCACGCGCACGCGAATGCCGTTTCGAGGGTACCGGCGAGGCGCGCGTCGTCGCTGCGGACGCCCCAATCGAGCATGTCGCCTTCGCTTGCGGTCGCATTTGCGGAGCCAAGCCACGCGACGTCGCCGACGATGGCAAATTTCTCCGCCGTCGTCACGGCTTCGATCGCGACCCCGCAAGCGCGCAGCCGAGCCAACGCCGCACGTTCGCGACCGTGAACGTCGCCCGCAAGGACGCGCGCGTTGACCGCGAGGCGCACCGCAGCGCCCGCGCGTGCCCGTTCGCAGAGGGCCACCGAAACGATGCTCGTGCCGAACGATTCCGTCGCGACGTCGATGTGATCGCCCCCGGCCATCCGGATGGTGGCGGCTTCGAGCGCCAGGGCCGCCGCTTTCTGCAACGCGAGACCGGGCTGCGAGTTCGCGTGTCCGTCGATCGGGCCGCGATCGCGTCGACCGCCGCCGGGTCGTCCGTCTCGACGACCGTCTCGTGCCCGCTCGCCGGCCAATTTCGATCGTCCAGGAACGCGCGCCCGTCGACCACGGCGGCTTTGAGGTGCACGGCCGGGTCCGCGGCATCGCTTAAACGCACCGTCGCGCCATGGGCTCGTAGCACGGCGGCGCAGTTCGCGTTTGGATTGGGAGCGCCGTTGCCGGCCTTGCCGAAATATGGCGACCCGTCGAGCGTGACGACGACGCGCGCGCCGCGATCGGCGGCGACCGCGAGCGCGCGCACGACGGCGTTCTCCGCCGGGAGCACGTAGGCAGAAAGCGCCACGGTCTTCGCCTGCGCGATGGCGTCCAGGAGGTCGGGACGCTGGCCGAGCAAGACGTTCACGCGCCGGGCCCGCGGCGCCCATACGAGCGCCGGTTCGGGGGCGATAGTGTGATGGACTTCACACGCAGCCTTCGCGACACAGGAGCGTGCCACTAGGGTCTGCGAGGCGGCGTCCAACAGGCGAGCATGAACCACGCCACGTCGCCCGGAACCTCCGACCGCTAACGTATGGAAAAATCGGTCTACGTCCGCGAAATGTTCGCATCGATCGCGCCGCGCTACGACGCCACGAACAGGCTGCTCACCGGCGGCGTGGACGAGAGCTGGCGCAAGCGAGCCGTTCGCGAACTGGCCGCCCCGCCGGGCGGCGAGATCCTAGATATGTGCTGCGGTACGGGGGATCTGTCGTTCCATCTAAGCCGGGCGGATCCGTCGTTGCACGTGCGGGGCGTCGATTTCTGCGAGCCGATGCTCGATGGCGCCCGCCGCCGCGCCCCCAAGGAGGCCAAGGGGGACGTTCGCTTCGACGTGGGCGACGTGATGGCGCTGCCCTTCGAGGACCGCAGCTTCGACGGAGCGATCATGGGCTTCTCGATGCGAAATGTCGTCGACATCGTCGGGACGTTGCGAGAAGCTCGTCGCGTGCTCAAACCCGGCACCCGTTTCGTGAACCTCGACGTCTCCAAAGCGCCGAATCCGCTCTTCAAGCGCGCGTTCGACATCTATTTCTATGGCGTGGTCCCTTTCGTCGGTGGACTCGTCGGCGGCTCGAAAAACGCCTACCGCTACTTGCCGAATTCGCTCACCAACTATCCCGGAGCCGACGAACTCGCTCGCCGCTTCGCGGTGGCCGGGTTCTCCGATGCACGGTACATCCGGCTCGCCGGCGGCGCGATCGCGATTCACGTGGGCACCGCATGATCGACCGCTCGAACGCCCTGCGCGATCGCGACCTCTACGAACTCGTCGAAAACTTCTTTCGCACGTCGTTTTCGACCGATAACCAGGTCATCACCGAAGCCGTGCGCCGGATGCTCGCGGCGGGCGGAAAACGCTTGCGCCCGCGGTTCACGCTCTTGGCCGCCGAAGCCAACGGAGCCGATGCGAGCGGCCATCTGCCCCTGGCCGCCTACATGGAACTCATCCACGTCGGAACGCTGATCCACGACGACGTCGTCGACCGCGCCGAAACCCGGCGCGGCGTCAACGCGACCGCGATCGACTTCGGCAATCGGGTCAGCGTGCTCGCGGGCGACTATCTCTTCGCGTGGATTTTCAAGAACGTCACAGCCGGCTACCCGCATCCCGTCCCCAATATCCTCGCTTCGACGCTGGCCGACATCACCGACGGTGAGGTCCTCCAGCTTCGCGCCGTGGGAAAGCTCGACTTGCCGGTCGCCGACTACACGGACATCGCGATCAAGAAAACGGCGACGCTCTTCGCGGCAGCAGCGGAATGCGGCGCAATTATGGCTGGAGCGACGCCGCTACGCATAAAGGCGCTGCGCGATTTCGGGCTCTATTTCGGGATCGCGTTCCAAATGCTGGACGATTTGCTCGACGTTACAGCGACCGAAGCCGAGCTCGGGAAGCCGGTCGGCAACGATCTGAGCGAACGCAAGATGACGATTCCATTAATTTTCGCACTCCAGCACGGCGACGCGGACTTTCGCACGGCCGTCGCGCGTTTCTACGGTAGCCCGGTCGCTGCGTCCGGCGGCCCGGCGACGATCGCGCAACTCGTGAACGGCATCGAACGTTCGGGCGGCCTCGCCGCCACGCGCGAGGCGATCGCGGGCTACGTCGAACGCGCTAAAATGTCGCTCGCTCCGCTCGGGATGGTGCCCGCCCGGGCCGAACTCGCTGCTTTGGCGGACGGCCTTTCCCGGGAGAGCGCGGCCCGCGCGCGGTAACACTCCCCTACACGGGGGAAAGGTGCACGACTATGTTTGGAAATCCCATGGAGATCGCGCTCCTAGCCGGCGCGGCGATCATGCTCTTCGGCGGGAATAAGATTCGCGACGTTGCCCGCGGCCTCGGCGCCGCGAAGAAAGAGTTCACGCTCGGGCAAGCCGAGGCTGACGTCGCTCACGAACGCGCCCGCGCCGAAGCCCGCGCGATGGCGGAGGCCAACGCCACGTCTGCACCGCCGCCGACGACGACGGTTCCGAGCGGACCCGTCGGTCCGCAGAACTAGGCTCGCCGGATAGCATTGCTCGCCGAACACCCCCCGGAGCTGGAGAACCGGCCATCGGAGTGGGATCAAAAGGAAATGCCGTTAACGGAGCACCTGCGGGAACTCCGTCAGCGTCTGATTATCTCGCTCGTAACCGTGGGCGTGCTCGCGGTCGTGCTGTTTTGGCCGGCGCAGTACGTCATCACATGGCTCAAAGACGAGTATCTCGGCAAGGCGATCAAACTACACGCGTTCTCGCCGACCGACGTCATCTTTACCGAGTTCAAGTTTTCGCTCTACGGGGCGATCGTGCTGGGCTTGCCGGTGCTCCTCTATCAGACGTGGATGTTCATCGTTCCGGCGTTCCATCCGCGCACGCGCAAGATCGTCTACGCGTATACGGCGCCGTCACTCTTTCTCGCGGCGGGCGGGATCGCGTTCTGCCACTTCTTCATCATCCACCGCGTGCTGACGGCGCTGCTCGGCATCACGACGCAGGTCGCCGAAGAAACGTTCGGCATCGAATCGACGCTCAATATCATCCTGCTGACGTTCCTTGCGTTCGCGCTGGTCTTTCAGACGCCGATGGTCATGGTGGCGCTCGCGCGGATCGGACTCGTCAACGTGCCGATGCTACGTAAATACCGGCGTTATGCGGGCATGGGCATCTTGCTGCTCGGCGGCCTCGCGGCGCCCGATGCGTCGCCCGTAACCATGCTGCTGATCGCGGTCCCGATGTACGTGCTGTACGAATCGAGTATCTGGATTATCGTGCTGCTCGAACGGTCGTGGCGGCGAGAAGCGCGCGGCGTCTAAGCGACGATGGCGACTTCCCAAGCGGCCACGCCGGCGCTGAGGCTGCGCGCGCAGATCGGCGGTGCGTCTCGCGATCTGCTCGGCCAGCTATCGAACTTCTGGTTCGGCATGTCGCTCTTGGGCGTGTGGGGCGTCCTCACGCTGATCGGCGTCGTCGTCGATCAAGGCAAAGATGCCGCGTTCTACTCGACGAACTACGCGCCGGCGCTCGCCCGGCTGGTGCTGCGTCTCCACCTCGATAACATCTACCATTCGCCCGCGTACCTCGGCATCGTCGGCTTCATCCTTGCGTGTATGACGCTCGCGACGTTTTGGCGCGTGATCCCGACGCGGCTGCCGCCGCTACGCGCGGTGAAGATCGATGCGATTCCGCTCAATGCCAGCGTCACGGTCGACGGCGATGAAAACGCCGTGCGCGAGCGCGTCGAGGCGTTTTTCGCGGCCCGCGGTTGGCTCGTACGCAAGCGCGAGCTCGGCGGTATCGAGTGGACGTTCGCCGACAAACATAACTGGGCGCGCCGCGGCGTCCTGGTCGCACACGTCGGCTTCGTCATCATCGCGATCGGCACGACGCTGTATTGGGCGTTCGGGTACAGCGGCGTCACGGCCGTCGTCGCGGGCTCCAGCGTCACGATTCCCGAAAGCGGCGCGATCTTCAAGCTCGATCGATTCCGCTATCGGATCGATCCGATCAAGACGCGCAGCGGCACCGTCTATCAGCCGATCGACTACGTCTCCGACGTTCACGTCACGGGCAAAGACGGAAAGACGCACGTCGAGCAGATCCGCGTCAACCAGCCCCTCGATGTCGAAGGCGTGTCGTACTATCAAGCGTCGTACGGCTTTGCCGTCAACTTCACGGTTACCAAAGACGGCAAGCCGCTGGCCAATACGCCGAACGGACCGCTCAAAGAGGGCGAAGGTTTCCCCGTCGGTCAGTCCACACGTTCGTTACAGTATGCGAAGTTCGTCGGTACCATCGGCCCCGGCGGATCGATCGGGCCCGATCCGCGGCCCAATAGCCCGGGCGTGCTGCTCAACGTGTTCGACGGCGCGCAAAACATCGGCAGCGTGCTCGTTCCGCTCGAGCGCGGCATCGATCTCGGGAACGGCTACCGCGTCGAAGCCGGCCGCTACGTGCTCTACAGCGGCATCCAGTATCGCCACGACCCCGGCATTCCGTTCGTGGGCGTCGGGGCGTTCGTGCTGCTCGCGGGGCTGTGCATCTCGTTTTATTTCTTGCCCGCACGGCTCTACGTGCGCGTCGACGGCGGCGAACGCGCCTGGAACGTCGGCATCGCCGCGACGACCGTCAAAGGCTACGACATCTACGAGGAACAATTCGCGGGACTCGTGCGCGATCTGGAAAAAATCGACCCACCGCAGCCGAAACCACTCGCGACGGCGAGCTCGTTCGCTTAGCAAGGCCCGTCTGCCGTCCGCCGAAATCAAACTGTGCACGGTCTAACCGGATGAAGCTCCCCTCAGAGGAAACCGCATGAATACCGACCAGCTCCTTATCGTCATTTCGATCTCCGCGTATATCATGAGCACGCTCGCGCTGTTCACGTATTTCCTATCGCGCGAGAATCTGGCGAAGCAGATCGGCATGCCGTTCGCGTTCATCGGCTGCGCGATCCAGTTCGTGGAACTGGTCTATCGGTATCAAACCAGCCATATTTGGCCGCTCACGAATCTCTATGGTTCGTTGTCGCTTTTCGCAGCGATGAGCGTCGCGATTTTCATCGGATTCGCGATCAAGTACGATATTTGGTTCATCGGCGGCTTCGTCCAAATGTTTGCGGCGGGGTTTCTCGCCTACGCGCTGACGTGGAACGAAGGCTATCTGCCGGCCGTGCCCGCGCTGCAGTCGTACTGGATCAAGATTCACGTTCCGCTCGTCGTCTCGTCGTACGCCGCGTTCATGGTTGCGATGGTGACGTCGCTGCTCTATCTGATCAAATACTACGCTGAGAAATCGCTCGAGCGCGAGGCGGCGCGGCCGCTATCCATGCGGGGGGCGGCCGCGGCCGGCGGTCCCTCGAGCGCGCTGCAGATGGCAGCGTATGCGCCGCCGGGGTCGCAGCGCATGGTCGGCGGCGATCTGCCGATTCTCGCCACGGCGACGGCGGCCGGGAATCCGCTCGCGCTGTGGTTATCGACGCTTCCGTCGCTAGCGAAGCTCGACATCATGACGTATCGGATCGTTTCGATCGGGCTGCCGCTTTTGACCGTGGGCATCATTACAGGGGCCTGGTGGGCGAAAGAAGCGTGGGGAGCTTACTGGCAGTGGGACCCCAAAGAGACGGCGGCGCTGGTTTCGTGGACCGTCTACGCGATGTACATGCACCTCCATACGCGCAACTCGTGGCGCGGCGTGCGGTCCGCATGGATGTCGGTGCTGGGCTTCATTACGATCATCTTCTGCTACCTCGGCGTAAATATCTGGGTTTCGGGGCTGCATAGCTACAAGATGTAGACGAGCTACGCTTTTGGGTTGCTGCAGCCGACATCTTCTGGTATGGCGGCGTCACGGGAGATCGCGGGCGAGACCAGTCTAGAGCAACCATATGCGGGCGTGACGTACTGCACGATAATCATAGCGGTTATCGTCTGTGCAGCCTTCGTGGCCGCGCTGTGGGCCATTCGAGTGCCCCCTTTCCAAGCTCCTGACGAAGTAGCTCACGCCGATTACGCCTTCACGTTCTTCGATGCCGGGAAGCCATTTTGGTCGCGCCGCAGCGTCTCCGCCAATTACGTGACCCCGCAAGTGCGATACCTCGTTCGCGCAACCGACTACCGCCGCATGCGCTACGACGCGCATGCAACGGTCTCCAGCGACTACGGTCTACCGGCCTGGAAACATCGAATCGACGCGGGCGCTCCGGCTCGAACGTTGCAAGCGCCACACGATGGCTCGAAGCTGCCGTATGTCATGTTTGCGTACCCGCCGTTTTACTATATGGCGGTCGCGGCCGTAATGTCCGCCACGTGGAATAGTTCTGGACATTCGCTCATCGTAGCCTTCTTCGCCGGCCGGCTTTTTAACGTTTGTTTGCTCGTTGCGACTCTTATCACCAGCCTCTACATTCTCACTGAGTTACGGTTCAGCCATGTACAGCGTATCCTGATCCTTATCGCACTCGGCCTATTCCCGCTGTCGTCATCCGTCTCGAGCTCCATTCAGCCCGACAACCAAAGCACATTATTAATCGCGTTAGCCTGGCTTGCGGCGTTACGCGTCCGACGTAACCCGACATCGGTCGCGTTATTAGTTGCCTTGACTGTGTGCGAAGTTGCCCTTGCACTGACCAAAATTCACTACGCGTCAATTGCGATCTGCGCGATTGGGCTGGGGCTGCGTAGCGCGTTCCCCGCACGTATGCGCCTCCAAAGCATCGCGCTCATCGTTCTAGTACCGCTTGCAGCACTCTTTGCGGAGAAGTATACGCTGCCAGGCGGCTGGTTTGGGGGCCCGACACCCGCCACGAACTTTCAGAACTCGTCGCCCGGAGCGAGCGCCTATATCATCGTCGAACATTCCCTGCACGCCGTTCGCGACATTTTCGGCGGAGGATTCGTTTTCGACGGCTTCTGGTTTCATTTTGGGATTCGGGCGGGAAGCGCGTTCGCGGGCAGTACGCTAAAAATAGTATCACTTTTTCTCGTATCGGCGACGGGCTTGAGTATGCTGGCGATCGGTGCCACTCAGCTTTCGAACGTGCGCCGCATCAGCGCGATCGGCAGCAACAAGGGCTTTTTTTTCGCATGGAGGTTCATCGCCAACGATATCGCGCTCAATCTGTATCTTGCCCTCACAGGCTTCTTGATCGCGCTGTATGTATTTACCGGCGGCGGCCTCACGTTACAAGGGCGATACTGGTACCCGACGCTGCTCCCGCTTATCGTGATTTCGGTCAACGCCCTGTCGCGTGCTATCGGGCATTCGCATGTGAGACGTTTAGTGACACCGCTCTGCGCCTTATGGGCGACGTACTCGCTGATCGCATCTCCATGCGCGCTCCTCGCGATGAATCGCGACTATTACGTTCCGACGTACGAAGCTAGGTCGACGGAGGTCGGCGAGTTAACGCGTACGACAGTCAACACCGTATCAATCGAACGAGATGGAACCGCGCTCGTGCAGCCTAATCGAATAGTCGTAATCGAAGGCGTAGCGCTCGACTCATCGCTTGGGGAACCTGCAGGCGACGTGCGCTTCGATATTGACGGCGGTTCGCTCGCGCACGCTCGTGTAGCGAGACGAAATCCAGCTTTATCGCAAATTTTCAACGACCCCAAGCTGTTACGAGCGGGATTCGACGTACGCGTTCCTACAAAATCTCTGTCCGCCGGGTTACATACGGTTCGATTTTTCTCAGTGGAACATCGCGGACGCGAAAAGCTTTACTTCGCGCAGTTACGCTTTAAGGTGGTCGCACGGTGAATGAGAAGGAACAAAGAGCCCACCATTCATTACGCACGTGAAGTTGTTGTACGTGCTAGAACATTACTGGCCGCACGTCGGCGGCATGGAGACGCTGTTTAAGACGCTGTGTGACCTCATGGCACGACGAGGTCACGATGTCACCGTCATAACTTGGCGCACGGCGCCTACTGCGCCGGCCCTTGAAACAGTCGACGGCGTACGCATCATCCGTATCAGCGCCTTTGCCGGCCGATACGGATTCCCGATTGCGGGCCTGCCCGCAACGATACGAGCTGCCAAGAATGCAGACGTGATCCATGCAGCGACGTTCGGAGCCGCCCCGCTCGCCTGGGTGGCGAGCCGGCTCACACACCGATCGCAGCGGCCTCCGGTTATTCTCACGGTGCCGGAAATTTGGATCGGTCGGTGGCGCGTCTATAGCGAATACGGCACGCTGAAATCGGCCGTGCACGATTTTTTGGAGCGACTAATTTTCTTGCTTCCGTACGACGGTTACGTCGGCATCTCGCGCTCTACAACGTCGAGGCTTCGCGAAGTCTTACGGCGTCGCGCGCAACACATCAAGACGATCTATTGCGGCTTCGATCCGACAGCATGGTCTTCTGATCGCGAACGTACCGTGTTCCGGAAGACGTTCGGAATTGCTAGCGATGCATTCTTAATCATCGCGTGGGGCCGCCCGGGAACAAGTAAGGGCTTTGGTTATCTCGTCGACGCGTTCCCCGCAATTCATGCGGCCGTCCCCAACGCGCGCTTATTGCTGATACTTAGCGACGCCCCCGAATATCGACACGCTCGCCGCGAATTGAAGCGCCGCGCGGCTGCTGGGGTCCTTATCGTCGATAGCCTTCCATCCGCAGCTCTGGTGGACATAGTCCATGACGCCGACTGCGCCGTCGTTCCTAGCCTGGCGGAGGGTTTCGGTTATACGACGCTCGAGGCCGTTGCCGCTGGCATTCCGGTTGCGGCCTCGGATAGCACCAGCATTCCGGAGGTTATCGCAGGGCAACACCGACTCTTTAGGCCGGGCGATACGGAAGCATTATCGGCGGCAGTCATTGGGATCGCGAAGGGCGATTATACGACGGCCGCCGTGAGATCGTTTCCCTGGAAGGAGACCGTCGACGCCTACGACGCAACGTACCGTGAGATGGCAGTGCGTGGGAAAAAGAAGAAATTATTAACGTAGCGCTGGCGGTCGCTCTCAATTGTCGTCTGATTTTGATCACGAGCTAGGTCGAACTCCGATAACGCCGCGAAGCGACCATAGCGATAAAAACGGGCTTCATATCCAAGCGCTTCGATGAAAGCGATGCGCTCGTGCAACGGTTCAGCGATATGTCGTTGCTCCATCTCGATAAGAAGGATGGGATACGAGCGTTTGAGCGTCAAAAGCGAGCCCGATATGACTGCGCGTTCGTAGCCCTCGACGTCGATTTTGATAAAATCGACGTCGAGAAGATCGTACGAGTCGATCGGCTCCGCACGTATGTTGCTCGTAGCATGCTCGTCCGATGCGGCGACGTGCGCGAAGCCGCTGTAGTCGCCAGCTTCGCGGTCGGGCTGCCGCTCGACGAAATCGAGCGACCCTATACGGTCGCTCGAAAGCACTTCGCGGACCGTAACGTTTCGTGCAAATGCCGAAGCATACGCCCGTAGCGCGGCGGCGCAACGCGGTATCGGTTCGATTGCCTCCACTCTTGCGAATCGCCGCGCCAGCGCGACCGTATAACCGCCCCAATTAGCGCCGACATCCAGTGCGCGTCTCGACTGAGCGAAAGGCAATCGCTCGATGACGGCGATCTCTGCTTCCTCCATCCCAAGCATCCGCTCGGCACGTGGCTTCAAAGCAACGTAATATTTCGCTGGCATGACGCGGCGACCCGCGGCAGCTGCGAGGTGAATGGAAGTCGATACGATGGACAAGCGACCTACCCGTGTTGCGATTCGAGAAGATGAACCAAGCGTTCGGCCGACGACCGCAGCGAATGCGTTCTGGCAAAACTGTTCATACGTTCGCGCATACGTGGAAGGTCGAGCGATGTCAAGACCGACGCAAGCAGTTCAGGCAAGCAGTCGGGCAGATTACTAAGCCGCACCGCTCCGCCGCCCGCTACGACGTTGTCGAAAAGCGTTGCGTCGGAAACCAGACACGGCGTACCGCTTCCCGCTACCGCGGCGAGCACCGCGCTCGCTTGAGCGAGTTCGCGATACGGCATAACGCACACGTCGAGAGCCGAGACAGCGGCGGCGAAATCATCGTCGTCAAGTTTGCCGGTGATACGCCAGGCCGCACGTGGAAGACCTCGCAATGCCGTCATGATTCCATTCCATTCACGTGTATCGCGTTCGTTATCGCCACCTACGTACACGAGCCGCAATCTGGAACGCGCGTCGGCACCGACACGCGCAATTAGCCGTACGAAGTCACCATAACGTTTAAATGCCATCGGATGACCGACTAGGCCGATGACGATAGCGTCGTCCTCGAAATCCCACCCACTACGCATGACATCGCGCCGCGGGCGATTCACGCCTACTTCATAGACGCCGAGCTCGATCGTGGTCGCCCGCATCGCCGCCTCGCGTAGGCATCGTTCAATCGACTCGTCCGGCGCGATTAATGCGCCGAGCGCCCCAAGCGTTCGCAAGATAGCAGTTTGATACACTGAGACGCCATACGCGATGACGGTCGGCAACCGTGCGCGAAGATCTGCGGCCGTATAGTAGCAATGCACGATCGTCGCACTCCGACGGCCCGTAAATCGAGCACGTAGAAGCAGCGCTATTAAGATTAATGTCTTGAGCGGGCGGCGTATCGACTGTCCGAGCTCGAAATTATGAAGCACAACCGATGCCATCTGCTCCCGTAGCGACTGCATGGCATACGGCCGCAGTTCCGCGGAGACGCCCGCTTCGCGGAGCCGCTCGATAAGGTTCCGGGCATAGGAATAGATGCCACACGCCGGATCCACTGCAGCGTGTATAGTGAAAGTGCGCTCTCGTTTCGGGCGGACCGGCCGCTTCATTTCAGTTCGAGCGCGTTGGTCGCTTCGCGTAACGCGATAGCCTGCGCGAGCCGGGTAATACGTCGTTCGAGCCGGCGCATGCGAACGAAAAAATACGCGCTTCCGAAAAGACCACCGATCACACCGACGTACAAGACCAAGTCCGTACCACGTCCTACGCCGATAGCCTGTGCAATTCGCGACGCGAGCTGCGGAGACACGACTAGCGCGATGCCGCCAGATGCGATTACGAAGATTGCCGCCATCGCTAAGCCCGAGAGTCGTTGACTGCCGACATACACCACGAGCAGAACGATCGATATCAGCAGTATCGTAACAATCATGTGCGGCTTAGGCTCAACGCGATAGCGATTCGCAAGCAAGATCGAATACGATCCGAACCGAGTCGAACAACGATTGACCTTTACGTCGAGAATACACGGTATAGGTGACGACCGTCGGAACCTCGACGTAGCGGAGCCGAAGCTTTGCAATCTGTGAGAGAATCTCAGAACCATGCGCCATTTGTGGTTGCCGGATCTCGATGCGTCGTGCAGCCGAACGTGTAAAAAGGCGTAGTCCGTTGTGTGTGTCGGTGATTCGCAAGCCGGTGTGAAGACGAGTAAAGACGATCGCGAGACGCAGGACTTGCTTTCGCATCCAACTCATTGCGACAGCGCCGCCGAGAAAACGGGAAGCTAAACCAACGTCAGCTCCGCATTCATCGACGGCATCACATAGTTCGGCGATGGTCCGGGGATCGTGCTGACCATCTGCATCGAACGTGCACACATGCGTCGCGCCGCGAGCTACCGCAAAGGCAAGGCCTGTGGAAAGCGCCGCGCCCTGGCCGAGATTGATCGCGTGGCGGACAACGAGGACACCCTTTGCCTTCGCAAGGGCGGCAGTTTGATCGGTCGACCCGTCGTCGATGACGACGACGGAGCCGGCTACGCCATGTAGCTGATCGAGCGTCGCCGCGAGCACTTCGGCTTCGTTGTAAGCGGGTACGACGATCCACAGGTCGCGCATACTTGATATATCGGCATCTCAGCGGTCGTTTCGAGCAGCAGTCGTCGCACCCGTATCGACGAGGCGCTCCGTCGCGAACGCGCGCCGGGTCCGGCGAAGTGCCCGCCGACAACGCATGGCGCCTTAGAGGTTGGCCCTCGGACCGCGTAATGGCCCTCATGGCCGCGCAGGCCTTTAGACCTGATTCCGTGTCGTCGGCGGCCGCGAGTCGACCCACCAAACGCAATCCAGCTCAAATGATGCAACGATCTCTACGGCGCAAGCGGTCTCCGAAAGAATGAACGCATTCGAAGAAGCTCCCCCGGCGACGCTCGAATCGATCGACATCTCGGATGGTTACGCGGCGCTCGGCGCCCCGTTTATCGAGCGCCTCGACCCGACGCCGCTGCCGGAGCCACATTTAATCGCGTTCAATGCCGACGTTGCCGCGCTTATCGGCATCGCGAGCGACGAGGCACGGCGGCCCGAATTCGTCCGCTTGGCGGCCGGATGCGCGCGATTCCAGAGCGTTCACCCGTTCGCCGCCGTCTACGCCGGCCACCAGTTCGGGTCGTATGCCGGCCAACTCGGCGATGGCCGCGCGATAACGCTCGGCGAAATCAAAAGCGCGCAAGGTGTCTTCGAATGGCAGCTCAAGGGCGCGGGCCTTACGCCGTTTTCACGCTTCGGTGACGGCCGGGCGGTGCTGCGTTCGACGATTCGCGAATACCTGTGCAGCGAAGCGATGGCCGCGCTCGATATCCCCACGACGCGCGCCCTGGCGATCGCCGGCAGCAGCGAACCCGTCTACCGTGAGACGCCCGAAACTGCCGCCGTGCTAACGCGCATCGCACCGTCGCATCTGCGTTTCGGGACCTTCGAGCACTTCCATTACCGCGGCGACTTCGGCGCGGTAAAAACGGTCGCGGACTATGCGATCTCGCGGTTCTATCCGCACGTTGCGGGCATTGCGAGCGATACGGAGCGGTACGCGACGTTTCTGCGCGAAATCGTTACGCGAACCGCGACGCTGATCGCACGGTGGCAAGCCGTCGGCTTCGCGCATGGCGTCATGAATACCGACAACATGTCGATTCTCGGCCTCACGCTGGATTACGGACCGTTTGGGTTTCTCGACGCCTACGATGCCGGCTTTATCTGTAACCATACCGATGCCGGCGGCCGTTACGCGTTCGATCGTCAACCGACGATCGGACTGTGGAATTGCCACGCGCTAGCCGCAGCTTTGAACTGTCTCGTAAACGAAAATGATGCGCGGAGCGCACTCGAAGCCTACGAACCGGCTTTCCGCGCGAACTACCTCGCTTTACTCCGCGCGAAGTTTGGACTCATAGAAACGCTTGATGAGGATGTTGCGCTATTCCTCGACGCGTTGAGCACGATGCAAGAAGGTGCCGTTGACTACACCGGTTTCTTCCGGGCTTTGAGCAACGTTGGGGACGATGCGTCGTTGGAATCGGCGCTTGGAGCGCCCCTCGATTCCGCTACGTGGATGCCATGGCTCGGACGGTACCGCGCGCGTCTCGCAACCGAAGGCCCCGACCATACGACGCGCCGCGCAGCGATGAACCGCGTCAATCCGAAATACATTTTACGAAACTACATCGCGCAACGCGCGATCGAACGCGCGACGCAAGGCGATTACGGCGAGATCGCCCGAATTCACGAAACGCTTCGGGCACCATTCGCTGAGTGGCCGGATCGTGAAAACGATGCCAACGAACCACCAGCGTGGGCACGCGAGATCAGCGTCAGCTGCTCGTCGTAGCTAGCCGGGCGCACGTTCCCGACGCGGCCGTCGCTACGCACGAATATTTACCAAGCCGCGTATGGAAGAATAGCAAAACAAAACCCCGGCGGCCGGAAGCAGTATGAGCAGCGGGTAGACGACGACCGTATCGGAGTACGTCGTCGACACGCAGAATACGACGATCGGGATAGATGCCAGAAAAGGCCACGCTGCGTTGGGATCCAGTGCCGCGTACGGGATGCCCCACGCGAAGTACCATGGAAATAGAGCGCTGCCGAGCGATGCGAAAGCCCAAGAAGCCGGCCACGCAGTCCGTCTCCCATATAACACGATTCCGATGGTAAGTAACGTAGCGGCCATCGCAACGCGCGGTAAGAACGCGCCGCCCGGCTGGAGCGATGTCGAGTACATTTGCGCCGCCGAGCCCAGCGCGTGGAGATACGCCAATCCCCCGAACACGAGTGAAAGTGCTGCGCCGCCACATAATGCCGTTATGCCATAGATGAAACGGCTGCGCACGTTTACGCGATCGATGAACGTCAGCATCGCTATGGGAAGGAACGGAAGTTTCGAGCCGCCTGCGAGTGCGGCCAGCACCAACGCAAAGCCCACCCCTCCCCTCATCGCAAAATAACGTGCCCACAACAGTAATGCGATGCCGAAGAGATCGTTGTGCCCGTCAGCGACGTACTGTAAGAGTATCGTTGGGTCCAGCGCAAGCGGAAGGACGAGCATTTTCGCCGCGCCCGAGCGCGCCAAGGCCACGAGCACCGCGACGAATGACATGAGTGAGACGAAGCGCAAACCGACGATCGACGACTGCGGGTCCGGCAGCCAGCCGACGGCGAGGTGGACGAACCAGATCCACACCGGTCCGTACGAACACGGTATGACCGGCTGACCCCAAAAGTACTCGATGATGTGAAAGGGTCCGTCCGCAAACGAGAGAGCGCCGGAATAGCACGCAACTCCGAGGCGAGCGTCGGCGACATACGCGTAAAGGTCCGCACTCGCAACACCCCGAGCGCACAACGAATACAGCGCCATCGCGGCAAACAGCGAGAGAGCGGCGACCTTCTCCGCCCGTCGTAACGTTCGTCTTCTGATTGCGAACGCGAGCTTGACGAGCAGCGCCGTCTCTGCGATCGAGGCGATTTCGACGGTCGCCGAAACGAGCGGAGACGTATGCGCGAACAACGGAGCCGTATCGAGTATCGGGACGATGGCGCGATGCAGCAGCCACGTCGGAAAGGGAATTTGCGACAACGCGGCGTGCGAGATAGCGGCGGCATGAACGAAGAACGCAATTCCGAGTCCGATCGCGTACGGAAGTATCGATCGGCGGTCGTCGTTTACGACCGGAAGGCCTCTCGGGTCAGCAATTAGGGCTCTTCCGAAAAGACCCGAAACCGCGCTCGCTACCAGAAATATGATCTGCCCCATCCCGTATACGTCCGGTTAGGTATTCGTCATGGCGCAGGCGCCGTAATAAGAGACGTATCGACGACGATCGGCGGAACGACGAAGCGGCGCACGGCCTTGCGAAGCACGGCTTCTATACGCATGCGGACGCGAGTTCGTACAACGTTGCGCTCCACGAGATACCAGAAAATCGATCCGGCAACGATGCTCCCGGCCGACGCAACCACCCAGTGGAAGCCATGGAATCCGAACCAAATCAGAAATGGTTCGTGCACGAGATAGTCGCAAACGATGCGCGACCCACCGCGACGAGCGGCGGCCAAGAAAGGATCCCGCGCAAAGCGCCGTCTCTCGCGCAAACGACGATGAGGAAACATGCGAGGTGCCATAATGGATTACCGTGATCGATCTCTCCATTGAGCGACTGATACAGCGCGATTCCAACAGTACATGAAGCGACGACGAACGTTATCCGTCGATATCTTGGCGGTCCGAGCGCAACGTGGGCTGCGACGATGCCGAGCATGAAACACGGGAGCATTCCTAGGTCCGAGATGGACCACGGCGTCAACGTGTAGCTGGTCCACAGCGCCAACAGTAAGATGGTAAAAGCGGCACGCGAACGCACGAAGAGCGCGATGAGGAGCGGGCAAAGCAGATACCAGCGCATCTCGACTCCGAGCGTCCAGAACGAGGCATTGTGCAACGGCGCCCGCGACGTCAGGAAGAAGAGATCCAGGACGATTTCCTGCCAGCCCGATCTCGCTTGCGACGCAAACCATGTCGTGGGCAACCCGAAGCTCGTCGTCGCGAGTACGGCAAAAAGAGCCACTGCGGCATAATACGGCGGTGCGATGCGCGATATACGCCGCACGAGGAAGTCAGCGTAATCGATTCGCAGCGTATTGGTCCGACGATACGCTTTGAGAAACGGATACGACAAGCAAAACCCGGAGATAACGAAAAATAAATCGACGCCACGATTGCCCCAGAGCCAGAATGCAGGCGGCGCCGCAGGGTGTGAAGCGCCCTGAGCACCATGCCAGACGACGATGGCAAGTACCGCGATCGCGCGCAGCCCATCGATATATGTTAAGCGCGTCATGTTCGAAGCGGCGTCCGAACGGCGACCTCCCGCAGCTTCCACCAAATGGCCTATCGGCAGAAGAGACGCTCGTCTAAGACGCTGCCGGAATCTCGACCCTCGCTCGCGCGTGGCGCATGGGGGAACGCAACACGTACGGCAGGACCCCAAGGGGTCCGAGCGCACAGACCGTGATCGCGAACGAGTAACCGGGGCCTGCCAACGTCGCGAGGGTCGCCAGCACCGCGCCGCCGGCCGCCCCGATGCTGAACGCCAAATTGTAGGCCCCCATCGCGGCCCCGCGCGTGCGGCTGGAACTGTGCTCGAAGAGCAGCCCAAGGGCCACCGGCACCACGGCCGCCCACGCCGTCCCCAGGCACATCCCGGCGATCACCACCGCGAGGAGCGAGTGCGCGCTCGCCGCCAGAACGCACCCGAGCGCCTGAACGAAAGCGGTCGGAATAGCGATGGCGCGCGGCCCATAGCGATCGACGAAACGCCCGGCCGGGTACCGAAGCGCGAACGACGTCAGCGCCGACGCCGTGAAGATCGCGGCGCCGTTGACGATGCCCCGCTCGTGAAACGCCAGAATCGCGAGCGACACGTTCACGCCGCCCTGGAGGGTGCACGCGAGCGCAAAGCCGATCGCCGGAAACCAGCGCGGATGCATGACGATCGGCGCGCGCTTCGTGCCGCGAGCCCGGACGTCGTAGCGTGCCGGCAACAGAAACAGGCACGCCGCCCCGCACAGCGCCAGCCCGCACGCCCACGCATACTGTTCCCGGTGGATGCCGTGCTGCCAGAGAAAGACGCTCGCCGCCGGAGCGATCGCGAAGGTAAGGTTTCCGATCATCCCGAGCGTCGAGACGCCCGAGACGGCGCGATCCTTCGATGCGAGTTCGCCCGCGTAGGCGAATTCTGCGGTCATGTACGCGACGAGTGCGATGCTCCGCACGCCGAGTAAGAGTCCGCCGAGGACCGGTCCGTGCGCGAACGCGAGGCCGAAGAGCGCGAGAATGCCGAGGCCCGCCGAAGCGCGAATCACGGGCAGCCGCCCGAACCGATCGACGAGCGCGCCGAGCGGCAGCGATACCAACAGGGACGCGAACATGCCCGAGCCCATCGCGATCGCGACGGCGGTCGTCGGGGTCCCATCGGCGACGAGCGCGAGCGGCATCGTGCCGACGGGGAGGTTGAGAGCGAGTTCGAACAAGAGCGCCGAAACGACGAGGACGGCGTAGGCCATCGGGCTATCGTAACACGCCGCGCGAAATCGGGTCCGCCGAGGAAATACCAAAGTGGTTGCGGCCACTACGTCCGTTTGTTACTTTAAAAGGCGGTCGGGGCTACGCACGTGCGGCGCCTCGCGTCGTCTTATATTGGGGCCCCTTCGGGCCGAGCGTGAAACGCGTCGCCAGATGCGAAGGATGAGAGAATAAGTGGCAGTTCACGAGGCGCAAGCCTATAAAGAGCCGGGATCGCCCGAGGAGCAGTCGCGCCGGCAGTTTCTTGCCAACGCGACGCTCGCCGTCGGCGGCGTTATCGGCCTGGTCCTCACGGTACCGCTCGTGAGCTCGCTGATCCCCGAATCGCTGCTCTCGCCGGATAAATCCGCGGGCGGCGTGTGGGCCGACCTTCCGAAGAACGACGTGTCGTCGCTTACTGCGAAGCCCGGCGAGCCCGTCAAAATCAGCTTTAACTTCAAATACGCCGACGGTTACCTGCCGCCCGCCGACGATACGCAATTCGTCTGGGCCGTTAAACTCACGCCCGACCAGGAGAAGTCCTTTAAAGAAAAGCGCCCGGACCTCTACGGCAGCCCGGCCGAGGGGATCAAGTACGATGCCGTCACGATGAGCTTCGTCATGTTCAGCTCGATCTGCCCGCATCTCGGCTGCCGCTACAACTGGGTCGCCGAGCAGAAGCGATTCGTCTGCCCGTGCCACGGTTCCGAGTTCGGCGTGCAGGGCGAGAAAATCGCGGGGCCGGCACCGCGCGGCCTCGATCCGCTGCCGTTCCGCGATAAGAACGGTCAGGCCCAGGTGACGTGGATCCAATACAAATCTGGTCAGCCCGACCGCCTCATCGTTGCGTACAGCTAACTTGACTTCGCCGGAGCAGACAATTACGTGAGCGTTTTAACTTGGATCGAGCAGCGAACGGGGCTCGTTAGCCAGACGGCCGATTTCCTGACGGAAGACGTCCCCGGCGGGGCGAGTTACTGGTACGCGTTTGGAAGCGCGACGATCTTCGCGATGATCTTGCAGATCGTCACGGGGATTTTTCTGACGTTTTACTATGCGCCCTCGACGTCGTCGGCTTGGGAATCCACGAATTACATCTATAAGAACGTGCCCTTCGGGTCGTTCGTAATCAGCCTGCACTTCTGGGGCGCGACGGCCATGATCGCGCTACTCTTCATGCACATGCTGCAAGTACTGCTCTGGGGCGCGTATAAGGCGCCGCGGGAACTCTCCTGGGTCGTCGGCGTTCTGCTGATGGTCATCACGCTCGTGCTCGGACTCACCGGCTACTTGCTGCCGTGGGATATGAACGCGTACTTCGCCTCGCAGGTCGCGATCAATATCGCAGCCTCGGTGCCGATCGTCGGCAACGCGACCCAGCAGTTCCTCACCGGCGGGCCCGGCATCGGCACGCTCACGATCAACCGCTTCTTCGGCCTCCACGTATGGCTGATGCCCGCGGCCCTCATCGCGCTCGTCGCGGCGCACCTGACGATCTTCCGCCACAACGGTTCGGCGGGACCGCCGGTCGACCACGATCTCAAGAAGCTGCCGCAGGGCCGCTTTTGGCCCAATCAGATGTTTATGGACGCGATCGCTTCGTTCGCCGTCTTCGCCATCATCGTGGCGCTGGCGATCTTCTCACCCGCTCCGCTCGATGCCAAAGCCGACCCGACGCAAAAATTCATCGCGTATCCGGCGTGGTATTTCCTCGCACTTTACGGGTTGCTCCGCATCGCCGGTAATCTGCCTGCGGCCATCACCCCGATCGCGAATCTGCTCGCGACGGTCGTGATTCCCGGCGGTCTCGTCACGCTGTTGATCGTGTTGCCCTTCATCGATCGCAACCCGAGTCGCCAGCTGAGCCGCCGCCCGTGGATCCTCGGCCTTACGGCGCTGTCGCTCGTGTTCGCGATCGGGCTCTCGATCTACAGTCAGCTCGCGATCCAACAGGAACAGGCCGACGCGGGCGAGGGCGGCACGAAAGCTGCCGCGTCGACCGCCGACGCACAACTCGGCACGGGCAACTCGGCCGGAGCTGCGTCGACCGTTGCAAAAGCCCCGGCCGGCGGCACGGCGGCCGGCGGGGGTGCGGCCAAAGGGCAGACCGTCTACGCCGCTAACTGCGCGGGCTGCCATCAGTCCAACGGCGCGGGTCAGGCCGGCGTCTTCCCGCCGCTCGTTGGCAGCGAGTACGTCAGCGGCGATACCAAGCGGCTCGGCCACATCTTGCTCTACGGTCTCAATGGCAAAATCAAGGTCAAGGGCGTGGACTACAACGGCCAGATGCCGGCTTGGAAAGGTCAACTTTCCAATAGCGATATTGCCAACGTCTTGACGTACATCCGCACTTCTTGGGGCAATACGTCGCCCGCGTATCCCGAATCGGCACTGGCCGGCATTTCGAAGTAACGCGGGGCCCGGATACGGACATAGACGGCTGCGATCGCTCGCAGCCGTTTACTTTTATGCCGGCTTTACGGGTGACGCCACCGCTAGACCCCAGGCTGATCGCGGCGATCGTGCTTGTCGAAATAGATGTTGGTCGAGCTGCTATTGAGTTCGCGATTGAGCCGCGCGCGTTCGCCCGGCGTGAGATGGCCGTCGTTCGCGCGTAGATCGCGCCGGCGTTGCGCCGCGATCGCATCGAGGCGCCCGTCGGTGCGACGGTATTCGCCGCGCGTGAGTTCGCCGCTGCGCACGCCTTGGTTGAGGCGCATCTCTTGGCGATTGATGCGATGGGAAACTTCGCCGGCACTGGCGACGCTCGGGGGCGTCGTGACGGCGAGGATCGCGGCCGCGCTCGCAGCCGCGAGCGATTTGAAAAGAACGTTCACGAGAAAATCCTTTGGTGAGAGTCGTTCGTCGACGAACGAAAGCGATTGCGCCGTGATCCTAGCGCACGAGCCGTGACATGGGCGAGCGTTCGCGAACGATTCTAAGAAGCGCTTAAGCGCGTTCTTATGCGGCCTTCATGTAGCTTCGCGACGCTCCACCGGCGCGACGCGTCCCGATTTCATCGCATCGGGCACTTGAAGCTTCGCGAGGTTTTTCGTTCCATGCACCCTACTGCGCGCCGCGGCGAGCGGGGCTTCACGCTCCTGGAAACGGCGGTCGTTCTCATGCTCGTAAGCGCCGGTCTCATCGCGTTCGTCACGTTGGGCCCGCGGCCGCCGCGGGCACACGCGGCTGCCCTGTCGTTCTCCGCAGCGATCGCCGAGACGCGTGCGCTCGCGATGGCAAATGCCGGCGTGCCGGAGCCAGGCGGTCCGTCCACGGGCGCAACGCTCAGCGTCGTGCAGACCGAGACCTCGTCCATCGCCTACGTCTACCGCTCGCGCCCGATTCCCGGCAGCGCGCCGCTGGTTCGCGATGCGGGGCTCCCGCCGTTCCATCTCGGCGCGGTTCTCACGCTGCCCAACGCGACGAAGGCGACGCAGCCGTTTTCGATCTTCGTCTCGAGCGCCGGCTATGCGAGCATCGCCCCGAATTTTGCTTACGATCCGCGCGAGCAGCAGACGCTGCCGAGCGATCCGGGCTGCGATGAGACGGGCGTCGTCGCGATCACCGCTACCGCCGGCAATGTGGCCGAGTCGCACCCTCTGGAGTGTCGCTTCACGGCGTTCGCTGCCGATGTTCCGCTCGACGCGGCGACGCTCGCAACCGCGAACGCGAGCATCGCGCGACGAGCGCCGATCGTTCCCAGCGGCCCGCGACTCCCGCAATGAAACGCGCGGGCGAACGGGGCTTCACGCTGCTCGAAGCGATATTGGCGATAGCACTTTCGACGGCGGTCGCCTTCGGTGTAAGCGCGGCCGTACTCGGTTCGCTGCATGCGACGAGCGGCGTCGTCGCGCGCGGCGCCCTCACCGACGACGCGCTCAACGTGCTTTCGGATATTCGCACGGCGACCGCTTACGACGCGCCGCTGCTCGCCTCGCTCGTCGGCCGTTCGTCGACGGGAACGATCGTTCGCAACGGCAAGCGTCTCACGGTCGACGTCGCGGTCACCCAGGCCGTGGTACACGCACCGATCGTCGCGCACGTCACCGTCAGCGATGAGAACGGCGTGCGGGCGAGCGAACAGCAGCAGTTATACAGCGAAGCGCCCGCGCCGGGATCGGTCGTCGCACAACCGAGTGCGGCGCCGGGCTTCTAACCGTGCGCGAGCAACGGCCCTCAAAGCTACGAGCGCAACGCGGGTTTTCGATAATCGAGGTGCTGCTCGCGCTCGCGATCTTCATTGCGGTCGCCTTTACGATGCTCGGTGTGCTGCGCGCGCTCTCCCGCGCGACGCAAACCGTCGCGACGGCCACGAGCGGCTCGTTAACGCTCGAAGCACAGATCGATGCGTTTCGCAGCGAAGCCGCGACGGCATTCGCGGTCTTCGTCCCCGATCGCGACGTCTTTTCCGGCGGGAATGCCGACGGTCACGAGGTCGATTTCTACGCGAAGAGCGACGACGGAAAGCCGGTCTTTTTCGCGTACGTCTACGACGCGACGGCCAAGACGTTAACGCGCTACGATTACGATACCGTCGGCCGGCGCGGCATCAGCGACCGGACCACCGGCGCGATCGACGCGAACGGACACTATCCCGCGCTGCACGGCGTGACGGCATTCGGCGCGCAGAAACTGTTCGCCAACCAACTCGTGGAAGCGACGACCAACCCGTACGGGTCGGTCGTCGCTCCGCTCTTTGCGGGACCGACACCGAGGCCGCTGCCCGTCGGCTACGACGACGGCGCCGGAGCGCGGGCCGACCTCTACGGCGGCAACATGATGGTCCAGATCGAGATCGCGACGGAGCGCGGATCGCGGACGGTGCACCTCGCGACCGCGGCGCTGCCGAGCGGCTTCACGGTGCGCGCGGCGCCGAACTTCCGCGTCGTCATCTATCGGCGCGATACGACGTCGAAAAGCTTTCCGTTCCGCAGCGTGTCACGCATTTATATCGGTGCGCAACTCTTGGTCAGCTACGACGACTTCAAGACCAAGCCGATCGTGTGGTGCGATTACTACATCTTCGGCTATCCCGAAGGCTTGCGAGCGCCGGTTCGGGGCGGTGTCGACAGCTATCATCCCGACTGGTTTATCGAATCCACCGCAGGTGTGCTGTACGCCGTCGAACAGGGCAACACGCCCGGCGCAGCCTGCCCGAAGGCACCGCCTCCACCGCTGGGCCACAACGTCGCGCGCTATAGCCCGCCACCCGCCATCGTCGATACACCGTCACCCTAATGGAGACGTCCGTTCCGTCATCGAGAAAGCTGTATTAAAAGATGTTGTTGCAGACGCTAGCATTGATTGCGATCATGCTCGTCGTGATGGGAAGCCTCTTGACGAGTTCGCTCGTCACGGCGAAGGCTTCCATGCAGCAGGCCGTGACGCGTCACATCACGGCGGCCCTCACACGCGGCGGCGACGAGGCAACGAATTGGGCCCAGCGCTACGTCGCAATCCACGGCGCCGCCTCGCAATGGCCCGCGAAAACGCAAACGGATACACCACGCCGGATCTGCACGGCGCAAACGTCGCCGTCGTCGACGACGATCTGCCCGCTATCCGAGGTCACGACGTACGGCGTAGTCGGCTCGACTGCAGCAACGACTAACGTCAACGGTCCCGACCGCGCGAGCAATCTGCAAGCGGCCGTCGATGAAAATCGGATTCCATCGTCGTGACCGCCACAGTCCGCGGGCATTCCGGCGACGTCGTCGGTACACGCTCGCGACGACTAACGCTCCGCATTTTCGATGCCCCGCCATTTGCCGTTGTCACGGGAGCTCAGGATACCGCGGCAACGAATGGTGCAATCGCGGCGACTCAAGGGGATACCGGTGGCTTTGATGATTTAAGAGCGGCAAGGCGAAAACAACCGGAGTCGCTTGACCCTACGGCTTATCGCGATACGTTAATTCATGTGAGAATGTTGTGTGCGAATAGTCGTGAAAATAACAACCAGACGAACGCTTTCCAAGACAACAACATTCCAGGTGATAATGGAGCTCCTTGGGGAGTAAGAGGGAGAGCGTTCGAGGCGCCATGCGCGCCTACATATAGCCCGTCACCAAATAACTCGCCCCCACCAGGCTCCGAAAAGGCGGAAGGTAACGACTATAATATGACGACGTACGGCATCAACAGATCGTGGGCAAATGAATCGCCACCTACGGCGAGTTGGCGATGATCGCTAATAGGTTAAGTTAGATTTCGGTTCCGTCGGTTGGCACGCAGTCACTTAAAAGCGTCGAGGTTCCGTTTACCGACGCCACACTAACCTTGATTTTAGGCACGGCCAGCCCACTTGATGCGCCAACGGCTGCCAAGAAAAATGTCTGTGACACTACATTTCCCGAGACCGACGTTTGAGCTTCGCTCCCGGGATTGGGCGAGCCACTATAAATCGGGCTTCCACATGTACCTAGAATAGAATAATTACCGTCGCTCAATCTGTCGCCAAAGCCAACATCAGAAACGAATTCGTCCGGCGTACCTTTATCTGGGAAGCACCCGTTGAAATTCCCTGTTGAAGGATTCCCGTCGCTATCTAAACCAATTGCGACGCCAATTTGCGACCCGTTCTTCAATGGTTGCCCGGGGACAGGTAACGCGTTCGTAACGTCTTGAGCGAACGTTACGTCGACGCGGAGCGTGTCATAGGTGTTGCCGTTACCGCCAAAAAACTGACCGGTAAGCGTCGTTGTGACCCCGATGATGTCCCACGCGGTGCCGCCCCCTTGTCCGATCGCGTCCCCCTTCGGGAACGAGCGCGTTACCACGATCGGCGGTGGATTTCCGGGTTGCATGGAACCGCCGCCACCGCTGCCGCCACCGCCGCTACACGCCGTCGCGGCGAGCGTAACGCCGAACAACGAAAGCGCGAGGGCGAATGGCGAGGGTGGTCGCTGCATAAGGGTAGCTCCTCGGGACGGTCGGGGGAGTGTTAGTGCCGCGCCTCGCGGGCTTGCGGACGTTCGGACAGGGAAAATCTCAGACCTCGGCGGCCGTGCGCTGATGCAAGATGAAGTGATTGCCCTCGCTGTCCTCGGCAAATGCCATGCGGCACACCGGACTTTCCTCGATGTGGTCCGCGATGCGCACGCCCTTCGCGCGATAGTGAGCGACGGCCGCGTCGATGTCGGGAACCCCGAACATGACACCGTTGCCCGCCATCCACGAATCGTCGCCCATTTTCCACAGACCAAACGATGCGCCATCGGCGAGTTCGAATTCGGCGCCTTGTTCCGCTTCCCACGTTACCCTGAGGCCCATCGTATCGCGCCAAAATGCGATCGCCCGCGCCGGCTCTTTCACCAAAATAGGTGTGGATGTCGATACCGTTGATTGCGGCGGCGGTTATGTTAGCCTCCCTCGCTACGTCCGAGCGTACGGTGTTGCGATCGATTCGTGGCGACACCGTCATGTCGCGATACCGTTAAAGCCTACAACGCGCGCGCGAGGGCCGCAACCAGCCGCGCGTTCTCCTCGGTCGTTCGAATTGCAACGCGAACGTGTTCGCCCGCCTCGAGCCCCTCGTACGACGAACAATCGCGCACGACAATTCGCTCGTCGAGCACGAGACGGCGCACGAGTTCCGGCGCGCGCGGCGATCGGGCAGGCAATTTCATCAGGAAAAAGTTCGCTGCGGACGGATAGGGTGCGCATCCGATAGCGGTTAGTTCGGCAGCGAGTAACGAACGTGCCGTTGCATTTGCCGCAAGGGTCCGTCGCGCATAGTCGGCGTCTTGCAAGGCGGCGCCCAACGCACGCGCGGCGAGCGTCGTGACGGGCCATGACGGAAGCGCCGCGCGCATCCGGGCGGCAAGTGCCGGTGGAGCGACCGCGTAGCCGACACGCAGCGCCGGCACGGCAAAAAACTTCGTGAGCGAACGGATCGTTACGAGCGCACCGCCGCCCGTGCCGTCGCCCGCAGCGGCGTCGCGCGTGACGGACGCCTCGGGCGCGTAATCGACGAACGCTTCGTCGACGATCGTTGCGCCGCCGCAGGCGCGTGCGTCCTGCGCAAGCTGCAGCACGGTGTCGCGCGCGGCGAGCGCACCCGACGGGTTGTGCGGATTCGTAAGCAGGCACGCATCGGCTGCGCCGCCATGAAGCGCCGCCAGCACCCGCGCCGGCGCGAGCGCGAAATCGCGCGCGGGGTCGAGGGCTAGCCCGCTCCAACGCGCGCCGGCCGTCGTCACCGCGTGACGATCTTCGCTAAACGCCGGGGTCGGCACGACGCAGCGCCGCACGTCGAGTGCCGCGAGCGCGGTGCCCAGGAGAGCGGCGGCGCCGTTGCCGACTACGATCGCTTCCGGCTCGATAGCGAGGTGTTGCGCGAGCGCTGCGCGCAGCGGACGCGCATCGGGATCGGGATAGCGGCCGAGATCGGCGACGTCGGCTGCTGCAACGGCAAGTTCGCGCAACAGGGACGGCGGCGGGCCGAGCGGGTTGAGGTTCGCGCTGAAGTCGAGCAGTTCGGCTGGATCGACTCCGAAGCGTCGCCCAATAGCAGCGAGATCGCCGCCATGCACGGGTACGAACGGCGCGAACGGCCCGCCATCGTTACGGGCGTCGGCGCGCTCGCTCACGCTTGCCGGTTCCGCTTCAACCCACTGCCGAGCGCGTGGATAGCGATGGCGAGCGTCGCGACCGCGCACGCGCTCGTTGCGACGAGCGTTCGAGCCCTGCGCGCCGCAGCGACCGTCGGCTCGGCAAAGCGCGCACCTAAGAACGGCGCAACGTGCGCGACACCGCCGTAATAATTCGTTCCGCCAAGTCGCACGCCGAGTGCCCCGGCCATCGCGGCTTCCGGCCGTCCGGCGTTCGGACTGCGATGGCGATGCCCGTCGGCACGCAGCACGGCGAGCGCGCGACTCGCGTCTCCGCCGACGACCGGCGCGCAGAGCGCGAGCGCGAGCGCGGCAACCCGGGCCGGAACGAAACACGCGACGTCATCGAAGCGCGCCGACACCGAGCCGAGGTGCGTGTACGGCGCTTCGATATGTCCGAGCATCGAATCGAGCGTACTCGCCGCTTTGAACGCGAGCGCCAGCGGAACGCCGCCGACGGCGAGCGCGAGCAACGGAGCGACGATGCCGTCGCAGGCGCTTTCGGCGAGCGTCTCGATCGTGGCGCGCGAGATCTCGGCGGGCGCGAGCTGCGCGGTATCGCGGCCCACGATGCGCGCGACGCGCGTTCGCGCGCGCGGCAGATCGCACGACTCGAGGGCCGCGATCACCGCATGCGCCTCGGCGAGCAAGTCGCGCGCGGCGAGCGTCGTCCAGGCGAGTCCGATCTCGCATGCGACGCCGAAGCGCGCGTCGATGCGGCGGGCGCGCGCGAGTGCGACGGCGGCGATGGCGTACGTTCCGCCGACGAACGTCGCGCACAGCACCGCACCCGCCGCGCGCTCGCGACGCGCGTCGCCGCGCGCGTACGCACGCGCTAGGCGTTCCGCCTGACCGCACAGCGCACCGAGGGCGCGCACCGGATGCGGAAAATCGGCCGGGTCGCCAAAGGCGGCGTCCGCCGCACAGGCGAGTGCGAACGCGCGCGCGCTCGTCATCGCCGTCCCGCCGAGAGCTGCGCGCCGAGCAGCGCGGAAACGTCGAGCGCCCCCCGTACGTGTGCCGCGAGCCGATCGAAGCGCGCTTCGCGCTCCGCCCCATATGCAACGAGATGCGCGGCCGGCGCGAGCCCGGCGCGCTCGCGGGCAGCCCGCACGAACGCCCAGCGTAACGCGTCGTCGGTAAAGAGCCCGTGAACGTACGTGCCGACGATGGCACCGTCGGGCGAGACGGCCCCGTCGACGATTCGTTCGCCGTCGTCGTACGCGAGATCGGCGAAGCCGCGCGCGCCGTCGTCCGGCGTCGTGCGCCCCATGTGGATCTCGTAGCCGCCGCCTTCGAGCCGGTGAGCACCGGCGCCGAATCCACGCGTCACGACGACGTCGCCGGCCCCAACATCGTCACCGAAGAACGCGCCCGCGCGGGGTCGCACGCGCACGGCCCGCGTCACCTTCTCGCGCGCGAGCACCGTCCGCACCGGCAGCAGCCCGAGCCCGGCACGAACGCCGCCGCCTTCGACGCCGTGCGGATCCGCGACTTCCGTCCCGAGAGCCTGATAGCCGCCGCAGATACCGAGCACCGCGCCGCGCGTCGCGAAGGCTCGGATCGCTTCGCCGAAGCCGCCGTCGAGCCAGCGCAATGCCCCGAGGGTATCCTTGGTGCCGGGCAGCACCACCACGTCGGCGTACGCGAGATCCTGCGGCCGCTCGGCATAGGCGAGATCGACGCTCGGCTCCGCGTCGAGCGCCGCGAAATCCGTCGCATTGGCGAGGTAGGGAAACGCGACGACGGCGACGCGCAACGGCCGGCCGGATTCTCCCGTCGCGCGCGTCCAGCCGCGCGTCGCAACGCGCGGCGCATCGGCGAGCGCGACGCCGTCTTCTTCGTCGAGACCGACGTCCCGCAGCCACGGCACGACGCCGAGCGACGGGACGCCGATGCGTCGTTCGATTTCCGCGACGCCCGGTGCGAGCAGCGCGGGATCCCCGCGAAACTTATTGATTGCAAAGCCGCGGACGCGTGCCCGTTCGTGCGGTTCGAGCAGCGCGAGGGTGCCGAACAGCGCGGCGAACACGCCGCCGCGGTCGATATCGCCGACCAACAGACACGCAGCATCGGCGGCCTCCGCCATACGCATGTTCACGATATCGGTCGCCTTGAGATTGATTTCCGCCGGGCTTCCCGCGCCTTCCAATACGATGACGTCGTGCCGTGCGGCGAGATTGCGATACGCGTCGACGACGATTGGAAAGAACTCTTCGACGCGCCGCCGATGGTAGTCGGCCGCGCGCTGGACGCCGTGCACGCGCCCTAAGAGCACGACCTGCGAACCGACGTCGCTCGTCGGTTTGAGCAACAGCGGATTCATCTCGACCGTCGGTGCGACGCGCGCCGCTTCGGCTTGCATCGCCTGCGCGCGCCCGATCTCGCGGCCGTCGGGAGTGGCCGCGGAATTGAGCGACATGTTCTGCGCCTTGAACGGCGCGACGCGGTAACCGTCGTCGGCGAGGATGCGGCAGAGCGCCGCCGCGAGCAGCGACTTACCGACGTGCGACGCGGTTCCGAGCACCATGATCGCGCGCGCGCTCACCGGCCGCCATACCGTTCGTAATCGACGACGTCCGCGAGCGCAACGCGAGCTTCCCAGCGGTCGCGTTCGAGATCGGCCACCGGCGCGAACGCCACGACGTGACCGACGCACAAATAGGCGACGACCGCCAAGCGTTCGGGAATCGCCAGCAGCGTCCGCAGTTCCGCCGGCTCGATGATACTGACCCAGCCGACGCCGAGCCCCTCGACGCGCGCCGCAAGCCACAAATTTTGAATCGCGCAGACCGTCGAGTAGCGCGCGGTTTCCGGCATCGTTCGCCGCCCGAGGCCGTTGCCGCGCGCGCAGTCATCATCGCAGGTGACGCACACGTTGACGGGAGCGTCGAGAATCCCGGCGAGCCGCAGGCCGCGATAACGCTCGCCATCCGCGGGCTCGTACGCCGCCGCCGCGGCGGCATTCGCGCGCGTGAACGCGGCATGCACCGCGCTGCGCGTCGCGAGCTCGCGCACGACGATGAAGCGCCACGGCTGCGATAGACCGACCGACGGCGCCTGGTGCGCGGCGCCGAGCACGCGCGCGAGCACGTCGTCGTCGACGTCATCGGGCAAAAATTCTGCCCGCACGTCGCGCCGGAGCGCGATGGCGCGGTAGAGCGCCGCGCGTTCGGCGGGTGAGAAATCGCCGCCGTTCATCGGGCGTTCGCCGGAGCGCGCAGTGCCGCGAGCCATTCGATGACGGCGTCGCTACCGGCGACGGTCGCGGCACCGCTGACCGGCGGACGATCGACGACGACGACCGCAATGCCGAGCGTACGCGCGGCCGTGAGTTTGGCGGCCGTCGCATCGCCGCCGCTATCTTTAGCGACGACGACGTCGATCGCGTGCCGGCGTAAGAGCGCGAATTCGTCGGCGAGCGCGAACGGGCCGCGCGCGAGCAGCAGCGTATGGCGCGGCGGCAACGCCACCTCCGGCGGGTCGATCGCGCGCACGAGAAACCAGCGGTCGTCGATAGCGGCGAACGGCGCGAGGCCCTGCCGTCCGATCGTCAAGAATATCCGTTGGCCGAGCGCGCGCGCACGCAACGCCGCGGCCGCGACGTCCGGGACGCGCTCCCAGCGATCGCCCGGGACCGGCGTCCAACGCGGCCGTTCGAGCCCGAGCAACGGCACGCCGATACGCGCGCACGCGAGCACGGCGTTGCGCGAGATCGTCGCGGCGAACGGATGTGTGGCATCGACCGCCGCGTCGATACCTTCGCATTCGAGATACGCGGCGAGTCCCGCGACGCCGCCAAAGCCGCCGCTGCGCACGCCGCCCGGTGGCACGAGCGGGGACGCGGTGCGGCCCGCAAGCGACGACGTGACCGCCAGCGGCGCGAGCTCGGCGCGTGCAACGAGCGCCGTTGCGAGCTCGTAGGCGTCGCGCGTTCCGCCGAGCACGAGCACGCGCAGCGGCGCGCCTCGTGCGGACGTGCGACGCGACGACGAAATCACGACGAACGCTCGCGGCCGACCGAGTAGAGATGGCTTTCCCCGAACGTTTCCGCGGCGAGCGTCTTGCCGATGAAGACGATGGCGTTGCGATCGATGCCGGCGTCCGCAACGAGCGCTTCCAGCGTTGCGAGCGTGCCGTAGAGCACCCGTTCGTCGGGCCAGCTCGCGCGATAGACGACCGCGACGGGACATCGCGCGCCGTAGAGCGGCGCGAGTTCCGCGACGACACGCGCCAGATTCGCTAGCGAAAGATGGAGCGCGAGCGTCGCGCCCGAGCGTCCCAGCGTCGCGAGATCTTCGCCCGGCGGCATCGCAGTCGAGCGCGTCGCGGTGCGCGTGAGCACGAGCGTTTGCGCGACGTGCGGCAACGTCAATTCGCGGCCGAGCGCGGCGGCCGCCGCCGCGAACGACGGCACGCCCGGCGTGAGATCGTAGGCGATGCCGAGGTCGTCGAGCCGGCGCATTTGTTCCGCCATCGCGCTCCAGATCGAGAGATCGCCCGAATGCAGCCGCGCGACGTTGCAATCGCGCTCGTGAGCGGCGACGAATTCCGCGACGATTTCGTCCAGCGTGAGCTCAGCCGTATCGACGATGCGCGCGTCCGGCGGCGCGAACGCGAGGATCTCGCGCGGCACGAGTGCGCCGGCGTACAGACAGACGGGCGACCGTGCGATCAGATCGCGCCCGCGAAGCGTAAGGAGATCCGGCGCGCCGGGGCCGGCGCCGATGAAATGGACGATCATGCCCGCTCCGCGACCGCGCAGGTACAGTTGCGCCCAGTCGTGCGCGCGGCGACGAGCCGGCCGCGCGAACTCAGCGCCGCAAGAGCCGCCGCTTCCGCAACGCTCGCAGTCGCGACGCTTGCGAGTGCGCGCGGCGATGCGGTCACGACGCCGTCGACGCGTGCGAGCGTCGCCGCGTCGAACGTGACGACGTCCATGCCGAGCGCTGCCGCGACATCGCGCGCGAGCGCCACACGACGATCGAGCGTTGCGATGACGGCGTTGCTCGCGAGCGGCGGGGACGAGCCCGGCACGATGGTGCGCGACTCATCGCTCCACAGCGCTGCGAGCGTCGCCGTGGAAAGCGACGCGAGCGTCGTTTCGATCAGACGCACGACGTCTTCCGCGCGTGCGGAAGACGTCGCGCCGAAGCCGATGGCGACGCGCGCGTTCACCGGCGATACGTCCATTGCACGAGCGGCAGCGCCGGACGCCACGCGAGCATCGTGCCGACGGGGCTCGCGCGCTCGATGCCGATGCGGATGAGTTCGCCGCCGTGCGCCGCCTGCGCGTCGAGCAGCACGCGCTCCGCTTCGAGCGTCACGGCGTTGGCGACGAGCCGCCCACCGCGCTCGAGCACCGCCAGTGCCGCGGCGAGAACGCCGGGAGCCGTAACCCCGCCGCCGATAAAGATTGCCTGGGGCCGTTCGCACGCTGCGAACGATGCCGGAGCGTCGCCGTCGATCACGCGTAAATCGGGCACGCCGAGCGCGCGCGCGTTTCGGGCGATACGCTCCGCGCGAATCGCGTCGCGTTCGAAAGCGACCGCGCGACAGGCCGGATGCGCGCGCATCCACTCGATGCCGATCGACCCGGCGCCCGCGCCGACGTCCCACAACAGTTCGCCCGGCCGCGGTCCCAAGCGCGCGAGCGCGATCGCGCGCGCATCGCGTTTGGTCAGCGCGCCGTCGTGCGCGTACGCGTCGTCCGGCAAGCCCGGCACGCAGCCGAGCTCGGCCCGAAGCGCGGCCGGCGTCGTATCGTTCACCGATGTAACGATTCGCGCGAGGGACAGCGCCACGAGGTTGAGATCGTCGACGCGCGCGTGCGGCCACGTCGCCGCGACGCCGTCGATACGCCGTTCGCGCGGTCCGCCGAGCGCTTCGAAAACGGTCAGCGCGCTCGGGCCGAAACCGGCTTCCACGAGCATCGCCGCGAGCGTCGCGGGCGTCGTGCCGTCTTCGCACAGCACGACGATGCGCCGGCCGTCGAATAACGCCGCGCGCACGCGTTCGAGCGGACGGCCGACGGCGGAGACGGCGAGTACGTCCTCTTGGGGCCAGCCGAGTCGTCCGCAGGCCAGCGCATACGCCGACGGTTGCGGATAGATCGTGAACTCGCGCGCATCGACACGGCGCGCGATCGAACCGCCGATCCCGAAGAACATCGGATCGCCGCTCGCGACGATTGCGACCGCGCGGCCGCGTTCGCGCGCGAGCAACTCGTCGACGAAGCCCATCATCGGCGACGGCCACGCGCAGCCGCGCGCGTGTAGCTCCGGTGCGAGCAGCGACAGCGTGCGCGTGCTGCCCGCGATCAGCTCGGCGCGTTCCAGCGCGGCGCGGGCAGCCGCGCCGATACCGTTCATGCCGTCCTCGCCGATGCCGACGATCGTAAGCCACGGCGCGACCTCAGCGGGCATGGGCCAACGGCGCTCCATCGCGATCGACGACGAGCACGTCGAGTTCGATCGGCGCGCCGGCGAGCACGCCGAGCGCGCTCGTGCGCGCGCGCGCCGCGACGAGTTCGGCGAGCGTGACGCCCGCCGCCGTCGCGAGCTGGTGCGCTTCGAGACCGCTATTGGCGGCCGCGATCGCGGCCGCCAGCGCATCGCCCGCGCCGCCTTCGCGGGCGAGTTCGGCCAGCGCCCGCAGATCGAGTTCGCTGCGCTTCGAATGCAGGTCGAGATGGCCTTGCGCGAGTTTGGTCATCTTCGCGAAGCCGCCCGCGATCGTTACGCGCGGCACCGGATGCAGCCGGACGTACTTGAGCAGGCCGCCGACGAAATCGCCCATGTCGATAAGCGCGCCCAGCGGCAGATCGAACATGCGCGCGACGGTCGCCTCCGACGTCGACCCCGTCGACCCCGCGACGTGCGTGTGACCGCAGGCGCGCGCGACGTCGATGCCCTCGTGGATCGTCGCGATCCACGCCGCGCAGGAATACGGCACGACGATCCCCGTCGTTCCGAGAATCGAAAGACCGCCGAGGATCCCGAGCCGCGGATTCCACGTATGCTTCGCGATTTCTGCGCCGCCGGGAATGGCGAGCTCGATCTCGACGTCACCGCTCGCGCCGTAGCGCTTCGCTACCGTAGTAATTGCCGTACGCATCATGTCGCGCGGGACGGGGTTGATCGCGGGCTCGCCGACGGCCAACGGCAAGCCGGGCTTCGTAACCGTTCCGATACCTTCCCCCGCGACGAAACGAACGCCGCTGCCGCGTGCGGTGGCGCGCACGCTCGCGAGCACGAGCGCACCGTGCGTGACGTCGGGATCGTCACCGGCATCTTTGATGACGCCCGCCGTCGCGACCCCGTCGCCCAAGCGTTCGGTCGCCACGGCGAATGCCACCATCTTGCCGTTCGGAAGCACGATCTCGACCGGATCGACGAACGCGCCGGTGAGCAGCGCCGCATACGCCGACGTCGTTGCCGCCGTCGCACACGCACCGGTCGTCCAGCCGCGCCGCAGCGCCGTCGGCTCGGCGTCCACGATCACACACGCGCGGCCGGCAGCGCGGCGAACGTCGGTGACGCGTGCGCGGGCAGCGCGAGCGCGTCGTCCCGCTGCGAATACGTCCGCGGCGTATAGACGAACCTGCGGGCTCCCGGCTCACCGAAGGCGCGCGTCGTCGATGCGCCGACGATCACGAGCGTGCGCATATCGACGTCGCGTGCGCAGAGGTCGGCGAGCGCGATCACGCGCACGGCTTCCGTCGGGCCGCCGACATCGCGCGCGAGCACGACCGGGGTCGCGGCGTCGCGATGGCGCAGAAGGATGGCCCGCGCCTCGCCGAGCTGCCAGAGCCGCTGCGACGACACGGGATTATACAGTGCTAAAGCGAGATCGGCACGTGCCACCGCATCCAGCCGCGCGGCGATCGTCTCCCACGGCTTGAGCCGATCGGAGAGTGAGATCACGGCGAAATCTCCGCCCAGCGGCGCGCCGACGCGCGCTGCTGCGGCCGTCATCGCGGAGATGCCGGGCACGACACGCACCTCGAGATCGCGCCAGGCGGCGGGACCGCCGTCGAGCGCTTCCATCACGGCCGTCGCCATCGCAAAGATGCCGGGATCGCCCGCCGAAACGACGCAGACGCGTTTCCCGGCCGAAGCGAGTTCGAAGGCGTGACGCGCGCGTTCGAGTTCGACGCGATTATCGCTCGCATGACGCGTCTGCCCCGCGCGTACCGGCACGCGCTCGAGATACGGCCCGTAGCCGATGAGATCGCTCGCCGCCGCTAGCTCCCGGGCGGCTTCCGGGGCGAGCCAATCGGGACCGGCGGGGCCGAGCCCGACGACGACGACCGTCCCGCCGCGCGCGAGGCGCGCTTCCCGTTCGAGCAGCTTATCGCGCGCCGGTAATTCGGCCGTTCCCGGTACGATGATGAGCGAGAAGTACGGCACGCTCGCCGGCTCGGCGTCGGCGAGCGGCACGATCCGTTCGGCTGCCATCGTCGCGCGTTCGATGTACAGCGCGCGATCGAAGACGTTCGCGCGCACGAGCGCGGAGCGCACCTTTGCGAAGTTGCGGCCGAGCTTCATGATAGCGTACGCGCCGCCGCCCGCGAGCCGCCGTGCCAGTTCGTCCTCTGCAAGCGTTCCCGGCAGAATCGCCATCTCGGTATCCCGCCGCACGAGCGGCGTACTCAAACGCGCCGCCGCCGCCATCACCGAGCACACACCCGCAACCACTTCGGTGCTGAAGCGTTCCGCGAGCCGGTCGTGGAGATACATGTACGAGCCGTAAAAAAACGGGTCGCCTTCGCAAAGCACCGCTACGTCGCGACCCGCTTCCAGATGGGTCGCGATCGCCGCGGCCGAGGCGTCGTAGAACGAGGCCATCGCGGCATCGTAGCCCTCGGGCGGAAGCGAACGTTCCGCCGTGACCGGATAGATCATCGGCAATTCGATCTGGTCGGGCCGCAGGTCGGCCGCCACCACGGCACGGGCGTTGCTGCGGCCGTGCTGCGCCGCGTGGTAGGCGACGACGTGCGCGGCGCGCACGATCCGCGCGGCTTTGAGCGTGATGAGTTCGGGATCGCCCGGGCCGACGCCGACGCCGTAGAGTTTGCCGTAGTGCGATTGCGCGTTCATTCCGTGTCGCTCGCGAGCGCGTTGACCGCAGCCGATGCGATGGCGCTGCCCCCGCGCCTGCCGTGAAGGGTGATGTAGGGAATGCCCAGCTCGTTTGCGGCGAGCGCGGCTTTCGATTCCGCTGCGCCGACGAAGCCGACGGGAAACCCGAGGACGAGCGCGGGCCGCTGTGCGCCGCCCGACCACATCTCGAGCAGATGGAAGAGCGCCGTCGGCGCGTTGCCGATAGCGACGACCGCTCCGCCGAGCCGCGCGCGCAAGAGCTCGAAGGCCGCCGCGCTGCGCGTGGTGCCGAAGGTTTCAGCAAGTGCGGCGGTTCTGTCATCGCGCAGCGCGCACTCAACGTCGTTGCCGCGCGGCAGACGCGCGCGCGTCACGCCCGCGGCGACCATCGATGAATCGCAGAAAATCGGCGCGCCTCGCAGCAGCGCGTCGCGTCCGGCTTCAGCGGCGCCCGCGGAGCTCGCGACGTCGCGCGGAAGATCGGTCATGCCGCACGCGTGAATCATACGCACGAGCGTCCGCGCGAGGACGGGCGACGCCGCACCGAGATCGGCTTCCGCGCGAATCATTGCGAACGACGCACGGTAGATCGCCGCGCCGTCTTTCTCGTACGCGTACGTCATGTGAGAGCTCCTTCGCGAACGGTTGCGGCGGCCGCTTCGCGCACGCGCACCTCGGTAGCGAGTGCGATCGCCGCCGCTGCGTCGAGCAACGCGGCGACCGGCTTGCCGTGCAGCCAGACGTCGTAACCGCCGGCCGTCGCGACGACGTCGATGTCCGCGCCACGCCGCATCGCACAACGTTTTGCGCAGCCCGCGAAGTTGACGTTGAACGACGCTTCGACGCCGTGGGAACGCGTTGCGGCGTGCGACTGCGCAACGATTGCCGCGTACGTGGCCGCATCGCCGCGCACGTCGGCCAGCGCCGCGTCGCACGCGCCACGGCCCGCGCAGGCGGCGACGCCCGCGAACCCAGAACGCGTATCGAGCGGTATGCCGGAAGCCGATAGCGCCTCTTGGGCGCGTGCGAGCGCAGCGCGTGGAAAATCACCCAGCACGACGCCGCGCCACGAAGCCAGTCGCACGTCAGCGCCATGCTCGCACGCCAGTTCCGCGAGCGTTACCGCTTGCGCCGCATTGATGCGTCCGAGCGGAATCGACGGCACGAGGTCGATCCGCTCGGCAGCAACCGAAGCGAAGATTCCGAGCGGCACGTTCGCCGCTTCGGAGTTCCGACTCGGTGCAAACGGCTGACGAATTCGACGATCGTTCTCCGCCCGCACCGACGCGTACGTCCGCACGTGCGCGGCAAGCTGAGAGGGAATGCGTTCGAGCTGGCTCGGCAGCGTCGCGAGCCGCCAGGTGCCGGGCGCGCATCCCGCTTCTTCGGCGACGGCAAGCGCGTGACGCGCGAGCGCGAGCATCACCGGCACGACGTCGTCCCCGCCGACGTCGAGCACGCGTGGTTCGCCCGCGACGGAGATGGCGAAGCGCGGCACGCCTTCGCCCGCGGACGCGCGCGCGACGAGATCGGCGCCGCGCGTATCGGCACCGCGGCCGCCGCCGTCGAACGCAAACAAGAACTTCGGCGGTAAAGCGACCAGCGGGAGATCGGCGACGAGCGCACGATCGAGGGCTACGATGAACGGCCGCACGTCGCAGCGTTCGGTCGGGTCGACGCCGGCGAACGGATTCCCGACGATGTTCCGGACGCGTTCGTGCGCGACCGACGGCAAGAGGCCAGCGGACTCAAGCGTCGCCACAACCACGGCGAGGTCGCCTTCGCGCAGACCGCGCAGCTGCACGTTGGCGCGCGCCGTAATATCGAGTTCGCCATCGCCGTAGCGCTCGGCGATGTCCGCCAGCACGCGAAGCCCAGCGGTCCCGAGGTAGCCGCCAGGAACGCGCACGCGTGCGAGCGCGCCGTCGTCGGCCGCAATCGCACGCACGGCACCGGGACAACGGTCGTAGCTGCCGTGCGGCGCTACGGGCGAGGCAGCGCTTACCACGCGCGCGACCACGGGGGGCCCGGATGTTCGGCCGTGCGCAGACGTGCGTCGATGCCGTTACGCACTTCGCTGACGCGCGCGCAGAGCCATAACACGTCGCTAAGCCGGTTGAGATATTCCAGCACCGTCGGCTGAATGACGCCGCCGCTGGTCACGTAGCGCACGTTGGCGCGCTCGGCGCGGCGGCAGATCGCACGCGCGACGTCGAAGCCGGCCGACTCCTCGAACTCACCAGGAATCGACCAATCGCGCAGCACGTTGGGTTCGGCTTCGAAGCGTTCGACCAGATCGTCGAGGCGCTGCACCATCGCTTTGGTGATCTCGGGAATCGGTTTCTTGGCTTCGGGACGCGTCGAGACGGCGGAGCCGACGACGAAGAGTTCGCGTTGAATCGCGCGGATCTCGCGGCAGATTTCCGCATCGTTGCAGCGCGTTCGCGCGAGACCGATGACCGTGTTGAGTTCGTCGATTGCCCCGTACGCTTCCACGCGCGCGTCGGCTTTGGAAATTTCGCCGCCGCCGCCGAGGCGCGTGATGCCGCCGTCGCCGCGGCGCGTCGTCACGGAGGCTTGCCGCCGCTTCGGTTCGTCGTTCATGCGGTTGCCATCCATTCGCGCACCGTCGCGCCGAGGGCGCGTTCGGAACAATCGTCGAGGTGCCGATACGTCGCCGCGAGCACGTTTGCCAAACGCGCGGCAAATCCGAAGCGCAGCCGGCCCGACTCCGTATCGACACAGAGCCCGCGTACGCCGCACGCGCGCAGCCGCGCGGCCTCGCGCCAGGCCAGCTCGAGCGCCCCGAGCTCGGGCGCGTTCGCCCGCGCGTCGCTGACGATCACGAGATGGGCGCTTGTCGCGGGTTCGCGCCGCGCGTGCGCCGCGATGAGATCGTGCGCGTGCGCCAGGCCGCGGCCGAGCGGCGTGCGCCCGCCCGTGGCGAGCGCGCGCAGCCGCCGATAGGCGAGCACGGCGCTGCGCGTCGGGGGGACGAGCGTCTCGGCGCCGTCGCCGCGAAACGCGACGAGCGCTACGGCGTCGCGCCGGCGATAGGCGTTTGCGAGCAGCGAACAGACGACGCCCTTCGCGGCCCGCATCCGCGCGGCCGCCGCCATGGAACCCGAGGCATCGACGAGAAAGACCACGAGCTGGCGCGCGCGCCCGCGCCGCTGCACGAAGCGCACGTGCTCCGGCTCGATCGCGAACGCGTCGGTGCCGCCAAACGCGCGGGCGTGTGCGGCGGCTCGAATGGTCGCGAGTGCCGAGATGCGGGAGGTCGCAGTAGCGATGGTTCGCGAGATGCCGCCGGTGGCATCGGCCGTACCGCGACCTCGCGCCGCGACGCTACGATCCGCGGCGCGCACGACGCGCGCAACCGGACGCGTAGCATCGTGCGCGATCTCGATTCCGGCCCCGATTTCAAAAATTTGTCTCGGAGAGCTCGTCGCGTCCTTCGCCGTCGCTTCGCTACTTTTCGCCGGCGCAGTCGTTGCCGAGTCGTCGCGCCTGGTACCATCGCGCGAAGCCTCGTTGCCTCCGCGTTTGCTGGGCCCGCTTACGCTTGGCGCGCTGCCATCTTGCGGCGGTTCGTGCGCGCTTGCATGTTGCGCGTTGCGGTTTTGCGCGCTGCCATTTTGCGACGAGCCGTTCTGCGACGGTGGCGGAGCGCTCGGCGGCAGCGGCGCACCGGGACCGGGCTCGCGGCGGCGATGCGCGAGCGCGGCCGGCGCTGCGAGATCGATATCGTCCTCGGTGACGCGCGTGCGTCCGTCGAGTGCCGCGATCGCGCGGGCGGCGCGCACGATCGTGAGATCGGCACGCATGCCTTCGGCGCACGCGGCGAGCGCGTATTCGGCCGCACGGCGCAGACACGCGCGTTCGACGCTCACGTCCGCGAGGAGGGCGCGGGCACGCGTCACTCGCTCGCGGAGCGCTGCGGTCGCACGATCGTAGCCGGCCGCGAACGTCGCGGGATCGCGATCGAAGGCGACGCGCCGCTCCACGATCTCGACGCGCCGCTCGAGATCGTCGTCGTTCTCGATCGCGACGCAGAGCCCGAAACGGTCGAGGAGCTGCGGCCGCAGTTCGCCCTCTTCGGGATTCATCGTGCCGACGAGCACGATCCGCGCGTCGTGGGCGAACGAGGCGCCGTCGCGTTCGACGACGTTCGAGCCGGTTGCCGCCGCATCGAGCACCACGTCGACGAGATGGTCCGGCAAGAGATTTACTTCATCGACGTACAAAATGCCGCGATTCGCACGCGCGAGCAAGCCCGCTTCGAAGCGGCGCTCGCCCGCGAGCAGCGCGCGTACGTCGAGCGTTCCGATCACGCGATCTTCAGTCGCCCCGATCGGCAACTCCACGAACGGCGTCGCGACGCTCGCCATTGCGGGGGCGCCCGCTTCCGGCGCGCGATTGAATGCGTCGCCCGGGATCACGTCGAGCGGTGGTAAGAGATCGGCGAGCGCGCGCACCGCGGTCGATTTCGCCGTACCGCGCGTACCCGTGACGAGCACGCCGCCGATCGCCGGGTCGACGGCGATCCGCAGCAGCGCCGCTTTGAGATCGTCTTGACCGACGATCGCCGCGAACGGAAAATTAACGGACATCGGCGAGCGCCTCCGTGCGATCTTCGAGCGCACCCTCGATCGCGAGGAGTTCGTCACGCAGCGCCGCGAGCGTTCGCGCGTCGGGTTCTTCCCATAAGCCGCGTGCCGCCGCTTCGAGCAGCCGTTCGCTCATCTCGCGCGCGCTCCACGGATTGGACGCGGCGAGAAACGCCCGATTCTCGTCGTCGAGCACGTAGGCATGCGCGACGCGGTCGTACATCCAGTCCTCGACGACGCCGGCGGTCGCATCGTACCCGAAGAGGTAATCGACCGTCGCCGCCATCTCGAGCGCGCCTTTGTAGCCGTGACGGCGCGCGCCCGCGATCCATTTGGGATTGACGACGCGCGAGCGGAAGACGCGCCGCGCTTCGTCGGCGAGCGTACGAACTTTCGGCATCGCGGGATCCGATGAGTCGCCAAAAAATGCTTGGGGTTCGGAGCCCGTGAGCTCGCGCATCGCGGCGATCATACCGCCGTGATGCTGCAGGTAGTCGTCGCTATCGAAAATGTCGTGTTCGCGATTGTCTTGATTCTGCACGGCGATCGTCGAAGCCGCGAGTCGCTCGCGGAATTCCGCGGGCGCCGGTTCCCCGAATGCGTCGCTGCCGTAGGCGAACGATCCCGCCGCAAGATAGGCATCGGCGAGATCGCCGCGGTCGCGCCACGTACCCTCGCTGATCGCGCGCAAGACGCCCGTTCCGTAGGCGCCGGGCTTGTTGCCGAAGACGCGAAAGCGGGAGCGTCGGCGCGCTTGCGCCGGATCGCTGCCGCTCGCGATGCGCGCTCGTTCGTCGCTCTGCGTCGCCGCCCGCAGGAAATTCGCGTCGCCCGGTTCCTCGAGATCGGCGACGAGCGCGACCGCGCGATCGAGCAGCGTGACGACGTTGGGAAAGGCATCGCGAAAGAAGCCGGAGATGCGCACCGTCACGTCGATGCGCGGGCGGCCGAGTTCGGCGAGCGGCACGGCTTCGAGCCCGCTCACGCGGCCGTTCTCCGGATGCCACTGCGGCCGCACGCCGAGCAGCCATAAAATCTCGGCGACGTCGTCGCCGGAGGTGCGCATGTTGGACGTGCCCCACACCGTCATCGCGATCGAGCGCGGAAACGTACCGTCCTTCTCCGTCGCACGCGCGAGGAACGCATCGGCGAGCCGCACGCCCACGCTCCACGCAAACCGCGACGGAATCGCGCGCACGTCGACGGCGTAAAAGTTGCGTCCCGTCGGCAGAACGTTGGCCATCCCGCGCGTCGGCGGTCCGCTCGGCCCCGGCGGCACGTGCCGCCCGCGTAGGCCCGCGACGAGATTGGTCATTTCGTCCGTCGACTGAAGCACGTCGGGCACGATGCGCCGCTGCACGAGTGCGGCCGTCGTCGCGAACGATCCATTTGGTGGTAAACCATGCGCGGCGAGCAACGCGGGCACGTCGATGGCGCCACCGGTAACGACCGCATCGCTCCCGTGCGCGCGCAGGTCCGCCGCCGCGACGATCGCTGCCACGAGCGTGCGGGCGAGCGCGTCGATCGCATCGCGCACGTCGCGCACCGTCGGCGCCCGATCGGCCGGCAACGGCAGCGTCGATGCAGCCGGCAGCGCGCCGACATACGGCACGCCGCCCAGTGCCGCATCGGCGAGCTGGGCGAACGCGAGAACGAGGTCGTCGGCGAGCGCGTGCAACACGCCGGGCGCCTCGGGTGCGTCCAGACGCACGAGCGCGAGCGTGAGGTCGACCAGGCGCGAACCTTGCGGCGGCATGCCGAACACGTGCAAACCGTCGCGAATCTGCAGGTCGCCGAGTTCGCAGAGATACCCGTCGACGTGCTGCAAGAACTCACCGAAGGCGTCCCCTTCCGGCAGCGCATCGACGCCGAGATCGCGCTGCAAGTCGGCGGCTACGACGCTCTGCCAGATGGCGCCCGCGATCAGCGGCGCCTTGTCGGGGTCGATACGTTCGGCCGCCGCGTATTCGCCGAGTAGCCGTTGCAGTTTGGCGAGTTCATCGTAGGTCTCGGCTTTGGTCATCGGGGGCACGAGATGATCGATCACGCACGCGTGCGCGCGGCGCTTGGCCTGCGTGCCTTCGCCCGGATCGTCGACGATGAACGGATAGAATAGCGGCACGTCGCCTTGCGCGAGCGTGGGATAACACGCGGCGGAGAGCCCGAGCGCTTTTCCCGGGAGCCACTCGAGCGTTCCATGTTTCCCGCACTGCACGATCGCATCGACGCCGAAAATGTCGCGCAGCCAGCGATATGCGCCGAGGTAGTGATGCGTCGGCACGAGTTCGCCCGAATGGTATACGGCCAAAGGATTTTCGCCGAACCCGCGCGGCGGCTGAATCATTACGAACACGTTGCCGCAGCGCAGCCCCGCGACGTAGACGTCGTCGCCCGTGCGGTACGCGTCGCCCGGCGCTTGGCCCCATGCATCCGCGAGTTCCGCGCGCACGCGGTCGGGATACGCGTCGTTCCAACGCCCGTAATCGGCGGTCGAGAAACGCGCTTCGGCGAATGCGAGTTGCTCTTCGGTAAGCGCGTCGACGTCGTAGCCCCCGCGGGCCAACAGCGCCGCCATCAACGCGTCGCCGTCCGGCGGGATGTCGCCGATATCGTAGCCATCGTCACGCAACGCGTGCAACATCGCGACGACCGAGGCCGGCGTATCGAGGCCGACGGCACCGCCGACGCGCCCCTGCCGGTTTGCGAAGTTGGTCAGCACGAGCGCGATCCGCTTCTCCGCGTTGGGCACGCGACGTAAGCGCACGTAACGCGCGGCGAGCCGCGCGAGGGCATCGGTCTGCTCGGAATCCGCGCACGCAAGGGACGTCACGGGATCGCGGAACGCGAAGACCGGGCCGTCGATCTTGCCGTCGAATTCCGGCATCACGATCTTCGTCGCCGCATCGAAGGGCCCGAGCCCGGCGGCGCTCGCGCGCCACGCATCGACGGTCTGCATCGTCGTCACGCCCTGTAGCAGCGGGACGTCGAGCGTTACGTCGGCGCGCAGCGCGGGACCGACGCTGCGCACGAGCCGCTCCTCGCGCGAGAGATCGCTCGCCGCATACGAGAGCACGCTTATGACCACGTCGACGCACGCCGCGCCGTCGCGCATGAACGCACTCGCGTACGCGAGCGGCAGATCGCCAACGCGATCGCAGTCTCTTAATGAGTACACGAACACCGGCAGCACGTCGAGATCGCACGCTTCGCAAGCGCGCACGAGCGCGTCGACGTGTGCGAGATTGCCGCTGGCCCAATCGGAGCGATAGAACACGATGCCCGCGACGCCGCGCCGCGCGTGCCAATGCCGCATCGCGAAGGCGGCGCGGTCGAGCCGCGCGCAGGCCGCCTTATCGGGCGCATCGGGATGATAGAAACCCCATTGCGGCGTCTCTTCCGGCGCGGCGGCACCGAACGCCGTGCCGAGTACCGCATCGGAGACGTAGCGGAACATCTGCGCGACGTTGGCGGCGCCGCCGGAGAAGGCGTACGCGAACGTCGCGCGCAGCGTCTCGAGCGGCTCGGTCGAAAGTGTGTCGAGTTCGGGATCGCTCTGCGCTTCGCCGGAGATCGCGACGATTCTGAAGTCGCGTTCCCGCGCGAGCGCGACTAGCGTTTCGAAGCCGTGCTCGAAATAGCCGCGTCCCCCCAGCACGCGCACGATCGCCACGCGCACGTCGGCCAGCGCCGCGCGGACCGCGGCCGCGTCGCCGAGCAAGTACGACGCGTGCACCGTTACATGCGGGAACCCGGCGGGCAGCGCCGCCGCCGCCGCGCGCGCTGCGGAAAGATCGGTCTCCACCGCCGAGATGAACGCGATCATGCCGCGCTCCGTCCGACGCGTAAGCGCTCGCGCACCAGTAGCGCGAGGGCCGTGACCGCGAGCAACGCCACCGTCACGGCGCTCAAGAGCGCCTCGTCGAACGGCGGCGACCCGCCCAAGAGTTCGGAAATGCGCAACACCGCAACCGCGAGGGCCACGAGCGTCACGACCACGATCCACGGCCGCCGCGTGCGCGCCGCCGCCGCCGCATTGCCGCCGACGATGCGCGCGACGAAGAGACTGTCGAGCGTGTCGGTGACGATCATGCCGCCGCAGAATGCCGCCCCGATCGCGAACCCGACCGACGTGTGCGCGCTCGAAAAAGCCGCGCCGTAGGCGACGAGTTGGCTCGACGTCTCGAAACCGAGACCGAAAAGCGCTCCGATCGGAAGCGCGACGAGCGGATGGCGCGCGTCGCGCAAGGCCCGCGGCAAGAAGGTCGCGCGCGACGGCCGCGCGCCGCTCGGAAGCGCGAGCGTCACGAGATTCCAGACGACCATCGCGCCGAGCACGACGATACTCGCGATGCTGCCGGCGCGTTCCAGCGTGCTCGACGTCGCCATCACGTGCGAGCCGACCGACGCGGCGAGCATCGCGATCGCGAGCACCATCGCGGCATGCCCGAGCGCGAAGAGCGTCCCGACGAAGCGGCTGGCGCGGGGCATGCGTTCCGACGCGTTGCGCGTCAGATTGCCGATCGCCGCGAGGTGGTCGGGATCGGCGCCGTGACGTAGTCCCATCGCAAAGACGGCGAGCGCGGCGGGTGCTATGACGGGCCTCCGAACGCGCGCGCGGCATCGAGAAACGCATCGACGGCCGGCTGATACGCGCCGAGATGCACGTGCACGTACGACGCATGAACGCGCCCGCGCGCGAAGCCCTCGGATTCGCCTTCGATCGCGAACGCCGCAGCGTCGCCGCTCGCGTAACGCGTACGCGAATAATGGAACTCGTGGCCGCGCACGACTGCCCCGCGTGCGAAGAATGGACCCTCGGCGAGCGCGCGCGCTTCCACGTAGCGCAGCGCCGAACGTTTGGGCGACATGGTCGAAATTGCCGGGATCGCGCCGACCATCGGGTGCGTCGCGGCGCCGGTTTCGAGCGCCTCGCCGAGGTACATCAGGCCGCCGCATTCGGCGTAGGCGGGCATACCGGCGGCGATTGCGGCACGCAAGCCTGCCCGCGCCGCGCCGTTAGCCGCGAGCGCCGGCGCGTGCGCTTCGGGGTAGCCGCCGCCGACGAACGCCGCCGCGACGTTCGCGGGGAAGGGATCGCGCAGCGGCGCGTACGGAACCAGTTCCGCCCCGCCGTCGCGCAGCGCGTCGAAACTCCCCTCGTCGTAGAACCAAAACGCCTCGTCACGCGCGACCGCCACGCGCACCGGCGTACTCGTGCTGCGCGCCGACTGGGCATCAGGCGCAATCACGCGCAGCGGCGGCGCGCAGGCAGCGGCTGCAACGAGGGCATCGAGATCGACGTCGCGTTCGACGACGTCGGCGGCAGCGGCAAGCATCGTCTCCCACGCATCGCCGCCCGGCGCCGCAAGGCCGAGATGGACGCTCGCGATCGTCAGCCGCTCGTCGCGGCGGATCAGCCCCAGCACCGGCACGCCGGCAGCGGCGCAGGCGTCGCGCACGGTGGCGGCGTGCTTGTCGCTTGCGACACTATTGAGAAGCGCACCGACGACGTTGAGGCGCGGGTCGAAGCGCGCCAGCCCGAAGGCGATCGCACCGATGGTCGCTGCCGCCTTCGCGCAATCGAGGACTAACACGACCGGCGCCTCGAGAATGCGCGCCACGTGCGCGGTCGAACCGGCGCCGCTCCCGTGTCGCCCGTCGAAGAGGCCCATGACGCCCTCGACGATCGCGATGTCGCGGGCGCGCGTGCCGCGTTCGAACGAACGTGCCACGAGCGCCTCGGGCGCGAGATAGGCATCGAGATTGCGCGCCGGAGCGCCGCTCGCCCGAGCGAGGTGGGCCGAGTCGATGAAGTCCGGACCGCACTTAGCCGCCGCGACGGTGCGGCCGCGCCGGCGCAGTGCCGCGACGATGCCGAGCGCGAGCGTGGTTTTACCGGAATCGCTGGACGCCGCGCCGAGCACGATGCGCGGCATCGTGCGTTCGCCAATTGCTGGATGAGTCAGGGTACGCCAACCTTCGTGCGAGGTGTTGGGCGATTGCGTTCGGCTCAGTATCCTGACTCGCGGATCGTCGCCCTCGTGCTCGCCGCCTTCCCGCTTTCACAGTGACGGACGAGCGGCTCCCCGCTTACAGTGGCGCGACCGTCCCGGTTTCCCACCGGGTTCCTGACGCGAACGCTGCATCGTTACTGTGTGCCCCGGCTCGCGAAGTCCTGGCTCTTGGAGGGAGCGGCCAGTTTAGCTCGACAGCACTTCGAGCCGGATGCGGTTGGTCTTCGGACCGAAGAAACCGATCGTTACGGCGACGACGAGCATAGCGATGGCGATGATGACGAACACGCCGGTCGAACCGTGAAGCTTCAGGACCGAAGCGATCAGAAAGCCGATGAAGATCGAACTGAAACGGCTCCAGCTATAGACGAAGCCGACGGCTTGCGAGCGAATCCGCGCTGGGTACAGTTCCGCCTGATAGGCGTGGAAGGCGCTCGAGAACCAGTTGCCCGTCATGAATAGGTCGTAGAATTCGAAGAAGCTGCCCAGCTAGATGCGCGCGACGAGCCCGAAGAGATATTTCGAGGGAGGCAGTCGCGCTTGCCATCAGTGCGCGTGTGCCAGTGGCGCGGAGAGCGGCGTTCCGCGGCCGACGGCTTCGCGTACGACGTGCGCCGCGCGCTCGAGCGCATCGATGTCGACGTCGAGGGTCGCACCGCAGCGGGCGAGAAAACGCGCCATCTTGACGAGATCGAGATTACCCGTCGCGCCGGGCGCAAACGGGCAGCCGCCCAGCCCCGCAAGCGCCCCTTCGAACGTCGCGACGCCCGCGGTCGACGCGGCGTAGACGTTCGCGAGTCCGTAGCCGGCCGTATCGTGGACGTGGAGCGAGAGCGGCACGTTCGGCAACTCGTTCGCGACCCGCGCGACCCGTTCGCCGACGGTGCGCGGATCGGCCGCGCCGACCGTATCGGCGAGCGTGAGTTCGCGGATGCCGCCGCTGACGAGCCGGCGCGCGATCTCGACACGCGGCCGGATTCGATCGCTTCGTCGCTCCAGGGCGACACGAACGAACATGCGAGGGCCGCGCGCATGGTGACCCCCGCGTACGCCGTGCGCGCAGCGAGTGCGATCTCATCGAAGATCGCCAGGGTGTCGTCGACGGTACGATTGTTGTTGGCCAGCGCATGACGTTCGCTCGCGGACGTCACGAAGACCGCGTCCCACGAACCGTCCGCAAAGCCCGCCGCACGAAATGCCGCGACGGGCGATCGAGCCCGCGCGCATTCATGATCAGCGCGGAATAGCGCGGACCGTGCGGCAAGGCGACGACGAGCGCTTCGGCATCCGCGAGTTGCGGGACCCACTTCGGATGCACGAACGACGTCGTTTCGATCGACGTGACGCCAGCCTCGATGAGCGCTCGCGCGATCGCGACTTTGTCTGCGGTCGCAACGAAAACGGGCTCGTCCTGTAAACCGTCACGTCCCGTGACGTCGATCAGGCGCGCGTTCATAGCGATGCTACCTCTCCGGCGTTTTCCGCCGCGAAGGCCACTTGATCCGCGCCGACGGCGCGAGCGGCGTGATGGAGTCGCCCGGGATGACGGAGCAGGCGCGGGACGAGCCCCGGCGTCGCGATCGTACCGCCGCGTTCGTCGGAGACGGTCGTGACGGCGGCGCGGGCCTGCATTTGCGGATCGGCGACGATATCGGCGATCGACGCGACGATGCCGGCGGGAATGCTCGCGGCATGCAATCGCGCGAGCGCCTCGTCGAGATCGACCGTCGCCGTCCACGCTTCGATCAGCGCATCGATGACAGCGACGTTCGCAACGCGGTTGGGATTGGAAACGAAGCGCGCATCGTTTGCGAGTTCGGGTCTGCCCAGAACGTCGCACAGGCGCTTAAAGATCGGTCCCGAGTTGGCAGCGATCGCAACGAACTTCCCGTCTTTCGTGGCGTACGTGCCGCTCGGCGCCGCCCGCAGGTAACGATTGCCCAGGCGCTCGCTGACGAAGCCCGCGTGCGCAAAGTCAGGCAGTAAACCTTCGGTGAGGCTGAAGAGCGATTCGACGAGCGACACGTCGACGTGATCGCCGCCGCCGCCGGCATCGCGCGCGCGCAGCGCGAGCAGCGTGCCCATCGCGGCATATATGCCCGCGATCTCGTCGCCGATGCTCAGTCCCATCCGCACGGGCGGGCGATCGGGATATCCCGTGACGTACCGAACGCCGCTCAGACTCTCGGCAATATGGCCGAAGCCCGGCCGCGACGCGTAGGGGCCATCCTGACCATAGCCGCTGATCGAGACGTAGATGAGATCCGGGCGCTCGGCTGCGAGCTCTTCGTAGCCTAACCCCCACGCGGCGAGGCGCCCGGGGCGGAAGTTTTCCAAGAGGACGTCGCACTCGAGTGCAAAGCGGCGAACTTCGGCGACGTCCCGCGGGTCGTGAAGATCGAAGGCGACGAAGCGCTTGTTGCGGTTATGCGACTTAAACCACCACGACGTTCCGTCCGGCGCACAGGCGCCCCACGAACGGAGGTGGTCGCCGTCGGGCGCTTCGAGCTTAAAGACATCGGCGCCGAAATCGGCGAGGATGCGGCCCGCAGCGGGCCCCGCGACGGTCGTCGCAATCTCCAAGACTTTCACGCCGTCGAGGGGCGCAATTCCCATACCGATCTCCATCCCACAATATGGTATAATAGTTCTTATGTTGGGATAGCCTAGAATACTCGAGGAATGGAGCGAGGCGCAACCGTGCGAATTACCACTATGCTAAAATCGCGGCAAAGCTAGTCGCTCGCTCCGTTCCTCACGCCGCCGGAATCTTGCCGAATGCACTCAAGCGGCGGGCATGGAACGAAATCGAACACATCGTCAATGATTGTAGGAGCGAGCATGCGGATACATCGAGCATCGCTTGATGAGGTTGTCGCAGTTGCGACTATCGTCGACGAGTACTGTGCTGAAATTGGGGTACTCGTTCGCGACGACCGCAGTCAGTTACATAAATACTTTAACGAAGGTTCGGGCGTGTGGCTGGCCTGTGAGGGGACGAACACGGTGGGCTGCCTCGCCTTACGACCACTCGCAACGCCGGCCGAAGCGTGTGAGATAAAGCGCCTGTACGTGCGGCCATCGCATCGCGGCATCGGCATTGCCGACGGGCTCATGGATGCCCTCGAGGCCTATGCCGTCATCCAAAACTATCGCCTCGCTTTTCTCGATACGAAGGACGATCTTCAAGCGGCAGTCCGCTTCTACGCTCGTCGAGGATATACGCCATGCGAGCGTTACAACGACAATCCGCAGGCGACGATCTTCATGCAGCGCCGGCTGCATTGAGGGGAGCGTGAGAGAACAACTTCCGGGCGCGCAGACCGTCGCACGTGTGACGGCCCTGCTCGATTTATTCAGCCCCGAACGAACGAGCCTCAGCGTTGCGGAAACCGCGGCCCTGCTCGCGCTGCCGCGTTCGACCGTTCATCGTTTGCTTGCGGCGCTGCGCTTGAGCGGCTACCTCCGGCAAGACGCAAGCACCGCCCGGTATCACATCGGCGCGCGAACGCTCTACCTCGCCCGCCTCTACGATCCGCTGCGCCTCGTCGGCGACGTCGCGCGGACGCATCTCCGTCAACTGAGCGACGCCATCGGGGAAAGCACGGCACTCTTCGTGCGCGAGGGCGACTATCGTTATGCGATCGACGCGTACGAATGCGATCACAAGTTGCGCATCGTGATCGATGTCGGCGAACGTCTTCCCCTGGGCCGAGGCGCTGCCGGGCACGTCCTACGCATGTCTGCCGCGCAAGCGAGAGGCGCCCGCGTCACCGTCACGCGTGGCGAACGCGTCTCCAACGCTTGGGGCATTGCATCGCCCGTCTTCGATCGCGCGGGCGAATTGATCGGGGCGCTGGAAGCGCACGGACCGCTCGATCGGATAACGCCCGCCCGCGAACGTCGCTACGCCGCGCTCGTATCCGCGGCGGCGGCAAAGCTGACCCGAGACATCGGGGGCGCTGCGAGCTGAACGAACGATGCCGTGGTTTACCGCGCCGCGGCGTCGGTCGTACAGGGCGGCCCGTCGTACAGATATAGGACGTCGTTATTCGAACGCGCGATCTCGCTGCGCGCGCGGCCGTACGTAGGATCGGGTGTCGGGCGCTTCTTGCTCGTGATGACGAACGCTCGGGGCGCTTGGCAGATCGTCTTTCTCGGATCGGTCGCCGCGCCCGCCCGCAAGTCGTTGGGGCCGTCGAGCGTCGCGACGCGCGGCTGCGTGTAGAACACGAGCGCGTTGCCGCCCGATACCCCTTGGATCGCGACCGCGTCGCCGGGACGCCGCGCGCGTTCGATCGCGGCAGCGAGCGGCGGAATCGGCTTGAAACGTTCGACGAGCGGCTCCCCGAGCACGCCGATGATCAGCACCACGACGACGCTCGCTGCAGAAAGCGCGTAGGGCCCGAGCCACGCCGACGACCGTCGTAAGAGCAATCCGAAGCACGCAATCGAGCCGAAGAGCATCACGAACCCGAGCGCGAGGAAGTCGCTGCGAATCTGCTGGAGATCCGCCGTGAGGCGGTTGTCGTGCGAGAAGGCCCAGATCGCGAAAGCGATGCCGCAGATCGTCAGCGGAACCACGCCCGTCGCGACGAGCGCCGCGCGCCGATCGACGCGATCGACGACGCGATCGAACCACGTCGCGACGAGTACCGCAAACGCCGGTAATTCGAGTGCGATGTAATTGGGCAGCTTCGTCTTCGCCAGACTGAAAAACACGAACGGGACGATCGCCCATACCAGAGCGAGCCGCGCGACATCGCCATCATCGCGCGCGCGCAGCGTCCCGCCGCGCTCGGGCTCGGGCGCACGCGCGTCGCGCCACGCGTGCAACGACGCGGGAACCAAGAACGCGAACCACGGAAAAAAGCCGAGAATGACGACGGGTACGTAGTACCAAATCGGGCCGCTCTGGTTTTCGATCGTGCCGAGATAACGGCCCACCGTATAATGAAGGATCATTTCGTCGAACGCGGTCGGCCCTGCGACGCGATAGAGAGCGACCGCCCACGGCAGCAACAACAGTCCGAACATACCGAGCCCGAACACCCAATGCCGCACCGGCGGAACGACGATCCGCCGGCTCACGCGGCGCGTCCACAACGCCCACGGCACGATGACGAGCAGCGTCGTCACGAGCGCCACCGGCCCCTTCGCGAGCGTCCCGGCGGCAAGCGCGATCCAGCCGCCGTACCACCACCGCCCGTCGCCCGAGCGCAAGGCGCCGAACCATGCGAGAATTGCGAGCGCGACGGCGAAATCCAGCAGCGCATCCATGATCGCGAGCCGCCCGAGAACGGCCTGCATCAAGGCAGTCGATAGGATCGTCGCCGCAAGGATGGCGGCCCGGCCGCTCGCGACGCGCGCCAGGACGTAGCCGACCGCCGCGGCCATCGCGATCGTGGCAAGCGCCGAGGGCAGCCGCAGCGACAACTCCGAGACACCCCACGCCTTACCGAAGAGCGCGGCGATCCAAAAATAGAGCGGCGGCTGCACGTACCACGCCGCACCGTTGAGATGCATGACGACCCAGTCGTGCGAGATGAGAATTTCCCGCGCGACCTCGCCGTACGCGGTCTCGCTGTTATCCCAAAGCGTTCCGACGCCGAGTCCGGGAAGGGTCGCCAACGCCGCCACGAGCGCACCGATAAGCGCTGCACGCCACGACGCCGAAATCACGCGTTGCAGTTGGAGGGGCCGGCAGAAAAGTCCCGCGCTGCCGTGGCGAATGAGGTCGGCGTGTATCCGATAGCGCTCGATCTGCGCGATAAACTCGTCGTCGTCGTCGGCGCGGGCAGCATCGCCGACCGCAAGGTTCGCGGCCTCCTCGCCGCCGGCGCGCGCGTCCGCGTCGTCGCGCCGCAGCTCACGGACGGCCTGCGCGAAGCCGCCGCGGCCGGCGCCATCGAACTCCGCGAGCGCCCCTTCCAGCCGGCCGACCTCGACGGCGCGCTGTTGGCCTATACCGCAACCGGCGTTGCCGCCGTCGATGCCGCCGTCGTCGCCGCAGCTCGCGCGCGGCGCGTGCTCGTCGACGATACGACCGATGCGGCACAGAGCGATTTTTCGACGCCGCTGGCCTACCGGGTCGGGCCGCTAACGTTCGCGGTCGACACCGGCGGCAGCTCGCCGTCGTTCGCGCTGCGGCTGCTCGGTGAAGTACGCGAGCGGTTCGATTCGCGCTACGGTCGCGCTGCCGAGACGCTCGCCCGCGCTCGCGAATATACCAAGGCCGTCGTGCCGGTCGAGCGCCGTCCCGACGTGATGCGCGAACTCGCCGGCCGGGAAATCGACGCGCTCGCGGCGATGAATCCGAGCACCGTGGAAAACGAAGTCGAAGAAGCCTACGCCCGCCTCGCAGCGCCGGCGCACGAGGCCGCGACGGGGCCGCTGCTGCAGCTGACCTGCGCGACCCGCGCGAGCGCGCTCGCCATGTGGCAGACGCGCTACGTCATGGGCATCTTCGCGCGCGCCGGCGTCGTGTCGACGGTCCTGCAGATCTCGACCAAAGGCGATCGGGTCCTGGACCGTTCGCTAACGGCGCTGGGCACCGATAGCATCTTCGTCAAAGAACTCGAGCACGCACTACGCGACGGGCGGGCCGATTATGCGGTGCACTCGTGTAAAGATCTTCCCAGCACCCTGCCGGACGATATGGCGCTCGCCGCGATCGGCGCGCGCGTCGATCCGCGCGACGCGTTCTGCAGCGAACGGTACGCCTCGCTCGAGGCGTTGCCGCAGGGCGCCGTCGTCGGAACGTCGAGTCCTCGTCGCCGCGCGCAACTGCAAGCGCTGCGCCCGGACCTGCGTTTCGAAACGATTCGCGGCAACGTCGATACGCGGCTGCGCAAGCTGCGCGATGGCGAATACGACGCGATCCTGCTAGCAATGGCGGGGCTCGGGCGGCTCGATCTGCGTGCGACCTACACCGTGCCGATTCCGAGCGACGTCCTCATTCCCGCCGTCGGCCAAGGGGCGCTCGCGATCGAAGTGCCCGCGGGCGAACGGGAACTCGCGCAGCGCATCCATTCGCTCTTCGCCGACGAAGCGACCGAAATCGCGGTCCGCGCGGAACGGGCTTTTCTGCGGACGCTGCGCGGCGGCTGCCAGGCGCCCGTCGGCGCACACGCGGTTTTCGCAAACGGCACGCTTACGATGACGGCCGCGATCGCCGCGCTCGACGGCTCGCGCATCGTCCGCGGCGCGATCGCCCCGCGCGTCGCGACGGCCGCGGACGCCGAAGCGCACGCCGTCGCGCTCGGCCACCGGCTGCTCGCCGAGGGCGGCGACGCGCTGCTCGCACTCGCGCTCGCCGACGCCATCCCCGCCGCGCCGCTCAGCGGCCATCTCTTCCTCTTACCGCGCACGCAGGAGCGTCCGAGTTCGATCGCGCCCGCTCTGCGCACCGCCGGTGCCGAGGTCATCGAAGCACCCAATAGCGCTGCGGCGCGCAGCGCCCTCGGCGGACGCATGCCGACCGCGCTGCTCTTTCCTTCGAGCGGATCGGTCGCGGCCGTGCTCGCGTATCTCGAAGGGCTGCGCGATACCGGCGGCCGGCCGATCGTCGCGGCGATGGGCGATGCGTCGTCGTCGGCAGCGCGCGAAGCGGGCTTCCCGCCCGACGTCATCGCAACGGAAGCCTCGATCGGAGCGTTCGTGCAAACCGTGACCCACTACGTGATCGGAAACCCGCGATGACCGCACGCGAACTGCTGCGGCCGCGCACCACGATCGATCTCACCAAACGTCCGCGCCGCTTGCGCGGCAGCGCCGCGATGCGCGCGTTCGTCCGCGAACGCGAGGTGCGGATTGGCGGGCTCGTGCAGCCGCTCTTCGTCGTCGACGATAACCAGCGGGTCGGCGAGATCGCGAGCATGCCGGGCGTCTTTCGCTATCGCGTCGCGGATGCGGTCGCGGAGTGCCGCGAACTCGCCGCCGTCGGCGTCAATGCCGTGCTGCTCTTCGGTATCCCGGATTTCAAAGACGCGTACGCATCGTCGGCCCACGATCCAAGCGGCGTCGTGCAACGTGCCGTCGCGGCGATCAAAACGGCGTTGCCGGAGATGCTCGTCATCGCGGATCTCTGCAACTGCGAATACACCGATCACGGGCATTGCGGCATCCTCGACGAACGCGGCGACGTCGATAACGACGCGACGCTCGAATTGCTCGGGAAGACCGCGCTCTCGTATGCCGTGGCGGGCGTGGATATCGTCGCGCCGTCGGACATGATGGACGGTCGCGTGGCGTATCTGCGCGAAACGCTCGATGCGTCGGGCTTCAGCGGCATTCCGATTATGTCGTACGCCGTAAAATTCGCATCGGGCTTCTACGGCCCGTTTCGCGACGCGGCCGATAGTACGCCACAATTCGGCGACCGGCGCACGTATCAGATGGATCCGCCCAACGGCCGCGAGGCGCTGCGCGAGGCGCTGCTCGATCTCGACGAAGGCGCGGATTTCCTGATCGTCAAGCCGGCACTCGCCTACATGGATCTCATCCGCGCGGTAAGCGAAATCTCCGACGTTCCCGTCGCGTGCTACAACGTCAGCGGCGAATACGCGATGGTGAAGGCGGCCGCGCAAAACGGCTGGATCGACGAAGACCGCATCGTCGACGAAACCCTCGCCTCGTTCGCGCGGGCGGGGGCCGACATCATCATCACATACTTTGCGAAATCCTATGCACGGCGGCACGCGCGCGTGCGGCCGGTGTAGCGCGGAAGCCGCGATGCACCATCCGATACTCACGCAATTCACGCAAGACGAGTATTTGCGTCGGGAAGAAAGCCGCACTGAAAAGTCTGAGCTCCACCACGGCTTCGCGGTCGCCTTTGCCGGCGGCACGATCCTACACGACCAACTCGCGTCCCGCGTCCGCACGATCCTCGCGTCGCTTTTTCCCGAACCGTGCCTGGTCTTCGGGTCCGACGTTAAGGTAAAAGTTTCGGCGGACATGTTTCTCTACCCCGACGTCGGCGTCATCTGCGAGCCCGTCGATTTCGCAAGCGTCTACGTCGAACTGCCGCGTATCGTCGTTGAAGTGCTCTCGCCGTCGACGCGCGGTTACGACGTCATCGAGAAACGGGCTGCGTACCGTTCTTTGCCTTCCCTGGAAGCGTACCTCATCGTCCATTACGACATCCGCCGCATCGAAGTTGACGTCCGCGGGTTCGGCGGCACGTGGCGGACGATGCTCTATCACGAACCCGACGACGTTCTCCTCGGCGATCGCGGGACACCGGTCGCAGAATTCTACGGTCCCTTCGTAGCGCCGTGACGGAGAAAGCCGGGGTCGTCATCCTCGCCGGTGGTGAAGCGACGCGGCTGCCCGGCAAAATGACCGTCGACGTCGATGCGGTCGCGCTAATCGTTCGCGTGTATCGCAACGTTCGCAGCGAGCGCGAGATCGTCGTCGCGGGCAAGGCGACCTTCGCGCCGGAGATCGACGCGCTGCTTCCCGTACCGCTCGTCATCGATCGCTGGACGCGACGCGGCCCGCTCGCGGGCCTGTTGACGGCGTTCGCGCAGATGCGCTCGCGCTACGTCTTCGCCGTCGCGGGCGACGCGCCGTTCGTCGAGGCGGCTTTCATCGACGACCTCGAGCGCGTGCGCCTCGCGAAGGCTTCGCAAAGCGCTCGCGTACGGACGGCTCCGCTCGAAGCATTCGTTCCCAGACACCCCTCCGCCGAAAACGTCGGGCGAATCGAACCCCTCGCCGCGCTCTACGATCGCTTGGCATTCCTGCGAGAAGGCGTGCCGATGCTGCGTTCCGGACGCGGTTCGTTGCGAGCCGTCATCGACCGCTTGCGGACGCATTTCGTGCCGGTCGGCGACGAGCGGCTCTTCACCAACGTCAATACACCAACCGATTACGCCGCGCTTCGCGCGCGGCTCGCAGGAGAGCGCCCATGACCCGCGACCGCAGCAACACGGCTTTCGAACGCGCGAAGCGCGTTATTCCCGGCGGCGTCAATTCGCCCGTGCGCGCCTTCAAGGGTGTCGGCGGTTCGCCCGTCTTCGTGCGCGACGCGGCCGGTGCGCGCTTTACCGATCTCGACGGCAATACGTACATCGACTGCGTCATGTCGTGGGGCCCGCTGATCTTGGGCCACGCGCATCGGGCCGTCGTCGAAGCGGTGCAGCAAGCGGCGGCGCGCGGAACGTCGTATGGCGCGCCGACTGAAGCCGAGAGCGAACTCGCCGAGCTGGTCGTCGCGATGGTTCCCTCGGTCGAAAAAGTACGCTTCTGCTCGAGTGGGACCGAGGCGACGATGAGCGCGCTACGCCTCGCCCGAGGCTTCACCGGGCGCGCCAAAGTCGTAAAGTTCGCGGGCTGTTATCACGGCCACAGCGACTCGTTCCTGATCTCCGCGGGCAGCGGCGCGCTAACGATGGGAACGCCGGATTCGCCGGGCATCACGGAAGGCACCGCCCGCGATACGATCGTGCTGCCGTATAACGACCTCGCGGCACTGCAGGCCGCCTTCGAGGCGCAGCCGGAGTCGATCGCGTGCGTTATCGTCGAACCCTACGTCGGCAATATGGGCCTCGTGCTGCCGCGGGCCGGCTATCTCGCTGGGTTGCGCGCGCTCTGTACGCAGTTCGGCGCACTCCTGATCTTCGATGAAGTCATGACGGGTTTTCGCGTCGGGCCGGGCGGCGTGCAAGAACGCGAAGGGGTCCTCCCCGATCTGACGACGCTTGGAAAGGTGATCGGGGGCGGCTTACCCGTCGGCGCCTTCGGCGGCCGCGCCGACATCATGGAGCAACTCTCGCCGCTCGGGGCAATCTATCAAGCCGGCACCCTCTCCGGGAACCCGCTCGCGATGGCCGCCGGCCGCGTGACGCTTCAGGCGCTTCGGGAGCCGGGCATGTACGAACGGCTCGAAGCAGCGGGCGCGCGTTTCACGGCGGGTATGGCGGAGGTCTTCGAGCGCCACGGCATCCCCCATCAGAGCGCGTACCGCGGGTCGATGGTCGGCTCGTTCTTCACGGCGGAGTCGGTCGTGGATCTGGCAAGCGCGAAGACGGCCGATACCGCCTTCTACGCGAAATTTTTCCATGCGATGCTCGACCGCGGCGTCTATCTGGCGCCCTCGCAGTTCGAAGCGGGCTTCCTTAGCGTCGCCCACGACGATCCCACGATCGATGCGATCGTGGCTGCGGCCGACGAAGCTGTGACGGCGTTATTGGCGGCGGTGTAGGCGTAAGAACCGCGGCGTCAAAGTTTTAGCATAGCCTCTCTTCCGCTAAGCGTGGTATCTAAGAACGATGTCTGGTCCGGGCGCCGGTGACGGCGCGCACGTCGCTCGCGACAAAAGTATGGCAATGTCGACCTCGACGACCCGTTTCGAGCGGGTTGCCGAGGCTTTTGCCTCGGTCGTCGAGGAGGTGCCATGCCGCTAGTCTGTCTCGGTCTCTCGCACAATACGGCTCCGGTCGACGTGCGCGAGCGCCATGCGTTCCCCGCCTCGAAGATGAGCGAGTCGCTCGTTGCCCTGCGCGATTACGAGATGGTCCGGGAAGCCGTGATGCTCTCGACGTGTGGACGGCTCGAGATTTACGCGGAACTCGAGGACTACGAGACGGGCGTCGAGCAGCTCAAGAGCTTCCTCCACAACTTCCGCCACGGCGACGTGCAGCACGACATGTCCTCGTACATGTATACGCTGCTCGGCTCGCAGGCGACCGATCACTTGTTCCGCGTTGCGACCGGCCTCGATTCGATGCTGATCGGCGAAGCCGAGATCCTCGGCCAAGTCAAAGACGCCTATATCCAAGCGCAAAAAGCGCGCTCGCTCGGCAAGACGCTGCACGCGCTCTTCCGCGAAGCGCTCAACGCCGGCAAAGAATCGCGCTCGCAAACGTTCATCGGCGGCGATTCGATCAGCGTCGCGACCGCCGCAATCGATTTGGCGAAACAAGCGCTGGGCACGCTCGAAGGCAAGGTCGTCCTCGTCGTCGGCGCCGGCAAGATGGGCGCTACGGCGGCCAAGCGTCTCAAGGCCGAGGGCTGTTCGGAACTGCTCGTCGCCAATCGCTCCGCCGATCGCGCGCGGGAGATCGTCGAAGCGATCGGCGCGGGAACCGCGGTCGAATTGCCGGGACTCGTCGAGGCGATGAAGCGCGCGGATATCGTCGTGACCTCGACGGGCGCCTCACATTTCGTTCTGACCCCCGGCAACGTCGCCGAAGCAATGCTCGCGCGACCGGAGCGCGACCTGTTCGTGATCGATATCGCCGTCCCGCGCGATGCCGATCCCGACATCGCGCGCATCCCGCGCGTCCACCTCGCCGATATCGACCGGCTCAAAGACATCGTCGACGTAACGCTCGAGAAACGTCGCGAGGCGATTCCGCTCGTCGAAGAGATCATCGCCGAGCACGCGGAGCGATTCGCGAGCTGGTATCAGTCGCGCGTCGCGATTCCCGTCGTCAGTTCGCTCGTGCAGAAAGCGGATGCGATTCGGGAAGCGGAAATCGAGCGGCTCTTCGCGCGCTGCCCCGGGCTCGACGAACGCGAGCGCATGCTCGTCACCGGCGCTTCCCTCACGATCATTTCCAAATTGTTGCATAGCGTCGTGACGAAGCTGCGCGAACGCGCGACCTCCAATCATGCCGAAGCGCTATCGCTTGCGACCTTACTCGACGAACTCTTCGATCTGCGCGTGCGTAACGAAAACTACGCCGCAGGTCGCCGCACCGCGACGATGCCGGCCGCCGCACTCGAGGCCGAGCTCTCCGAGTGACGGGCCCGGCCGCGGGCAAAGTCTGGCTCGTCGGTGCGGGACCGGGCGATCCCGGTTTACTCACGCTCAAAGCCGCTCGCGCGATCGCGGCCTGCGACGTGCTGGTGTACGATTATCTCGCGTCGAGCGCGATCGTCGCGCTCGCTCCGCCGGATTGCGAAAAAATCTACGTCGGTAAAAAAGCCGGCGCCCATACGCTCTCGCAAGACGAAATCACCGCACTCATCGTCAAGCTCGGCCGCGAGGGCCGGCGGGTCGTGCGGCTCAAGGGCGGCGACGTGTTCGTTTTCGCGCGCGGCGGCGAAGAGGCGGCGGAATTACGCGCGGCGGGCATCCCATTTGAAATCATTCCGGGAATTACGTCGGCGATCGCGGCGCCCGCGTACGCGGGCATCCCGATCACGCATCGCGATCACAACACGTCGTTTACGGTCGCGACCGGGCACGAAGATCCGACCAAAGGCTACTCGTCGCTCGATTTCGCGAAGCTCGCGAATCCCAAAGCGACGCTCGTATTTTTGATGGCGATGGGGTCGCTCGCCGGCATCGTCGCGAAGTTACGCGAACACGGCATGCCTGGCGATCTGCCGGTCGGCATCGTGCGCGAGGGCACCAAGCCGACGCAAGAGACGCTCGTCGGAACGCTCGCGACGATCGTCGACGACGTCGCGCGCACGAAATTTGCGGCGCCCGCGATCGTCGTCATCGGCAACGTCGTGCGCGAGCGCGAGACGATCCGTTGGTTCGACACGCATCCGCTTTTCGGCAAACGCGTGCTCGTCACGCGCGCGCGCGGCGCGTCCGATGAGTTCGCCGAAAAGTTATGGGAGATCGGGGCCGAGCCCGTGCTCGCGCCCGCAATCGCGATCGGACCGCCCGACGATCCGGCGCCGGCGCGCGACGCGCTCGCGATGCTCGCTACGCGCACGTGGGTCGTCTTCACGAGCGCGAACGGTGTCGACGCGTGCTTCGATGCGCTTTCGGCCGCGGGCGGCGACGCGCGGCGTTTCGGTCCCGCCCGCGTCGCTGCGATCGGGCCGAAGACCGCCGAACGCTTGATGGCGCGGGGCATTCGTGCCGATTTCATCCCGAGCGAGTACGTCGCCGAGGCGGTCGCGGTCGGGCTGCTGGAGCGCACGACGCCCGGCGATACGATTTTGTTGTACGGCGCACAAGAGATGCGCGACATTTTGCCCGATGCGCTACGCGGGGAGGGCCGCTCCGTCGACGTGGTGGCCGCGTATAAAACGACGCACGTGCGCGACGAGGCGATCGCGCGCGCTGCGGAAACGACCGACGTCTGGACCTTCACGAGCGCGAGTACGGTCGCGTCATTTTTGGAAAACGTTCCGGACGCGAGCGCCTTGCAAAGCTCGAGATTGGTCGCGTGTCTTGGCCCCGTCGCCGCGAGCGCCGCGCGCGCCGCAGGTTTGCGCGTCGACTGCGTGGCCGCGAGCTTTACCGTCGATGGGCTCGTCGAAGCGCTCGCAGCGCCCGTCGGCGGCTAAGGATACAGGCCGCTCGTCCCGCGCGGCCTAACACGCCTCGCGTGCGCGCCTTCCTCACGTTCACTCTCCTCGGCGCGTTCGCGTTCGACGCGAGTCCGGCGCTCGCGCGACGGCGCGCCGCACCGAGCCCGGTACCGCAGCCGACGGCCACCGCGGTGCCGACGCCGGTCGCGACGTCGCCCTCGCAGGCCGCGCGCATGCAACGCATGCGCGAGCAGCTCGGCGAGATCGCACGAACGGCCCCAGGGCGGCTCGGCGTCGCCGTATACGACCTCGCAACGAACGAGCGCTTCGCGCTGCGCGGCGGCGAAGCGTTTCCGCTCGCGAGCGTCTACAAACTCGCCATCGCCGTGACGGCGTACCGGCTCGCCGATCAAAAGCGTTTTCTCCTCGACCAACGGGTCCTCGTAACGCGCGGCGATCTGCGTCGCGGCGCCGGCGATTTCGCGCGCGAGCATCCGGCCGGCGGCGTGACGCTTACGAATTGGCAACTCGTACGCGCGATGCTCGTCGGCAGTGACAATACCGCAAGCGACGTCGTCTTACGTGCCATCGGCGGTCCCGCCGTCGTGCAACGCACGCTCCAACGTCTGCACGTGCGTGGGTTCGCGATCCGCAAATCCGAAGCGGAGCTCGCGAGCGATGCGCAAGCGCAGCGCACCTTCGCTCAGGGCGGCGATAACGGCGGCACGCCCGACGCGCTGGCGGATCTGCTCGTCGGTCTCGCGACGCAGCGCTTCACGCTGCTCGACAGCACGTACGAGCTGCTCGGGGATCTCGAAGACGTCACGACATCTCCGGCCCGGCTGCGCGCGGGCTTGCCGGCGAGCATGCGGTTGGCGCATAAAACGGGCACGAGCGCCACGTTCGACGGCACGGCCGACGCGACGAACGACGTGGGCCTCGTGACGCTGCCCGACGGCCGGCGGATCGCCGTCGTCGCATTGCTCGCCGGCTCGCGCGCGGACGAGGCGACGCGCGATGCGACGCTCGCGCGCGTGGCTCGCGCCATCGCCGACGCCTACGCGCCGTAAGACGAGATGGCACAGGGCCTAACGCTCGCGCCCCTGACCGACGTCGATATCGGAGCGATCGCCGCCGCGGCGATCGCGCTTGCGGCGTTTCGCACGCGTTCGCTTTCCGCCGCTGGGGCGTTCGCCGCATTCGTTGTCGGAGCGGTGACGTACGGCGCTCTCGGGCCGCCGGGCGGCGCTATTTTACTCGCGTTTTTCGTCACGTCCGTCGGACTCTCGCGCGTCGGCCGTGCGCGCAAGCGTGCCGCGCTCCTCGACGTCGATAAAACCGGTGCGCGCGACGCCGCTCAAGTCTTCGCCAACGGCGGTATCGCGGCGCTCTGCGCGTTGCTCGCACACGTGCTCGCTCCGCGGTACTCGCTCGCCTTCGCGGGCGCGTTCGCCGCCGCGACGGCCGACACGTGGGGTACGGAGATCGGAACGCTCGCGCGACACGGACCGCGTTCGATCCTCACGTTTCAACCCGTCGCGACCGGGCTTTCCGGCGGCGTGACGCTGCCCGGGACGCTCGCCGAAATCGCAGGCGCACTAACGATCGCAGCGGTCGCACATGCCACCTTATCGCTCGACGTGCGCGGTGCGCTAGCGATCGCGAGCGGCGGGATCGCGGGCGCGCTAACGGATTCCGTCCTGGGCGCATCGATCCAAGCCTTGCGCTGGTGCCCGCAATGTTTGCGGGCGACCGAACGCGAGCCGCACGGATGCGGCGCGAACACCACGCCGCTGCGCGGTATCACCTGGTTCGGCAACGACGCGGTCAACGCAGCGGCGACGCTCGTCGGAGCGAGCGTCGCGTTCGCCTTCGGCGCTTAGCGCACCGCGGACGTTTTGGTGCCGTACTTCTTATCGAGGTACGGAATGATGTCGTCGTCGTCATCGAGCGTCACGTCGCCGTCGACCATGACGGGAATGCCCGTCTGCCCGGACACCGCCTTCACTTCGGCGCGTTCGGCGTGCGACCGCGCGACGTTGACGTTTTTATAATCGAGCAAGAGATCCGTGAGCTTCGAGCGCACGCGCGCGCAATACGGACACCATTCGGCTTGATAGAGGACGATTTCTGTCGGCTGACCCATGCCGAAACGGTTCGCCGGAGACGCGCGTAGGTCCGCCGGGCGGCACCGGCGTAGAACGCGAGACAATTCGCGGAGTGGATCGATGTCTCGACCGCAGACTGACCGACACGCTCTCGTGCGAGCCGCAATCGCCTCGCTCGCATTGCACCTGCTCGCGGTCCCACTATTCGCCGTCGTTGGCGGCCCGCGCGGAACCGGCACCGCGCGCGCTCTGGAGCCGACGAACGAAACGACCCACGTCGCCTATTTCGCCATCGAAAGCCGGAGCGCGCGGCCGGTTACAGCACGGCGTCCGGTCGCGAAGGGAATCGTTGCGATCGTATCGCAACGGCATTGGCGCGAACCGTCGCGAATCGCAAGACCGACGGCGGCCCCCGCTCCATCGATGAAGGCGCTGCCGGCCGGAAGGCGCGCGCGCTCGTTACGCGCGTCGCGACCGAACGCGCCGAAGGACCCATTCGCGCCCGGCAGCGCGGCCGCAGCGCAGCGCATCGCACGAGCCGCACTCGCACTGACGATGCAGACGCCCGCGCCCGAACGCTCCGTAACGCCGGAAGCGCCGCGCGTGCCGGCTTCGGTGCAGCCCGCGACCGCGACTGAAGCGCCGCTTGCCATCGTCGCCGCCCGTCAGGGCGAGATCCCGCCCGGGGGATGGGGTCAGAGCTTCGCAAACCCGTTGGTTGCCGACGAAGACATCCTCGCGACGCTACGCGCCAAATATCGCGGCGTGCGAACGATCGCGATCGACGTCGATGCGAGCGGACGAGCGACGCACGTCACCCTTCCGGAGAGCGTAACCGGCGAAGCGCGGGCCGAACTTGCCCGCCAGTTGTTGGCCTTGCATTACGTTCCGGCAGAATGTAACGGGTTGCGCTGCACCGGAACGCTGCAGCTCGCGCTTTAACGCCCGCCGCCAACTTCCAGAATCGCACCCGTCACGTACGACGCCGCGGGCGACAGCAGCCAGACGACGGCTTGCGCGACTTCTTCCGGCGTACCGGCGCGCCCCAGCGGCACGCTCGGCGCATAGCGCGCGAGCCGGTCGGGCACGAAACTCGTAGCGTGCAGATCCGTCTCGATCAAGCCCGGCGCGACGGCGTTGACGCGAATACCATCACTTGCGAGTTCGCTAGCGAGGCCGCGCGTGAACGAGTCGATCGCCCCTTTGCTGGCGGCATAATGAACCCATTCGCCGCCGCCGCCGAGACGCGCGGCGAGCGAGGAAATATTGACGATCGCTCCTCCGGCGTTGCCCTGCGAGCGCGCGAGCTGCGGGATCGCGGCGCGCGCACATGCGAACGCGCCGATGACGTTGACCGCGAAAGTCTCTACGAGGGTCTGCGTCGCGACGTCGGCGACCCGCGCGCCGCCGCCCGTGATGCCGGCGTTGTTGACCAATCCCGCGAGCGGCCCAAGCGTGCGCGCGAACGCGAAGAGCGCCGTAACGTCATCGTCGCGCGCTACGCTTGCGGCGAACGCCGCGGCCCGCCCGCCCGCCGCTTCGACTCGTGCGACGACGCCTGCCGCACCGTCGCCATCGCGCGCGTAGTTGACGACGACGGTGTATCCGGCGCGCGCGGCCTGCACCGCGATCGCGGCACCGATACCGCGGCTTGCACCCGTGACGACGACGACACCACTCATCGGGCGCTGCTCGCGTGCAACGCCGTGGCGAGCGCGAGGGCGAAAGCTGCGACGACGGTCGACGCCGGAGTCGTCGCACGCACGAGACCAATCGCGAATCGCATAAAACTGCCTTCGATACGTAGGACGGTGCCCATGCCGAGCGCGATATGGAGCGTTAGGCCTAAGCGCGCGGCCACGTAGGGCAGCGTTGCGATGCACGACGCGTCCTCAACAAGCCTCCGCACGGCATCGATCGCCCGAATCGCGAAGGCGCGCGCATGCGACTCGGCACGACGCTCACCCTTGCAACATCGCTAGCGTTCGTTTGTTCCGGCGCGCTTCCGGCCGCAGCGTACGATCTTCCGAACGCACGGCTCACGCCCGGCGCCGTGGGAACCAGCGACGGTGCCGTCGCGACGGCCGCCGATATTTGCGTGCCGGGCTATGCGCGACGGACGCGTCACCCGTTCGATGCGGCCTGGCGCCGTGATCCTTGCGTGCACGCTGCGCGCTGCGCTCTGCGCGCTGCGCTCTGCGCGGCGATTGACGAAGAAGCCCGCACGCTATATTGACATCTACCGATATACTGATAGTATCAATCTGGCGACGCGCGATCTCCATGCCAGCGTCGCGTTTTACTCGACGCTCCTGGACGCGCGGCCGGCGAAAACGCTGTCCGATTACGCTTTGTTCGTCACCGAAGAGCCGGCGCTCGAGTTGGCGCTCGACTTCGATGCGGGCGCGCAGGCAGCGTTAGGACAGCATTTCGGCATCGTCGTCGATTCGAGCGACGTTGTCGACGCGCAGATCGAACGCCTACAGGCCGCCGGTTACGCCGTGGATGTCGAACGCGAAGAAACGTGCTGCTACGCAAACCAAACCAAAGTTTGGGCGAGCGATCCCGAAGGACGTCGTTGGGAAACGTACGTCGTGCACGCAGATACCGAAACACGCGACGCCGCGGACGCGCTATGCTGCGACGCAACTCCATGCTGAGCCGGTACCTTCTGCGACTACGTAGGTTTTTCGGATACGTTCCGAACGTGGAGTGGATGCGCGTCGGAATGAGCCGCGAAGTAACGCTCGATCGCGCGCGCGCGCATGCGGCGATAAGCGAATTGGAACGTTGCATCACGCTGCGCCGCACCGGTGCCGCGTGCGCGCGATTCGCTGCATGAGAAACCTGCGCCCAATCGTCGCCGAGTTCGTCGGGACGGCAATGCTGCTGGTCGCAGTCGTCGGTTCCGGTATCATGGCGGAGCGCCTGTGCGGCGGTAACGTCGGCCTCGCGCTGCTCGCAAATGCGGCCGCGACCGGCGGCGCGCTCGTCGCGCTCATCCTCGCGTTCGGCCCGATATCGGGCGCACACTTAACCCGGCCGTAACGCTCGCTGATGCGTGGCAGGGCGGCGTGTCGTGGCTTTCGGTTCCGCCGTATATCTGTGCACAAATTAGCGGCGCGCTCCTGGGCACGGCGCTCGCCAACGGCATGTTCGGGTTGCCGATGTTCTTTGCGTCGCATCACGAACGCGGCGGTCCCGCACTTCTCGTAAGTGAGTTCGTCGCAACGTTCGGGCTGCTCGCGACGATCTGGGGCTGCGTCCGTTCGCGGCCGGAGCTCACGCCGTTCGCCGTTGCCGCGTTCATCGTCGGCGCTTACTGGTTCACGCCATCCACGTCGTTCGCGAACCCGGCCGTCACCATCGCCAGATCGCTCTCGGACACGTTTGCCGGGATCCGGCCCGCCGATGTGCCGCCGTTCATCGTGGCCCAACTGCTCGGGGCACTCGGCGCCACGGCACTATTTGCATACCTCTCCCCCATTGCGAAGGTGACGGCGCAAGGCGTGATGGTCGCGCATCCGGAGGCTCCTTTTGAACTCGCCCATCGCTAAGAAAAAACTGTCGGTTCTCTTCGTCTGCCGGCACAACACCGGCCGCTCGCAAATGGCGGAAGCGTACCTTCGGCACTTTCTCGGTGACCGCGTCGACGTCGCGTCGGCCGGCACCATCGCCGCCGATATGCCGGATCCCGGGGTCGTTGCAATCATGGCCGAGGACGGTATCGACATCAGCCTGGCCCGACCGAAACTGCTCGACGCAGCACGCAGCGACGGCGCCGACCGAATCATCACGATGGGATGCGACGTCGCGGGCGTTCCGCGCATCGACGACGATTGGGGTCTGCCCGATCCGAAGGGCCAATCGCCCGAACGCGTCCGGGAAATCCGGGACATCGTTAAAGAACGTGCCTGGACGTTGGCCCAGACACTGCGCTCGGTGTAGCGCTCACCGAAAGAATCGTCTTTCCGAACAAGCATCTGCAACTTCGCCGAAATCCGGGATCGCGCAATCCTCGGTCCGATCGCTCGATCGGACCGCATTCTTTTGGCTTAGTTGCCCGATTCTCAACCCGTCCGCGTGCGAGATGTTCTCGAACGGCAAAGTGGCGGGATTTCTCGGAAAGCCTGTAAGGAACGGACACCTTTCTGGAATAGGATCCGGCTGCCAATGGGAAGCGGTAGACCCCTCGCACGGCGCGCGCGGTTTTATTGTAAACCGTCGACCCAAGAAAGATTATAACGAAATTTCGGGAGCGCCAAAATTTAAAGAGATCAAAGGAATTGGCACGCGTGCGTTTATCGCAGACGACGGCGGCTGGAATGCGGGCGCGATCTCGGGAGACACCTTCACGCTCGTTCTGTTCCAAGGAGACGTACCGGCGGAGACGGCGCTCGAAGCTTTGCGCATCGCAATCACCCGATGAGCCTTTGAGTCCGGCGGACGCGAACGGATAGCGTCGAGGAATGAGCCAGGACGATGCGGCACGGCGCTTGCCATAACGCGCCGTACTTCGGCGCTGCGCTAAAGGATCGTCTTTCCGAGCGCGGAGAGGATCAGTTCGACGGCGAGTCGCGCGGTGCGGTTTTGCTCGTCGAGGATCGGGTTGGTTTCGGTGAGTTCGACCGAACCGATGATGCCGGTTGCCGCAACCATCTCCATCGCGAGGTGCGCTTCGCGATACGTCAGGCCGCCCGGGACCGACGTTCCGACGCCGGGCGCTTCGCGCGGATCGATGCCGTCCATATCGAAGCTGACGTGGACGCTGCGTGGCTCGCCGCCGACGATCGCGAGCGCCTCTTCCATGACGCGTTGCATGCCGAGCCGATCGACGTCGCTCATCGAAAATGCGCGTACGCCGGTCTCGCGAATGCGCGCGCGCTCGCCGTCATCGACGTCGCGCAGTCCGACGAGCACGGTTCGTTCGATATCGATACTGTGGTCTTCGAGCGCGAAAGCGACCGGCATGCCGTGGACGTTGCCCGACGGCGATGTGAGCGGCGTATTGATATCGCCGTGGGCGTCGATCCAGATCAGGCCCGGCGGCGTCCCGCGCACGCGGCGCAATCCCGCAAGCGTGCCGATCGCAATCGAATGATCGCCCCCGAGGACGACCGGAAAGCCGCCCGCACGAATGCTCGCGGCGACCACGCCTGCGAGTTCGTCGCAAACCGCGAGGATGATCGGGAGATACTTGGCATTCTTGACGGCCTGCGCGGCGTTGGATTCGGGCACCGGCACCGATAGATTACCGTGATCGACGATCGTCGCGATACCGAGCGCTTCGAGCCCTTCCCGCAACCGCGCGTAACGGATCGCGGACGGCCCCATATCGACGCCGCGCCGGTCGGCGCCGAGATCCATCGGAACGCCGATCACGTCGACGCGCGCGGGTCGAGGCGCATCGCGGCGTACGAGTTGCTGGACGGTCGACAACGCCATGAACGGGCCTACGTGCTCGTGCGCGGCATCGCACTCGGCGCCGGCGGCCCCGGGGCGACCGGCAGGCCGGCGATCGTTTCGCCGTGCTGCGGCGGCGGTTCGGTAACGGTCGCGGACGGGATGGGCAACACCGTCGGCGGCGTACGGGCGTTCGGGATCGCGTGCAAAATAATGATGCGCAGGACCGCGGCGATCGGCACTGCCAAAAACATGCCCGCGATTCCGAGCAGCTCCCCGCCGATGAGAATAGCGATGATGACCATGAGCGGCGTGAGGCCCACCGAATCGCTTACGATACGCGGCGCGATGAAGTGCCCTTCCGCTTGAAAGATCGCCGCAAAAACGAGCGCGACGATGAGCGCATGTTGCCAGCCGTCGTTCGCGAGTGCGAGCGTTACCGACGGCACGAAGCCGACGAGCGCTCCGACGTAGGGAATGACGTCGAGCAAGCCCGCCGTCACGCCGATGAGCACCGCATATTTGACATGCAGCACCAAGAGGGCGATCGTGATGCAGACGCCGATCGTCGCACCGACGGTGAGTTGCCCGCGAATGAACCCGCCTAAAACGTTATCGAGATCGTGGATGAACGCGAGCGCCTTCGGCTGCGCTTGGAGCGGAATGACGCGCATGAGCGCGCGGATCAGCTCCGGCGCCTCCATCAACAGATAGAGCGAGAGCACCGGAATGACGATCATCGTCGCGAGCAGCCCGACGACGGATGCCAGCAGCGATAGCACGCGCGACGCCGCTTCGCCGCCGTAGCCTTGAGCGCGGTGCGCGAGTTCGGGCGGCAGGCCCGCGAGATATTGTCGCATCGCTAGCGGAAGTCGAGCGAGCAGCGGATTGTGCGGATTGCTGACAAACGCTTGCGCGGAGTGCACGATCTGCGGCGTCGATTTGAGCAGCGTCTGCGTGTCGTCGACGAGGGCCGGTGCGACGGTCGACACGCCGACGGCGACGACGCCCGCGATGCCGACGTACACCACGAGAATCGCCCAGATCATCGGCATGCGTGCGCTAAGCCAACGAACCGCCGGATAAATGATATACGTGAAGAATATGGCACCGATGATGATGACGGCAACCGACGGAATGCGACCGATAAACGCAACGATCGCGGACAGCATCACGGCCGCGAGTGCGATGAGCGCGAGCACCTTCAGTGCGTACGTGACGTTCCGCTCGCTGCGGGATCGGCGTCGCGGCACAGGACCCTTGGGAATCTCGGTCATGGGCCAAGCGTACCACATCGTGGCCGAACAGAATCCGCCCGACGGGTTACCGCCCGAGATGCCGGGGCAGCCGGTCTACCGCCCGCCCGAGCCCGGCATCCCATCGTCGCCGCCGGACGCACCCGTCGTGGAGCCGCCGTTACAGCCGCCGGTGATCGACGTGCCGGACATGCCGATCCCGGGTCCCATTCAGCTCTAAGCCCGAAGGCGCGCCTTCGGCGTCCACCGTAAAGCGGGCCATGCGTTTTCATCGTGCGGCTGCGTTCTTGTGCGCGCTCGTTCTCGCCGCATGTTCCAAACCCGCCGGTTCGGCGCAAGGCGACGGCGAGGTCAAAGTTCCCGGCGGGTCGGCGCCGTTGCGCTTGGCGATGGTAACCGATGTCGGCGGGCTCGGCGATAAATCTTTTAACGATGCCGCGTATGCGGGTCTGCTGCAAGCAAAAGCCAAACTCGGCGCCGAGGTTCAGGTCTTGCAATCCAAGTCCGCCGCGGACTACCAGCCCAACCTTACGGTGCTCGCAGATGAAGAATTCGACGAGACGTTCGCGATCGGTTTCCTCATGCACAAAGATCTCGAAGCGGTCGCCCGCAATTATCCGCGCCGCCGCTTCGCGATCGTCGACGCGATCGTCGATCAGCCCAACGTTACGTCGATCACGTTTCGCGAACAAGACGGTTCGTTTCTCGCCGGTGCGCTCGCCGCGATGATGACCAAGAGCAAGACGGTCGGTTTTCTCGGCGGCGTCGATATTCCGCTCCTGCGCAAATTCGAAGCCGGCTTCGCGGCGGGTGCCCGCGAGATCGACCCGCGCGTCAAGGTGCTCGATCGTTACGTCGGCTCGTTCGAGGACGTCGCATCGGGTAAGGAACTGGCGGGCGTCATGTACGACGCCGGTGCCGATATCGTTTACGTCGCCGCCGGCAAATCGGGTCTCGGGGCGATCGATCAGGCTCGTTCGCGACCCAACGCCTACGCGATCGGCGTCGATTCGAATCAAGACGCGCTCGCACCGGGTAAAATCCTCACGAGCGTCGTGAAGCGAATCGACATCGCGGTGTTACGCGTCGCGCAGGAAGCTCAATCACTGAAGCTTCCTTCCGGCGCGATCGAATTCGGTCTCAAGGACGACGGCGTCGGGCTAACCGATTTCAAATATACGAAGACGCTCGTCGGCGCAGAGCGACTCGCTCGACTCGCGACGCTTCGCCGGGCGATCGTCGCTGGGAAGATCGTGCCGCCGAAGACGCGTGCGGAACTCGCGGCGTTCCATCCCGTCGTTCTGTAGACGATATGGCGCGGAGCGCGCTCGAACTCCGTGGGATCGCGAAGCGATACGGCGATGCGTGGGCGCTCGCCGGCGTCGATTTCGACGCACGGAGCGGAGAGATCCACGCACTCTGCGGCGAGAACGGTGCCGGCAAATCGACGCTCGCCAATATCGCCGCCGGCGCGCTCGCGCCGACGTCGGGGACGATTTTTCGCTGCGGACGGGCCGGGCTCGTACATCAGCACTTCGAGCTCATCGGACGTCTGCGCGTGTGGGAAAACGTCGCGCTCGGCTACGAGCCGCGCCGCGGGGTACGTCTGGACCACGACGCCGCCCGCGAACGCGTGCGCGATCTGGGCCGGCGCTACGGACTCGCCGCCGACCCGGATGCCGTCGTGGAGACGCTCCCGGTCGCGCTCGCCCAGCGCGTGGAAATCTTGCGCGAACTTTCGCGCGAGCCCGCGATTTTGATCCTGGACGAGCCGACCGCCGTTCTCGCGCCGCCGGAGATCGAGGCGCTGTTCGCAACGCTGCGCGCGCTCGCTCGGGGCGGTACCGCGATCGTGGTCGTGACACATAAGCTCGCGGAAGTCGCCGCGTATGCCGATTGGGTTACGGTGCTGCGCGGGGGACGCATCGTGGCGAGCGACGCGCTCGGGGAAACGTCGCCCGATGCGATCGCCCACGCGATGGTCGGCGGCGCGCTGCCGGAAGTCGCCGCGCGGGCGGACCGCGTGCCGGGCCCGCTCTTCGAAACGCGTGCCGTCGCGACGGCGGACGGGACGCTCGGTCCCATTTCGTTTGCCGTCGGTGCGGGGGAGATCGTCGCAATAGCGGGCGTCGAAGGCAACGGTCAAACGCAGCTCGTCGATGCCGTCGCCGGGACGCTCGCCGTCACCGGAGCGATGCTGCTGGGCGGCGTAGCGCTCGCGCCGGGCGACCCGGCGCGCCGCATCGCCAGAGGCATCCGTACGATTCCGCAAGACCGCCAACGCGAGGCGCTCGTGTTGCCGTGGACCGTTGCGGAAAATATTGCGCTCGGCGATCACGCGCGCGCGCCCTTGCGGCGCGGCTTGTTCGTCGACATCCGCGCGCGCGCGGCACTCGCGGAAAAGGTCGTCACGGAGTTCGACGTGCGCGGACCCGGGCCGCGTGCGCCCGTCGCCGCGCTCTCCGGCGGCAACCAGCAGAAACTCGTCGTCGGGCGGGCGCTCGCGCACGAGCCTCGGCTCGTGCTCGCCTACCAGCCGACGCGCGGCATCGACATCGGTGCCGCGGCACTGGTTCGTTCCCGTTTAATAGAAGCGCGCAATGCGGGCGTCGGCATCCTGCTCGTGAGTTTCGACCTCGACGAAATCCTCGCGCTCGCCGACGTCGTCCTCGTGCTGTATCGGGGCGCGTTCGCCGGACGCTTCCCGCGCGCGGCCTTCGAGCGCGACCGCATCGGCGCTGCGATGACCGGCGCCGTATGACGCGCGCGTACGGCGCCGTTCTCCCGCTCGCGCTCGTGGCCGTGGCCGCCACCGCCATGGCGCTCGCCGGCGCAAATCCGCTCGCCGGATTCGGCGCGTTGCTGCGCGGCGGACTCGGCGGCCCGCATCAGCTCGGGGAGACGCTCGTGCAGACCACGGCGCTGCTCTTCCCGGCACTCGCCGTCGCGCTCGCGCTGCGCGCCGGCTTGTTCAATATCGGCGCGGAAGGCCAACTGATCATCGGTGGCCTCGCGGCGGGCGCGCTCGGCGCGACGCTCGACGCGCCGGGCTACGTAGCGATTCCGCTCGTACTCGGGGCCGGGGCGCTCGGCGGCGGCGCCTGGGGCGCCATCGCGGGCGTCGTGCGCGCCCGCTTCGGCGGCAGTGAAGTCGTGGCCACGCTGATGCTCAACATCATCGCGGCGCTGCTCGCAAATTACCTCGTCGCCGGCGCGTTCGCAGCACCGGGCGGCGAAGGTGCCGAAACGGCGTCGTTGCCGCCGGCGGCGTGGTTGCCGGTGCTGTTGCCGGGTACGCGTCTCTCCGTCGCGCTGCTCGTCGCGCTCGCACTCGCCGCGGCGCTTCGCTACGCGTTCGACCGCACGGTCTTCGGATATTCGCTGCGTGCGGCGGGCACGGCGCCCGCAGCCGCCGCGCGCGCCGGCATCGATTTGCCGAAAATCGCGTTCGTCGCGCTGACGCTTTCCGGTGCGATCGCAGGGCTCGGCGGCGCGACGATCGTCGCGGGCGTGCTGCATCGCTTCAACACGGCGCTCTCGCCCGGCTACGGCTTCATCGCCATCGCAGTCGCGCTCGTCGGCGATCTCGACCCGCTAAAAATTTGCGTGGCCGCTTTTGCGTTCGGGCTCTTGCAGAGCGGCAGTCTCGCGATGCAGTCGCTCGCGCACGTACCCAAAGACCTCGTCACCATCGTCGAGGGGCTCGCCATTCTCGCACTCGCCGCGCGCCGGTTCGCCGCGTGAACGCGGCTTTCGCGTTTCTCGCACTCGCGCTCGTAAAAGCCGCGCCGCTGCTTTTCGCGGCGCTCGGCGGCGTCGTGTGCGAACGTGCGGGTATCGTGAACATCGCCCTGGAGGGCGCGCTGACCGCAGGCGCGTTTACCGCGGTCGCGACATCGTACGCAACGGGGAGTCCGCTGCTCGGTCTTATCGCGGGCATCGCCGCGGGAGCGCTCTTGTGCACCTTACTCGGCATCGCGGCCACGCGCTTCGGCATCGATCAAATCGTCGCTGGAACGGGCCTCAACGTCTTCGCGGCCGGCGCCACGGCGTTCGGACTCGTCATCGTCTTCGGCGCACCGGGCGCCTCGCCCGAAGTTCGCGCGTTCGGCCGCACGGGCGAAAGCGCGCTCATCATCGCGGCGCTCGCCGCAGCGCTTCTGCTTCACGCCGCACTGCAGCACACGGTATGGGGCTTACGGCTGCGTTCGTGCGGAGAGAATCCGCATGCGGTCGCCGCCGCGGGACTCGACCCGCGCCGCATCCGCACGCTCGCGACGGCGTACGGCGGCGCGCTCGCGGGACTCGGCGGCGTGTTTCTCGCGCTCGGCGAACTCGATATTTACTCCGACGGCATGACCGCGGGCCGCGGCTTCATCGCGCTCGCGGCGGTGATCTTCGGGCGCTGGACCGCGCTCGGTGCGGCGGCAGCGGCGCTCGCCTTCGGCGCACTTTCCGCCTTGCAATTTTCATTGCAGCGCACCGGCGTTCCGAGCGAACTGATGCAAGCGTTGCCGTACGTGGCTGCTCTCGCCGCACTGGCCGGCTTTGCGGGGCGCGCCCGCGCGCCCGAAGCCGACGGCGTTCCCCTCTAAAACGTCCCGCCGTCACTTATGTCGGCAGGTCCCCGGCCGATAACGCTACTATGGCCGCAACGATATGACGAAACGTTGGCGCGGGCTCAGTCTGGGACTCATCGCGTTCGCGATCGTTCTCGCGCCGTTGCCGTCACGAGCCGCCATCTTCGACGCGACGCAGAGCCCTCTCGATTCGCTGCAGCTCCAGCTGGCCACCGCCGCCATCCACGCACCGGGCCACGTCGGCATCGCGATCGAGGATCTCGCGACGGGCATGACCTCCGGCGTCAACGCCTCGGAAAGTCTTCCGGCCGCATCGACCATCAAAATTCCCGTGATGGTCGAAGTGTTCAAGCAGATGGAAGCGGGTACGCTCGGCCTCAACACGATCGTGCATCTGCAGGCGCGCGATAAAGACTACGGCTGGGGCGATCTCGCCGATGCGCGGCTCGGTACCGTGCGTTCGATCAAAGCGCTGCTTTGGGCGATGATCACGCAGAGCGATAACACCGCGACCAACATGCTGATCCGGATGGTCGGCCGCGGGCACATCAACGCGACGATGAGCGATCTCGGTTTGCGACGCACGCACCTCACCGACGACATCCGTTCCGAAACCAACGCCATTCGATATGCCCTGCGCACCAGCCCCAAAGACATGGTGACGCTGCTCGATGCGATCGCCCGCGATCGTCTCGTGGACTCGTGGTCCTCGGAGCAGATGCTCGCGATCCTCACCGGGCAGACGCACAACTCGCTCTTGCCGATGTTGCTTCCCAAAGACGTGAAGATCGCGCACAAGACGGGCTCGCTGCACGATACGCTCAACGACGTCGGTATCGTGTATCACGACGACGAGCCCTACGTCATCGCCGTCATGACGACGGAGTTGCCGAGTTTGGGGGTCGGTCGTTCGTTTATTCGTAAAGTTTCGCGCATCGCCTACGATCAACTCGGTCGCTTTACCGCCTGGCGCGAAGAGCGCGGAATCGCGGCGTTCTCGCCTCGCAAGCCCGCGCCCATCGCGCAGGCGCTCGCACCCGACGAAGCGATGTGGAATTCCGCACCCGCGAAAATGCTCGACATACCGCCGCCGGCCGACGCCGCGGAGGACCCGCTCGAACCAGCGCATTGAGCGGTCGACGGTGCTCTAAACGACGGCCCGCAGGGGACGATTGGCGTACGTCGGCGTGAGAAACGAGCGATACGCCGGCACGCGGCCGTAGGTCATTTCGTTGAAGATCCGCGAGAGCTCCCGCGTTACCGGGCCCATCGTCCCCTCGGCGATGACGCGATGATCGACCGAATTGATATACGAAATCCCGACCGCGCTGCCGCTTAGGAACAGTTCGTCTGCCGCATACAGCTCGCTGCGGTCGAGAGGCCGCTCGACGACGTCGAGGCCGAGATCGTTCTGCGCCATCGTAACGACAGTACGCCGCGTGATGCCTTCGAGGACGTTTTGCGCGGGGTCCGGCGTGAAAAGAACGCCCTTGCGAACGAGAAACAGGTTCGCCGCGGAGCCTTCTGCGACGTGCCCGTCTTGCGAGAGCAAGATCGCTTCGTCGAAGCCGTTCATCTGCGCTTCGCTTTTCGCGAGCGCCGAATTGATGTACGCGCCCGTGATCTTCGCGCGCGCGGGCGTCATCGTATCGTCGATGCGGCGCCACGAACTGACGCACGCGCGCAGACCCGCTTCGGCGTCGAAGTATTTGTTAAAGGGCAACGCCGCGATGGCGAAGGCATCGGGCACGCCTTTGAGCCGCACCCCGACGTCCTCCGCCGATTTGTACATCAGCGGCCGGATGTAGATGTTCTCTTCGTAACGATTGCGCTTACAGAGCTCGATCGTAATTCCGACCAGTTCGTCGACGGAATGCGGCAAGTCCATCATCAGCAAGCGCGCCGACGTGTGCAACCGCTCGTAATGCTCGCGCAACTGGAGCAGATAGAGTTCGCGATCCTCGCCACTCCAATAGCCGCGAATGCCTTCGAAGCAGCCCGTGCCATAATTGAGACCGTGGGTCAGCAGGCCGACGCGGGCGTCGTCATATTTGCGAAAGCCGCCGCCGGCAAAAACGATCGAGTCATTCAAGCTCATGGTTTCGGCGCTATTCGCTTCGCGCCGCGAGCAGGCATGCCGAAGGTTCGCGCCGACCCTTTTTGAGGTGGCCCGCGCTCTCGATGTTTTCACGCGCTTCATTCGGCTCGGCGTTACGTCGTTCGGCGGCCCGGTCGCCCATCTCGGCTATTTCCGGCGCGAGTTCGTCGAGCGCGCGAAGTGGCTCGACAATGCGGCATTCGCAGAGATCGTCGCGCTCTGCAGCGTTCTCCCGGGACCGACGAGCAGTCAGGTCGGCATCGTGCTCGGCTTGCGCCAGGCGGGCTGGCCGGGAGCGCTGCTCGCGTGGCTCGGGTTCACGCTGCCTTCGGCGCTCGCCCTCGCGGCGTTCGGAATCCTCGTGCATCGGGCGACGCTCGGCGGCACGCCGCGCGCGCCGCTTCTCGTCGGCATCACGCAAGGGTTGCTTGCGGCCGCCGCCGCCGTCGTGCTGCTCGCCGTCGTGCAACTGGCAAGGGCCCTCGTGACGACGCGCCTCGCAGGCGCGATCGCCGGCGGCGCCCTCATCGCGGGCGTAGCGATCGATCGTTTCGCGCCGGGCTTTCAGTGGCTCGCGCTCGTGGGCGGCGGCGTTGCGGGCGCCGCGTTCGGCCCGCCCTTGCCGTTGCCGCGCACCGCCCCGTCGCTGCGCGTATCGCGCCGCACGGGCGCCATCGCGGGCGGCGCGTTCGTCCTGTTGCTCTGCGGGTTGCCGATCGTCGCGGCCTCCGGCACGGCACTCGGGCTCTTCGCATTGTTCTTTCGCGCCGGGTCGCTGGTTTTCGGCGGGGGCCACGTCGTCTTGCCGTTTCTGCAGAGCGCGATCGGTTCGCTCGTCAACGAGCGGGACTTTTTGGCGGGCTACGGCGCCGCCCAAGCCGTCCCGGGCCCGCTCTTTACGTTCGCCGCCTTTTTGGGCGCGGCTAATAGTTCGCCGGCGACGGAAGCGGCGGGCGCCGCAATCGCGCTCGCCGGAATCTTCGCGCCGTCGTTTCTCCTCGTCGCAGCGGTCGTGCCGCTGTGGCGGGCGCTGCGTGAGGTGCCCCGCGCCGGCGCGGTGCTGGCCGGCGTCAATGCCGCGGTCGTCGGTCTGCTCGCCGCCGTCTTCATCGATCCAATCGTGACCTCGCTTTGGCGGGGACGCAGCACCGCGCTGCTCGCACTCGTCGCGTTCGTCATCTTGTTTCGCACGCGCGCTCCCGTTTGGGCCCTCGTGCTCGGGTGCGCGGCTGCGGGCGGCGCGCTCGCATTTGCCGGCGGCGCCTTGCCAGGGAGCGGACGGCACACGCCGTGAAGAAGCGGGAATGCTCGAAGGGTCGCGCGCGTTCGACATCGCCTGGGGTGCGATTACGGGAGGCCTTTGCTTCGCGCTCGGCATCGCTATGATCGTCGCGTGGGTCGATGCGTATCGCTACGGCGGCACGTCGCTCTTCGGCGAGCTGCGCGATCCCGGCCGCGGCCTGCACCTCGCGTGGGCGGTCGTCGCGCTCGCTATGGGCGGAACGAACGTCGGTTGCCGCTTCATCGATCACAACTATCTCTCGGGCGTGCACGAAACGTTCTTCGCGATCACGCTCGTCGTGTATGCCGTGCTCGTGCCGCGACTGATGTTGCGTGCGGCTCATCGCTTAAGCGCCCGATAAGCTTCGGGCGGATACCATCGCGCGGTGAAGACATTTGCTCTGCTCGCCGTTGCGTGCGCGTCGCTATCCGCAACGGCCGTCTACGCGGCGCGACAAGGTTACGTACTGCCGACGGAGTGGCGCCTCTCGCCGGCCGCAGACACCGTCGTTGCGACCGGAACGCTGCCGCAAGGTGCGGCGCGGACTGCCGACGGACGGCACCTCGTCGTCGTCGAGGACGGCCAAGCCGCGGCCGCCGTGCGCGTGTTCGACGCGCGAACGCTCGCGGCGGAACGTACGATTCGGCTTGAGGGCGCTACCGGCGCGCCGCTCGCGGATCGTAGCGGCACGTCGTTTTGGGTGAGCCTCGCGGGCAAAGACGCCCTCGCGCACGTGGATGCCGCAACCGGGACGACGGATCGCACCGTCGCCATACCGGGTCCGTTCTGGGCGGCTGCCGTCACGCGTTCGCCCGACGGGAAAACCCTCGCGGTCAGCGGTGAATCGGCCGACGCCGTTCGCTTCATCGACGAAGCTGCGGGAACGGCCGGCGCGCCGATCGCCGTGGGCGCGCATCCGTACGGGCTCGCGTACGCTGCGGACGGCGCAAAACTCTACGTCGCGAATTGGGGCGCCGCGACGCTCTCGGTGATCGACACCGCGACGCACGCCGTGCGCGCGACGATCGCCGTGGGCCGGCATCCCGAAGCGCTGTTGCTCTCCGCCGATGGTAAAGCGCTGTACGTTTCGGAAACCGACGACGATACGATCGGCGTCGTCGACACGGCAACCGACGCCCGCGTCGGCGGCATCGACGTTTCGCCGCTCGGCAAGGAACGCTTCGGTGCATCGCCGTCCGCACTCGCGTTTTCGCACGACGGCAAGCGGCTCTTCATCGCCGAATCGGCGCTCAATGCGGTTGCGGTGCTCGACATCGCAAGCGCCACGCCGCATCTGGTCGGGGCCGTACCGACGGGCTGGTATCCCACGGCGATCGTTCCCACGCGCGATGGAAACACGCTCGACGTCGTCGACGGCAAGGGCGAATCGTCGCATGCGAATCCGCAATTCAAACCGTTCGCGCGCCTGCGCGACGAATCGGGCTACGTGGCCCACGAGATGATCGGTTCGATCCGGCGCGTCGCCATCTCTGATGCCGCTGCGCTGCGCGGGCTGGGGGATGTGCTCGCTAACGCGAATCCGCCAAACCTCGGCGCGTCGACGGCGAGCGGCTTTATGACCAGTGCCGGACCGATCAAGCACGTCATCTACGTCATCAAAGAGAACCGCACGTACGATCAGGTGCTCGGCGACGTGAAGGGCGCCGACGGCGATCCCGCGCTCGTGCTCTTCGGCGCGGACGTCACGCCCAACCAGCACGCGCTCGCAGCGCGCTTCGGCATCCTCGACGCGACCTATGCGAATGCGGAAGTCAGCGCCGACGGACACAACTGGACCGTCGGCGCCTTCGCGAACGACTATCTCGAACGGATGTGGCCGCCCAACTACGGCGGCCGGCGAAAAGCCTACGATTTCGAAGACGGCGCGAGCGCCTCGACGCCGCACAACGGCTACCTCTGGAACGCCGCGACCAAAGCGCACGTCTCGCTGCGCAATTACGGTGAGTTCACCACCGCCGTGACGATGCAGCCGGCACCGCACATCGTCTCGCACATGCCGGATCTCGGCGTTCTTACCGATCCGCGTTTCCCCGGCTTCGATCTCCAGTTCAGCGATCTCGATCGCGAAGCCGAATGGGCGCGCGAATTTGCGGCGTACGTCGGGAGCGGGACGTTGCCGCAGCTCGAGATCGTACGCTTGCCCAACGACCACACCGCTGCCACGCGACCGGGTGCGCTCACGCCGCTGGCGTTCGTCGCGCAGAACGATCTCGCCGTCGGACGACTGGTCTCGACGGTCTCGCACTCGCCATACTGGGCTTCCACGGCGATCTTCATCGTCGAAGACGACGCGCAGAACGGCGCCGATCACGTCGACGCGCAACGCATGCCCGCCTACGTCGTCAGCGCCTACGCGCGCGGCGGCGTCGTGCACGGACACCATTCGACGGCCGGTATCGTGCGCACGATCGAAACGATGCTCGGACTGCCGGCGCTATCGAGCTACGATTCGTCGGCGTCGACGCTCGACGATGCGTTCGTCCCGAGTGCGGCGGCGAAGCCGGACGTGCGTCCCTACGATCCGCTGCCCGAGACGGTCGACCTCGAGGCGAAGAACGCCGCGACGGCGTATCGCGCTGCCGATAGCGCGCGGCTGGACTTCTCGCGCGCCGATGCCGTCGATGACGCGCTGCTCGGCGATATCGTGGAACACGCGGTCCGCGCGGCGCGGGCTAAAGCTTATACGCATTCTTGAGATCGCTCATGGCCTGCGCGAGCACGGCGTGGTAGTTGGCATCGGCCTTCGGCCCGAGCGCCGGATTTTTCTCGATGTCGTTCATGACTTCGACGTGGACGGGATGGGTGACGAGCGCATCGAGCATATACTCGACGTCGAACGTTTTATCGGGCGTAACGCCGAGCGCGTACAGTTCGCCGGACAGCGCCTTGCCGTCGGGAAGGGGCGCTGAAGCCTTCGGCAGCGAGATCTTCGCTGCCGTTACTTTCGCGATCGAATCGTTGACGATGAAATTAAAGGTCTTAACGAACGAAATGACGTTATCGACGCCGAACTGCTTGTCGAGCGATGCGAGTTCGCCGCTCGTGAGCGCGCCGGCGAGGTGGCCGACGAGCGTCGTCGCCTGAAAGCCCGTCTTATCGCTCCCGGCGGTCAGCATATCGACGGTCGTCTGCAGCGCCGGGGTGCCCGTGTTCGCCGGGGCGGCACTGAAGCGCCCGCGCTCGTCGGGCTTTTTCTTTGCGAACGACGGTGCGGCGGCCGAGGCGAGCATCGCGCCGCCCGCAACGAGTGCCAGCGCGAGCGTACGAAATCTTTGCATGCATACTCCTAGACGTCGCGTACAACGTGCGCCGGCGGCAATGAGTTGTCCCGGGAAGCGCGGCCGTCGCGCTCCGCATAGCGTTGCAAGGTCAGCAGCTGCTTGCGAAACATGAAGAGGTCGAGGTACGGCAGCGCGCGCCGTAGTAGCCGGCCGTACGGGCCGCGCGGATAGCGCACGCGGATTTTCGCTACGAGCCGGCTACCGGCGGCGCGCGCACGAACGTCGTAGGTGCCGCAGAAGTCGCCCATGACGGCCGCAGCGACGCGCGACGCCAGCACGATCGTCAGGCTGCTCGGCGCAGCGAAGGCCGCGAGGCGAAAGATCGTCATCATGCGCTGTCCGGGGACAAGAGCCTCGAGACCGGGCGTTAGCCGTCGCGGACTACGGCGGCCGAAGTTGTCGATCGCATCGTAACTGTACGGCGCGACGCGTAATTGACAGAGCCAACGGAAGAGCAGTGCCGGCGCAGCTGCGACATCGATGGCACGGAAATACGTATCGTCCGCCTCGAACTCGAGATCGTCACACGGATAGCGGCGCGCGCGCTCCTGCGCGGTCGCGCCCCAATTCTTCGGCGGCTTCATCGCCGCACAAGGCTAGACCGAAGCGGCCTCACCGACCTTTCGCTCGAAAACGCTCGGGCATGCTCGTCGTCGATCGTATACGTCGTTCGTTCGGTGCCCTGCCGGCCGTTGACGACGTAAGTTTTACCGTGGAACGTGGCAGCATCTTCGGATTGCTCGGCCCTAACGGTGCCGGTAAGACGACGACGATGCGCATGGTGCTCGGCATCTACGCGCCGGATTCGGGAACGATTACGTGGTCCGAGCGCCCGATCGACCGTGCCGTGCGACGACGCTTCGGCTACCTGCCGGAGGAGCGTGGACTCTACGCCAAAATGAGCGTCCGCGATCAGATCGCCTATTTCGGGCGGCTGCACGGGCTCGCCGGCGATGAGGCCCGCACGCGCACCGAGCGCTGGTTGGCGACGCTCGATATCCAACGCTATGCGTCTCGTCCGTGCGGCGAACTCTCCAAAGGCAATCAGCAGAAAGTGCAGCTCGCGAGTGCCGTCATTCACGCTCCCGAACTGCTCGTGCTCGACGAGCCGTTTTCCGGTCTCGATCCGATGAATGCCGAAACGATACTCGCGTGCCTGCGCGCGCTCGCCGAAGCCGGCACGACGATCGTGCTTTCGAGCCACCAAATGTTTCAGATCGAACAAGCCTGCCGCGCGTTCTGCATCATCGGTGCGGGAAAAGTACGCGCGGCCGGTACGCTTATGGAATTGCGCCGCGCCTTTCCGACGCGAACCGTGCGCGTGACCCCCGACGACCCGGGTATTCGCGCCGTTTTTGCAGCCGCGGGGGCGGGCGAGCCTCAACGACTGGGCGACGGAGAACTTTCGTACGAGTTACCTGCGAGCACCGATTTCGGTGCGCTGCTGCGCGCCGCCGTCGCGGCCGGTGCGGTCGAGTCGTTCGAACGTCACGAACCGTCGCTCAGCGCGATCTACGTCCGTGCTCTCGAGGCCGCGCGATGAACGAACTCGGACTCGTGTTCGTGACCGAATTGCTGCGCAAGGTTCGCTCGCGCATCTTTTGGATCGCAACGCTTGGCGGTATCTTCACGATCGCCGCCATCATCGAAGCGCCGATCCTCTTCTCAAACGTCGGACGCTCGTCGGCTCGCGATATCGTCCTCGCGGGCGATGCAGCGCTGCGCGCCCGCGCGCAGGCGCTGCTCGGCCATCGCGACTATCACATCGTCGCGTCGGTGCCGGCTCTGCCCGCACGTGACGGAACGTTACCTCGACCAGCACGGCCATGCCGGCGCTGCCGTCAGGATCTCGCGCCGTGGAAGCCGGCTGCACCTCGATATCTATCCCCGCGACCTTTCCGCCTTCGACGACGCGGAGTTTCGCGCGCTGCTGCCGCTCAATATCGCAATGCAAACCGGCGCGACGAGCGCGCGCGCGCGGGACGCGGCCACGATCGAACGGACGCTGCACGCGACCGATACGAAGTTTGCCGATAGCGGCAGCGCCACGATCGCCCACGGCATCGCCTTCGGCCTGATCTTCATGCTCTATCTCGCAATCATCCTCGCGAGCCAAAACGTCATGGCTGCCGTCGCGGAAGAGAAGACCAGTCGCATCGCTGAAATTCTCGTCGCGACCATCGAACCCGCGAATCTCCTCGCCGGAAAGACGTTCGCGGCGGCCGTTATCGCGCTGGTTCAAATCGGCTTCTGGATCTTGACGGCGGCCGCGCTTCTGCCGCAGCTCGCGTCGTCACTGGCGAGTTCGCCTCACCCGCGCGCGGGCGCGGCCGATCCGAGCGGCATCCTGCTCGCAATCGATCCGGTCGAAGTCGTCGCGTTCTTTCTCTTCTTCGTGCTCGGCTATTTGCAATATGCGACGATCTACGCCGCGGCCGCGTCGCTGATTTCTCGAACGGAAGATCTCGCGAGCGTCACGACGCCCGTCATTCTGCCGGTAGTCGGGGCGTTCTTCGTCGCGCAATTCGCGTTGCTGCAGCCCGGCGCTCCGTTCGTGGTCGCGTGCAGCTTCGTGCCGTTTCTCTCACCGTTCGTGATGTTCACGCGCATCGCGATTTCGACCGTGCCCTGGTGGCAGACCGCGCTCGCGCTCGGCATCAACGCCGCGACCGTGCTGCTGTGTTTTTGGGCGGCGGGACGGATCTATCGGGTCGGTATGCTCCTGTACGGCACGGTACCGTCGCCGCGACAGGTGCTCGCCGCGCTGCGTTCGTAAACGCTCCGGCGCTCTAGTACCCGAGCGCGAGAGAATCGGCGCGCGGGTCGGCTCCGCCGGCGAGCGAGCCGCGTTTCCGATCGACGACGATGCCATGCGCGTGCCCGAGCGCACGATCGTAGGCGCCGACGACGTCGACGACGTGGCCGCGCTCGCGAAGCCCCGCGATGACGCCCGGATCGAAGCGCGCTTCGACGCGTACGGAATCCGCGAACGCCGCTTCGCTATCGCGCCCGTAGACGAAACGCGGCGCATCGATCGCCTGCTGCACCGACATCCCGCGTTCGTAGACGTCGTGCACGAGCTGCACGTGCGCTGCGGCTGACCATCGCCACCCATGGCGCCGTAGACGAACTCCGGCTCGCCGCCGCACAAGAGCATGCCCGGTGAGAGCGTGTGCAACGGACGTTTGCCGCCCGTGAGAACGCCCGGATGGTCGTCCTCCAGACGGAAATAGGCGCCGCGATTGTGCAAAACGATGCCCGTGCCGCGCGCGACGACACCCGAGCCGAAGCTCGTGTAGAGGCTTTCGATCAGCGAGACCGCCCGGCCGTCGTTATCGACGGCGACGACCGCGATCGTGCCCCCGCGATCGACGGGGGAGCGACGCGTCCGCGCGCGGGCCGGATCGATGCGCGCGCGAGCGGCGGCGAGCGCGGCGGGCGTCAGGATATCTGCGATCGAGTCGCGCGTCGTGCGCGGATCCGTGAACCGTGTGTCGCGCGCTACGAAGGCGTCTTTGATCGCTTCGATTGCGAGGTGCGTCCAGTCGAGATCGCTTGCGGCGCCGTCGTTGGCGAGCGCCCCGAGCACCATGAGCGCGACGGCCGCCTGCGAATTCGGCGGATGCGCGACGAGTTCGCATCCGTGCCACGGGATCGCAAGCGGCGTCGCGCGGTCCGTAACGTGCCGGGCGAGATCGTCCGGCGTCATCGGATTGCCGAGCGGAGCGAGCGTGCTGCAGATCGCAGCGGCGATACGTCCGCTATAGAACGCACGGGCGCCGTCGCGTCGGATCGCAGCGAGCGAATCCGCGAGCGGCACGTTGTGCAACACGTCGCCGGGCTGCGGCAGGCCGCGCGCAAAAAAAAGTTCGACGGCAGCCGCGTCGTCCCGCAGCAACGCTTCGTTGACCGCGAACGTTTGCGCGACCACGTCGGTGACGACGTACCCTGCGCGCGCGTACGCTTCGGCGGGTGCGAGCAGTTCGTCCAGTCCCCGCGTTCCGTGGGCGGCCGCCACGTCTTCCCAGGAGCGCACGCAGCCCGGTACGGTCACGGTGAGCGCGCCAAATTTGGGCATCGTCGCGTACCCGCGTTCGCGCACCGAATCCGCGTCCAGCGCGGCCGCCGCGCCGCCGCTGCCGTTGTAAGCGATCGTTTCGTGCGTCTTGGGCTCGTACACGAGCCACAGCGCATCGCCGCCGATCCCGTTGCTGGCGGGGAACACGACGGCCAGCACGGCGTTGGTGGCGATCGCCGCATCGACGGCGTTACCGCCCCGGCGCAGCACGTCGACGCCGGCCGCCGTCGCCAGCGCGTGCGGCGAAGCCACCATTCCGCGCTGCGAACGCGCGACGGCCCGCGAGGGATGCGCGGACGCGCTCACGCGTCGCGCCAAAATGGGAGGGTGCCGGCGAGGAAACGCGCGACCCGATTACTCATGCGTTGCTAGCGTATCACGACGTACGCTCTTCGGACCTCCCTAACGGTCATGATTCGAGGCCAAACGCGTTCGCCGGCCCACGCGCCGGCGACGCTTTTCGGCCACGCTCCCGGAAACGAACACACACTAGCGGTGTAGGATGTGTTGCGGCAGCCACAGCGAGAGTTGCGCAATGAAGTACACGCCGTAGATCATAACGAGCTGGATGGCGATGAAGGGCAACACCCCGACCATCAGGCGCTGCAGCGGAATTTTTTTGTGATGCCCGAAACCGTGATAAGGTTGATCCCCATCGGAGGGTGGATCTGTGCGACTTCCTGATTGAGCGCCGCGATGACTCCGAACTGAACCGGACTCAAGCCGATCGCGATTGCAATCGGGAAGAAGATCGGTGTCGCGATGATGAGCATGGCGGCCGCCTCGAGAAACGTACCCATGATGAGCTAGGCGAGCAGCATCGCCGTCATGATGATCAGGTGCGAAGCGCTCAGCCCGGTGATGAAACCGCTAATTGTTGCGGTATCTGTTCGAGCGACATACATTGGCTGAAAAATAACCCCGTCGCAACGAGCATGATCAGCATCGACGCCGCCTGCGCCGCGCCGCGCGCGCAGCGTGACGCCGCGATAGTCGATTGCCGGCCGGACGGTCCGGCGCACGCGCGGGCGTGCGATCACGATGAGGTAGAAAGCGAATAACACGCCCATGATCGCCGCGGGCACGATGCCGGCCAAAAAGAGTTGTCCGATCGGGGTGTCCGTCAACACCGTAAATGATCAGCGGAATGCTGGGCGGAATGAGCAGTCCGAGCGTTCCTCCCGCCGCGACGACTCCACCGCGCATCGACGGCGGGTATCCCTCTTTCGCCAGTAACGGCACCGCCACCAAGCTCAGCGTCGCGGCGTTCGCAACACTGGAGCCGCAGATCGATGCAAACAACGCGCTCGTAATCACCACCGCAACCGCAAGAGCGTTCGGAACGCGACCGACTAACGCGTTGCAGAACTCGAGCAGATCCGCGCCGAGGCCTGTCGCTTCCGTCAAAACACCGGTAAACACGAAGAGCGCGATCGCGACGAACTCGTAGATCGCCGTACTTTGCCTTAGGACTAGCGACATCGCGCATGGCTTGTTCGGGCCGAGCAGCATCGTCAGGCCCAACGCGGCGGCTAAGCCGATGGCGACGAAAACGCGTACGCCGATCAGTAGCAGAAGGATGAATGCGATCATGACAATCGTGACGGTCAAGGCAGTGGTCCTCCGCCAGGCGTCGTCAGACGTTTGACCGCGAGCGCGACGGCCTCGAGCGCTAACGACACGCCGCCGATCAGTAGCGTGATCTGCGGGATGAATAAGGGTACCGCAAGCAGCGTCGTCGAGAGCAGATGCGTACTATACGAGGTGTGCACCAGCCCCCCGGCGGCCAGCGTGAGCACGATTCCAAACGCGAACACGAAGGCCAAGTCGACGAATTCCAGTAGTTCGGCCAGCTTCGGCGGCGCCCGCTCGATCAGCAAATGTACGCGAAAGTGCGCACCGGTCCTAATGCCGTCGGCTACGCCGACGTAGATGACCGATACCATAATGTAGAGGCTGATGTCGAACGCCCAGAGCGTTGGGTGCCCGGACTTACGCGCGAGCGAATCGTACGCGATCGGCAGCGAGAGCAAAATTAACAGCGCTCCCGACACGTACGACAGCTTTTCGGCGCACCAAAGCCAGCGGTCGGCTGCGCGGCGCAATGCGCCGATCACCGGTGACCGGATCTTGCCTTCAGAAGTGCACGAACGATCGGGTCCGTCGCGCCGAATTTCGTCTGGGCCTGGGTCATAAGGTTTTGGATCGGTTCGCGAAACGTCTTAAATTCGAGGTGCGCGACGCCGTTGCCGGTATTGCGGCCGATCTCCGCTGCAAAAGTCGCGTACATCCGCTTGTTGGCCTCGTTCGCGCGCGCGTTCGCCTTCGTGGCCGCGTCCAGCACGATCTTACGCAGATCGGGCGCCATCCCGTCGAGCTTGGCGGCGTTCATCACGTAACCGTTGATGTCCAGGCCGAAGATGGGCCCGGGTAGCGTGAGGAATTTCGCGACCTCGTACTGCTCTAAGCCGTAGATTCCGCCGAGGCCACCGTACGACGCCTGCACCGTCCCGGTGCTCAGTGCGGCGTAGACGTCATTTTGATTCAGTTGTGTGGGCGCGGCACCTAGGCTCTGGACGATGGCCGCAGTGCCCGCGGAGTACACGCGAATATTTTTACCGTGGAAGTCCGCAGCCGTCCGAAGTGGCTCTTTTCCCACGAACACCGGCGGCCCGATATCGATTGCCGAAAGCAACACCATGCCGTGCTTGCGCAACGAATCGTTCGTTGCGTTGAACAGCTCGGAACCCGGATGCATCGCTTTCGCAAACGCATCGAAATTTAAATCCATCAACGGCGTTCCGAAGATGCCGATCTCCGGATCGACGCCGGAAAAATCTTCGAGGACGGCGAGCGAAATGTCGGCTACGCCGGCCGGGATCGCGCTCGCAACGTCCGGTTCTTTAATCAGCGAAGCGGCGGGATAGACCTGGACTTTGATTCGTCCTTTGCTGTTTCGCTCGACCTCGCTGCTGAAAAACGGAACCCACTCCGTTACCTGTGGGTGCGTCGGACTGCCCCAGGTTGCTAAGCGCAGTGTATAGGACTGGTCGGCCGCCGGCGCCGCCGCCGACATCGCGAGGGCGAGAAATGCGGCGCCGAGCGCAAGATTCCGGACCTTACTGATCATGCGAGAGTCCTCCTAAGGAATGATGTAGATCGGGCTCGACCAGGCCACGTGACCGTCCTCGAACGTGATGCGCACGTAGAGCGCATTGTCACGGCCGGTGCGTAATGGAATCGTTCGCTGCAGCGTTACGCTGCGGTGAGGGTTGTCGTCGGGGAGTCGAAAAATGCGCATGCGCCGGCCCAGGCCACCGGCCTCGAAGACGCTGTCCTCGCGCCCGATCTCGGCGAGCGGAAGCGTCGCTACGACGTGTTTTGTGCGAATCGCGATCGAGCCCGCGGATGGATCGCTCAAGCGTGCCTCAAACCCGCCGAAACCGCCGGTCGTGATCGCTTCCCAGGACACCCGTGTCGGCTCGGGGATAAACGCTTTATCGATGTTGTAGCGGTTGATCGGCGTCACACCGTGCCAAGCGTTACCGTCGAGCTCGGCTTCGCCGTCCCATACGGTCTCGCGGCCGCGCCCGCGGTACTCTGCGCCTTCCCAAATCACACGCAACCGCGAACCGACCTCGCCGTATGGCCGATACGATTCGATCGACTCGGCGCCGTTTCGAATATCGATTCGTTCGATCGGATCGGCCGCAAGCACATCGATCTCGAATCTGGCGCTCGTCTCGTCGGTTCGCATGATGTCACCCATGATCGCGACGTCCGCGCTTTCGCTCGAAGTCGAACCGGCATTGGGATCGTCGACGAAGCGCTGCGCCGGCCGCGCGAACGCGACGCGCGTCTGGACGTCGACGCGCGAGCCCGTGGTCGCGTAGTGATGGCGGCGCCTCAGCGCATCGAGCAGGCCTTCGCGGGTGAGTTCGCGCGCGAGCATGCACGTTAAGCCGCCGTACGCGCCGAAGAGCGAGGCACCGGGATAACTCGCCCCGGGTCGCCCTTTATGGCCGTCGCTGTTGGCCACGATGCCGACGCGATACCCCTGCCGGAACGCATCCTCGAGCAGCCAGTCAAAGGTCCCCCAGTCGGAATGAATTTCGATCGCGCGCTCGAGCCGCATATCGTGCGCCAGCGTGATGTCGGCGTACCGTCCGCCGATGTGCGCGAACACGACGCAATCTTCACCTTGGAGCGCGCCGAAGAGCGCTTCGGCCGAATTCGCGTCGCTATCGACATCGGAGAGATCGCGGATCAGCGCGTGCGACGATCGGTGGATTGGTCGTCCCTCGCGCGCGTAGAGCACGTTGCGATCGCCACCTAAGCCCGTGTTTCCGGACCATTCATAGCCGGGAAAAACGATGAAGCGACCGTCGTCATTGAATTCCGCGGAGAGAAGATTGAGCTCGTGCCAAAACGGCGTGGTGACTTGAAAGTCGTTGCCTTGATGGCTCATTGCATCCAAGAAGGCGTGGTCGCGCGCGAATTCGTGATACTCGCGAGCCGAATTGGTGCCGATCGTCTCTTCCGACTGCCCATGCAGATCGCCCCAGTATGGCGCGAGCGACGCGGCCTGCACGATGCGTAACGCGTTGCTCGTCGCCAGCAGAGTGCCGCCTTCGTCCAGCACGTCGATCGTGCAGTCTCCCGGCCCTCGCAGCATCAAGCCGTCGATGCGTGCGGCCTGCGTGCCACAACGATACTCGTACGTCGGTGGAAGCCCGAGAATCGGTTCGCTCGGCCGCAGGTAAAGGGTTCGCTCGGCGAGACCCGTCGGATTGCCCCAAACATCCTCAGCTTTCACGCCAAGCGCGAACGGCTCGCCCACCCGGCGTACCGTCGGCAGAACCGCTTTCCAGCGAGCCGGCGTGCCGGCGACGATCGCGATTGCCGGTGAGGCTGGAAGTTCGAAGAACGTGTACGCGGCGAATGCGTCGACGAGCACTTTGAACTCAAACGTCGGCTCGCAGAACGTCTGCATGCGCCAACCCGGTGAACCGCCTCGGCGATCGCCGAAGTTGACGAGAATGCGATCGCCTTCGCGCAAGAAACCGCGCACGACGCGAATGAAGAGCGTCTTATCCCACGGCCGGACGTTGAGCTTGCGGTCGTAGCGCGTTTCGAGCGTGGCGCCGTTGCTAGCCTCGACGCTGACGTAATTAGGTGCCGCCGGGTCTTCACACTGCAGTCGGCCCGCGTCGCTCGCGAAGCGCATAACGATCTTGAGGCTGCCGGTATCGTCGATGCCGAAATAGCCGGCGCTGTACGTGAGCGTGAACGACGCGAAGCTACCGGCCTCGAACGCGCCGGTCGGAGCGATCGCGGCGCTGCCCATGCGCTGTGTCAGATCGTTAGAGAGTACCACTTCGTGCATACCTCGGCGCTTACAGCAAGAACACGCGGCGGTTTGCCGGCTCGACACGAATGCGAGCGCCGCTACGCACCGCCGCGAAGATCGCCGGGTCGATTCCGGCGAGGATCGGAATTCCCGCCGCGGCCGCGCCTTGTACCATGACGGGATTGACGTCGCCGAATACCAGACCGGCGAAGCCCACGCCGCGCCCTCGCATCATCAAGAAAGCCCAACCGCCGGCGATGCCGCCTTGCACGCCCGGACACACGAGAACCTTTCCGCCGATAGATTCGCCCTCGCACGGGTGACCCACGCGCGAGATGACGCCGTTGACGCGATCCAAGTCATACCGGGGACTAAAGGTGTATGACGAAACGAGCGCGGGCGCCTCGACGATCTCGCCGAGCGCGCGTTCGCACGTGAAGACACGCTGCGAGCCCTGGATCACGGTAACCATCCGCTTACGGCCGTCTCCACGCAGTCCGCCGTCCGCCGCAGGATCGGCTCGTAGCCGTGCGCCTTGATGATGTTCATCAGCTTGGCCGAGTTCGTGCAGACGCGCGTCCAGCCGAACTGCTTGCGCATGTCGGCCGGGTCCATGATATACCAGCACACGCCTTGCAGCACGAGCGCCCCCGTTTCGTTTAATGCGTCGAGCGCTCCGGTTCCATGCGCGGCGGCGCGCGTCATAGCATTCGTCGTGATGATCACCGTCGAGTCGGCGTGCACGCGTCGCCCGCGGAACAGCATCGCAATTCGTTCGAGCTCGAAGAGAGAGAGTTGCGGCGCGGTGAATACCACCAGGTTGCAGGCGGCATCGCTCGGCGTCGAACGCTCGTAAATCGCCTCGATATCGGCGCGCGATACCGTGACGTCGGCATCGATTTTCCGCCCGCGATTAGCGGCGGCAAAATCCGGCGCCTCCGGCGTGACGCCGCCCACGTGATACATCGCGAGCGAACCCAGGCTCGCCAAACTCGCACCCAAATGCTTGAGATCGTCGGAACCGGGCGATGCCTGTGGCAAATCGAAGTACGGCACGCTCCAATAGCCCCGCACGCGTTCGCCCGCCAGTGCCCCAAGGGCTCCGTAATCCGCAACGTCGGCGAGCGGCGATTCGACGCGAAAGCGCGCGCTGGCTCGCCGCGGGGAGTCAAGATGAAAGCCGTACGCCGGCGTTCGTCCGGTAATGGCTGCAGCGATTGCAGCGGGTCCCGATTCGTAGTTGGTGCGCGCACCGAGAACCGCGTTCGCGTAGGCGACCGTTCCCGTATCGCCCCAGGCAACGTGCTCGTTCATGCGCGGCGTGTAAATCGACTGATAGTTTATACACGTATCGACGAGCGAGACGCCGAGCTTTCCGAGAATCGTGCGCACCGGCCGCTCGTGCTCGACGAACGTGTCGGACTGTCGCAGGCGCTTCGCAAACTCCCATTCGACGGGTTGCGCATTGCGCGTCGTTGGAATGCGAACGCGACCGCCCAGCTCGTATAAGTTGCGCAGATGGTCGTAACCGGCGTCGCCCATGACTTCGTAGTCGCCCATGATGTGGACGTTGCTCACCGGCACGAACGTCTCGGCTTCAAAGAAGTTACCGACGGCGATCTGTTGTTCGAGCGCGACGCGAGCCGCTTCGCCTTGCGCGCCGTCCGCGATCGCGCTTTCCTCATCGTTTAATTGCATCGTGGTGCCCCTCTACGCGGACGGAACGGAGCGAACCGCACGCGCGATCGGCACGCCCGCGCTGACGCTGAGCCGGAGCTCGTACGTTTCCGGACGTATGAAGAAAGTCGTGTATTCGAGCGCCGTCTCGCTGGGATCATAAGACGTGCGATCCAGCACGAGCAGTGGATCGCTAGCGCTCAAGCCGAGTTCGTGCCTGGGGCCGGTTCCGGATCGCTGCGCGCGAATAGCGAGATCCGTTCGCGCGATGGTGTACCCGAGTATCTTCGTCAGTATCTCATAGGTCGGGGTCACATCGGCCTGCGCATGTGAGATCGCGCGCGCGGCGGGATGCATGTGCACGGAGCTTATAGCAAACGGTACGCCGTCGCGATCGTAACGCCGGACGAAGAAAAGACCTTGGTCCGAATGTAAGATGCGCGCGATACGTGCGTCGACACGACCGAACCGGAATTCCAGCAACGTCGTCTCCGGCGTAACTCCCTGTGCGACGAGGTTCTCGTAGAAGCCGGAAAGCGTGGCGATATCTTGGTGCACGCGACGCTCGGCAACGAACGTTCCCTTGCCCCGTCGCCGCACGATAAGTTGCTGCTTGAGCAAAACGTCCATCGCTTCGCGAACGGTGACGCGGCTGACACCGTACGTCTGCCGAAGCTCGTGTTCGGTCGGGAGGCGATCGCCGGGCGTGTATCGCCCTTCCAGAATTTGGCCTGTTAGGTGTTTAGCAATCTGGGTGTAGACAGCTTCATAGGAATGGCGTTCGAGCTTCACTTCACCCCCAGAAGAGCGCGAGTGGCCCGATGATACAATACAAAGCCGTACAATGCAACGCTAGGCTTAACGCATCTAGCATTTGCGCCGTCCTGGACCCCGCCTCTTTATCGCTCACCCGAGCCACCTCGAGGCAGCTGAATCGGCCTTCTGTTAGTGAGATGGTCGACCGGTCTGCGCTTCGACGTGCATGTTGACGCCGATTCCCTGCCGGAGCATCTCGCAAGTCAGCAAAAGATCAGGCGGGACGTTCGCGACATTGACATCGGCACCAAACATATCGAAAAGCTCGACCATCAGAGCGTGAATATCGTGATGGTGGATGTCTTTGTTCCATGGCCCGGGTAACTCGAAGAGAACGTCACCGAGGTCGATCTCCGCGGCCAGTTTTTCCGCGAGTGTCTTCTTAAAGCGACCGGACTCAAAAAACTCAGCGGCCTCGACGAGCACCTTCGTGCTACCCGCCTCCAGGCAACACCTAATGTCGCGCACTAACTCGTCGGGGTCGGTCTTCTGATATTTGCGCCCCGCTTCACCCAGCACGCGCAACCCGTACTCACCGATGCAGCTGCGAATCAAATCGTATTTGGCGCTGCCTTCGAACCGAATCGAATTGTCCGAGACTTCGATATATGAGAAGCCGACATCGCGCGTCGCTTTCAAATACGCATCGGTCTTGCCGTGAAAAAACGAATACTCCAAGAACATGCCGCCGACGAACGTCTCGACGCGGTTTTCCGCATAAATTTTCAGCTTCTTGCGCAACGCTTCTTCGCTGACGAGGCCGGAAAGCCCGACGGCGATCTTTGCGAGATCGCAGTATTCTCCGCCCATCTCGAGCAGGTCGCGCTGCGTCGAGAACGGGGTGCCCCAATCGATGACCATGGTCATCCGCGTTCGGCGCGGCTTCGGAGTCGTTCCGGGCATCGGAATGGCCGCATAGGCACTCGGCATATGAATTTCTCCGTAACGATGGGCTTAGAGATGACTACCGCGCGGAACGGTCGATGCTACTTGCTCGTTGCCGGATCGAGCGACCTCTCGACTTCATTGCGCACTGGTACGCACGGCTCGAGCCGAAGCGCCTCGCGTACCGGCGCTAGTCGAACATATCGGGATTGGCCTGAACGATTTGATCGTAAACCGGTTGGAAATGCAGCCAACCGATAAACGAGTTGCCGACATGTTCCTTGCTGTAGCGGGCCCGTTCGGGCGAAACCATGGTCGGTGATGTGCGCGCCGCCTCCGTAAGCAATTGAACCCGGCAGCAGCGCTCCAGCGCGATGAACCAAAAAGCAGCATCGTCGATGCTGTGGCGGCTCGCCGTTAACAAACCATGATTTTGATGCAGAGCCGCCCGGTTGTTTCCGAACGCTGCTGCTACGGAGTGGCCCGCTTCGGCCTTGACGGCGACGGCGCCGGCCTCGTCTTTAATAACGACATGATCCTCAAAGAAGCACGCAGCATCTTGCGTGATCGGTTCGAGCAGCCGGCCCATGGAAGCCCACGCCGTTCCGTAGACCGTGTGCGCGTGGCACATTGCGATGATGTCGGGGTGCGCTTCATGCACCGCGGAGTGGAGTACGAAGCCCGCGCGATTGAGGGCATAGTGGCCTTCGACCACTTCGCCGGCATGATTGGCGAGGATCAGGTTGGACATTTTGACCTGAGAGAAATGGATGGCCATCGGGTTCGTCCAGTAGAGCTCGGGGAACTCCGGGTCGCGAACGGTGAGATGGCCGGCGAAACCGTAGTCGAAGCCATGAACGGCAAAGGCGCGGCAAGCGCCGACGAGATGCTCTTTGCGATACTTTCGCTCGTCGGCGAAGGTCGAGAACTCGGGCCGGCTCGGGAACGTAAGGCCCGGTTGCTCGGGCTGATAGACGGAGACGCGCTCTTCAGTCTTTACCATGATCATGCTCCTGACGATCGGCGTTGGCTTAAGCGACGCGAACCGGATCGCGGAATTGCAGCGGTGCCGGGGAGTACGCAAAACGATCGCCGATCGCATCGACCGCAGCGGCTCCACCGGCTTCGGTGATACGTCGCAGTTGATATTCGCGGGCACGGCGGTCCAGCTCTTCCGGATCGACGATGGCTCGTAGGCGCTGCTCGCATCGTGCCATGATCTCGGCATGCGCGGGATCGGAGGCCAAATCTGCCAACTCTTCCGGGTCTGCCTCCAGATCGAAGAACTGTGACTGATATCCGACATAATACACGAGCTTGTAACGACCGTCGCGAAGCATGAAGGATCCGGTAATCGAACCCATCGCGTGATATTCGCTAAAGGTGACGCGCTCGTCGATCCGTTCCCCGCGCGCGGCCGGCAGCAACGACGTCCCGGGCAAACTCGCGTCCTCGCCACGCCGCGGTAGCGCGAACACGTCGCATACGGTCGGATAGACATCGATCAGCGAGATCGGAGCATCGACCACCGCGCCCTTGGGCAGGCTAGGACCACTCATCAACAGCGGCACGGCAACGGAACCTTCGTACATCGTATACTTCCACCACAATCCGTGCTCGCCGATCTGATCCCCGTGATCGGCGGTGTACAACACCATGGTGTCTTCTTCGGCACCGCTCTCTGCAAGCGCTTGGAGTACGCGGCCGACCTGTTCGTCCATGAACGTGCAAAGAGCGTAATATGCGCCGATCGCTCGGCGCACCGTGAGTTCGTCGAACTCGTCGGCCACATCGAAAGCGGTGCGTAGCGCGTCCAGAACCGGGTGCCGCGGCCGCTCGTCAAGCCCGTACTGCTTCGGTAAGATTACCGATTCGGGCGGATACATGTCGATGTATTGCTTGGGAGCGATCAGCGGGAAATGCGGCGCGGTAAAAGAGATGAAGGCCGCCCAAGGCTTGCTTTGCGCGCCAGCCTCGGAGCGCAAAAACTTTACCGCTTCGTCGGCGATCGCCCAATCGTAGCGGTTGTATTCGCTTTCTCCCGCGCCGACATCGACGAGTTTCGAGCGAGCCAGGCGTCGCAGCGGTTGCGGCTCGCGTAGCAAGTTTCCGCGTAAATCTCCGACGCCGTCCATGAGGTGCATCGCTAGGCGCTGCTCTTCGAATCCGGTGTCGTCGTCATCGCTGCGATAGTGCAGCTTTCCTACCGAAACGGCGCGGTATCCGGCTTCACGCACGCGATGTGCCCAGCTCGAGGTTTGCCCGATGTACGGGGCAGTGTTGTCCCACGATTCGATGTCGTGCGGATAGCGACCGGTCGCGAAGCTCGCGCGCGACGGCACGCAGATCGGAGAGTTGCAATAAGCATTTGTAAATCGCACGCCACGCCGCGCTAACGCGTCGAGGTTCGGCGTCTTGACGACCGGGTGCCCATAGCATCCGAGCGCGTTGCGATTGTGCTCGTCGGACATGATGATGAGGAAATTCACTTCAGAAACCCCGTAGAAAGCCAAGGAAACGCGGCGACGAAGCAGAGCGCGACGACGACCGCTGCAAGATAGGGATAGACGCGAGGCATGCACTCATCGGGCGACATCCGAGCGATGGCGCACGCTGCATGAAAACCGACTCCAATGGGAGGCATGAACAGGCCGACACCCATCGCGAGAATGACGACCATCGCATAATGCACAGCGTTGATGCCCATGGACGTTGCAATCGGGAAAACCAATGGTGCGAACAAAACTAGAACCGGAATGCCCTCGAGAATGCTGCCCAGTACGATGAACATCACGATCGAGATTGCGAGGAATCCGGCGCTGCCGAATGGCACGTGGGCCATCATTTCGGCGAGCTGCGCTGCGAAGCCGGATTGCGTCAAGCCCCAGCCCAGCGCCGTCGCCGCGCCGACGATGAAGAGCACGGCCCCCGAAAGCGTCGTTGCGTCGACTAGCATGGGCCAAACGCGCCTCCACTCGGTAGCGCGATAGATGACGAGACCGACGATCACGCTGTAGGCGATCGCGATCGTCGATACCTCGGTCGCCGTCGCGACTCCCGCGAGGACCGCCCAGCGGATGAAGAACGGCATGACGAGCACCGGTAGCGACCATGCAAAGCGGCGAGCTACGACCGAGCGACTAGGACGCGAACCGGCGGCGGCCTTGCTCCGGCCGCGAATCGCGACGACCGCGACCAGGGCGAGGCCGGCGCATAGTGCCGGGACGAAGCCGCCGGTAAAAAGTGCCGATATCGATATGCTGGTCACGGATCCCAGGATGATCAAGGCGATACTCGGAGGGATAGTCTCGGTCATCGCCCCCGTCGCTGCCAGCAAGCCGACCATTTCGTGCTTATCGCTGCCGCGACGCTCCATTTCCGGGAGCAGCGCCGGCGCAACGGCCGCGAGATCTGCGATCTTCGATCCCGAGATTCCCGAGACCAAAAACACCGCGCCGATGAGCACGTAACTCAAGCCGCCGCGCATGTGGCCGAAGAGAGAATCGACGAAATCGACGAGTGCTCGCGCCATGCCGTTGACGTCGATGAGCAGCCCTAGGAGAACGAAGAGCGGTACGGCGAGCAGCACGATGCTCGACATGCCTTCATCGAAACGGCCCACGATGACGGAGAGGGCGATCGGAGCGCCCCACGTCAAATACGCGGCGATTGCAGCGCCGAATGCGAACGCGATGGGAACGCCGGCCGCGATGCAAACGCCGAGCAGGCCTACGTAGAAGACCGCCAGCGCCGCGTTTCCCTGACCGGCAAGCGCGTGCCCCAGCACGGCAAAGCCCGCGACGACGAGGAAAGCAGCAACGGAAGCTCGTGCGAGGACACGAGGCGTCGCGGCCGCGAGCAACGTGCTCAGCGCGAACACCGCCATCAAAGCGAATCCGATCAATACGGCCGCTACGCGCAACGAATCGTTAAAATGCAGCGCAGAACTTGTAATCCCGGCCTGGGTCTGCACGCGCGCGGCTGCTGGGCCAAGCATCACTATTGCGAACCCAGCGGTCGCCATCGTAGCAGCCGCATCCACCGTACCCCGCCACGCGGCCGGCAGTATTTTAACGAAATTAGTCAATCGCATGTGCGCGCTACGGCGCACCGCCATAGCGGCGCCGATCATGCCCAGCCAAAGAAAGAGCGCCTGCGCGAGCTCGTCGCTCCAGACTAGTGGATGCCCGAGGACGTAACGAGCTACGACGCCGGCGCCGAGAATCGCCAGCTCGGCGCAGAGCAGGCCGACGCCTATGACGTCGACTGCCGGCCCAAGCGTGGACTCGATAGCCCATGCGATCGAGCCCCGCAAGGGTCGCTGCAGAGCGGGTGAGATCGCGACGCCCGCTTCGAGCGTCGCAATCTCACCCAACCGGTCCGGCATATTTTTCGAGCGCCCGCCAGCCGTTCTCACCGAACGTCTCGCGCCAGTGCGAATAGAATCCGCTATCGCGAAGCTTACGGATGAACGCTTCGGGCTTGGGACGATTCACCACCATCCCGCGCGCGACTAGTCGTGACGCGACTTCGTCTTCGAGCCTGGCTACATCGGCGCGCTGTTTCCGAGCGGCGTCCGAACTGAGACGGGCGAACGTCTCCTGCAACTGCTTCGGAAGACTTGTCCACGTGGTGGTGTTGACGACGAACCAGTATCCGCCCCACATCTGACGCGTCAACGAAGCGAATTTCTGCACTTCGTAGAATTTTTCCGATTCGAAAATAACCAATGGATCCGTGACGCCGTCGACGAGCTTGGTCTGCAGTGCCGAGTACGCCTCGTTGAGGTTAATCGGCGTTGGAGCCGCACCGAGCGATTTGAACGTCGACACGAAAATCGGACTTACCGACGTCCGAATCTTGAATCCGACGAAATCCTCCGGCGTGTTGATCGCACGCACGCTGCTGTAAATGTCGTTGAAGCCGTTATTCCAGATGGCAGGCATCACCGATAGTCCGGTTTTCTCGATGGCCGCGCGACAATATGCGCCGAGATCCCCATCCATCGCTTCCCATACTTGCTTGTAGTGGCGGAATGCGTAGCCGACGTACGTGATCGACGTATCCGGCACCAGCGTCGCGAGAACACCACCTGGGACGGACATGGCCTGTATGACGCCCGAGCGTAACTGGCTAAGCATTTCCGTATCGCCGCCCAATTGGTTGCTCGGAAAAAGTTGCATTTCGACGCGGCCGTTCGTCTCGATTTTCAGCCGATCGGCGAACTCGCGCATTCGTACGTTTAAGGGGTGCGTCGCGGGCAAATCGTTGCCGTAACGTAACGTGAATTCGGCGGCCTGCGCGGGACGCCGGAGGAAGGCCACGGATGCAAAGATGCCGGCGCTGGCAACGAGGACGCGCCGACGCGACATTGAGCGATTGCTCATGAGCGTCTCCTTATGAATTGTTTCGTGATGAAGCGTTGCGCGCGAGCGAACTTAAAAAGCCATCTGCGAAGTGGAATGGCCCTTTCAGATTCAATCCAAATTCGTACACGTCGGAGCGCATGAATAGCGAGGTAAATTCGAGCGGATTTCCCGTCTCGTCGGCGCTGACGCGCTCGAGAACGAGAATTGGGCCGTGCGGCTGCAAGCCCAGATACTTTCCGCGCTGGCCCGCTACGTCTGCGCGAATTTTAAGGTCCACGTCGTCGATCGTATGTCCACTGCTTTCGATAATCTGCACGACTGAATTTTGTTCGGCTTCGCTCCACGAGACGCGCGCCGCATCGGGATGGAGAAAGCCCTCGGTTAACGCGATTGGCTGCCCATCAACGAGGTATTGCCGCATAACCATCATCGCGTGCGTTGTATGGAGCACGCTCGCAACGACTGCGTCGGCCGTCACGAGTCGAAAATCTAGTAACGACGTATCCGGGCGAACGCCTTGCGCTATCATGGCGTCGTAGAAAGCGCCTAATTTGTTGACTTCTTGACGAACCTTAGGACCAGTTACGAAGGTCCCAATGCCGCGTCTTCGGGTAACGAGCCCACGTTTTTCCAAAATCGCGATTGCTTTTCGGATCGTGACGCGGCTTACGGCGCATTGCAGGGCCAGCTCTGGCTCGGACGGTAGGCGCTGACGCGCCTTGAGCTCGCCGAAACGTATCTGGCGAGCCAAGGCATTAGCAACTTGTTCGTAGCGGGCCTGAGGCCCATCAGACCACATAGCAGTCCTTCCACCGAGCTAAGCCGGATAATACAACATGATACAAGACGAATCAATACGGTACAAGTAGATTGTTAGAGAAGTCGCCGGGCACGGGCCTTTGCCGCCGCTCCGGGGCCCAATAGGCCGTGCATCGACGAACGCTGTTTTCAGTTGCCTTGGCAGTTTGACCGACCGCCGGTTGCCCGGGCGACGAAACCTTGATCGGTTAGCGTCCGCGGTTACGCGCCGCGCGACCACGCCGCACCTCGACGAAGCGCACGGAACTTTCTGCAATGGCGATCGTGATCCGGGCCGTCGGTAAGCCGAGACCCACTCGTGCTACGGTGCTAGTCAGGTGACTTCTAGAGCGGAACTGATCGCGCGTCTTCGTTGGTTGCGAAGCGGTACTTCTCGGTTAGCGCGGTATGCGCACGAAACGTCGCGCATGCGCGCCGGCAGCAAGTTTTTGGGTCGTCTTGGGAGAACCGTTCGCCAACGTCGCGCTTTACATCGTGGCGCGCATCGCGGTCGATGGTCGTGTCCCGCTGAACAGCCGCCTCGACATACGGTAGCTCGATTTCTTTGGAACCTTAGCTGGCGACCGAACTCTCGGCGCCTTAAACATTTTCGCGCGACCCAACTTGCGCTAGGGGCGTTTACGTCTCGACGCCTTCCCAATTATTCGAGCGTCTTAAAGCGGCGCGATTTCACGATGCAGGACAAGCATTGACGCAAAAGATCACGATGTCTTACAATGTTTGGTAATGGACGCAACTGGGCGGACTGCGCTCCGGCGAATGTCTGGCGCTCGAACGAGTCAGCGACTCTCCTTGGAGTCACTAAGTGCATCCTTTGCAACTGGGACGAAGAAGGGAAGCTGCCGCCGCCACGTCATCCTCTCGACTCCTATCCCGCACGATCTCGCGGCGCGAATATGTAGTATCGTCTATCACTGACTGCTCGGCTCAGAGTCGCAATACGAACGGCGGCACGTTCGCGAATATAAGCCGGTGTTGTTTCGCGCCGAATCGACGGCGTATTTCGCAAAGGTAACCACTGAAGTGATTCACCGGCGACGCAGCGACGTGGGTATCCAGAACGCTCGAACGACGCCATTTCTGATCCCAACAACAGCGATAATTTTCATCCGAAGAGGGAGCGACAAGTGAAGCGTGCTCGATTTGCGCAAAGCCTGGTGTCTTTCGCGGTAGCGGCCGGTGTTGCGGTAAAGCCGGCGTTTGCGGAAACGCAACGCAACGGTGCCATCACCATCGGCTTGGTGCCGGCGCTTCGACCGTTAAACATGGTGCGCGCACTCGGCTCGCTCGAACGCGCCGGTATCCCGGTAAAATGGGTCGAATTCGAGACGGTGCCGCCGCTCGCCACGGCGATGGTTTCGGGTGCGGTCGATATGGGAGAAGCCGACACATCCGGGATTTTTGCCGTACTCTCGAAGGCGCCCGGCGTCGCTTGGTACGTCGCATCGGTCACCGCGAACTACGTGGCTTTCGTGGCGCGCAGTGGCACGAAGATCGAGAAGGTCGCCGACCTTAAAGGTAAGACGATCGCGACCAGCGGTCCGAATACCGCCCCGCAAGTCGTCGTGGAGCTTGCCATGTCGAAGGCGGGTCTGGCGCCGAGCGACGCGACGTTTTTCACCGCGCCCGGATCGAATCATCAGCGCTGATGGAAAAAGGAGCGGTCGACGGTGCGATTAGCTACGTGCCGTTCACGGCTCAAATGATCCTCAGCAAAGTAGGACACTTGCTGTTCACCGCTTCGGACGTTTACGGAAAGCCGTGGCCGGGTGGCGGCAACTTCGTGCGGCAGGCTTTCGCGAAAGAGCATGGCGACGAAGTGACCGAGGTGTTGCGGCACGTGAAGCGCGCGCAAGACGTCATCAAGAGCCGTCCTAAAGACACGGCTGCGGCGCTCTCCAAGCTGTTGCAGATCGATAGTCAGACGGTAACGTACTCGTACGAACGTAAGCTCGTCACCGAACTGCCGCTGATCCCCGACATGCGCACGCTGCTCGACCAGGCGGAATTGCTGCACAGAAGCGGCCTGCTCAAAGTCGATCCGGAACCGTTTCTCAGAGACCTTATCAATCCGTCCTTCGCGCTCGCAGCCGCCAAGCAGCACTAGAAGATGACGGCTCTCCCGTCGAGGGCGCCGGCGCGCATCCGACGTGCGAGCGCGACGCTAGGTGCTTTTACGCTGGTTCTCCTCGTGTGGACGGCGGTCTCGTGGTTGGCGCGGGTCAAACCGTGCAGCTCCTTCCGCCGCCGTGGGACGTCGCAACGCAAGCCGCCGTGCTGTGGCAGCTGCGATTGCCCGCCGACATCGCGGCGAGCGCAGGCGAGGCTTTCGGAGGCTGGCTCATCGGATCGGTCGCGAGCATCATCATCGGCCTGCTGGTGGGGAACGTCCCCGCCTTACGAAGTACCGTTAAGCCGCTCATCGAGGTACTCCGTCCGGTCTCCCCGCTCGCGTGGGTTCCCCTCGCGATCGTCTGGTTCGGCATTGGCTACTGGGGCAAAGCATTTATCGTCGCACTCATCACGTTCTTCACCGTTGTGACCAGCGCGATCGAGGGAGCGTCTGCAATCGACCCGTCGTTAACTCGGACGGCGCGGATGCTGGGCCTACGGCGCTTCACGTATTTTTGGCGAGTCGTGGCGATGAACGCCTTACCCGATATCCTCACCGGGCTGCAATACTCGCTTGCCACGGCCTGGGGCGGCGTAATCATCGCGGAACTGGTCGGCGCGAACGCGGGCATCGGCGCACTCGAACTCAAAGCCGAACAAGGCTTTAACGTCGCCGGAGTTGTCGTCGGCATGCTGACGATCGCGCTCCTGGGCTACTTAGCAAACGCCGCGTTCGTCCTAGCGCGCAGAAAAATGTTTCCGTGGCTGCTCGTGAGCCGCCGATGAGCGCAACGGCCGGGACTTCTCGGCATCGGCAGGCTGCCGTCGGCGCAGCAACCGGCTTCGTCGGCTTCTTACTGCTGTGGGAAGGCGTCGTAGCGCTTTCACATGAGCCCCCTCGTGCTGCCGTCGCCGCCGGACGTGGCGCGTACGCTGGCCTCGCTGCTGACGACTCGCGATTTTTGGGTGAACTTCGAAACCAGCTTAACGGAGTTCGCCGTCGGCTTCGTGCTCGCGACGACGACCGGCATTGCCGTCGGCATCACTATGGCACTCGTGCCGCGAATTCGTATGCTCGCCGACCCGCTGTTGGATGCAACGCGTTTCATCGTGCCGTTCTCGCTCGTACCGCTTGCCGCACTATGGTTCGGGATATCGGACGTTGGAAAAATATTCATCGTCTGGTATTCGATGTTCTTCGTGATCGTGCTTAACACCAGCGCCGCGATCGAAAATATCGACCCGTTGCTTCTTCGCGCGGCTGCGATGCTTCGCTTAAACTTCTGGACGCGTTTGCGCTTCGTGCTCGTTCCGGCGAGTACCCGGCGCATCCTGATCGGTCTGCGCATTGCGGTGGCGCTCGGCTGGATCGCTGTAATTGCCGCCGAGTACATCGCGTCGCGGCACGGACTCGGATTTATGATCACGCAAGCAGCTCTGGGGCTCGAGACGCCGACCGTGATCGCGGGCATGGTCGTCATCGGCGCCGTCGGTGGTGCGTTGAGCGCCGCGCTCGAACTTCTGACCCGCCGGCTCGTCCCGTGGGAGCAACGCGTATGAGTGAAGCAGTACCGGTGAGGGCCGTCGGCGTCGGCCAGAGATACGCGACGAGAGACGGCTTACTTACGGCGCTCGACGAGTGCTCGGTCGAGATCGCTGCCGGAAGCTTCAGCTGCATCGTCGGGCCATCGGGCTGTGGAAAGAGTACGCTGCTCGAAATCATCGCCGGTCTACGCAAACCGACAAGCGGCAGCATCGAATTCGGTGGCCGGAATCCCGATATCGCGATGGTCTTTCAACAGCCGGCGCTGTTCCCGTGGATGACCGTCTTGGCCAATGTAACGCTCGGTATACGCGCCCGCGGTATGGGGCGCAGCGTCGCACACGACCGTGCCAAAGATTATCTCGGACGCGTCGGCCTGGAAGATTTCGCGAACGCCTACCCCTACGAGCTCTCCGGCGGAATGGCGCAGCGTGTCGGCATCGCACGAGCGTTGGCCCTCGAGCCGTCGCTGCTCTTGATGGACGAACCCTTCGCGGCGGTCGACGCGTACACGCGCGTCAATCTGCAGAGCGAAGTGAAGACGCTCATGAGCGGCTTGCGCACGACAACGATTTTCGTGACGCACGACGTCAACGAAGCACTCTTCCTCGGCCGGCAGGTGATCGTCATGAGTGGTCGGCCCGGTCGCATCATCCGCGAGATCCGTCCGGATCAGGCGATCGGCGATACGTCCGGCACGTCGATCGCGCAGATGTCGGACGAGATCTACGCGCTGTTGCGCAGTGCCGGAGCGCCGGCAGAAAGTTTCGAGCGGTAACCCGAATGGCTGGTCAGATTCTCGAGGGCATGACGGTCGTCGATATGAGCACGCTGCTCGCGGCACCGTTGTCCACATCGCTGCTCTCGGACTTCGGGGCTCGCGTCATCAAGATCGAGCACCCTGTGGGCGGCGATCCGTTGCGAGCCTTCCCACCGTATCGCGATGGCGTACCTTTGCAAAACAAGGTCGTCAATCGCAACAAGCAGAGCGTTGCCATCGACTTGCACGCCCCAGAGGGGCAAGCGCTAGTGAAGCGCATCGTCACTCGCGCCGACGCGCTCGCTACGAACTTTCGCCTAGAGACGCTTCAGGGCTGGGGGCTCGACTACGCCGACATGCTGCCTCACGCACCGTCCCTGGTTATGTTGCACATTACGGGTTTCGGCCGTACGGGTCCGCACAAAAACCGTCCGGGATTCGCGCGCGTCGCCGAATCGTTTTCGGGCCTGACGTACATGACGGGATTTCCCGACCGCGCACCCCTGTTCGCTGGTTATCCCATCGCCGATGCGATCGGCGGCCTCTACGGGGCCTTCGGCTTGGCGATGGGACTGCTTCATCGGCAGCGGACCGGTGAGGGGCAGTTGATCGAATTCGGTTTGTTCGAGCCGTTGCTCAAGCTGATGGAGAATCTCGTCATTGGATACGACCAAGCGGGCGTGGTCCCCGAACGCGAAGGAACGCACAACCGCGAGGTTGCGCCGAACGACGTCTACTGCTGTCAGGACGATAGGTGGGTCGTCCTTCCTGCTTCGACTCAGCGCATGTTCGAACGACTGACGACGGCGATCGGTCGACCGGAACTCAGCGTCGACGAACGCTTCGTCGACAACGTGGCACGCGTCGGCAATCGTGCCGCACTCGATGCCGAAATTCGCTTTTTCTTCTCATCTCATAGCGCCCGAGACGCCGTAGCGGTTCTCGCCCGCGAAGGCGTCGCTGCCGGCCAGGTCTTGTCGATAGCAGACGTGGTCGGTGACGCGCATATACGCGAGCGCGAGCTTCTGGTGCGGGTCGAAGATGACGAACTCGGCACCGCACCGCTTGTTCAGGATGCGTTGCCGCGCATGTCCGCGAGCCCGGGGCACGTACGCACGCTCGGCGAACCCGTCGGCTTCTCGACCCAATCGATTCTTACAGAATTCGGTTGCTCGAGCGACGAGATTCGCGAACTCGCTGCAAAGGGCACGATCCGGGTTCCGTAAAGGGCCTCTTAGCGTACTGCCGCTTCACACTCGAGCCGACGCGCCTCGCGTACCGGCGCTAGTCGAACATATCGGGATTGGCCTGAACGATTTGATCGTAAACCGGTTGGAAATGCAGCCAACCGATAAACGAGTTGCCGACATGTTCCTTGCTGTAGCGGGCCCGTTCGGGCGAAACCATGGTCGGTGATGTGCGCGCCGCCTCCGTAAGCAATTGAACCCGGCAGCAGCGCTCCAGCGCGATGAACCAAAAAGCAGCATCGTCGATGCTGTGGCGGCTCGCCGTTAACAAACCATGATTTTGATGCAGAGCCGCCCGGTTGTTTCCGAACGCTGCTGCTACGGAGTGGCCCGCTTCGGCCTTGACGGCGACGGCGCCGGCCTCGTCTTTAATAACGACATGATCCTCAAAGAAGCACGCAGCATCTTGCGTGATCGGTTCGAGCAGCCGGCCCATGGAAGCCCACGCCGTTCCGTAGACCGTGTGCGCGTGGCACATTGCGATGATGTCGGGGTGCGCTTCATGCACCGCGGAGTGGAGTACGAAGCCCGCGCGATTGAGGGCATAGTGGCCTTCGACCACTTCGCCGGCATGATTGGCGAGGATCAGGTTGGACATTTTGACCTGAGAGAAATGGATGGCCATCGGGTTCGTCCAGTAGAGCTCGGGGAACTCCGGGTCGCGAACGGTGAGATGGCCGGCGAAACCGTAGTCGAAGCCATGAACGGCAAAGGCGCGGCAAGCGCCGACGAGATGCTCTTTGCGATACTTTCGCTCGTCGGCGAAGGTCGAGAACTCGGGCCGGCTCGGGAACGTAAGGCCCGGTTGCTCGGGCTGATAGACGGAGACGCGCTCTTCAGTCTTTACCATGATCATGCTCCTGACGTCCGGCGTTGGCTTAAGCGACGCGGCCCGATCGCGAGATTGCAGCGGGCCGGGACGGCTCCGCGGCTTCGATGATACGTTTGATTTTCGCGGGCGCGCCGATCCTGCTGTTCGATCCCCTCCGGCCGGCACTCCGGCTCTTGCCTCCAAAAGGTCTGCCCGTCGCAGCGTCTCGAGGATCCGGCACCGCGTCTAGGATCGCGAGGTGACTGATAGCGCCCGGGTGATCCAGCGCGGCGCGAAAAGCGGTGTACGCTCCTCGGTCATGACCGACGACCGCAAAGCGATCGAAGCCGAGGTAGCGCATGAGCTCGACGCAGTCTCGCGCCTAGCTCGCTTCGAAGAACCCGCGCGGGCGTATCGGCCGGCTTGGAGGACTTGCCAAATCCGCGCAGATCCGGGCAGACCACGGTCCGAGATGACGCAAGCAAAGGCGCGACGCGATGCTACGTCGTGTGCGTTCTCGGACGTCCGTGCAGGAGCAGAACCGGCGGACCATTGACCACCGTGACAGACGCGTAGGGTAGCATCCGACAGGTCGACCGTCTCTACAACGAATCCATCGAACATCGCACGTCGCTCGCGTTCACACACGGCGTCCACGTTCACACGATGCGCGCGAGCGCGAGCCCGACGTACGCCGCACCGATGCCGAGTACCACGCTCGCGACGCAATACGCGCCGCCCGCAAACAGCGCGCCGCTCGATCCGAGGCTGAGCGCTTCGAACGAAAACGTCGAGAACGTCGTATAGCCGCCGAGGATTCCCGTCGCGAGAAAGAGGCGCCATAGCGGCGACACGTCGGTCCGCACTTGCAGCGTTCCGAGCACCAGGCCGATTAGAAACGAGCCGCTGACGTTGATGAAAAGCGTCGCGTACGGCGCCGCGGCCACGCCGCCGCGCGCCACGACGAAAGCGCCGATCAGGAGCCGCAGGACACCGCCGAGCGCAGCGCCGGAACCCACCGCAAGAATCGCGCGCGGGTCGATCACGCGTTCATTCCCGGGCGCGCGGATCGAGCGCGTCGCGCAGGCCGTCGCCAAAAAGATTGACGCCGAGAACCGCGATCGATATCGCGAGACCCGGAAAGAGACCGAGCCACCACGCCGTATCGAGATACTGCCGGCCGTCGGCGAGCATGCCGCCCCACGACGGGATATCGGCCGGCACCCCGAGGCCCAAAAACGAGAGCGCGCTTTCCAGGATGATCGCGCGCGCGACTTCAAATGTGCCGAGTACGCTTACCGAAGACGCGACGTTCGGTAAGATGTGCCGCAGCACGATACGCGCCGGCGAGACGCCCGTCGCGACGGCGGCCGCAACGAAATCTCGTTCGCGCAGTGCGAGCGTCTCGGCCCGAATCACGCGCACGTATTGCACCCAGCTCGTTACGCCGAGCGTCGCGACGATCGTCCAGAGCCCCGGACCGACGACCCCCACGATCGCAATCGCGAGCAGCACCAGTGGAAAGGCGAGCTGCATATCGGCGAAACGCGAAATTGCCGCGTCGAGCGGTCCGCCGGCGTAGCCCGCGACCAGTCCGGCCGTCACGCCGATCGTCCCGCCGATCGCGACGACGCAGAGACCGACGATCGATGCGATGCGCGCGCCCCACAGCATGCGCGAAAGAATGTCGCGGCCGAGATTATCGGTGCCGAGCACGTACGCGCGGTCGCCGCCTGCCAGCCACGACGGGGGCTTCGCGGCGATCGCGAGCTGCTGGAGGTTCGGATCGTGCGGCGCGAGCCATGGCGCGAAGATGGCGCAGATTGCGATGAGCGCGACGATCCCCGCGCCGACGATCGTCGCCGGTCCCGCGAACAGCGTCCGGGCGAACGAGCGGCGCGCCGGCGCGACGTCGAGATCGCTCGCATCCCGCGTGCCGCCGGGGCGTAGCGCTTGCGCCGTCACTCGTACCGAATCCGCGGATCGAGCGCCGCATACGAAAGATCGACGAGCAGATTGACGATCACGAAAACGCTCGCCGAGAGCAGTACGACGACTTCCACGACGGGATAGTCGCGGTCGTAGATCGCCTGCACCGCGAGTCGTCCGACGCCCGGCCATGCGAAGATCGTCTCGGTGATGATCGCCTGCGAGAGCAGCGTCCCGAGCTCTATGCCGATGACGGTTACGATGGGCAACCACGCGTTGCGCAGCGCGTGGCGCACGATGAGTTGGAGCGGTTGCACGCCTTTCGCGCGCGCCGTCCGTAAGAAATCGGAGCGAAGAATATCGAGCATCGCGGCGCGCGTGAGCCGCATGATCTTCGCCATCGTGAAAAGGCCGAGCGTAATTGCGGGCAGCACGAGGTGACTGAGCCCGCCGATGCCGCCGGTCGGAAACCAGCCCAACTGCACGGCGAAGACGAGCACGAGCATAATGCCGAGCCAATAGACCGGCATGCTTTGCCCCACGAGCGCGCAGACGCGCGCGAAGAGATCGATCGCGGTGTTGCGTTTGAGCGCCGCCAAGATACCGGCCGGCACCGCGCATGCGACGGCGAATGCGAGCGCGCAGAACGCGAGCTCGCCGGATGCCGGCAGTCGCGCGAGCGCGAGGCCGAGCGCCGGTTCGCCGTGGCGCAGCGAGTCACCGAAATCGCCACGCACCGCCGCCCACGCAAAAGACGCGAACTGCACCGGCAGCGGCCGGTCGAAACCGTGCAAGTGCCGGAATTGCGCGAGCTCCTGCGTCGTCGATTCCGGGGGCATCATCACGGAGGCGGGATCGCCCGTGAGGTGCAGGATCAGGAAAACGATCGCGGCGACGCCCACGAGTACGTAGACGGCGCCCAGGAGTCGCCGCGCGAGATACGCGATCACGCTTGCGGCACGAGCGCTATCCGCTCACCTTCATATCTTCGCAGAAGATCAGCTCGTCGCCGCGCGCCTGCCACTGTAAACGCTTCGTCGTGGCGTACAGATCTTCGTACTGGAACAGGAAAATCCAGGGCGCTTCATCGTGGATGAGCGTGAGCGCCTTTCGATACAGTGCTTGGCGCTTGGCCGGATCGACCTCGTACCGCGCGTCGAGCACGTACTTATCGAGTTGCGGATTCGCGTACGTCGACAAGCGTGCGTCGCTCGTCAGGAGGCTCGTGAGCGTATTGTCGGCATCGTAGCTGTCGTTACCCCAACCGAGCATGTACAGCGGCCCGAGCGCCTTCTGTCCGACGGCGTTGACGTAGGTCGTCCACTCCTGTTCTTTCGTTTCAACCTTGACGCCGAGCGCGGAAAGCTGGCCGGCGAGCGCTTCGGCTATTTCTTTATCTTTGTTGTAGCGACCGACGGGTGCGTTGAGGACGAGGTCGAGTCCCTTGCCGTCGGGATAGCCCGCTTTCGCAAGCAGCGCCTTGGCCTTGGCCGGATCGTACGAATAGGCCGGAATCTTGCCGTCGAAGCCCGTGAAGCCCGGCGGGATCGGGGTCGCGATATCGAAGCCGCGCCCGCCGAGCACTTTGCTGACGATCTCGCGGACGTTGACCCCGTAGTTGAGCGCTTGCCGCACGAGCTTGTTGTTCTGCGGCCCGGGCTTCGTCGTGTTGAACGCCAGGTAGAGGACGCGCACGCTGCGCGCGCTCGCAAGCTGCGTCGTGCGGCCGCCGGCGAGTTGGGTCTGATATTGCGCGGGAACGTTCGTAATTAGATCGCTCTCGCCGGTTCGCAGCGCTGCGACGCGCCCGGCGGCTTCGGGAATCGGCTTGAAGACGACGCGATCGACGGCCGGCTTGCCGCGCCGGTAATTCGGATTCGCGGTCATTTCGAGCGCTTCGTCGCGGCGCCACGACTTGAAAACGTACGCGCCGCTGCCCATCGGATGTTCGGCTTCGTAGGCGTCCCCGTGCTCTTTCCAATATTTGCCATCGACGATCATCACGAGCCACGGATATCCGGGCACGATCGCGGTCGGACGCGCCGTGATATAGCGGACGGTAAAAGGATCGGGCGTCTCGACGCGCTCGATGGTATTGACGCGCGGGACTTGTTCGGACTGCTCCGCCGGATCTTTGATCTTTTCGATCGAGAACTTCACATCCGCGCTCGTGAGTGGGTCGCCGTTCCAGAACTTTACGTCTTTACGAATCTTGAATTCCCAGATTGTCGGTGCCACGCGCCGGTACGACGTCGCGAGCCACGGCTGCAATTTGCCGTCGCGATCGTGCCGCAGCAGCGTATCGAACATCTGCAGCTGGACGTTGGTCGTCGGGGTGATCGTCCGCTTGAGCGGATCCATCGTTACGGGATCCACGCCCTGCGAGACCGTCACGCTGGACTCCGCCGATGCCGCCGAGGCCGAGCAGGCAAAGGCGCTCGCGACCAATGCCGCGACGATCAAAAGACGACGAACGATCATGCAATCACTCCGAACGAGATTCGCGAAGCATCAACATTAGCAACGTTCGCGACCACCCCTTTCGCCCAATCGAACGAGTCGCGCCGGCGGCGCGACGGGCGCACGTCTCGCCCATAGCGAACGCGCGCTCGGTGAGAAAGCTCGCGCTTGCGACGATCGCCTACATCGCGATTTTCGGAGCGCTCGCGCTCGTGCGCTGGAACCTCTGGACGTACGGCACCGATACCGGCACGTTCGCGCAAGTCGTCGGCGATGCGTTCGGCGGCTCCCGCGACGGACCCGAGCAGGGCACGCATTTCCGCTTCCACTGGGCGCCCATCCTTGCCGTGCTCGCGCCCCTCGTGAGCGCCAGCCGCTCGGGGCTCGTCCTGCAATTCGCGCAGATCGCGCTCGTCGCCGCGACGGCGTTCCCGCTCTACGGCATCGCGCGAACCTACGTCTCGTCGTCGCGCGCGTTCGCGTACGCAGCGCTCGCGCTCGTCTATCCTCCGCTGTGCGCGGTCGCGTTTACGGAGTTTCATGAGATCGCGTTCTATCCGGCGCTCGCGCTCGCGCTCGTCTGGGCGGCCGAACGCGCACGCTGGGGCTGGTTCGCCGTTTTCGCGCTCGCCGGCGCGCTCGTTCGCGAAGAAGCGTGCATCGTGCTCGCGATCGTCGGCGCGGTGTTTGCCGGGCTCGGCTTCACGCGACGCAGCGCGCTAGGAACCCGCGGGGAAGGGCTTCTCGCCGGTACGCCGCGCGAGCCCGAGCGCCTCGCCGTCGCCGGCCTCGGTCTAACGCTCGTCAACGTGGCGGCCCTCGGCCTCTACTATCGCGTCGTCATTCCGAGCGTCGGAGCGTGGCAACCCTCGCGCTTCTACGATTACGCATTCGCGCACGGCCCGGTGCAGCTCGTCACGGCCCTCGCGACGCATCCAACCGATGCCGCGCAGATCTTCACGGTCGGACGGCTCACGTATCTGCTCGAAGCGCTGGTGCCGCTGGCCTTCTTACCGCTCTTTTCGCGCTGGAGCTGCCTCGCTATTCCCGGTCTGCTCGTCGTGCTGCTTTCGAGCGACGCGATCGTTTGGCGCATGGGTTCGCACTACGCGGCAATCTGGGTCCCGTGGCTGCTCCTGGGCGCGCTCGCAACGCTCGTTCGCGCGCGGGGCCAAAGCAGCAGGCGCTGGTACGCCGCGGCGCTCGGCGCGTGCGCGCTCTTCCTGATCGCGATCAATCCGATGCACGCCGGCCATTACGTGCGCGCGGCGTATCCGCACGACGACGCCGCCCGGGCCCTCGCGACGCTTGCGCCCGATGCCGACGTCGTCATGCACGACGAATGGTTCGCGCACGTCGCCTTCGCGCATCCGCACGCGACCGTCTTTTTCTGTCCGTCGGCGCGTTACGCCGTCTTTGCCGACGATTATCCCAACGGCTACTATCGCGCCGAGATCCGACCGGAAATCGCACGCGAAGTCGCGAGCGGGCGAATGCGCGTCGCAGCGACGTTCGGCCGCGTGCGCGTCTACACGCGCGTCCCGTCCGGCGACGGCCGCGCGCATCGCTGCATAACGCCGGGCGACGTGCGTTATACGACCCTATCCGCTGCGCTTGCGGCGGGACGCTAGCGAATCACACTATCGCGGCGCGTCCGAACCATCGCGAGCGCGAAAGCGCTCGCACAAATGACCAGTACGATCGCCGTGACGCGGCCTCGACCGTATTGCGTCGTACCGCTGGCAATCTGAGCGTATAAGAGCGCGGCGATGAGGACGAGCATTGCGACCGGTGCGACGACCGGGGCGACGCGAGCGCGCTCTCGCCCTTCGTCGCTACGCTGCAGGACGAGCCAAATCGCAACGAGCGCGGCGACCGCAACGAGAAACATGGCTCCGAAAAGCCCGAGCGTCACGAGGTTCGAAAGTTGGACGCGGTCGCCGACGGTCACGGCGACGTACAAGGGGCCGCCCACGGCCAGAGCCACGAAGGCCAGCGATACGAGATACCGCATTTCGGCACGAATCGTCGGGCGCGTCATGCCAGCCTTTCTAGATGAAGACGAGCGCTATCAATACCAAATGATTCGCTTCGACAGCAAAGCAACCTCGCGCAGAAACGCTCGTTGTGCAGGAAATTTTTTTCCGTAACTTTACAGCGTGGCGCTATGAGACCCAACGCGCATGTTGAAGGGTCAGGCGACGACGCATCCTTCCCCTTAACGGATGCTGCTGAAAGGGCTTCACTTGAAGGACGACTTCCTCGACCGCTCGCACTCGATCGCGCGGCCCGGCTTTAACCGCTGGCTGGTACCGCCGGCGGCGCTCTGCATCCATCTGGCGATCGGCCAAGCGTATGCGTTCAGCGTCTTCAATAAACCGATGTCGGTACTCGTCGGCATAACGGAACCGGCCGCAGGCGACTGGAAAATCACCGATATCGGCTGGATCTTCAGCCTCGCGATCGTATTTCTCGGCTTAGCCGCCGCCTTCGGCGGCAAGTGGGTCGAAGCGGTCGGCCCTCGCAAATCCATGTTTGCAGCGGCGCTCTGCTTTAGCGGCGGTCTGCTTATCGCCGGCGCCGGCGTCGCGCTGCACCTCCTGCCGCTGGTCTTTCTCGGCTACGGCGTCGTCGGCGGCATCGGCCTCGGGATCGGCTACATCTCGCCGGTTTCGACGCTCATCAAATGGTTTCCGGATCGGCCCGGCCTCGCGACGGGCACCGCGATCATGGGTTTTGGCGGAGGCGCGCTGATCGGCGCACCGCTCGCGGTCGCGTTAATGAAGCATTACAGCACCCCGACGCTCGTCGGCGTCGCGCCGACGATGCTCACGATGGGTAATCTCTACCTCGCTTTCATGCTGGTCGGCGTGTTTCTCGTCCGCGTGCCGGCCCCAGGCTGGGCACCGGCAGGCTACGTGCCCTCAACGACCTCCGGCAAGATGATCACGACGGGCAACGTCCTCGTCGGCCAAGCGGTAAGGACGCCGCAATTCTACCTGTTGTGGCTCGTGCTCTTTTGCAACGTCACTGCGGGCATCGGCGTACTCTCGCAAGCGTCGCTCATGATCCAAGAGATGTTCCCCGGCAAGTTTCCACACGCCGATCCCGTGCAGACGGCCGCCTCCGCGTCCGTCGCAGCCGGCTTCGTCGGTTTGCTGAGCATCTTTAATATGGGTGGACGGATCTTCTGGGCGTCGATGTCGGATTTCATCGGGCGCAAGGCCACCTACGCAATCTTCTTCGCTCTCGGCATCCTGCTCTACGCCTCGATTCCGGCGCTCGGGCATGCCGGTAATCTGGCGCTCTTCATTCTGGCCTACGTCGTCATCCTCAGTATGTACGGCGGCGGCTTCGCGACGATACCGGCGTACCTGCGCGACCTTTTCGGCACCATCAACGTCGGTGCGATCCACGGCCGTCTGCTCACCGCATGGTCCGCGGCCGGCGTTGCGGGACCCGTTCTCGTCAACTACATTCGCCAAAATCAGATCGATCACGGCGTGGCGAAAGCCGACGCTTATTCGATCACGATGTACTTCATGGCGGGCCTACTCGTGGTCGGTTTCATTTCGAATCTCATGGTGAAACAGCTCCGCGAGCAGTACTACGTTAAAGCCGGGTCGCTGCAGGAAGCGACGTCGTAAGAAATGAGTAGCGTGCGCGATTCCGCAACCGATTCCAGCAACACCGTCAAGCTGTTGCTCTCATGGACCTTCGTGGGTATTCCGCTCCTCTGGGGCGTCACGCTGACGCTCATCAACGCGTCGAAACTTTTTAGATAAGGCGTTTCGCGGCGACGAACGCGCGCACGTCTGCGAGCGGGCGCGCGTTGAGAACTTCGGCCGGCGTAATCCAGGCGCGCCGGGCCTGACCGACCGCGTACGCGACGTTCGCAAGATGACCGACCGCGTGTGCGTCGCTATCGAGCGAAAATGTGACCCCGAACGAGCGCGCCCGGCGTGCCAGTGCGCTCGGGAGATCGAGCCGCCCGGGCTGGCCGTCGATTTCGAGGGCCGTCCCGGTCCGCGCCGCCGCTGCGAAGACGGCATCGTAGTCGAATTCGTATCCGGCGAATTGTTCGACGTTGCGTCCCGTTGGGTGGCCGATGATCGTGACGTACGGATTCTCGCACGCTCGGATCAATCGCGCCGTCATCGCTTCGCGTGAGATATTCATCGCACTGTGGACGCTCGCGACCACGATATCGAGTTCCGCAAGCACCGCGTCGTCGTAATCGAGCGAGCCGTCGGTTTGAATATCGACTTCGGCCGACGCGAGCGTGACGATCCCGTGGAGTTCGCCGATAGCGCGCGCCGTAGCGCGCTGGGCCCGCAGTTCGCTCGGATCGAGGCCCATCCGTCCGCGCCCCCACGAGTGATCGGAGATCGAGTGATACGCATAGCCGCGAGCGGCCGCCGCGGCGATCATGTTCTCGAGCGAATCGGCCCCGTCGCTCCAGGTGCAATGCATGTGAAAGTCGCCGAGGAGATCCCCGAGCGAGACGGGCACGGGCAACGTTCCGGCAAGCGCCGCTTCGAATTCGCCAACGCCCAAGCGCATCTCCGGCGGAACGAACGGCAGCCCGAGCGCCGCGTACACCTCTTCTTCGGTGCGGCACGTCAGATTGAGACCGGTCGCGACGTCGAGGATGCCGTTTTCGCTGACGCGCAGCCCTTTGCGCACCGCATACTCGCGGAGTTGAATGTTGTGTTCCCGCGACCCGGTGAAGTGCTGCAGCAGGTTGCCGTACACGTCTTCGGGCAGGACGCGAAGATCGATTTGAAATCCGCCGTCGAGCCAGATCGACGCTTTCGTGACGCCTTCGGCGAGGACCGCGCGCGCCCGCTCCCAACCCACGAAGTGCGCGATCACGTCACCGGGATCGGCCGACGTGCACACGATATCGAGATCGCCGACGGTCGCCTCCGCGCGTCGCACGCTGCCGGCGAACGTCAGGTTCTGCGCGTTCCCGGGCTGCGCGAGATAGGCCAGGAGCTCGCGTGCGAGCGGCAGCGCACGCCCGAGCGGCGTCCGCGCTTGCCGGCCTTTAAAGGCCAAGATGCCGCGCTTGATGTTCTCGATCGACTTCTTGCCCAAACGCGCGACGCCGGCGAGGGCGCCGGCCTCGACCGCGCGCTCGAGATCGGGAAGCGACGCGATCCCGGCTTCGGCGAATAGCGTTTGGGCCGTCTTCATACCGATGCCTTGCACCGCGAGCACGTCCAGGAGCGTCGGCGGGTAACGCGCCGCGAGATCGTCGCGATAGGCGATAGTGCCCGTCTCGACGAGTTCGGCGATGCGCGCTGCGATCGTCTTCCCGATTCCCGGTAGGCGCTGCAGCTCGTTCGAGGCCAGCAGCTGTGCGACCGGCGCCGCGTTTTCGAGTGTTTCGGCAGCTCGCTCGTAGGCCATGAATTTGAAAAACGGCTCGCCCGCGAACTCCATGAGCGTCCGAACTTCTTTGAGCGTGCGTGCGATTTCGGCATTCGACAAGCTTCCCACGAGAGGACGACGTTTCGTCGAATCCGTACGAACGTCCCATGCTCCGCGTCGAGCGCCTCTCGCCCGAAATTTTCAACCTGCCCGTCGAAAAGATGCGGGCGGGGTATTACTCCGATACCTATTTCAATCGCGCGCGAGAAATTCTGGAACGCGATCGTCACCAGGCGCGCGTGCGCATGCAGGTCTTTCAACGCAGCCGCGCCGTCCTGTGCGGCATCGACGAAGCGCTCGCCATCGTCCGGCTCTGCAGCGGCTCGTATGCCGCCGACGGCTCGTGGCGCGACGGGTGGCACGATCTCGACGTCCGCGCGCTGCACGACGGCGATGAAATCGCTCCGTTCGAGACGATCATGACGATCGTCGGCGAGTACACGCTCTTCGCACATTTGGAGACGTGCTATCTCGGCGTGCTCTCGCGACGCACGCGCATCGCGACCAACGCTCGCGAGATCGTCGCGGCGGCCAACGGCAAAGAAGTGCTCTTCTTTCCGGCCCGCTACGACCACCATCAGATGCAGACCGGCGACGGCTACGCGGCGTATATATCGGGCGCTCTCGGGGTCTCGACGGATGCCAATGCGGAATGGTGGGGCTCCCGTGGGATGGGCACCGTCCCCCACGCGCTCATCGCCGCCTACGGCGGGGACACCGTTCTCGCGACTCAAAAATTCGCCCAGTACATCGATTCCGACGTGCACGTGATCTCGCTCGTCGATTTCGATAACGATTGTGCCGCGACGAGCCTCGCCGTCGCGAAGGCCCTCGGCAGCCGGCTGTGGGGCGTGCGGCTGGACACATCCAATACGCTCGTCGACCGCTCGCTGTGGTCGCAAATGGGCACGTTTCCGCCGACGGGCGTCGTTCCGCAACTCGTTCGCAACGTTCGCGAACGGCTCGACGCGCACGGCTATCAGAGCGTCAAGATCGTTGCGAGCGGCGGCTTCGATGCCAAAAAAATTCGGCAATTCGAAGACGAGGACGTGCCGGTCGATGCATATGCGGTCGGCAGCGCGTTCTTCGAAGGAACCGGCCGCTTCGATTTTACTGCGGACATCGTGTCGGTCGAGCGCGACGGCGCGTGGACCGAATGCCATAAAGTCGGCCGCCCGGAACGTCCGAATTCGCGCCTCGCGCGCGTGCGTTGACCGTCGTGCGGGCGACGGACGTCCGCTTCGTACGCGCTTCGGTCGATCTCGTAACGCCGTTCTCGTTCGCATTGCTGGCGGGGGAAACGTACGATCTGCGCCAGCCCACGGCGCGCGCGGCGTCGATCGCCGCCCGGCTCTGTGCGGCCATCGTAAAACCCAGCACGGGCAGCATCGTCGTCGGCCATTTCGAAACGCGCTTACAGGCGCCCGAAGCGAAGCGCCGCATCGGTTTCGTCGACGCCCGCGGCTTCGTTGGCGACGCCCACGCATTCCGCTGCGAGGTCGCCTTTCACGCCGACGTGTGGGCGGTCGCGCCGGCGCTCGCCCGCACGCGCGCCGAAGCGACACTCGATGCGCTCCAAAGCGACACGCCGTACGCGCGCGCGATCGCGCTGGCTTTCGTGGCGGAGGTCTCGCTGATCGTGCTCGATGCGCCCGAGGCCGGCTTAGCCGCCCGCGTGCGCGCGATCGCTCCCGAAGCGGCTCTCGTTCGGACGCACGCCGGTAGCGCAGCGGCGAGCGCTTCGTGAACGAAACGCGGGCCACGATTGCGATCGTTCGGCGGCATATCGATCGCCGCTTCGCCATCGATTGGGCCATGCAATTCGCCCTCGTCCTGGGGCTCGCGTACGTGTTCGTGCCGCGTTTCGGAAAGGGCGCGCTCGTCGCGATCGCCGTGCTGGCCACGACGACGGCCGCGGAAGGAACGCACCGGCTATCGCTTCGGCGACTTACTTTTTTCACCGTACCGCTCTACGGGCGGCAACTCGCCCGCGCGCACGCGATCGCGCCATCGCTGGTCGCGCTTTCGCTGCCGTTGGGATATGCGAGCGGCGCGGCGCTGCGCGGCTACGCCTTAGATCCCGAGCGGTTCGTCACGGCCGTTCTCGTAGCGCTCGTGACGACGCTCGTCGCGCTCTCGGCAACGTTTCGCGACGGCCGCGATCGCGCGCTGTACGCAGCGCTCGCGCTCGGCGCGGGGCTCACGCTCGCGCTTTCGGACACGCCGGGACACACGTGGTTTCGTGCGACGCTCGCGTTCGCCGCAGCCGAAGGATTTTTCGCGCTCCGCGCGTTCGGCGAGACGCTCGCGCGTTACGATCCGCTACCCGATCCATAGCCGCAACCGAGTCGCTGCTACCGGTCGATGTTGAGCGCGTCGTCGAACGGTCCGAAGGTAGTCGGCACGAATCCGCTGAGGGCGGACGCGAACGCATACGTGAACGAACGCTGATACAAAACGATCGCGGGCGCATCGTGATCGATGGTCGCCTGAATGCGCTTGGCGATGCGCGCGCGCACGCGCGGGTCGTAACTCGCAACGTAGGCGTCCATCGCCGAATCGAGCGCGCGGTTGCAATATCGCATCTCGTTGAAGCCGCGCGGCGGAACCGCCGCGCACGCGTAATCCGCGGACTCGTCGGCGAGCGGACCGCCGGGAATCGAAAGGAGCGCGCCGTCGAAATGTCGAGCGAAAGCACGCCGCCCGAACTCGCCGGAGCGAAGAATTGATTGGAACTATAGCTTCGCGTCTGGACCGCGATGCCGCTGCGTTGCCACGTCGCGCGCAGCAGTTCCGCGGTGGTCGCGGAGGGCGGATAACCGCCCGGCAACGCGAGTTCGATCGAAAGCGGGACGCCCGCTTTCGCGCGCATGCCGTCGGCGCCGCGCCGGTATCCCGCGGCATCGAGTAAACGCGCCGCCGCTGCCGGATCGTAATGCGAAAAAGGTAACGTGCGATCGTAATCGGCATCGACGGCGGGAACGACGGATTCCGCGATCGTTCCCGCATTGTGGTACACGTTCTCGACCAAATACGGTCGATCGGTCAGCAGCCGTAACGCGCGCCGTACGCGCGCGTCTCCGACATTCGGGCGCGCGGTGTTGAGATAGATGCCCGACACGAAGGGCGTCGGAACGGTCGCGGCCCGCACGTTGGGGAGGTGCCGGACGCGCTCCGCGAAGGCGCCACTGACGGATGCCCAGAGATCGAGCTCGCCCGTCTGCAACTGCGCGAAGAGCGTATTCTCATCGCTGATCGTTTTGTAGACGATCTTGCGAAGCTTGGGCCGTCCACGAAAGTAAAACGGATTCGCCTCCATCTCGACGGCATCTCCGCGCCGGAACGCGGTATAGCGAAAGGGACCGATGCCGACGGGGAGCGCGTTATACGGTACGTCGTTAAACAGCGTACTCGCCCCGAGCACGTGTTTGGGCAGCACGCACGTCAATCCCCACGTCGAAAAAAATTTATAGTAGAACGGAGCGTACGGCGCCTTCAAACGAACGACGATCGTAAACTTGTCGGGCTCTTCGACCGAGGCGATGCGGTCGAAGGCATCGCGCGACGTGATGTTGTTGGCGGAATTCGCGATCGCGGCGAACGTGTAAGCGACATCGTCGGCATCGAAAGGCGCGCCGTCGCTCCAGCGCACGCCGTGCCGCAGATGGAACGTGATCGCGCGCCCGTCGGCGCTGATGCCGCGATTGCGTTGCGAAGGAATTTCGGTCAGCAGCTCGGGCACGGGCCGATCGCGTGCGTCGAAGCGAACGAAGTGCGCCATCGTCAATTCCGAGAGCGTCGTGATGTTGGCGGAGGTCGCCAAAAGCGGATTGAGAGTCGTAACGTCTTGACCGTCGGCCATGCGCAGCACGTGCGGTTCCGACGCAAGAGCAGGTGAAGCCGCCGCCGCGAGCGCGCAGATTGCGAACGTGGCGAGGCAGCGAATCGGCGTTAGACCGGCTGGTTGACCGAAGCGGAAAGCTTCTCGACCATCGCGCGATTGAAGAGAATCATGTCGCCGACGCCACGGGTCGTAATCCAGTGGCCGTCCTGCACCGTCGGCTGATCGCGGAAGAGACCGCCGGCATTGCGGATATCGTCGGAGATCGACGGCGAGCCCGTCATCGTCCGGCCGCGGGCGACCTGGGCCGAGATGAGCACGTGAGCGCCGTGGCCGATCGCGAACATCGGCTTTTTCGCGGTATCGAATTCCTTGACGAAACGCTGGACTTCACGGTTGGCGCGAAGGCGATCCGGCGAGTAGCCGCCGGGGATCAAGAGGCCGTCGAAATCCTCGGCGGTGCAATCCGCGACGACTTCTTCGGCCTTCGCGCCCGCGCCGACGCCGTCGTCCGCTCCGCGCTTACTGCGAATTCTCGCTTTGGCCTTATCGTCGATGCCGACGATCGTAACGATCGCGCCCGCTTCTTCGAGCACGCGCCGAGGCTCGCTGAGTTCCGCTTCTTCGAAGCCGTCACCGATGAGTGCGGCGATACGCTTGCCGTCGATCCCTGATTGCATGACCCATCCGTTCACGGATTCCGCGCGGCTTTCCCGTCCGGCGCGCGCTTTACAGGGTGCCGCCGGTTTTCTGGACCGCCGCACGCAGCAGGTACGCGAGCTCGATTTCCAGCTTCCCGAGATCGTCGAGCACGTCGTCGGCGAGCAGTGCCCGCAGCGTCGGATTGCGCACCAGCATATCGCGTTCGGGCACCGCGTGACGCGGGTTGATCTCGCGCATGTAGATGCGCGCGTCCTTGCGGATCGTGCCCTCGGGCAGGAAATAGAGCGGATCGAGCCCGAGCGCGTACACGTCGAGGGAAAGCAACGTCGTCTTCTGCATGAATTCGATGGCCCGCAGCCGCAGCGCGCGCGCGAACCGCGCGAGTTCGCTCGGCGTCGCGCGTCGCGCTCCGGCGAATACCGCCGCGACATCGGCTTCTTCGCTCTCGCTCGCACGCGCGAATGCCGCAACGTCGAGATCCTTCGCCGCGGCCGCCGAGCGCAGCGCGTCTCCAAAGACGGCGCCGCCGGCGGTACCCGAGCGCCCGTCCCAGGCCGCGGTGTCTCCTTGTGTCATGTCGCTCTCTTACCGATAGGAATCGTGCAGTACTGAAGCGGACTCGATTCGCCCATAGTGGATACGACGCCCGCGATACGCGCAATCGAAGCGCGCAAGACGCGCCATCTCGATATTTGCCTCGAAGACGACGTCGCCTCGGCGCTCGATACCGGTTTTTCTCTCGTCCGGCTTCGCCACGAGGCGTTACCGGAATGCGCCCTGGCGGATATCGATACGGCAGTCGACTTTTTGGGCCACCGCCTCGCGGCGCCGCTGATCATCTCGTCGATGACGGGCGGAACCGAGCGTGCGCGCGACATCAACTACAACCTCGCAATCGCCGCGGAACGCGCGGGCGTCGCGTTCGCCTTGGGCAGTCAGCGCGCCGCTCTGGAAGACCACCGGCTCCTGGGAACATACCGCGTCCGCGACGTCGCGCCGGGCGTGCTGCTCTTCGCCAACCTCGGGGCCGTGCAGTTCAACTACGGCGTGACGGTCGAGGATGCGCGGCGTCTGGTCGAGAGCGTGGGCGCCAACGGCCTCTACCTGCACCTCAATCCGCTTCAAGAAGCCCTTCAGCCCAGCGGCGATACGAATTTCCGCGACCTGGAGCCGCGCATCGCCGAGCTCTGCCGCACCCTCGGGCTTCCGGTGATCGTCAAGAGCGTCGGCTCCGGCATTTCGCCGCGGACCGCGGGCCGGCTGATAGAGGCAGGGGTCGCGGCGATCGACGTGGCCGGGGCCGGCGGCACGTCGTGGGCGCGGGTCGAGGGCCGCCGCGCGAGCGACCCCGCGCGCGAGGCACTCGCAGAAACCTTTGCGGATTGGGGCTACCCGACGGCGGAAGCGACCGAGGCTCTTCGCACGGCCTTTCCTCGGGCGACGATCGTCGCGAGCGGCGGCGTGCGTTCGGGCGTCGATATCGCGAAAGCCCTCGCCGTCGGCGCGACGATAGCGGGCGCCGGCCTTCCGTTCTTGGAGCCGGCGACCCGGTCGGCGGATGCGGTCGGCCTGAAAATCGACGCGCTGATCGCGGGCTTGCGCATCGCCCTCTTCGCGAGCGGCTGCAGGCGTCCGAGCGATCTGCCGGGCGCGCGCTACACGCGCGGTTCGGTAGCCACGGCGATCGTCGAGCCGTCGAGCGCGACGTCGAAGGCGTCGACGGACGTATAACCGCCGAGCGTCATCGCGCCGGTCGTCACGTCGAAACACCACGCGTGCCAGGGGCACGTCACCACGTTCGCGTCGATCCAGCCCTCCGCGAGCGGGCCGCCTTGATGCGGGCAGCTATTTTCGATTGCGTGAAAGGTGCCCGCGACGTTGAAGACGGCGATCTCGCGATCGCCGACGATGAAGGCTCGGGCTTGGCCGACGGGGATCTCGGCGGTGGTTGCGACGTTTTTGAACTCCGGCATGGCAGCATCGGCCCTTCGCCGGGGCGAAGCGGAAAATCATGCTCGACGACTATCGGTCCTGGCTGGAATCCGAACTCAAACTTTTGGGGAACGCGAGCCATCACGCGTATTCGTTCGGCCAGGCGAACATGGCCAAACGCGCCATCGAACGCCTTGACGAGACGCTGCTGGGCCGCGTTGCTCTCCTCTTGGAAGCCGCCGAAGCCGCCGCGCTGCTCGAAGCCCTCGAAGCGCGCTCGGGCGGCGGCGGTGCGGCGGATGAGGCGCTGCAGGGCATCCACGCCCGCTTGCGCGCGGCGGCCGCCCCGCGAGCGTCGTGATCGCGCTAAGCGCCGATCGGCATTGCGTGTGTGCCTTCCCTTTGCTATGATCCGTCGGTCGCCGGCCCGGTCACGTGTTGTACGCTCTGGAGCCGAGCGAGACGATCCTGCGAAGGAATTTTTTCGATGCCCCTGACCAAAGACCAGAAATCTGAGCTTTCGACCAAGTACGGTCGCGGCGCGAACGATACCGGCTCCGCCGACGTGCAAGTGGCCGTGTTGACCGCTTCGATCAATCAGCTCACCGAGCACCTGAAGGTTCATAAGAAGGACCATCACAGCCGCCGCGGCCTGCTGATGCAGGTCGGTCAGCGCCGGCGTCTGCTCGGCTATCTGCAGAAAAAAGATCTCGAGCGCTATCGCAAGCTGATCGCCGATCTCGGCCTGCGCCGCTAAGTTACCACCTCCTGCGTGGGCCGGGCTATGAGCGGCGAGGAACTCGCCCGCCTGCGGGCGTCGTCGCCGCGCGCGCTGACGCATCACCTTGCGCAATCGGTGCACGACGCACTGCGCGATCTGCTGGCTGCGACGCCGGCCGATCTAGTCGCCGACGTGTACGGCTCAGGCTCGTGGCTCGAAGCGTTCGAAGCGCAGATCGCGCGCGAACTGGGAAAAGAAGCCGCCGTTTTTCTGCCCACGGGAACGATGGCGCAACAGATCGCGCTGCGCATCTGGTGCGATCGCGCGCGTAATCGAACGGTCGCCTTCCATCCGACGTGCCATTTGGAAATTCACGAATCGCGGGCGTATGCGATGCTGCACGACATGCACGCGCTCTTAGTCGGCGCGCCGACGCGCTTGATGACGGTTGCCGACATTCGCGCCATCGTCGATCCGCTCGGCGCGTTGCTCATCGAGTTGCCGCAACGCGAAATAGGCGCGCTCTTACCGGCGTGGGACGATCTGGTATCGTTGTGCGAGGCCGCCCGGGACGGGACGGGGGCGAAACTCCATCTCGACGGTGCCCGCTTGTGGGAGGCCGCGCCGTATTACGGACGCACGCACGCAGAAATCGCGGCGCTTTTCGATAGCGTCTACGTCTCCTTCTACAAGGGCCTGGGCGGGATCGCGGGTGCGATGCTCGCAGGCGACGCCGACTTCGTCTCCGAGGCACGCGTGTGGCAGCATCGCCATGGCGGGCGCCTCATATCCCTGGCACCGCTCGCGCTTTCCGCCAAACGCGGTTTCGAGCGAAATCTCGGTAAGATGACGGCGTACGCCGAACGCGCGCGCGCGATCGCAACCGTCTTCGCGAACATCGAAGGCGTCGTGCCGAACGTTCCGCAGACTAATACGTTCCACGTTTTCCTGCGTGGCGAAAAAGAAACGCTCGAATCGCGCGCTCACGAGTACGCGCAGACGACCGGCACGTTCGTGTTCGCACGTTTGGCAACCACTGTCGTACCCGGCATTCAGAAATGGGAGTTCGTCGTCGGGGACGCCACGCTGGCCCTCGAGATCGACGAGATCGTCGCCGCGGTGCGCGCCGTCATGGGTCTGCCGACACCAAGCGCCGGCCCGCCGCCCCCGATTTCGCGCGGGGCGCGATTAAAACGCGCGAAGGCGGCACCTCCAATTTTGCCGAACTCGCTCGCGTTAACGTAAAAACGTAAAAACGTAATATTTAGGAGTATTCGTGCCAGAAACCGTCTCCCTCGAGATCGGCGGCCGCACGCTGGTCATCGAGACCGGTGAATTGGCGAAGCAAGCCAACGGCAGCGCCCTTATCCGCTATGGCGACACCAACGTCGTCCTCGCCGCCGTCACTGCCTCCGAGAAACCTCGCGAAGGTATCGACTTCTTCCCACTCACTTGCGACTTCGAAGAAAAAATGTACGCCGCGGGCAAGATCCCAGGCGGCTTCATCAAGCGTGAAGGGCGCCCGTCGGAACACGGCGTGCTCTCCGCCCGCCAGATCGACCGGCCGCTCCGGCCGCTTTTTCCCGAAGGCTTCCAGAACGACGTTCAAGTCATCACGACGGTGCTCTCGATCGATCCGGAACTCGATGCCGACGTGCTCGCGGTCTGCGCGGCCGGTGCGGCGCTCGCCGTTTCCGATATTCCGTTCGACGCCAACGTCGCAGCCGTCCGCGTCGGCCGCGATGAGGCCGGCAAATTCATCATCAATCCGACGTTGCCGCAATACGAAACCGGCGGTATGGAAATCGTCGTCGCCGGCACCACGGAAGCCGTGATGATGGTCGAAGGCGGCGGCCACGAGATGACCGAGGAAGATTTCCTCGGCGCGGTCGCGTTCGCACACGACGAGATCAAGAAGATCGTCAAGCAGATCGACGCGCTTGCCAAAAAGCACGGCAAGAAAAAACGCGTCTATCCGCTCAAGACGGTCGATCCGACGCTCAAAGCGTGGGTCGAGAAAACGTTCAAAAAGGACGTCGCCAAGGGCATGCGCATCGTCGAGAAAGCGGAGCGCAATGCCGCGCACGATAAGCTTTCCAAAGACGAAGCGATCTCGCGGGTCAAAAAGAACGAAGGCGCGATCCTCGAGCTCTTAAACGATCCGGCGAAATCGAAAGACTTCGGAAAGCTCATCAAGGGCATGGAAGAGGAAGAGCTTCGCGTGATGGTCGTGGACGAGAAGGTCCGTCCCGACGGTCGCAAAGCCGACGAGATCCGTGCGATCTGGTCGAAAGTGGGTTACCTCCCGCGCGTGCACGGCACGGGGCTCTTCCAACGAGGCCAAACGCAGGTTCTTACCGCCGCCACCCTCGGCTCGATCAGCGACGAGCAGCGTCTCGACGGTATCATGGCGATTCCGAACAAGCGCTACATGCACTATTACAACTTCCCGCCGTACTCCGTCGGCGAGACGCGCCCGATGCGCGCTCCGGGGCGCCGCGAAATCGGCCACGGTGCGCTCGCGGAACGGGCTCTCGTGCCGATCTTACCGCCCGTCGAAGAGTTCCCGTACACGCTGCGCCTCATCAGCGAAGTGCTCGAATCCAACGGTTCGTCGTCGATGGCGTCGGTGTGCGGCTCGACGCTCGCGCTCATGGATGCGGGCGTTCCGATCAAGAAGCACGTTGCCGGCGTCGCGATGGGCCTCGTCCTGCACGGCAAGAAGCACGCGATCCTCAGCGACATTCAGGGCCTCGAAGATTCGCTCGGCGAAATGGATTTTAAAGTCGCCGGCACCGTCGACGGCATCACCGCAATTCAAATGGATATCAAAGTCGCCGGCATCACGATCGATATCATGCGCGAAGCGCTGGTCGAAGCGAAAAAAGCGCGCCTGTTCATTATCGGCAAACTCGCCGAGACGTTGCCCGCGGCACGTCCGGAACTTTCGTCGCACGCGCCGCGCATGCTCGTGCTGCAGATCGATCCCGATAAGATCAAGTCGGTCATCGGACCCGGCGGTAAGGTGATCAATAAGATCATCGCGGATACCGGCGTGAAGATCGATATCGAGAACGACGGCCGCGTGTTCATTTCCGGCCAAAACGGCGAAGGCGCGGAGAAGGCTCGCAAGATGGTCGAGGCCTTGACCAAAGACGTCGTCGTCGGCGAGAGCTACATGGGCACGGTTACGCGCCTGATGAACTTCGGCGTCTTCGTCGCGGTGCTGCCCGGCAAAGAGGGGCTCGTTCACATCAGCCAACTCGCGCCGGGCCGCGTCGAGAAGGTCGAAGACGTCGTCAAGCTCGGCGACGAGATCATGGTGAAGGTCGTCGAGATCGATAGCCAAGGCCGTATCAATCTCAGCCGCAAGGCCGTCCTGGGCGGGGCCTCGGCCGACGAAGAGTACGTGCCGCGTCCTCCGCGCGGCAACGGCTCCTTCGATCCGGGCGGCGGCGCCGCCGGCGGAGGCGGCCGCAACGGTGGCGATCGCGGCGGAACGCGCCGCCGGCGCGACTAGCCGCCTCCCGCCCGAACGTAACGACGGGCCTCGCTTCGGCGGGGCCCGTTTTGCAGCGCGAACCCGCGACGTGAGCGCTGTCACTTTCGCCGTGCTCGGATATCTGCTGCGCGAGGCACTCGCCCGGCGAGCCGATGGACGAAAGTGGGCCAAAAATGAGTATCGCGACGATCGTCCAGCCGGACGAAGATCTTAGCGAACGGTTTACGTCGCCGTTCTCATGGCGCACGACCGCGGTCGCCTGCGGCTTCATGGCCCTCGCGGGAATGCTCGCCATGGCGCTCGGTTCGCAGCCGGTATCGATCGCGCCGGGATTGTTCTCGCTTTTAGGCGGCTCGACGATCGTAGCGCAATTGGGCTGCGCGTGCGTCGTCCTCGGATACGGCTACGCGGCACGGTCCGCCAAAAATCTCGTCGTGGGCGCCGCTTACTTGTTCGCGGGATTGCTCGGCGCTCAATATCAGCTCGCCACGCCGAACCTCGCAGACCCGTCGGGCCCGGTCGCTTTCGGCGCGCAGTCGCCGCCGTATCTCTGGCTGTTGTGGCACGCCGCCTTTGCGAGCTTGGCCGCCGCCGCGATCGTCATCGCACTGGTGAACCGGAACGAGCGGCGCCTCCCGCGCTCTGCGACGGCGTTCCTGACCGCGGCGATCGTCGCGCTAGCGACGATCGTCGCGGCGTTCGTGCCGACCGTCGGTAACGGCACGCACGCCTCGCCCGTGCGAGGCGAATTTCTCGGGCAATTCAACGATCTGTCGCAAGTGCGCGCCGCCTTGTCGATCTGCTTGACCGATATCGTCGCGATCGTCGCGATCGTAACGATCGCGCGTCTCAAAGCGACGATGTCCCGGACGCTGGCGCTGGGACTCTTCGCTTCCGTCGTCGATATGCTCGTGAGCGTGACGTGCGGGTCCAACACGTACGGCTGGTATGCCGGCACGCTGTTCACGACGGTGAGCGCGAGCGTCATCTTCATCGCTTTCGTTTCAGAATTCACGTGGATACGGGCGATCGAGAAAGCCGATGTGGTGTACACGACGTCGAATGCGCTCGAGCGGGAAAAGACGCAAGAACGCCTGCTCTATCTCGCCTATCACGACGAGCTCACGGGCATGCACAATCGTACGCACTGGCAAGATGTGCTACGCCGCAACCTCGCGACGGCGGCCGTCGCCGATCGTCCACGCGAACTCGCCGTACTCTTCGTCGATCTGGATCGCTTCAAAGAAGTCAACGATGGGGCGGGTCACGCACATGGCGATGCGATCCTCATCACCGCGGCGGAGCGTTTACGCGCATGCGTGCGATCCCGCGATGCCGTCGGGCGGCTGGGCGGGGACGAATTCGCCATCGTGTGTGACGGAACCAATCCCGACGTGCTCGCGCAGCGCATTCTCGAGGAACTGCGCGCGCCGTTCGTCATCGATCGACGTTCCTCGGAACTGAGCGCGACGATCGGCATCGCGCGCTATCCGCAGGACGGCGCGAGCGTCGAAGAACTCCTGCGCAACGCAGATCAAGCGCTGTATCACGGTAAGCGGCGCGGGGGGAATTCGTTCAATCGGTACGACCCCGTGATGTCCGAGGAGCGCCGTAACAAACGGGTCTTGCGCGAAGCGCTGCTCGGAGCGCTCCCCAATAACGAGTTCGTGCTGTCGTACCAGCCGATCTTCGACTTCGAGACGCTCGCATGCGAGAGCGTCGAAGCGCTGCTTCGTTGGCATAGCGATACGCTGGGCAGCATTCCGCCCGCCGACTTCATCGGTGTCGCCGAAGAAACCGATCTCATGCGCGACATCGGTCGCTGGACGCTCGAAACGGCGATCGCCCAACTCGGACGTTGGCACGGATCCCCTTCCGCGCTCATGCCGCCCCGCATCGCCGTCAACGTTTCGGTGCGCCAGCTGCGCGATCCGCAATTCTTCGACCATCTCGTCGCGCTGCTGGAGGGCTATCACGTCGCCGCGAATCGATTGGAACTCGAAATCACCGAATCCGCCGCTATGGCCGATACCGATGCGGCCGTCGAATTACTCGCGCGTTGCCGCAAGCTCGGCACGCGCGTGACCCTCGACGATTTCGGCACGCACTATTCGTCGTTGACCTATCTCCAACGCTTGCCGATCGATACGATCAAGATCGATCGTTCGTTCGTCGCGGGGCTGCCCTTCGAAGACGGCGACGCCGCCATCGTACGCAACATCATCAACCTCGGCCACGATATGCGCCGCACGATCGTCGCGGAAGGGATCGAGACGAGCGAACAATTCGAATGGCTTCGGCGCGCCGGCTGCGATTTCGCGCAAGGCTTTCTGCTCGCCCGGCCGATGCTCGATGAGGAGATCGAGCGGCACTTCGCCGCGAAGAATTCGCAGCGCCAGAGTTTGCAAACGCTCAGCCGATGAAGCCGCGATACGGCAAGAGCGGCACGACGAGCAGGTCCATCATCTTCTTTTCCGCCAGCGGCAGCCCGCCGACGATCGCGGACGCCTCGGCGGCGTCGGCTGCTTCGAGCACGATGACGGCACCCGGAACGTCGCCGCGGCTATTGATCGAACGAAAGATGCCGCGCGCGTAGAGTCCGCGTGCGTGTTCGGCTTCCGCCGGCAGGACGGCGGCGAAATCGGCCTCGGAAAAGGTTTCGGTGAAGCGGCGGGTCAGCGCGAGAAACTGCATGGGGTCGCTTTCGCGACGCGCGAACAGGAAGACTTCACGGCGTTTCTCGCGGTAACGCCCATTCCTGGCGCGAAAGCACGCGTCGTCTAACTCCGTGGGCCCGTTCTGCGGCTCGTATTCTGGTGGGAAACACATGGCTTTCGATTCGTTAGGACACTTCGTCGCGGCGCTCCGGCGGGCGGGTGAACTCGCCGAAATCCGCACGCCCGTCGAGGCGCGCCTGGAGATCTCCGAGATCACGGATCGCGTCGTGAAAGCCGGCGGTCCCGCGCTGCTCTTCCACGACGTCGCGAACTCCGCATTCCCCGTGCTTACGAATCAATTCGGCTCCGAGAAACGCATGGCGATGGCCTTCGGTGCGCGCACGCTCGCCGAAGTCGAGCAGCGCGTCCGCAACGCCGTAAACCTCGCGAAACCCAAGACGATTGCCGAGAGCTTCACCAAAGCGGCGTCGCTTGGTGCGATCGCGCTTTCGTTTCCGCGCACGATCGCGTCCCACGCCCCCGTGCACGATGTCGTCGACCTCGATCCCGACCTGACGACCTTACCGGCGCTCACGACGTGGCCGCTCGATGGCGGACCGTTCGTCACGCTGCCGCTGGTGTTCACGATGGACCCGGAGACGAAGCAACAGAACGTCGGGATGTATCGCGTCCAAGTGTACGACCGCAACACGACCGGCATGCACTGGCAAAAACACAAGCAGGGCCGCGCGCATGCGGTCAAGTGGGGGCGCAAGATTCCAGTCGCGATCGTCGTCGGTGCCGACCCCGCACTCACGTATTCGGCGACGGCTCCCCTGCCGCCGATACTGGACGAAATGGTTTTCGCCGGCTTCTTACGCGGCCGCCCGGTCCGCATGGTCAACTGCAAGACGATCGACGTCAAAGTTCCGGCCGATGCGGAGTTCGTCTTGGAAGGCTACGTCGATAACGACGACTTGCGCGTCGAAGGGCCCTTTGGGGATCATACGGGCGTGTATAGTTTGGCCGACTACTATCCGACCTTCCATTGCACCGCGCTTACCCATCGGCGCGGCGCCATTTGGGGAGCGACGGTCGTCGGGAAACCGCCGATGGAAGACGCGTGGCTCGGCAAGGCGACCGAACGCATTTTTCTGCCGTTGCTGCAGCTGGTCGTACCGGAGATCGTCGATTACAATCTGCCGGTCGAAGGCGGATTCCATAACCTCTGTATCGTCGCGGTCAAGAAAACGTATCCGGGCCAAGCCAAGAAGGTTATGAACGCCCTGTGGGGCCTGGGCCACATGCTGATGCTCACGCGCTATCTCATCATCGTCGATCACGACGTCGACCCGCACGACGTCCGCGCGGTGACGTGGTTCGTCCTCAACAACACCGATCCGGTGCGCGACATGGTCGTCATGCCGGGGCCCGTGGACGATCTCGATCATAGCGGCTCGTATCTGGTCTCCGTCGGCCACAAGCTCGGCATCGACGCGACGCGCAAGCGCGCCGACGAAGGCTACGCTCGCGTGTGGCCGCCCGATATCGTCTCCGACGAGGCGACGCGCGAGCTCGTTTCGCGCCGCTGGAACGAGTACGGGCTCCGGTCGATTCGAACCAAACCCGACCCCTGGTCGGGACAAGGCGAAAGTGCGCTCGCGAAACTCTTGGCCGCGATTCCGCTGCGTGCCGGGAGCGTCGATGCCGCGACGTTGCGCGCGAACGGCGTGCCCGCCCCGCAACGCCTTACCGATGCGACGGGTCAGGACGGCCATGAGCGTTAGTCGCGCGACGTCGCCCGTCGCGATCGTGCAGATCCTCTTGCGTGAAATTCGCGTCGAGCATACGCTCTTCGCCTTGCCGTTCGCCTACGTCGGTGCGGTATTAGCGGCGCGCGGTCTCCCGACGCTGCATCAATTCGTTTGGATTACCCTCGCAGTCTTAGGTGCGCGCACCGCGGCGATGGCGGCAAACCGGTACATCGATCGCGAGATCGACGCGCAGAATCCGCGCACCGCGCGGCGCGCACTCGCAAGCGGCGTCCTGGCGCCGGGAATCATGCTCGGCGCCGCCGTGGCCGGCATCGTCTTACTGGTCGTTTCCGCCGCGCTCTTGAACCCGCTTTGCCTCAAACTCTTGCCGCTCGCGGCGCTCGGCATCTTCGCGTATCCGTTCTGCAAGCGGTTCACGTGGGGCGTCCATTTCGTACTCGGCGCGGTCGACGGCTTCGCGCCGCTGGGCGCGTTCATTGCGGTGAGCGGCACGCTGTCGTGGCCCGCCGTCCTGATGTTCGTCGCAGTCACGCTCTGGGTGGCCGGCTTCGACGTCATCTACGCGCTGATGGATCGGGACGTCGATCTCGCGCAGAACATTCGCTCGATCCCCGCTCGCTTCGGCGAGCGAAGCGGCCGCCGCCTTCCGATCGTGATGCACGTCGCGATGGCGGCGATCCTCGCGCTTGCGGGCGTGCTGGCAGCCGCTGGCCCGCTCTACTATCTCGGCGCGATCTTCGCGCTCAGATTGGCGTTTTACGAACATCGGCTCTTCGACTTGGCGGAAAACGTCTTCGTTTTGAACGAACGGGTCTTCATTGCGAATATGGCGTTTTCGCTCGCGTTTCTCGCGACGACGTACGCCGGTTTCGCCCGGCTCGGCTAACAGGTACAAACAATCGTGAATCGTCGTACGCTCATCGCAGGCGCAAGCGCCGGCGCGCTCGTCGCAGCCGGAGCCGCTAAACCGGCCGTCGCCGCCTTCGGCGACACGCCGCTCGGGGGCACCGTCACGCTCGCCGTGGTCGGCCCGTTCACCGGCGATACGATTCGGCTGGGCGAACAGATGGGCAACGGCGTGCGCGCCGCGACCGACGACGCCAACCGCTTTCGCGGTTCGCTCGACAAGGCGTACGCGCTACGGACCTTCGACGATCAGAATCTGCTCGCGTCGGGAATCGTGAACGCGCAGTTCGCCTGCGACGATCCCAACGTCGTCGCCGTCATCGGACATTTAAGCGGACGCATCACCGAAGCCGCGATGCGCACGTACGTGACCAATAAGATGCCCGTCATCTGTCCGGCATCGACGTACGATCGTTTGACCGCGCACGGGTATGGCAACCTCGTTCGCTTGAGCACCAAAGATTCGACCGAAGGCCACCTCGCGGCGCGTTATATCGCGACGACGCTCAAGCCGAAATCGGTGGTCTCGCTCTATCAAGACGGCGACTACGGAGCCGACGTCGCAGCGGGTTTTCAAGAACAGCTGCTCGGTGATAAAATTCCGGTTGCGGCGATCGGCTTCGCCTGGGAGAAGCCGGACTTCGCAGCCGTTGCGAAAGCCGCCCTCGAGAAGTCACCCGACGTTATCTTTCTCGCCGGGATCCCGCGCGACATGGGTCCCGTCGTTGCGAAGTTGCGCCAGGCCGGCTACGCGGGCGCGTTCTTTGCGTCGCAAGGTTTCTTCGATACCGCGACGCTGAAGACGTACGGCAAAGATCTCGAGGGGCTCACCGTATCTTCGTCGACCCCCCCGCTCGCGCTCGCACCCGGCGCTTTTCGGATAAAAAACGATTACGAGCGGCGCTACGGGCCGATCTCGCCACTCGCCGCATTTTCGTATGCGGCCGCGCAGATCGTCATCGCGACCGTACGGCGAACGGGCGCCGCGGATCGCATCGCAGTCCAGCGCGCGCTCGCGTTCGCGACGTCGTTCGATACCGTGATCGGCCCCGTGTCCTTCGCCAACGACGGCGACCGCCGCGATGCCAACGCGTTCTTCTACACGATCAAGGACGGCGCGTGGCGCTACGTGACGGCGGCGAATCCGAATGGTTTCGTTGTAAAGTAACCGCGGCGTGCGCGGCATCGGGTGCGTCCTCGATATCGATGCGCAGCCGGACGCGCCACGCGCCCAGGGTCAGGGAAAAGGCCGTCGCGAGATACGTCATCTCAGATCTCCACGCGCTTCCAGATACGGATGGCGAGCGCGCATCCCACGAGCGCGATGCACCAGGCGATCGCGACACGCGGTTCGAGCGCTAGGCCCAGCACCGATTGGGCGCTGGCCGCGCGGCCGGACGAAACGAGCCCTGAAAAATAGGCGATGGGATTAAAAAGGTTGATTACGCGAACGACTGCGCCGACGATGGGCCCGAGGTACGTCGCGCTCTGAGCGAAGCCCAAAACGCCGAAGACGGCCCAGCTCCAACCCACGAGCGCTCCGCCTTTTCCGCGATAGGATGCGGTAACGGCCTGCATGATGCCGTACCACATGAACGCGATGCCGAGCCCAAGGGCGCCGATCCAGAGGGCCTGGGTGTCGCCGTATATCCGACTCATGAAACCGAGGGCCGCGACCGCGCCGAAGATGGCGCCGCAGGCGAGTGCGAAAGCGCTCAGGATTCCGGCCGCGTCGATTGCCATATACTGCAGTGCTAAACGTTCGCGCGAGATCGGTTTGGTAAACACGAAATTCGCGCCGTCGTTCTCTTTGTTGAGGCTCGAGGCGAGTATCGTGGCGAAGGTCACGGCGATGTATCCGGCAATTCCTAAGATAAGTCCGAGCGGAGTGCTGAGCTGCTGCATTGCTTCGTGCGCCGAATGCCGATGCGCGGGCGCATCGAGTCGGACCGTTGTTCGGACCGTTGTAGTGAAGTGGCCGTGGTTCGTTTGCACCGAAGCGGCGTGAATGCTGGCGACCACCAGAATCGCTCCGATAGCGAGGACGATCGCGTACACCGTCAAGACGCGACGGACGCGCCGAAATTCAACGTAATCCATTACACCGTCCCGTTCTGCAGAGCATCGGCGCCGACGGCGCCGAGAAAAATGTCTTCGAGACCGAGGTCGACGATCGTCACCGCGCGCGGTGCGAGCGTTTCGAGCGAGCGTGCGACGCCCGCGGCATCGTCCCGCACGTAGGCGCGCACGATCCGTCCGGAGCGCTCGATGCGGCGCACGCGCGCATCGGCCTCGAGCTGCGGCGTCGGCGGCACGTCGCTCGAAAAGATCGCTTCGACGATTTTCTCCGAGCCTTTGAGACGGTCGATATCGCCGTCGAGCACGAGCTTTCCGTCCCGTAGGATTGCGACCCGATCCGCCGCGCGTTCGACCTGGCCGATCTGATGGGATGAAAAGAGCACCGTCGCGCCGCTTGCGGCGGCGTCGATGATGAGTTCCAGCACGCTGCGCTGAAAGATCGGATCGAGACCGCTTGCGGGTTCGTCCAAGATCAGGACGCGCGGTTGAATCGCAAACGCCAGCGCCAGTGCGACGGCGGTCTGCTGGCCTTTGGAGAGCGCTTTGAGTTTCTTGCGGGAGTCGAGTTTGAAGAGCGCCGCTAGCTCTGCAGCTCGCGCCGCATCGTAATGTTTGTAACTGCGGCGCGCGATGACGAAATGATCGGCGACCGTCAGCCAGTCGTACAGCGCGTTGCGCTCCGGGACGTATCCGAGCGTTTCGAACGTCGCCGGGCCGACGGGCGCGCCGCCGATCGTGATGCTGCCAATGCCGAAACGGGCGAGCCCGAGCAAACATTTAAACGTCGTCGATTTGCCGGCGCCGTTGGGTCCGAGAAGTCCGCAGACCGAACCCTCCTCGACCGCGAGCGTGAGATCGTCGATCGCGAGACGCTCGCCGTAACGTTTGGTAAGGTGATCGATGGCGATCGTTTTCACGATTTCTCCTGCGGCATCCAGCGCTCGAGCGCGCTTTCGAACAGCGATCGGATGTGGGCGCGATCCATTCCGAGCGCTCGCGTTTCGCGAACCGCTTCGGAGAGCACGCTCGTAGCGACGTCTTCGATCGAACGGCGCGCGTCGGCCGGCGTCCCGCCGGAGCGGACGAACGAGCCCCGTCCTGGGCTCGTCTCGATCACGCGATCGCGTTCGAGCTCGCGATACGCCCGCGCGACGGTGTTCGGATTGACCGTTAGGTCGAGGGCGAGGGCCTTGACCGTCGGTAATTGCTCGCCCGAAGCGAGCGTGCCGAGGGCCACGGCTCGTTTCACCTGCTCGATGATCTGCAAGTAAATCGGAACGCCGCTACGCGGATCGACCGAGAAAAGGGCCGGCACGTCGGTCCGGCGCGCTAGAACCGGACTCCCCAGCCCGAGAACATCCCGTTCGCCCGGGGCGTCGGAATGACGGTCCGGCGATCGCCGCGGTCATCGATGGTCTGGGGAATTGAAGTGGTGCTGCGTTGCGTCGTGTCCATCGTCTACTCCTAACGTACTGTAGCTCTGTCGTACTAGTGCACTAATATAATAGCACGTCGGGCCGCGTTGTCAATCCCTCTCACCCGCGCGACCGAAAGCGTGCGATAACGCGTCTGACAAGGCGATGTCACGACTTCGACCAGATCCAGTCGGCCCGCAGCAAGAATCCGTCTGGGCCTACCCGCGACCGCCCCGCCTCGAGCGAACGCCGCGCCGTCTGCGCGTCGAGCTCGACGGCCGCGTCATCGCCGATACGACCGAAGGCTGGCGCGTGCTCGAGACCAGTCACCCGCCGGTCTACTATCTTCCACCAGCCGCTATCGACATGTCCGCAATCGTCCCGGTCGAGGGGGCGAGTTTCTGCGAATTTAAGGGCCGGGCGCGCTACTTCGATTACGCGGCCGGAACGCGACGCATCGAACGGATCGCGTGGGCATACCCCGAGCCGGCACGCGCCTTTGCCGGACTCGCGCATCATCTCGCCTTCTACGCGTCGCGGGTCGATTCGTGCTACGTCGACGACGAACGCGTCGACGCACAAGCGGGCGATTTCTACGGCGGCTGGATCACGCGCGATATCGTCGGGCCGTTCAAAGGCGCACGCGGAACTTCAGGCTGGTAGCTCGCGCCTGCGACAACCTTTGGTTCTTCGCGGCAATTATGCGCGACATGAAAGCGATTGCGCTCGACCGTAACGGCGGCCCCGACGTCCTTACCCTCCACGACTTTCCGACGCCCGAGCCCAAAGCCGGCGAAGCACTGATTCGGCTCGAAGCGAGCGGAGTCAACTTCATCGACGTCTACTTCCGGACCGGCGCCTACAAGGCGCCGCAGTTCCCGTTCGTACCCGGCCAAGAAGGCGCGGGCGTCGTCGAAGCGGTCGGTGCGGGCGTCACCTCGCTTGCGCCCGGCGATCGGGTCGCCTACGCGGGCACGCCCGGTTCTTACGCGGAGTACGCGTGCGTCGCTGCCGAGAAGTTGGTGCGCGTGCCCGATGGTGTTTCGTCGAACGATGCCGCCGCGCTCATGCTTCAGGGTATGACGGCACATTACTTGCTCAACAGTACCTATGCACTACGCGCCGGTGAGACGGCGCTCGTCCATGCGGGCGCAGGCGGCGTCGGTCTGCTGCTGACCCAGCTTGCGAAAGCGAAGGGTGCCACCGTCATAACGACGGTCTCGACCGACGCGAAAGCCGAACTCTCCAAGCGCGCGGGCGCCGATCACGTCATCCGCTACGACGTCGACGATTTCGCTGCGAAAACGCGCGAGATCACGGGCGGCGCCGGCGTCTGCGTCGTGTACGATTCGGTCGGAAAGACGACGTGGGAGAAGAGCCTGGATGCGCTGCGGCCGCGCGGCTATTTCGTCCTCTTCGGCGCGTCGAGCGGCCCCGTTCCGCCGGTGGACCTGCAAATTCTCAATAGCAAAGGTTCGCTCTTCGCAACGCGTCCGTCGCTCGTACATCACATCGCGACGCGCGACGAATTGACGCAGCGCGCCGAAAGCCTGTTCGCCAGCGTGGTCGGCGGAGACCTCAAGCTGCGCGTGGAGCACACGTATCCGCTGGCCGATGCGGCGCGCGCGCATACCGATCTCGAAGCGCGCACGACGACGGGCAAACTGCTGCTGCTTCCGTAGTCGCCGCCCCACCCAAATCGGCGATGCGGCGCCGGCGTGCCGGCTGCATACTGCCAGACATGAACGCACCCGCAACCGGCACGCTCGCCGCACTCTCTGCCGATATCGCCCGAGCCGTCGCGCGTATCGGGCCGTCCATCGCGTACGTCGACGCGCATCCGCGGCGCGATGCGAGCGGTTTCGCCTGGGATGCGCACCACGTCGTCACGGTCGATCACGCGATCGAGCGCGAAGACGAGATCGAATTGCGCTTCGGCGACGGCGCGACGGTGCAAGCGTCGCTCGTCGGACGTGATGCCTCGACGGACGTCGCACTGTTGCGCACAGATGCACCGCTCACGATCGCGCCGCGTGCCACGCTCGAATCGCTCGCCGTCGGGCATCTCGTTCTCGCGGCCGGCCGCGACGAAGATGGCGCGCCCGGTGCGAGTCTCGGCGTCGTAAGCGCGCTCGACGGGCCGTGGCGCACGTGGCGCGGCGGCGACGTCGATCGTTTCATTCGCCCCGATTGCAACGTCTATCCATCATTTTCCGGCGGCCCGCTCGTCGATGTGGCGGGCGACGTTGTCGGCATGAACACGTGGGGACTCTCGCGGCGCATGGCGCTGACGTTACCGATCACGACGATCGAGCGCGTCGCGGCGGCCTTGCTCGCGGGCGGTCGCGTGGCCCGCGGATATCTCGGCATCGCACTCCAGACGGTGCATCTGCCCACAGCCCTGCGCGCGGCCCACGGCATCGAGCAACACACGGCCGCGATCGTCGTCGGCGTTGCGAACGACGGCCCGGCCGAACGCGCCGGCTTGACGATCGGTGACGTCATCCTGGCGCTTCGCGAACACGCAGTCGGCGATGCCGACGATGTGCAGCGCGCGCTCGGTGCCTCGAGCGTCGGAAACACTGCGGCCGTGCGCTTCTTGCGCGGCGGCGACGTACGCGACGGACGCGTTACGGTCGGCCAGCGGCCCCACGATGACGACTGATCTCGATGCGGAACGCGCGGTACTAGCGGCGCGGCTGCGCGCCGTCACGGTCCGCGTCGTCGACGAGCGCGGACGCGGTGCCGGTTCTGGCGTCCTTTGGCATCGCGACGGTCGAATCGTCACGAACGCGCACGTGGTGCGCGGTCGCACGGCGGAGATCCGATTTCACGACGGCCGCTCGGAGCACGGCAGCGTCGTGCGTCGCGACGATGCGCGCGATCTCGCCGAAGTGCGCATCGCTCCGCCGAGCGGCGTGGCTCCGGCGCAGACGCGTGCCTCGGCTTCCCTCGTGGTCGGCGAACTCGTCGCTGCCGTCGGAAATCCGCTCGGCCTCGTCGGCGCTCTCACGACCGGACTCGTTACGCGCTGCAACGCGCGCTGGGTTATAGCGGATGTGAGACTCGAACCCGGCAACTCCGGCGGACCGCTCGCCGATATGGCGGGTCGCGTGATCGGCATCAATAGCATGGTCGCCGGCGAACGGGGCTTCGCGGTGCCGAGCGATGCCGTTGCGGCATTTCTCGGCGCGCGTCCGGAGCGACACCTGGGGATCGCGGTCGCGCGCGCAGCGGCAACCGTCGCCGGTCGCGTCACGGCCGTCCTCGTCGTGACGGCGGTCGAGTCGGGCAGCGTCGCCGAGCATGCGGGACTCATAGTAGGCGATGTCATCCTTGCCGCCGAGCGGACACCCGTTGAAGAGATGAGCGACGTGGTGACGGCACTCCGCGCGGCGCGTGCGCTCGAGATCTTGCGTGGCGAGCGGCGACGGACGGTCGAACTTTCGGGCGCCCAGGCTCGGGCCACCCGGGCCGCATGATTCGAACGCTCGTGTGCGCGGCCTCGGAACTCGCGCGGGCCGGACTGGTCGCGGTCGTACGCGCCGACACGCGCCTCGCGCTTGCCGGCGAAGCGACGCCGGCCGGGCTCGCAGCCCGCGTGCGAGCGCTCGACCCCGACGTCGTTCTCGAAGAACGCGCGCCTGCGGCCGCCGCTATCGGGACGCCGAGCGTCGCGCTCGTCGACGATCCTGCGGCCGCATGGACGCACGCGCGCGACGCGCGCAGCGAACGCGGGGCGCACGCGATACTCGGACGCGACGCGTCGCCGAGCGAAATCGTCGGGGCTATCGTGGCCGTCGCGGCCGGACTCGTGGCCGCGCAACCGCACGTGCTGGAGTCGTTATTCGATCATCCCTCGCGCGGCAGCGTGCGCAACGGCACGCGAGGTGACGACGGACGTGCGGACCGTGACGACGTCGCGACGCACGGCGAACGGCTCACCGTCCGCGAGATCGACGTTCTCGGCGAACTCGCGCGCGGGGTCCCGAACAAGACGATCGCGGCACGCTTGCGCATTTCCGAGCATACGGTCAAATTTCACGTCGCGTCGATCTTTGCGAAGCTCGCCGTGGCGAGCCGCACCGAAGCCGTCACGCAAGGCGTCCGTCTGGGACTCATCATGCTCTAACGTGCGCGGTGAGGCAGTTTTAGCGCGTGCGCAAATGAGTGCGGATCTTCTCAAGCCACGCGGGCGGTCCATCCGGCGTCCTCTTCGTAAAGATAATTGTTGTCGAATCTGATGAAAATCTGCGCCAGCGCGTCATCACGGTTCGCGGCCAGAAGTACGTCGATTTCGGCTGCCGTCTCCCCCAATTCCGACGACGTCGACGCCGCAACGTAAGCCTCGAGCGCCGCTTGAGGCGACCGGCCGAACTCGTCATACCAGTCCTGGTGAAAGTAACCGCCGATGAGTTGGAATAGACGGGCACGTCTCATCGATATCTGCAGGGCGGTGCGTCAGGATGGGATACGACGTCAATATCGTGTAGCCGGTCGGCAACCTCGCTTCAGCCTTGAAGATGACCTTTGCATCGTTGGTATCGCGAGCGCACGAACCGGCGGCCGCATCCGCTCGCAGCATCACCCGGCCGATCGGGTCGCCCGGAACCGAGCCCTCGAGCGGCAAAAAATCGCCGCGTACCCGTGGCGAGCCACGTACTTATCTTTTTCTGATTCTTCGCAGCGCCGATAATGGAGTCTACGGATCGCTGTGCCGACGCCCGATCAGTGTAGGTGGAAGCTGCAGTTTGCATCGTTGCACCATTATCGACGTATGCTGTTACGGCGAAATGAACGGGTTGCTTGCCGGCTATCGCGTTTTTCACGTGACGTACGGAGCCGCGGTCCGCGGCGAGATACGAACCGTATTACGCCGGTTTTGAAGTAAACGCGGTCGCCACGGTTCCCCATCATCGGAGCGAATCGACTAACCTTCACGTAAGTGGGCGCGGATAGCTTCTAACCACGTACGTGCCGTGTAACCGCCGTCTTCTTTATACATGTAATTATTATCGAGGCTTTCGAGAATCTGCTCCAGTTGGTCGTCACCGTATTTGGCCAAAAGTGTATCGATTTCGACTGCAGTCCGTTCCAGCTCGTGGACCTCGAATGGCGCGATATAATCGTCGAGCGCTGCTTGCACCGATCCGTCGTACTCGTCGTACCAGTCCTGGTTGAAATATCCGCCGATCAGTTGGTGGAACCGCGGATACAGTACATCCAGTTCGGCCCGGCTTAAAGGCGCGTTCATAGGTTCGTCGGATACGAGGTTAGGATGGTGTAACCCGTCGGCCAACTTGAGTCCGCCTTAAGGACCACCCGTGCGTCGTTGGCCGCTTTGGCGGGGAGGCCGGCCTCGACGTCGAGTCGAGATATCGTCCAGCCTATCGAATCGCCTGGAACGCTACCGTCGAGAACTTGCGTCCCTTTTGCGCCGCCTCGAAGCCAGGTTGCGATCTTGGCCTGATTCTCCGGTTTGCCGATGACATAGTCGGTGCTCCGCTGGGCCGACGCCAAGTCGGTGTACGTTGACGACCTTTGTATTCGCTCGCTCACGAATCGTTGCAAGAGTTCGGCGACGCTCTTACCCACGTGAAATTTCAGCGTGTGTGGCTCGCCCTTTGCGCCTTTCTCGATCGCCTGCAGGTCGAGACTGCTATGCTGGCCGCCGACATCTCGCACGATCGATGTCGCCGCCGCCACAGCTTCGCGTAGCGCGCTACAGCCAAGCCCGATTTCGATGTGCGCGATCGTCTGGATGCCGAGGCCTGCGGCTTTGGCGATCGGGAAAAAATCGCTCGCATGCGATAAGGTGCCATTTGCCCGTTGTGTAAAGGTCTTATCCGTCCCGAACGCGTCGTCCAAGTCCGTGCCAAGCCTGAAATCGTAGATCGACTTCGCGGCGTGAGCCAGATACGAACGAGTGACTGGGGATCCGAACGCTCGATGCGGTCCGGCGCGATACCAGAACCCTTGCTCGGCATCGCCTTACCAACGGTGCTCGCGATTCGTTCGGTCGCTACGTCTTGTGCCGGGCGTGGTATTAGACGGACGGGCTGCACGGTGCGGGCTCCCTGCGAACGCAGAATTTGCGTTACATATCACGCGTCCAACGCCGTGCGGCAAGAGCAGACGAACCGGCCTACAGCGCCCGTACCGCCGCACGCTAAGGGCGTCGCCCGCTAGACGGGCCTCAGCGCGGGCCGCATGCCGCGTGTCCTTAACAAAGTGTGTTTCGGCGCAGCGAGGACCGCCGTAACCGCAAGCTCGCACTGTCGCGCAACGTGGCGCGACAAACCGTGCCGCGATTTTTGCAGGTTGCCGACGGTCCGCTTGACGCTCGTCGTGTATTTAGCACGTGCATTGCCGAAACCATGACGCTTGCCTTTAGCGCTCAGCTCGCCAGAGCCGGCACGACCGTTCTTTTCCGGCTCGGCTGTCGACGAAGCGGCATCTGCGAAAAAGGCGATCCAACGCGACGCGGGAGGCCGTTATCTGGTCGTGCCCGGACGCGAACGGAGTAACGGCTCGACGTGATGGCTACGAAATGGCGCCGCAAAAACGCCGTTTCATCAATCGCCGGTCTATCGGATGAGGCAGAGAAATAGTTCAGGTGAAAGCTAGGCAACCGTTAGACACGATGTTTCTTTTGGTTGATTCGGTATCGAACACAAGATAACGATGTTGCTCCCTGATATGCTGCAAAACGCTCCGGTTTTGGCTGCTCCGTTGATCATCAATAAAGATCCCAAAAGGAGTACGACGACTCCATCGAACGTGAGCGCTTGTTCTCTTCGATCAGCTTCATCATCAGCAACCTCCTGCCGCTACATTGCTATACGCATCTTCGCGAGTTTGTACCGTTCCGGCAAAAGCGACTACAGCGCTACATTGGCATAGACTGCTACCAACGCCCACCGGTATTTAGCAACGTCCGCCGCTTTGCCAACACTTCATCATCGATAGTGAGTTTGCCTCAAACGATCGTCGTTAACCTCACAATGGGCGTTAAGCCCCTACCGCAAGGTCGGCATCGAGAACTCACTGCCGGCGCGAATCCCACTCGGCCAACGCGTCGTGACGTTCTTGGTTTTCGTATAGAAGCGCACGCCGTCTTCGCCGTATTGGTTGAGATCGCCGAACGCCGAATTCTTAAAGCCGCCGAAACCGAAGAAGGCCATCGGAACCGGAATCGGCACGTTGATACCGACCATACCGACGTTCACGCGGGTCGCTTACTCGCGTGCCGCATCGCCGTCGCGCGTGAAGATCGCGGTTCCATTTCCGAACTCGTGCCCGTCGACGATCGCGATCGCCTCGTCGAACGAAGCCGCGCGCACGATGCACAGCACGGGCCCGAAGATCTCTTCGAGATAGATGCGCATGGCCGGTGTGACGTTGTCGAACAGCGTGGCGCCGACGAAAAATCCGTCGGGATATGCGGCGACGCGCTGCGTCCGGCCGTCGACGGCGAGCGTGGCGCCCTCCGTGATGCCGAGATCGATGTAGCCGAGCACCTTCGCGCGATGCTCGCGCGTCACGAGCGGCCCCATCTCCGATGCCGCGACGTGCGAGCCGCCGACCTGCAGTTTCGCGATGCGCGCGGTGAGGCGTTCGACCAGCGCATCCGCCGTGGCATCGCCGACGGCCACGACGACCGACAGCGACATGCAGCGTTCGCCGGCCGAGCCGTACGCCGCGCCCATCAGCGCATCGGCCGCCGCATCGAGATCGGCGTCGGGCATGACGACCGCGTGATTCTTCGCGCCGCCCATCGACTGTACGCGTTTGCCGTTCGCCGACGCCGTCGCGTAGATGTAGCGCGCGACCGGCGTGGAGCCGACGAAGCTGAGCGCTACGACGCGCGGATCGTTCAGTAACGTATCGACGGCTTCTTTATCGCCGACGACGCAATTGAAGACACCGGGCGGTCCGCCCGCCTTCGCGAAGAGTTCGGCGAGCATGAGCGAGGCCGTCGGGTCTTTCTCCGACGGTTTGAGCACGAACGTATTGCCGCAGGCGAGCGCGACGGGCAGCATCCAAAGCGGCACCATCTCGGGAAAGTTAAATGGTGTAATACCCGCGACGACGCCGATCGGCTGACGCAGCGAGTGCATATCGACGCCCGTCGCGACGCCGCTGGAAAAATCGCCTTTGAGCAGATGCGGGATGCCCGTCGCGAACTCGACGACTTCGATGCCGCGTTGGAGCGACGCACGCGCGTCGGCGACGACTTTGCCGTGTTCGCTCGAGACGGTGCGCGCGATTTCGTCCGCGTGCGCGTCGAGCAGATCGCGATATTTCATGAGCACGCGGGCGCGGGCGAGAGCCGACATTTTGGACCACCCGACGAAGGCGGCGGCCGAACTCGCGATCGCGTTCTCGACATCCGTCTTCCCGGCGAACTGAACCCGCGCCGCAACGTGGCCCGCGCTCGGATCGTACACGTCACCGAAGCGGCCGCTCGTGCCGGCGACGTACGCGCCGCCGATGAAGTGTTCGATCTTGCGTAGCGACGTGGGGTTGGGGGCGGCGGCAGTCATGGTCATCGGGGAATCTCCGTACGCGCGAGTGGCTCCGACATGTTTTGACACGCTGAAGGCAAGGGCCGTCCGTTTCGGCGGTTCGATTGACATCGAACATACGTTCGATTAGCATGAGCGCCCATGGCATCCCTCACACCGCTCGACGCCAAACGCGCGGCCTTCGCTGGCCTCCGTGCGGCCTTGTCGGTGGGCCACCGGGGAGCGTCGCCCGAGGCCTTTACCCTCGCCGAAGAAGCGGTGATCCGCACGGGCCTGCGCGAGCTCGATGCGGCCTTGGGCGGCGGTTTTCCCCGCGGAATCATCGCGACGCTCGAAGGCGCACCCGGTTCCGGACGGTCGGCCGTAGTCGCGCGACTGCTGGCCACCGCCACCGCGAACGGCGGCCTCGCCGCGCTGATCGAATCGCCCGCGGGGCCGGAGGGCGCTTTCTACCCGCCCGCCCTCGCGGCGGCCGGAGTCGACCTCGAGCGGCTGCTCGTGGTCCCGGCCCGCGATGCCGTCGCGGTCGCCCGGGCGGCCGATATTCTCTTGCGCGCCGCGGCGTTCTCCGTCGTCGCGATCCCCACCGTCACGCTGCGGGCCGCGGTTTGGACGCGCCTGGCGAGCCTGACGCATCGCGCGAACGCGCTGCTCGTCGCGCTCGGTGGCGGCGCTTCGGACGAGCTGCGCTACTTCGCATCCTTGCGCGTGCGACTCGAATCCGCGCGCGTTCGCTTCGCAGGCGGCGACGGGCTCTTCTGCACGCTCGCGGGTCTCGACGTCGAAGCGTCGGTCCTCAAACATAAACGCGCGGCGCCGGGACGGCGCGCGCGGTTCACGTGTACGACCTTCGAACGCGCGGGCGCGCCGCTGGGTGCGACGCGCGTCCGCGAACTCGCGAGCACGTCGGGTGCCGCCTTCGAGCGCGTCGCACGAAGCGTCGCGCGATGAAGCATGCGACGCCGCTGCGCGTGAACGCATAACGATGCCCGTCGTCTGCGCGCTCGTGCCGGCCTATCGCGTCGCGGTCGCGCGCTCGAACGATCCCGCGCTCGCGGCGTGTCCCGTCATCGTCGCGGACCGGCTGGAACGCGGCCACGCGATCGCCCTCGACGCGCGCGCCTACGGGCTCGGCGCGCGCGCCGGCATGACGCTCGTTCAGGCCGCCGCCTGCGCGCGCGAAGCCGCGCTCGTCTGCGACGATCCCGCGCGCAACCGGGAAGTATGGGAACGCGCCCTCGACGCACTCGACGCCGCTTCGCCACTGATCGAAGACGGCGGCGACGGCATCGCGTACCTCGAGATGCGCGGTATCGCGGGGGCGGAGAGCACGTGGCTCGCGAGCGTGCGCGAGGCCTTCGCGAGCGATCCGGAAGTCGCCGCACTGCCGCTGGCCGTCGCTTTAGCACTGAATAAATTCGTCGCGCGCGCCGCGGCGCTCGTGCGCGACGGCAGCGTCGTGTTCCCCGGCGACGAACGCGCCTTCGTCGCGCCGTTGCCGCTGCGCTATCTCGATCTCGAACGCGCGACGATCGAACGCCTGGAACTCTTCGGCGTCTCGAACCTGCGCACGCTCGCGGCTTTGCCGCACGGTCCGTTCGTACGCCGCTTCGGTCCCGAGGCCGCCCGCTGGCACGCGCGCGCCGGCGGCACCGACGACACGCCGCTCGTACCGCGCACGCGCCGCATCGCGATCGAACGCTCGCTCTTGGGCGAAGGCACGGCCGAACGCGAAGACGAGTTGCTCTTCGCGCTACGCACGCTCGTCGTGCGCGTCGCCGAAGACGTTGCGTATCTCGGCAAACGCTGCGGTTTGCTACGGCTCGAACTCGAATGCGAGGATGGCGAACGCGTCGCGCTCGCGACGGCGCTCGCGCAGCCGACCTCGCAAACCGCGACGATGTTCGATCTCTTGCGCGCGCGGCTCGAAGGCGTGGTGCTGCGCTCCCCCGTGACCGGTTTACGGCTCGCCGCCGAACGCTTCGAAGAAGGCGGTGCCGAACTCTCGCTCTTCGCGGGCCGCGATCCCGATCCCGAAATCGTCGGCATCGCGCTCGCGCGTTTGGAAGCGGCGCTCGGGCCCGCCTCGGCGCTGCGCGCCACGGTCGCCGCCGGCAACCGGTACGAAGCGCGCGCCGCGTACGAACCGTTCGCCGCAACGGCCGTCGCGCGGTCGACGCGCGCGGCGCTCGCGGGTGCCGCGTCGCCACTCGTCGACGACGCGGCTGCCGCAAGCGCAAACCAAACCAACGCTGAAGCCGGGACGCTCGCCTACCGCGTGCTCGCACCGCGCGCGATCGACGTACGCGTGCGCGGCGGCCGACCCGCGTTCGTCGGCCCGCGCGCGGTACTCGAAGTCGCAGGTCCGTGGCGCGTCGACGAAGCGTGGTGGGCCGAAGCCCTCGATACGGGCGGCCTCCCGATCGCGAGCGACGCGTACGACGTGCTTCTCGACGACGGCGCCCTCTGCCGCATCGTCAGCGAACGCGGCGGCTGGTTTCTAAGCGGCACGTACGACTAGTCGCTGCGACTAGCGGTTACGCGCCTTGGGATCCATTTACTTCCGAACTGTTGTCGATTCGGAACAGCTCGAACCCACGACGGCCCCTGTGCAGCCAATTGCCGTTTTTGAAAAATTTCATCGAAACCGGGAAACTTCGGGCCGGCGGCCGCACGTGATTTTTCGGACTGTCGTAGTCCCAGAGCCGCAGCCGCGTCGTCGCGCCGTTGGCTGCGGCGGTTTCGAAACGTCGCATGCGGCCGTCGGCGGAAGACACCCAGAGGCGCAGGACGCCGCCCGGCACGTCGGGATTGCGAAACGAATACCGCGTCGCCGCACGATTCTCGATGCGGTCGCGCGCGACTGCGAAGGTATGCACGTGCCGGAGCACCTCTTCGCCCGTCGATTGGCCGAACTCGGTCGACACCGTGCGACCGTTCCTGCGCGTCCAATGCGTGCCCACACGTTGGTAGAGGACCGAACCGATAACGATGCCGCGGCGACGCACGCGGTTACGCCGGTCGTCGATCGAAAAGGCATGCGGCTTCTCGAAGACGACCCGCACGTGACGGCCGTTCGCCGCGGTGAAGTCCAGGCGCCACGAGCGGGCCGCGCGCCACGCGCGCATCGCACGCTCGAGCGCACCGATGCCGCTATCGGGTGACGGATTCGCCCTCGCGACGCCCGCGAGCGGCATCACGAGGGCGAGCGCGAGTCCGACCCCCGCAAGACGACGAAATACACGCATCCCTTCATATATCGGCCGGCGGATGCGGGAACCCCACCCGGCGCATAAGAAGCGACGGTTCTCGCGCGTTCGTACCGCGCACGCGGCTATGCGGAGGCTTTCGCTCGTGACCATCACCGAGATCTTCGCACCGACGCTCTTCGCCGGCAAACACGTTTTCGTCACCGGCGGCGGCAGCGGCATCAATCTCGGGATCGCGAAAAACTTCGCCGCCGTCGGAGCGAACGTGTCGATCTGCGGCCGCTCGCAAGAGCGGCTCGACGGTGCCGCGACGGAGTTACGCGCGCTCGGCGCCGCGGTCTACACCCGGAGCGCCGACGTTCGCGATTACGCGGCGCTCGAAGCCGCAATGAACGGCGCTCGCGAAGCCTTCGGCCCCATCGGGACGCTCGTCTGCGGCGCCGCCGGCAACTTCCCCGCATCCGCGGAAGCGCTCACCCCCAACGGTTTTAAAGCGGTGATCGATATCGATCTGATCGGTTCGTTTCACGCCTGCCGCGCCGCGTTCGAACAGCTCAAAGATACGAAGGGCTCGATCGTCTTCATCTCCGCGGGCCAAGCGTTCCAAGCCTATCCGTTTCAAGCGCACGTCGGCGCTGCAAAAGCGGGCGTCGACATGCTAATGAAAGATCTCGCGGTCGATTGGGGGCGGTATGGCATTCGCGCGAACAGCATCGCGCCGGGACCCATCGACGACACCGAAGGCATGCGCCGCCTCGCACCTGCAGACGGCGCGAAAGAGAAGCTCGCGAAGATCGTTCCGCTGCGCCGCCTCGGGCACGTCGACGATATCGGTTATGTCGCCGTGTTTCTCGCATCGCCGCTCGCATCGTACGTTACGGGTACCGTGCTCGTCGCGGACGGCGGCCAGAATCTGCTCGGTTCGGGCTCGTGGTTCGCGACCGCGATGGGCGGCACATAGCCGGGCGTCATCCGGCGAAAGGTGCGCTTGCCGCAACGGTAAACCCGCGTATGAATGCCTCGTCAATCGGGACGGTCGCTCGTCGTAACGGCCGTCGTGCTTCTAATTTTCGTCTCGATTCTGATAGGGGGCGGGCTGTCGGTTCGCGGGCTCATCACCACGTCGTTCCGGAGCGCGGAACGCGTGCGGGCGACGCGCGCGCTAGCGTTGGAAACCCTCAAGCTGCAGTTAGACGAGGAGACGGGGATTCGCGGCTACGCCGCGACGCGCGACGCGGCGTTTTACGAACCCTATCGCCGCGCGAAGCCCCGGATCGTCGTCGTCATCGCCCGCTTACGTGCCGCAATCGATACGCTCGACGTGCCGGCGGCGCGAGCGAGCGTCGACGACGCCACGCGCACGAACCAGCTGTGGCTACGGACGATCGCCGAGCCGATCGTCAACCGCTCGCGGCGAGATACGCCTGCCCTTCAACGTCGCGGCAAGGCGCTCATCGATCGCTTCCGCAGTGCCGTCGCGAAGACCGATCGCGAACTCGCGCGGCGTGAAGCCGCTATCGACGCAGGTGCCGAATCCGCGATCGATCGCGTCGTCCAGCTCGTCGCCGCCGCAACGGCGATCGTGCTCCTGCTGACGTCGGTCTTCGTGGTGCTCCAGATTCGTACGGGCCGCCGCCTCGAAGACGAACGCCGGCAAGCCGAAGACGAACGTCGGATGGCAGCCGGAATGCGGGCGGCGTACCTGGCTGAAAAACGGATCGCCGATACGTTGCAGGATGCATTTTCTCAGCGCCCGCTGCCGACGCTCTCGAGCCTTCTCTTTAGTGCGATGTACGTTCCCGCGACGCAAGAGGCACGCGTCGGCGGCGATTGGTACGATGCGCTCGAGCTGACGAAAAATCGTGTTTTGTTCGCGATCGGCGACGTGACGGGACACGGGTTGGAGGCGGCCGTCGGCATGAGCCGGGCCCGACAAGCGTTGATCGCGGCGGCGCTCGCCGATGCCGATCCGGCGTCGGTCCTGCGTCGCGTCAACGCCGACCTGTTGCGACAGAATTCGCCGCTGGTTACCGCCGTGGTCGGGTATGCCGACGCCGTGACGCACGAATTCGTCTACTCGATCGCCGGACATCCGCCGCCGCTGCTCCTGGTACCGGGTCAGACGCCGACGCTGCTGGATTGCGGCGCCTTGCCGCTCGGAACGCTGCTCGATGCGGAGTACCGAACGTACCGCGTGCAAACCGTTCCGGGCGCAATGCTCGTCCTGTATACCGACGGTGCGGTCGAACATTCGCGTAACGTTCTCGAGGGCGAGGCACTGCTGCTTCATGCGGCCAAACTCGCGCTGGAAAGCGGCGCCGGCGATCCAGCGCGCGTGATTCACGATACGATCTTCGCCGATAGCGGCGCCGGCGACGACGTCGCGATCTTAACCGTGGGCTTCGCGTACGAGCAGGCGCAAGGATTCACCCTTTCGGCAAGTCAGGCCAACGCCGACTTTGCGGGCCGCATCGGTGGCAGCGTCGTGCCCGGCGGGCAATCGGAAACCGAACGCGGCCGTATTCGCGCCCGCCGGCTTTGGCCGTTACCCGAGAGCTTGGCATCGTGAATCCCGAATCGCTCTCGGTCGTCCGTATGACTGGCGAACTGGACTTACTGCGCCGCGACGAAATCGGCGCAATGTTGCGCGTCACGGGACCGCGACCGCCGATGCTCGTCGATCTCTCCGAAGTAACCTATGCGGATTCGAGCGTCCTCGCCGAACTTCTGCGTTTTCACGGCGAAGCGAAACGGCACGGCGTCCGCGTCGCGCTTGTGATCGCGAGCCGGCAGTTCGCGCGACTCGTGCAGTACGCAGGGCTCGGGCAGGCCTTTCACATTTTCGATTCGATTGACGCCGCTCGTGACTTTTGCGAGCACGGCACCGGCTCGTGAGCGGCCCTTCGGAGTTGCGCATAAACCGGATCGGGTATCCCGGAATCACCCGCGATCTGCGGCACGCGCTGATGGCGTTTCTCGCCGCCGTCGGTATCGAAGACGACACACGCGACGACATTCAGACGGCGGTCGGCGAAGCGCTCGCAAACGCCGTCGAGCACGCGTACCATGGTGTCGAACTCGGCGAAATCGGGCTCTACGCGCACGTCGCAGGCTGCGACGCGTCGCTCTCGGTCGAAGTGTTCGATCGCGGCACGTTCATCGAGCGCGACCCGCGCCCGGGTCGCGGATTCGGCCTGCGCATCGCACACTCGATCGTAAGCAGCCTCTCGATCGATGCGGCCAACGGTACGCACGTGCGCATGCTGTTCGACATCTCGAAAGCCCGCGTCGAATGCTGACGATCGTGTCGCAGCCCGGAGCAGACGCGTGACGGCGAATGTCCCAGTCGTCGATACCGCCCGCCTCCGGCTTCGCGGTCATCGGCTCGAAGATTTAGACGCCTGCGGCGCGATGTGGTCGGATCCGGTCGTGACCCGCTTCATCGGCGGGCATCCGTCCTCACCGCAGCAAACCTGGGCACGGCTGCTCGGATATGTCGGCCACTGGTCGGTGCTGCACTTCGGATATTGGGCGATCGAAGAAAAGGCGACCGCTGCCTTCGTGGGTGAGATCGGCTTTGCGGACTTTAAGCGCGATATAGCGCCGTCCATGAAAGACGTTCCCGAACTCGGCTGGGCACTCGCCGCCCACGCACATGGAAAAGGATATGCGACGGAGGCGGCACGGGCAGCCGTCGCTTGGGGCGACGAAACTTTCGACGCAAAGCGGACGGTGTGCTTGATCGGGCCCGACAATCTCGCCTCGCTTCGCGTCGCGGCGAAGAGCGGCTACGAGGTTTTCGAACGCGCGGATTTCAACGCTCGGCCGACCCTATTTCTCGAACGGAAAACGCCGAGTCGCTAGCGCGGCTTGTCGCCGACGGCGCCGGAGCGCACGAAACGCCATCGCTCGATATTCCAAAAGTGGTGTCCGAGTACCGACGGTTCGAGTCCGAGCAGACCGTCGCGCGCAAAGAGCGCTTCACGATCGAAACCCAGGAACAACAGATCGCTCTGCGCGTCGAGCTCGCGGAGCATCGTCCGATCCGCGCGCTGTTCGAGTTCGCGGTCGGTCGTCGCGATCTCCGTGACGGCGGCATGCTCGATGACGGGATCGCAAATGCGGCTGTAGTTTTCACCGTTCGGCGGACGCGTATCGCAGCGGAACAGGTACGAATGATCGGCGTCTTCGCCGGGTTGCCAGCCGTAGAGCGCCAGGTCGAAGCGGCCGGTCTGCAAGATGCCGCCTTGAGCGAACAGCACATTGTACTGGTAGTTCTTGATCGACGCAGCGATGCCGAGCTTCGCGAGTTCGCTCTGCAGCTGCAAATCGAAGCGCTCCGCTCCGCTGAGGCCTGCCGGTCCGACGATCTCGAGCGTCAGCGGTACGCCGCCGCGTTCGCGCACCGCACCGTGGCGCTTCCAGCCCGCGGCATCGAGCAGCCGCGCCGCGCCGGGCGGATCGTACGGCGCTTCACGAATCGACGGATCGTAGGCGAATTGACCGGGCAGCCGGTCGCCGTCGCCCGGACGATGCAGCTCGCCGCGCACGTCGCGTTCGATGCGTTCCCGATCGACGCCGCGGACGATCGCCTCGCGAACCGCGCGCTCGCGCAGCGGCCCGCGCGCGACGTTGAACATAACGTAGTCGAACTGATAGTGATCGGAGAGCGCTTCTCTGGCATGCGCGACGCTGCGAGCGCCGGCGAGCATCGCGCGACTGCCGGAGAAGCCGCGGACGTTGAGATAATCGAGCTCGCCCGATTGCCAAAGCGTTACTTCCGTATTCGAGTCCGGCACGATGCGCACGTCGATCCGCGCGATCTTAGCCGCACCGCGCCGAAAATGCGGATCGGCCTCGAACACGAGCTCAGACCCGTGCGACCACGATGCCAAGCGGTACGGCCCTAAACCGATCGGATGTCCGTTGTACGCCGCCGTGTTGAGATCGGGCAGCTGGGCGAGCAGATGAGCCGGCAGGATCGCGTACGGATCGTTCGCGCCGAACGTGAAGAACGTCGCGAGTGCCGGGGAATAGGCGCGTCGCAAGCGGACCTCGACGTCGTAGGAGCCGTGCGCCGTCACGCTTGCGATATCGTCGAAGCCTGAGCGGTCGGGAACGTTGTTGCGTTTGCTCGTCGCGGCGGCGAACGAGAAGACGACGTCGCGCGCGTCGAACGGTGCGCCGTCGTGCCAGCGCACGCCCCGGCGTAAGCGATACCGGATCGTGCGACCGTCCGGCGAGATGTCGCCGTTGGCGCGCGACGGCACGCGCATCACCAGATCGGGCGTGAAGTTCCCGCGCGCATCGATTCCGAGCAAAAACCCATGCAGCAGCGGGACGAGATCTTGGAGCTGCGCGTTATCGGAAATGAGCGGATTGAGACCGGGCGGATCTTGCAACGCGGCGATCCGGAGCACGTCCGTGCGTGCGCCGCGTTCCCCGGGACGCGCGCACGCAGCTACGGCGAGCGACGCAACCAGCACCAAAGCCGAGGCAAGACGCCGCCCGAACTGCGCGGTCACAGCGCCTACGCGAGGTACGGCTCGTGCGGAGCGACCGGCGCGAGAATCGCATCCATGCGCGCGAACAGCGATGCGTCGACGTCGAGATCGGCCGTGGCGGCGTTGTCGTCGACGTGGTCGACCTTGGTCGCACCGACGATCACGCTCGACACCTCGGGGCGGCGCAAACACCACGCCAGCGCGAGTTGTCCCATCGTCGCGCCGGCCTCTTTCGCGAGCGGCGCGAGCTGTGCGACCGCATCGAGAACCGCCTGCGTGAAGTAATCCTCCATCATCTCAGCCCCGCTGCCCGCCGCGCGCGTTCCGGCGGGCGGCTTCGCGGCATCGGTATACTTTCCGGTGAGGATCCCCATCGCGAGCGGCGACCAGACGACGTTGCCGAGTCCGAACGCGCCGCACGTCGGCAAGACGCGTTCTTCGACGCGCCGCCAGAGCGCGCTATACTGCGGCTGATTGCTGACGGGCTCGGCCCAGCCGCGCGCGCGAGCGAGGGCCACGGCCGCACCGATTTGATCGGCATTCCATTCCGAGACGCCCCAATAGAGAATCTTGCCCGCGCGAACTAAATCGTTCATCGCGGAAACCGTTTCTTCCAGCGGTGTCGAGCGGTCGTAGCGATGACACTGGTAGAGATCGACGTACTCGACGGCGAGCCGGCGCAGCGAGAGATGGCACTGCTCGAAGATGTGCTTGCGCGAGAGGCCGCGGTCGTTTGGGCCATCGCCCATCGGAAAAAAAACTTTGGTCGCGAGCACGATGCTATCGCGGCGGAAATCCGCGATCGCGCGACCGACCACTTCTTCGGAACGGCCGCGCGCGTAGACGTTGGCCGTATCGAAGAACGTGATGCCGCGCTCGTAAGCGCGCACGATGCACGCCCGCGCGGTCGCTTCTTCGACGGCACCGCCGTACGTGAGCCACGAGCCCAAGCCGACCGTGGAAACTTTGACGCCCCAGCGTCCGAGATTACGATAACGCATGCGCGTAGGCTCGCGCCGTAACGCCGCTTCTCCTTCGCGCGGCTTTGACGAAGGGTTCGCGTGAGCCGCGACCGAGCAAGCATTGTTCGGATGCACGAACGGCGGAAAGCGGTGCGCATATGAATCGCTGGAGAACCGTTTCTCTTACCGGCGCCGCTCTCGCAACGGGCGGTGTACTCTTGGGCCGCGCGACGCGCATGCGTGGCGTGCGTAACGGCGATGCTGCCGTTCCGTACGGTCACGGCACGCGGATCGAGCGCCACGCGACCATCGCGCGCGAACCGGGCGACGTCTACGCCGCCTGGCGGGATCTCGAGAGTCTGCCTCTGGTTATGCCGAACGTCAAACGCGTCGAGACGACCGGCGGCGCTACGTCGCGCTGGACCGTCGCGGGACCCTTCGGCACGTCCGTTTCATGGGACGCCGAAATCATCGACGATTCGCCGGGCCGCCGCATCGCGTGGCGGGCTAAGGGCGCGCCCGTCCCGCACGCCGGCACGGTGCGTTTCGAGCCGGCGCCCGGCGGCCGAGGAACCGAAATATCGATCGAGATCGAATACACGGTGCCCGGCGCGAAGCTCGGCGGCCTCCTCGCCAAACTCACGACGCAAACGCCGCCGCAGCGCCTCGTCGAACTCGATCTGCGGCGCTTCAAATCGATGCTCGAAGCAAACGATATCGCCCTCAACGGAACGGACGTAAAAGAATGAAGGCCCTCCGCTACCACTCCCCGCGCAAGGTCAGCGTCGACGACGTTGCGGAGCCGACGATTCTCGCGCCCAGCGACGCGATCGTCCGCGTGACCTCGACGGCGATCTGCGGTTCGGATCTCCATCTGATGAACGGCTACGTTCCGACGGTGCAGAAAGACGACATTCTCGGCCACGAGTTCATGGGCGTCGTCGAAACCATCGGGGAGAACGTCCGCGACGTTCGCGTCGGCGACCGCGTGCTCGTGCCGTTTACGATCGCGTGCGGGGGCTGTTCGTACTGCAAGAGCGGCTTCACGTCGCTCTGCGATAACTCCAATCCCAACGCCGAATTGGCAGATTTTGCGACCGGACATTCGCCTTCGGGGCTCTACGGCTTCTCGCATATCTTCGGCGGCTATCCGGGCGGCCAGGCCGAGAAAGTCCGCGTCATCTTCGCGGACGCGAATCTCTTCAAGGTTCCCGATCAGTTCGAAGACGAGCAAGTGCTGTTCCTCACGGATATCTTTCCGACCGGCTATCAAGCCGCGGAACAGTGCGATATCAAGCCCGGTGACGTGGTCGCGATCTGGGGTTGCGGCCCCGTCGGACTGTTCACGATTGCGAGCGCCCTCATGCTCGGCGCGGCGCGGGTGATCGCGATCGATCGCATCCCCGACCGGCTCGAACGCGCCGAGCGCTTGGGGGCCGAAGTCATCAACTTCGATCGCGACGACGTGATCCGCGAAGTAAACCGGCGTACCGGCGGCCGCGGGCCCGATGCGGTGATCGACGCGGTCGGTCTCGAGGCGCATGCGATGACGCCCGATGCGCTGCTCGATAAAGCGAAGCAGGTGGCGAAGGTCGCGTTCGATCGCATTCATGTGGTGCGGCAAGCGATCTACGTGTGCGCGAAAGGCGGCGTCGTCTCGATTCCCGGCGCCTACGTGGGGCTCGTGGACCTCTTCCCGCTCGGTCAGGCTTTCGCAAAAGGACTGCGCTTACGGATGGGTCAGACCAACGTCCACCGTTACGTTCCGACGCTCATGGAACACATCGCGAACGGCCGCATCGATCCGCGCACGATCATCACGCATCGCTTCCCGCTCTCGGAAGCCGCGGAAGCCTACGAACTTTTCATGGACAAAGGCGACGCGTGCCAGAAAGTCGTGCTGCACACGCACGCAGCGTAACGGTCTTCTAAGCGGATAGCGCTACGGCGCTGCTATCGACGAGCACGGCGCGCTCGCGTACGAAGAGCCGCAGGCCATTTGCGGCGCGTTCGACGTGGTCGCGCGAACGCTCCCAAATGGTCGACTCGTAACCCGAAAGATGCGGTGAAGAACGGACGAAGCCGAGCTCGACGAGCGCGTCTTCGTTATCGGTTTGCGGGGTGAGGCCGTGCCGTAAGGCGGCCTCGATTTCTTCGAGGGTATGGACGATCCGGGACAAGGGGTAGCTCCTACATTTGCGTGCCGTTCGTTAGACGCTCGTGCCGTTGCGAACGTTTGCGCTCCTTTACCGCATCGACTCAAAAGCTCCCGAGCTTGACATCGAACGTACGTTCGCATACGATGCCTTCCCATGGCCGCGCGTTACGCCGAGCTGCATTGCCGGTCGAACTTCACGTTTCTTCAAGGAGCCTCGCATCCCGAAGAGCTGGTCGAGCGTGCGGCGGAACTGGGCTTCGAAGCACTCGCCCTGACCGATCGCGACGGCGTCTACGGTGCCGTCCGGTTCGCAAAAGCCGCGAAGCCGACGCAGCTCGGCGCGATCGTCGGCGTCGAACTGACGCTCGACGTTCCCGAGCTGCGTCCGAAACGGCGGCGCGATCTCACGCCCGAAGAATCGGCCCGGCAACCGCGCATCGTCCTGCTCGCCGAAGACGAGCGCGGCTACGCCAACCTCGCAAGCGCGATCTCCGCGGCGCAGTTGCGCGGCAAGAAACGCGACGCGCGGCTGCGCCTTACCGATCTCGACGGCAAAGCGGCCGGGCTCATCGCACTATCGGGCGCCCGGCACGGCTGGTGCGAAGAGGCGCTGTTGCGCGGCGACGTCGCAACGGCGCGCGAACGTGCGGCGACGCTGCGCGACGTCTTCGCGGGCAACGCCTATATCGAAATACAGCACCATCTACGGCCCGAAGATGCGCGCCTGATCGCAGCGCAGCTCGAGCTCGCGAGCGCCCTCGCGCTGCCCTACGTCGCCACGAACGGCGCCGCGTATGCCACGCCCGACGATGCGTTGCTCTGCGACGTTTTGACGTGCGTTAAATACCGCACGAGCCTCGCCAAAGCCGGGCCGCTCTTGCCGCCCAATCGCGAGTTCTACTTAAAATCGCCCGCGCAAATGGCGAAGATCTTCGCGCCCTATCCGCTCGCGATCGCGAACACCCTCGCGATCGCCGAGCGTTGTCGCTTCCGCCTCGAGCGGCTCGCGGGGCAATTTCCGCTCTTTCCGATTCCGGCGGGCGAAACGAGCACGCACGGCTACTTGCGCACGCTCGTCGCCGCGGGCGCGCGCGGGCGTTACGGCGACCCGCTCCCGCACGCCGTCGAACGGCAAATCGAATACGAACTCGGCATCATCGCGCGCATGGATCTCGCGGGCTACTTTCTCGTCGTCTGGGATATCGCGCGCGCTGCAAACGAACTCGGCGTGCTCGCGCAAGGGCGGGGTTCTGCAGCGAACTCCGCCGTCTGCTACGCACTCGGCATCACGGCCGTCGATCCGGTCGGCATGAACCTGCTCTTCGAACGCTTTTTATCCGAAGAGCGCAACGAGATTCCCGATATCGATATCGATTTCGCGCATCAGGATCGCGAGAAAGTCATTCAATACGTGTACGATCGCTACGATCGCGAACACGCGGCGATGACGGCCGAAGTCATTACGTATCGCACGCGATCGGCGATTCGCGATCTCGGGAAGGCGCTCGGGCTCTCGCTCGCGCAAGTCGACGCGGTCTCAAAAGAGTACGACGCGCGCGAATCGCTGGCGGGCGCGACGGGCGCCACGTACGACGGTAAATCGAATCTGCCCGAATCCGTGCAGCGCCGGCGCGATCTCGACGCGGGCAGCAATCAGCGCACTTCACGCGCGGCCGCGGACGACCAACCCGCGCAGAGCCCGGGCCGCGCGTATGCGCCGGGCTTCGAAGCGGTCGACGAACCGCGGCCACCGAGCGCCATACGCACGCACGAAATCAATAAGCCCTGGGCTTTCTACGGCTTCAAGAGCAAGGATTTCGGACCCGATCCCGATCCCGACGTGCGCGGTCCCATCGGCGGGGCGACGGGTGCGCTCTTGCTCGCGCTCTGCCGTCGCGTCGACGGCTTTCCGCGCCACATGGGCATTCATAGCGGCGGCATGGTGATCACGCGCGATCCGCTCGTGCAGGTGGCGCCCGTCGAGTGGGCCTCGATGCACGATCGTACGATCGTGCAATGGGATAAGGACGATCTCGCCGATCTCGGACTCATCAAAATCGATCTACTCGGCCTCGGCATGCTCTCGCTCTTACGCGATGCCTTCGCGCTGCACGGCCGGCGTTACGGCGCAACCAAACCGCGTCTCGCGCTCGATACGATTCCGCCCGACGATCGCGCGACCTACGCGATGCTCCAGCGCGGCGATTCGGTCGGCACGTTCCAAGTCGAATCGCGCGCGCAGCAGTCGATGCTGCCGCGCTTAAAACCCGCGTGCTTCTACGATCTGGTGATGCAGGTCGCGATCATCCGGCCGGGCCCCATTCAAGGCGATATGATCCACCCGTTCTTGCGCCGGCGCAACGGCTTGGAGCCCGTCACGTATCCGCATCCCAAACTCAAGCCCGTGCTCGAACGCACGCTCGGCGTGCCGCTCTTCCAAGAACAGGGCATGCGTATGGCGATCGAGGCCGCCGGGTTTTCTCCCGGTCAAGCCGATCAATTGCGGCGCGCGATGGGCCATAAACGGTCGCGCGCGCGCATGGCCGAGATCTATCCGCGCCTCGTCGACGGCATGGTCGCGAACGGTATCGATCGCGCGGCCGCCGATGCCCTCTTCCACATGCTCGAAGGGTTCGCCGATTACGGCTTTCCCGAATCGCACGCCGCGAGTTTCGCGCTGCTCTCGTACGCGTCGTCGTACGTGAAGTGTCACGAACCCGCGATCTTTCTCGCCGCGATTCTCAACGTGCAGCCGATGGGATTTTACAGTACCGAAGTTCTCGTCAACGATGCGCGGCGGCACGGCGTCGTCGTCCGACCCGTCGAAGTCAATGCCAGCGAATTTTGGAGTTTCGTCGACGACGCGGGCGCGACGCGGCTCGGTTTTCACGTCGTGCGGGGTCTGGGCGAAGGCCAGCGCGAGCGCTTGGAAGCGGCCGTCGCGCGCGGTCCCTTCGCGGATCTAAGCGAATTCGCGGCGCGCAGCGGTTTGCTCAAAGACGCGCTCGAGAACCTCGCCGTCGCCGGTGCGTTCGCGCCCTGGTTTCCGACTCGGCGCACGGCGATGTGGGCGCTGCGCGGGCTCGACGAACGCGCAGCACGCGGCGAACTCGGCCGCGGCATGGAAATCGACGAGCCGGAGCCGGCGTTCGCGAACCTGTCGCCGCGCGAGACGACGAGCTTCGATATCTGGGGCACGGGGCTCACGACGGGCCCGCAGCCGATCGCACATTTCCGTAAAGACCTCGACGCGCATCGCGCGCTCGCCGCCGAGCAGCTCGCCGCCATGCCGAACCATCTCGTCTGCAAGGTCGGCGGCATGGTCATCACGCGCCAGCGTCCCGGCACGGCTAAAGGCTTCGTCTTCCTCACGCTCGAGGACGAAACGGGCCTGGCCAACGTCATCGTCAATCCGGCCGTCTACGAGCGCTACCGGCGCACGATCCGCGCGTCGAGCGCGCTCGTCATCGAAGGGACGCTGCAAAAAGATCAGGGCACGCTCGATATCATCGCCAAGCGTTTCTGGCCGCTCGAGACGCACGGCACGCTCGCGGGCGTGAGCGCGCGGAACTTCCATTAACCCGCGCACTAGGCTTTCTAAACCCATGGGCAAATGCCACGTCTAACACGAATTCGCAAGGAGCACCGTATGTTTCGTTCGATCGCGCTCGGAGCCGCACTCGTCGGCGTTCTCGGCATGGCGAGCGCCGCCATCGCGCAGATCGATCCCGACGATTCGGGCCTGGGCACCAAGCGCGGTCTCGCGCAGCAAAATAATTCCGGCGAAGCGGGAACGGTCACGCTCTTCAAGCGCGGCGAGCATTCGACGCTCGTCGTCGTCAATCTGGCACAAGAACCGGAGGGCCGCACGCAGCCCGCGCACATCCATCGCGGCCACGCCTGCGATACGCTCGATCCCAAACCCGCCTTCGGGCTCGCGCCGGTCGTCAACGGCGTCTCACGCACGCTCGTCAAAGTCTCCGAGGCGCGTTTGCTCTCCGGTAACTACGTCGTTAACGTGCATTCGTCGCCGCAGAATATACCGCATTACGTGTCGTGTGGAGAATTGTATTAGCGAAGCGTTAGCGGCCGGCGAGACGCACGCGCCGGTGAGACATCTCGGCGGCACGCCCGGCCTCGGCGGCACGATCGGGAACACGCCGCATATCGTGTTGCCGAAGCTTTCCGCGGCACTCGGGCGAACGATCGTCGGGAAAGCGGAGTTTCTCAATCCGGGCGGATCGGTCAAAGATCGGGCCGCGCTCGGCATCATCGACGATGCCGAGCGTTCCGGGCGCTTGCAGCCGGGCGGCACGATCGTCGAAGGTACCGCGGGGAACACCGGTATCGCTCTCGCGCTGCTCGCCAACGCCCGCGGCTATCGCGCGATCATCGTCGTGCCCGACGACCAATCGCCGGAAAAGATCGGCCTCCTACGCACCTACGGTGCCGACGTGCGCGTCGTACCCGCCGTTGCGTTTACGAATCCGGAAAACTACTATCACGTCGCACGCGAGATCGCGCAGCGTACCGCCGGCGCCGCGTGGTCGGACCAATTCAATAACACTGCGAACCGCGACGCGCACTACGCGACGACGGGGCCGGAGATCTGGGCGGCCTTCGGCTCGGAACTTACCGCCTTCGTCGCCGCATGCGGCACCGGCGGTACGCTCGCAGGCACCGCACGCTTCCTCAAAGAGCGCAAGCCGGAACTGCGGACCGTGGTGTGCGACCCGTATGGCTCGGCGCTCTTCGATTACGTGCGCTGCGGAACGCTCGAAATCGAAGGCGACTCCAATGCCGAAGGTATCGGCATCAAGCGGATCACCGCTAACTTCGCGGGCACGCCCGTCGACGATGCCTTGCGCGTGGACGATCGCACGATGGTCGAAATGGCGTACTGGCTCTTACGCGAAGAGGGCCTCTATCTCGGCGGCTCCGCGGCGCTCAACGTCGCGGGTGCCGCCCGCTACGCGCGCACGCTGCCCGCCGGCAGCACGGTCGTCACGATTCTCTGCGACGGCGGCGAACGGTATCGCTCGCGCTTATGGAATGCGGGCTGGCTGGCAGACAACGACTGCACGCCGAGCGCACGCGATCTCTCTTTTCTCTAAAACGAAGGATTTGGATGTCTGATCTCATCGACCCGACGAATGCGACGTCGAGCGCTCTGAACCGCCGGGCGTTCGTCGGCCTTTCGGCCGGCGCGACCGCGTATGCGAGTACCATCGCGGCGGCGCTCGCCGCCGGAGACGATTTCGGCAAACCGCACCCGCCGATCGTCGCAGACAACGACCCGGCAATCGCCGTCGGCCGTCCGCAGATCCATAACGGAACGCGCATGGTCGATTCGTATTACGCGTCCCCGAAAAATGCCGGTCCTGCGACGCCGGCCGTCGTCATCGTCCCGCACATCTGGGGCGTCGACTCGCAGATTCGCGACGTCGTGCGCCGCTTCGCGAAGGAAGGCTATATCGCGATCGCGCCCGACTTCTACACGGGCCTCGGCGCTCCGAGCGGCGACGGGCTGACGGATTACAAAGTTTTTCTACCGAGCGTGCAAAAGCTCGCCGATGCGACGGTCGATAGCGATATCGTCGCGGCTGCCAATTTCATCCGGGGCGGCTCCGGCGGCACGCGCGAAAAAATCGCGGTGATGGGATTCTGCATGGGCGGGGCGATCGCGCTGCGCCAAGCCGTCGATAGCGCGAGCGCGTTCGGCGCGGTAGCCGTGTTTTACGGCAAAGTCCGCTACGATACGTCGGGCAGCAACGAAGGGCCGATCACGCCGATTGCCCTCGCCTATGCCGATGAAATCGGGCCACCGCTACTGGGCAGTTGGGGTGCCCGCGATACCGGCATCCTCGCAGCCGACGTCAAGGCGCTCGACGCACGCCTGACCGACCTAAAGAAGCCGCACGATATCAAGGTGTATGACGAAGCCGGACACGGGTTTTTCGACGACACGCGGGCCTCGTACGTACCCAGTGCCGCCGCCGATGCGTGGACGCGCACGCTCGCCTGGTTCGCAACGAACTTAAAGTGACGAATCCTCGACGCTCGGCCCGCTTTCGGAAATGGCGCGCTCGACGGCGATCAGAATCTGGCCTTGCTGGCGCAGACGCAGGAACGTGATCTCGACCGTCACGCCGCCGTGATGGAACGGGAAAAAATAATCGAAGGATTCGCTCACGCGATCGCTCGTCTTAAGGAACGTACGGAGGCGGCCTTCGAAATTCTGCACCGCCGTGCAGGGCGCGACGTCGCGAAAGAAGTTCTTCCCGATCACGGAGGCGCGTTCGAAATGCGATAGACGCGTCTCGTACTCGTTATACTCGCGGATCGTGCCGTCGGGGTCGATAACGATCGCTCCGAACGGCAGCGTGTCGAGCTTATCGAAGGGGAGATCCAGCGCGACCCAGACGCGCCCCGCTTCGACGTCGTCATCGCGCATGCGGAACGGCCTCCGGTGCGGCTTTGAGTTTCTCGAGCGCGTCGAGCGTATTGGCGACGTGCTTGCCCGGATCGAGCGAACGATACGCGTAAACGATCTTTCCGCCCGCGCCCGCCGGACCCGGCGCGATCACGTACGACGTTCGATCGGAGTACGTCATCGGGCCGAATCCGAGCACGGCTTTATAGGCGTGCGAGATTTTATGATTGCCGTCCGAGGCGACGGCGAACTTACTGCGACATTCCGAGACCGAGAATTTGTTGAGCTTATCGATGCTATCGCCCGAGACGCCGATGACCGTCGCCCCCAGCTTCTTGTAGTCGTCGATGTGTTCGGCGAAATCGTGCGCTTCGAGCGTACAGCCCGAGGTGAACGCGGCGGGATAGAAATACAACACCACAGGCCCCTTTTTGAGTGCCTCGTCGACGTTGAAATCGAACACTTTGCCGCCGAGCGACGCCTGCGTATCGAAGGCCGGGGCCGTATCGCCCGCATGCAGTTCCGCCAGCGCCGGGGTCGCGAGGGACGCGAGGCCCAGGCTAGCGCCGAGCGCGGCGCAGAGCGTAAAAGACTTCATCATAGTCCCATGAGACGCGCGATGACCAAACGTTGTACTTCGTTCGTGCCTTCGCCGATTTCATTGATTTTTTGATCGCGGTACATGCGCGAGACCGGATACTCGTCCATGAAACCGTAGCCGCCATGGATCTGCACCGCCTCGTTGACGACGCGGCGCGAAACTTCACCGGAATAGAGCTTGGCGAGGCTCGCCGTCATTTCGTAGGCACGGCCGTTGTCTTTTTCCCAGGCCGCTTTGAGCACCATCAGCTTCGCGTGCTCGATTTCCATCAGCATGTCGGCGAGCTTGAACTGGATCGCCTGAAATTTCGAGATCGACTGGCCGAACTGGTGACGATCCTTGGCGTATTGGAGCGCTTCGTCGTAGGCACCCATAGCGAGACCCACGGAGAGCGCCGCGACCGAAATACGGCCGCCGTCGAGGATGGTCAGAAACTGCTTGAGGCCGCCGCCGCGTTTTCCCAGGAGATTCTCCTCGGGCACTCGTGCGTCGGCGAAGGAGAGTTCCCGCGTGTCCGAGGCGCGCCAGCCCATCTTACGATAGGTCTTCGAGCGCGTAAACCCGGGCGTGCTCTGCGGTACGACGAAATTCGATATCTCCGAACGGCCCTTCGCATCGGTTCCCGTTACCGCCGTGATGGTCGTGCCGCCGGTGACGTCCGTTCCGCTATTGGTAATGAACGCCTTCGATCCATTGATCGTCCAGAAACCGTCGAGCAGTTCCGCGCGCGTGCGCGTGCCGCCGGCGTCGCTGCCGGCTTGCGGCTCCGTAAGGCCGAAGCCCCACAGCATTTCGCCGCGGGCCAGCGGCACGAGGTACCGTTCTCTTTGCGCTTCGGTCCCGAATAGAAAGAACGGGGTCGCACCGAGCGAGACGTGGGCTGCAAGGGTGATGCCCGTCGACGCATCCGCGCGCGAAATCTCCATAACCGCGAGCGCATAGCTCACCGTATCGGCCCCGGCACCGCCGTACTTCTCAGGAAACGGCAAGCCCATCAGGCCGAGTTCCGCCATCTTCTTGACCAAGTCGTACGGAAACGCAGCGTCGCGATCCATTTCTTCGGCGCGCGGCTTCACTTCGCCGCTGGCGAACTCGCGGCACAGCGTTTGAATGGCGCGCTGTTCGTCCGATAAATCGAAATCCATAGGCAGAGGTGAAGCTCCGCTCCGACGCCGAAAAACACCTGTAATGTTAGCGCTTCGGCGTTCTCGGTGATCTCGCTCCGCGGCGTCAGCCTCGTCTACCCAAACGGAACGAGGGCCTTAGACGCGCTCGATCTCGAGATCGCCAAAGGCAGCTTCGTGTTTCTCGTCGGCCACTCGGGGACGGGGAAGTCGAGTCTCTTGCGCTTGCTCTATCGCGAACAACTACCGTCGCGCGGCGAAGTGACGGTCGACGGCACGCGCGTCGATAAGCTGCGCCGGTCCAAGGTTCCGCATCTGCGACGTAACGTGGGCGTCGTCTTCCAAGATTTCAAGCTGCTCTCCGATAAAACCGTTTGGGAAAACGTCGCCTTCGCGTTGCAAGTGACGGGCGCGAAGACGCGCGATGTGATGCGTCAAGTACCGCGCGTGCTCGACCTCGTCGGGCTCGCGCACAAGTCGCGTATGTTCCCGAGCGAACTTTCCGGCGGCGAACAGCAGCGCACGGCGATCGCGCGCGCGCTGGTCAACAATCCCAAGATTCTGCTCTGCGACGAACCGACCGGCAACCTCGATCCCTCGAACACGAACGAGATCATGGATCTACTGCACCGCATCAATCTCAAAGGCACGACGGTACTGATCGCGACGCATAACGCGCTCGTCGTCGATCGCATGCGCCGCCGCGTGATCCGGCTCGACGAAGGCAAGATCGTCGCCGACGAAGAGCGCGGCTATTACACGCATCCCGGCTTGCGCGAAATCCTCGCCGCACCGTCGGCATAACGGGAGGCGACGATGGATTGGGGACGCGTTCGATTCTTTGTAAGCGAAGTGTGGCGGAACTTCACGCGCAATCTCATCCTGCAGTTCACGGCGATCGGCACGGTTACCGTGACGATCGTCTTACTCGGAAGCTTTCTTTTTACGCGCGATACGCTCGGCAAGATCGGCGACGACGTCATCAAAAAGATCGAAGTCTCCGTTTTCCTGAGCGATCGTTCGACGGCCGCAGACGCGCGGGCGCTCGTCGCGACGCTGCGGGCGGACCGGCGCGTCAAGAGCGTCGCCTACATACCGCGCAGCGAAGGTCTGCATCAGATGCGCGAACGGCTGCGCGGCCAAATCGATACGTCGCTGCTGACGTCCAATCCGCTCCCGGATGCGCTGCGCGTACGGGTCGTCGATCCCGAAAAGGTCCGCGATGTCGCCGCGCACATTCGCAAGCTGCACGACGTCGCGACGGTCGAGTACGCGCAAGACGCGGTGCAGAAGCTGCTGCGTATCTCCGACGTGCTCGGGCGCATCGGCCTTGGGATCGTCGCGTTGCTCGTTTTTACTGCCGCGATCATCATTTCCAATACGATCCGGCTGACGGTCTTCGCGCGGCGGCGCGAGATCGCGATCATGCAGCTCGTCGGTGCGTCGGGCTGGTACATACGCATGCCGTTCATCGTCGAAGGCCTCATCGACGGCCTCCTCGGGTCGGCCGTCGCCCTGGGTCTGCTCGAAATCGCGCGTTTCCAATTACTTCCGAAATTGACGATCGCGCTGCCGTTTTTGCCGATGCACGCGACCGACCTCAACGCCGGGACCCTCGCGCTGCAGCTTTTGGGCGTCGGCGCGGCCGTGGGCTTCATCGCGTCGTGGCTTTCCGTCGGCCGGTATCTGCGCGCTTGACGCTCCCGGCGCGCTTCGCGTTCGCCGCCGTCGTTCTGGCCGCTTTGGCCGCGCAGCCGCTTCCGGGCGATGCGCGCCGTCATGCGGGCGCGGCGCTCGTCGCTTCGGTCGGCGACAAGATCGCGGGCAAACAAGCCGAGATCGACGCCACGCGCAAGCGCCTGGACGTAAAGCGGGGACAATTGCACTTCGAGCAGCTGCGTGCGAACGATCTGCGCCGGCAAGTCGCCGATACGACGCGCGACATTTCGCACGTCACCGCGACGCTCGACGTTCTCGACGCGCTCGTCACGCACAACCGGCGCAAACTTTCCTGGAATAAGGTTCAGCTCGATGCCGCCGAAGCGACGCTGGGCCGTCATAACGAGGCGTTGCGGCGCCGGCTCGTCGATGCGTACGAGCGCGGCGACCTCGGTTACGTCAACGTCCTGCTCTCGTCGAGCTCGTTTAGCGACTTCGTCGAACGCTGGGAAGATATCAGATACCTCATCGCGGCCAATCAGCACACGGTGCGCGAGCGGCGCGCCGCCGAGCGCGACGTCGCGCGCGGCCGCCGCAACCTCGAACGCGAACGCATCGGACTCGACGAGTCCCTCCGGCGCCAACAGCAAGCCCGCTACCACCTCGCCGCACTCGCGGCGGAGCGCACGCAGCTGGCCAACGCGGCCGACGCGCAGCGCCGGAGCATCTCCGTCGAAGTCGCGCAGCTCGAGGAGCTTTCCGCGGCGCAGGAAGCGGTCCTCGAGCGTTTCATTCGCGAGCGCCAGCAGGCCGAAGCCGCTCGGCGGGCCGCGGAAGCCGAAGCCCGCCGCCGTGCGGCTCAACTCGCCGGGCAACAATTGCCTCCCGCCGCCGTGGAGGGCGGCCCCGACGCGTTTGCGTGGCCGGCATCCGGCCCAGTCACCGACCCCTTCGGCATGCGAATGCACCCCGTAACGCACGAGTGGCGCATGCACAACGGCCTGGACATCGGCGCCCCGATGGGCGCGACGATCACGGCTTCCGCGGCCGGCCGCGTCATCTACTCCGGCTGGGAGGGCGGCTACGGCAATACGATCATTCTCGATCACGGCGGCGCGACGTCGACCCTGTACGGCCATTGCTCGCAGCTCTTCGTCAGCGAAGGGCAGGAAGTTCAGCGCGGCCAAGCGATCGGCGCCGTGGGCTCCACCGGCGTTTCGACGGGTCCGCACCTCCACTTCGAGATCCGCATCAACGGCGTGACCGTCGATCCGAGTTCGCGCCTGCGCTAAGATCGTTCTTTCATCGGCCGTAATAAGGTCCAGAGCGACCTTTGAAGCGTTGTGGGCATATAGCGTCCAGACGCAACCGGAAGCCGCTCGATAGCCGTCTAAGCACCACCGACGCCATTGCCGCGCAGAACCGACGGGATACTTGTCTACGACCTATCGAGCCCTGGCCGCCGCCTTCGCTTTCGCTGTCGCCTCGCTCGGTGGAGCGCTCTATTTGACGCACGAACGCGTCGGACACGCGCCCACCGCGTTGCTCGATGCTGGCCCCGGCGTCGCGGCGCTCGACCTTCACGCCTTGCTCGAGAACGGCACGGGCGGCGACCAGCGCATGCTCGACAACGCCTTCCGCCAAGTCGAAAAGACGTATTACAAGCCAATCAACGCGCAGACCCTACTCGACGGCGAACACAAAGAACTGATCGCCTATTTGCGAGCGCACAAAATCGCAAACCCGAGCGTGCCGACCCTCGTGGCCACCGGCAATCAAGTGACGGATATCCGGTCGCTCAATCGGGGGCTCTCCCAAGCCCAGACGACCTACGGCAAGCGGACCTCGCCGAGCGAACTGACTCAGGCCGCGATTCGCGGCATGCTCAATGCGCTCGGGGACCCGTATACGACGTATCTTTCGCCCGCGGAGATCAATTCGCTTGAAGAGTCGCTCAAGGGCGGAGATTTCGGCGGCATCGGGGTCTACATCGTTCAAGACCCGCGCAATAAGCATATTTTGGTCGAACCGATCGAGGGCACCCCGGCGTTCAAGGCCGGCATGAAGATCGGCGACCGGATTCTCTCCGTGGACGGGCGCGATGTCGCCACGATGAAGCTCGATGCGGTCGAACGGCTCATTCGGGGAAAGATCGGCACGATCGTACGCGTCTCGGTCCGCTCGCACGCGCAGGCCGCCTCACACGTCGTCTCGATCACGCGCGAACAGATTTACGTTCCTTCGGTGCACGCCAAAATGGAAGATGGCTACGACTACGTCCGGTTGGCCGATTTCGGGCAGACTTCGTACGACGAAGTACGCAAAGCGATGCTCGCGGGCAAAGCGAAGGGCGCCAAAGGCTACATCCTCGATTTACGCAACAACGGCGGCGGCTTACTCGAAGCGGCCGTTCAAATCTCGAGTCTCTTCATCGCCGACGGCACGATCGTCTCGACCATCGACCGCGCGGGGAATCGCGATTCGAAGGCGGCGACCCACGAAGCGATCGGCACCGCTCCCCTCGTGATTCTCGTCAACAAGTACACCGCCAGCGCCTCTGAAATCACGGCGGGTGCCGTCCAAGACTTCAAAGTCGGCACGCTCGTCGGCACCAAGACGTTCGGTAAGGGCGTCGTTCAAAGCATCTACAATACGAGCGACGGCGGCGCGCTGAAGATTACGACTGCTAAATACGTCACGCCGCTCGGGCGCGACATCCACCATAAGGGCATCGAGCCCGACGTGGTGGTCGAACAGACGGCCGAAGCCCCGATCATCGATACGCCCAAAGACCTCCAACTCGCAGCCGCCAAATCGTATTTGCGGCGCATCGCGCGCAGGTAGCTTTGCTTGATAAAACGCCTCCTCCCCATGCTCGCAGCGACGGCACTTCTGACGACGGCCATGCCCGCGGGCACGACCGCGTCCGGGCTTTCGGGCCTCGAAAAAAACGAGATCGAAATGACGCTCTCGTTGCTCACGTCGGAATTTTATAAGAAAGTCGATCCGCAGGTCACCCTGGACGGTGCGCGTGCGAGCATCGTCGCGCTGCTCGAGAAGCAGGGCGTGAAATCGCCCAAAGTCTCGCAGCTTCGCGCGGTCGAAGATCCGGCGCTCAACGCAAGAGAGCTCGAACGGCAAGTCGGCTCGGTCGTCAACGCCTACGGCTCGAAGGTCGGCGGCAGCCGCACCCTGACCTACAGCGCGCTCGCCGGCATGCTTTCGTCCGTCAAAGACAAGTACACGACGTTTCTCTCTCCCAAAGAATATGCGGATCTCAATGAAGGCCTCGATGGCGGAAATTTCAGCGGCGTCGGCATCGCAATTCAAGTCGATGAAAAGACCAAGCTCTTAAACGTGAACGAGGTCATTCCCAACGGCCCCGCCGAAAAAGCGGGGCTTCTGGGCGGCGACACGATCCTAACCATCGATGGGAAATCCACGCGGGGACTCACGACCGCACAAGACGCGAAACTGCTTCGCGGCGAAAAAGGCTCGCAAGTGAAGCTCGTCGTCGAACGCAACGGTAAGGAACAATCGGCTATCGCCGTTACGCGCGATACGATTCATCAGCCGAGCGTATACTCGAAGCTGCTCGATAACGGCATCGGTTACGCGCGCCTCACGGTGTTCGGCTCGAGCACCGCAAACGAATTGACCACCGCGCTGACGAAATTGCAGTCGCAAGGTGCCAAAGCGTACGTTCTCGATCTGCGCGATAACGGCGGCGGCTATCTCAATGCGGCTATCGAAGTGAGTTCTAAGTTCATCCCTTCGGGGCCGATCGTTTCGGTCGAGTCGCGCGGCGGCAGCAATACGCAGTACGATGCCGAAAACACGGCGATCCCGCCAAAACCGCTCGCCGTGCTGGTAAATAAATACACGGCATCCGCGTCGGAAATTACATCGGGTGCGATTCAAGATAACGGCGTCGGCGAATTGATCGGCGAAAAGACGTACGGAAAAGGCGTCGTGCAAACGATCCACCCCCTCCCGGACGGATCCGCCGTCAAGATCACGAGCGCGCGCTATTTAACGCCGCACGGGCGCGATATCAATCTCGTCGGAATCCAACCCGACATCGTTTCGGTCGAACCGAAATCATCGAAGCTCGGCGACCCGTTGACGGATCCGCAATTGCAATCCGCGATTACGTACCTGCAAGGTAAGATCGCCCAAGCCGGCTCCTAACGATGCGTTTTTAGCGGCACCTCGATCTACGACCCTGTCGCAAGAACGTCGCCTGGGAGCAAAGTCGCCTGGACGTCGGCGAACGTTACGAACGCAGCGTATGCGGCGCGTTCCGTAACGAGATAGCGTTCGAGAGCCGAGCCCGCTTTTGCGAAGCGGGACTCCGCTTCAAGCGCGGCGGCGTAATCGGACCGCCCGTCGCCGACGAAGACCGTTCGGGCGCCCGCGTTGCGGGCGGCCCGCACGACGGCCGCCTTATCGGTGCCGTTCGCGGCGGCATCGCGAAAGCGAATCTTCCATCCCGTCGGGAGCGCTTCGATATCGTTCGCAACGATCGGAACGTCGCCGCAACCGATCTCCGCGAGCCGGCCGGCCACGATCGGCGCGATGCCCGAACTCAGCACGGTCAGCGCGATCCCGCGCGCCCGACATGCTGCCACAAATGGCGCGAACGTCGGATCGACCGTCACCTCGCGCCGCAGCAACGCCGCGACTTCAGCGAAAGGAGCGCGCACGTAGGACGCTTGTTTCTTTAAAACGTCGCGCAGCGAGGTCGTCCCGTCGTCGAGCCCGACTTCGGTTTGCGCCCACGCGTGCGGACCGGCGAAATGCCGGACCAGCACGTCGAAGGTGTCGAGGTCGGTGATCGTCCCATCGAAATCGACGAAGATCGCCCACGCCGACATCGCTATTTGGCGGACGTCTTCTTACGCGTCGTCGCCTTCTTTGCGGCGCCCCCCGCGGCCGTCTTACCGACCCCTTTCCGGGTCGCCGCTATCGGCTTCTTTGCCGGAACGGGCGCGGCTTCCACGACAGCCTTGGGCTTACGGCCGCGCTTGGGCTTCTCGGGTTGCGGAGCCGCCTCGGCGACGACGCGCTTTTTGCGCTCCGGAGCCGGCGGCGCCGCGGCGGGCTTGACCGCCGGAGGACGCCCGCGACGCTTCGGCTCGGGCGCTGCTTGTTGCGTCGCCGTAACCGTGGCCGCCGCCAGCAGGGACGCTGCCGCCACCGCGCCTGCCGCGACTGCGGCGACCGGCAGCTTACGCGGCCGGCCCCGCTTGCGCGGGGCCGCCTCGTCCGCCGCCGGCTGCGACTCCGCAGACTGCGCTGCCGGCAAGGCGGCTTGCGGGGTCGTCGCTGCGAGTTCGAGTTGCGCCGCTGAGTCGCGGCGCGGCCGTCCACGCCGGCTCGGCTGCGTGACCTTCGTGGCTTCCTCGGGAACGCTGAGGCTCGGCGGCGGCGCATCGACGGCCACGGGCGCCGCTTTGCGGTCGACGCGAGCGATCGCGCGATTTGGCTCCGGGGGAGCCGTCTCGCCCGTCGATTCCGCCGCACCCGCGCCATCGACGCGGAAGATGTGCCGGTCCGGAACGACTCCGCTCGGGGCGACGCCGTCGGCTGCGAGACCGTCGGCTCCAACACCGACGCCACCGCGTCCGCGCCGGCGCCGGCGCCGGCGCTTGCGGCGCACGGTTCCCTCTTCACCGAGCACCGGCGTCGCTTCGGAGGCGCCTTCGCTTTCTTCGTCGTCCTCGTCATCCCGCACGATGTCGCCGGGAGCGCTCGGATCCGCAGCGCTTGCGGGATCGGGTAACGCGGTGAGCGCGGCCGTTCCCGGCGGCGCATCGCCCGGGCCACGCCGGCGGCGACGGCGCCGGCGACGTTTGCGGTCGCCATCGGCTCCTGGGCCGCCGTAACTCGCGTACGCCCGCCCTTCGCCGCTCTCATCGACGGCCGCATATTCGGGAACCGCGTGCAACGGCGTCACGGTCGCAAGCGGCGGCGTGGACGTCGCATGGGCTCGCGTCTCTTCGTCTTCGGCTTCGGCTTCGGCCGACGTCGAGATGCCGAGAGCGGGCCGGGCGCCTGCGCCCTTGGCGGCTTCCTCGGCCAGCTCGCGCAGCTGATCTTCTTGTTCGGCCGGCGTCAGCGCCGGCTTGCGGCCGCGACCGCCGCGCCGGCGCCGCTTCTTACTCTCGGCTGCGATTTGCACGACCGTCGAACGCGGTTCGGCGAGAATCGTGCCTTCGTCGTCGATATCGATAATCTTGATCTTGATCGTCTCGCCGACAGCGCTCGCGGCGTTTTCCACTTCGACCAGACGGTCGCCGACGATCGCCAGTGCCGAGGTCGCGACCGGAAGCCGGGCGTTGACGAGATCGACTTCGAGCTCGTCGCCGACGCGCACGTTGTCCGGCGGCGCCGTCGCGGCGCCGACCGAGGCCAACGCCTCGATGCGCGTCCGTTCCGGATGCAACGCCGCGTCGACGCGAACCGCGATCTTCGTCGCGAGTTCGCGCTCGAGCCCGGCGAGCTCGTCTTCGTACCAGTACTCGAGCTGCGCGCCGACGGTGGGCGCGGAGATAACTTCGATCGGCAGCTGCGTCGCATCTCCGTTGCGGTGCGCGTGTCCGAAGCGGCGGATCTCGCGGAATGCTTCGATCGCGACGGATTCAGGCGACATGACGCTGCCGAGGCCGGAGCACGTCGGACACGCGCCGCGTAACTGCGCGCCGAGATCTTTGCCGACGCGCTTGCGCGTGAATTCCAACAAGCCGAGTGCCGAAAACGATTGAATCGTCGTTCGCGTACGATCTTTGCGCAGACCCGCTTCGAGCGTCGTGATCACGCGCGTGCGCGCATTTTCCGTCGACATGTCGATGAAGTCGCACACGATGATGCCGCCGATATCGCGCAAGCGAACTTGCCGCGCGATCTCCGCCGCCGCTTCTATGTTGGTACGGACGATCGTATCTTCGAGGTTTTTGCCGCCGGTAAATTTGCCGCTGTTGACGTCGATGACGGTCAACGCTTCCGTCGTCTCGATGACGATCGAACCGCCGGAGGGCAGGTTGATTTTGGGGCGCATGAGGCGCTGCACTTCTTCATCGATTTTGTAATCTTTGAAGAGGGAGCGGCCGCTGTTGTAATGCTCGATGCGATCGACGTACTGCGGCCCGAGCAGGCGCATGAAGTCGCGCACTTTCTCGAAATCCTCGGGGTTATCGATCAGCACGCGATCGACTTCCGGCGTAATGAAGTCGCGTGCCGCTTTAAAGACGAGATTCATGTCTTTATGAATGAGCGACGGGGCGGGCGCGCGTTTGTAATTCTCGAGGATGCCGTGCCACATCCGGATGAGGACGCCGAGATCGGCGATCAACTCGGCCTGACTGACGCCGCCCGCCGCCGTGCGCACGACGGTCGCCATGCCTTCGGGCCGGATCATTTTCATGATCCCTTTGAGCCGGTTGCGCTCGTCGGCACTTTCGATCTTGCGCGACACGCCGGAGTATTTTCCGGTCGGCATGAGGATGAGGTAGCGGCCGGGGAGCGAGATGTTCGTCGAGATGCGCGCCCCTTTGAGACCGCGCGGCTCCTTGACGATCTGGACGAGCACGTCGTCGCCCTTGCTGATCTTCTCGTTGATCGTCCAGCCCGTGCGGCCTTGCGTGATCTCGACGTCGCCGATGTTGAGTGGCGTCTTATTGATATCGTCGACATACAAGAAGGCGTTACGGCCGAGGCCGATATCGACGAAGCTCGCTCCCATCCCGGGCAGCACGTTCATCACTTTGCCTTTGAAAATCGAGCCGATGACCTTTTCTTCGCGTTCGAAGTAGATTTCGGCGAGCGCTCCGTCCTCTCGGATGGCGACCCGGTTTTCCCACGGGTCGCTCGAGATCAGGATCTCTGTTGGCACGTCGTTGCCTTTCGGTGTGGCGCCGCGTTGTCTCGGGCGCCGCGTCTTGCGTTGTACCTGCTCGCCCGGCGGCGGGCGGCGCTCCCAAATCACGACCGATGCGGTTCTGACCGCGGCGCGACCGAGGAAATTCTTCCGGCATACCGTGCTGCGGGCGCAAGCGTCAAAACGTCGCACGCGCAAAAATCTTAGGCCGGATTGAGCGAGGTTGGCTGCTACGAGGGATGGGTCCTGTAGCCACCCAGCATTACGGAGGCACTGCCCGGCAAAATGCACAACCGCTGGAAAAACGCCTCGACCCGAAGGAGTCCATTTATGGCCGTCTCCGGTATCGCATTCACGATGTATCCGGTGAGCGATCTGCCGCGCGCGAAGGCGTTCTACCGCGACGTCCTGGGCTTGCAACCGGGCGGCATCGAGACCGATTATTGGTTCGAGTTCGAGGTCGCGGGCGGCACCTTCGGCATCGGCAGCTTCCCACAAGTCGGTACGCCGGGCACCGCACAGTCGCTAGCGCTCGAGGTTCCGGATCTCGCGAGCTTGCGCGAAACGCTCGCCGGACGCGGCATCGCCGTCGACCCGCCGCACGAGCTCGAATGGTGTTCGATCGCGGTCGTGCGCGACCCCGACGGCAACCAAATCTGGCTGCATCACGCCAAACCGCGTTAAGCCGGAAGAGCCCACGATAGACCGGTTAAAAAATCAGCTTGTCGCGCTGAAGGTGGATGTTGAGCAGGACCCCGACGGCCGCGAAATCCGTGAGAATCGCCGTGCCGCCGTACGACATGAAGGGTAACGGAATACCGGTGATCGGCATGATGCCGACCGTCATGCCGATGTTGATCGTGATGTGAAAGGCGAGCATGGCAACGAGTCCGACCGCAAGGAGCACGCCGAACCGGTCGCGCGCCGCGAGCATCGCGCGAAACGCGCCGAAGAGAATGATCGCATAGAAGGTGATGAGAGCGAGGGAACCCGCGTAGCCCAGTTCTTCGCCGACGACGGTGAAGATAAAGTCACGTGAGTGTTCCGGCACGAAATTCAACTGCGTCTGCGTGCCGTGATACAGGCCTTTGCCGAAGAGTTCGCCGCTGCCGACCGCGATTTTTGATTGATTGAGATTCCAACCGACGCCCTGCAGGTCGGCATTCGGATGGAGGAATACGAGCAAACGATTGCGTTGGAATGGCTTGAGAACGTACTTCGTGCCGACGACGAAGGTTGCCAGCGCCGCCGTCGCCGCTGCATAGACACCGAAATACCACGTTTTCGAAACGCCGAAAAACAACTCCGCGGATAGAATGGCGACGATGACGAGCGACGTGCCGAGGTCCGGCTGCTTGAGAATGAGCAGCGCCGGCAGCGCGACCATGCCGATCGTCTGCAGCATTTCGCGCCGGCCGACGTTCGCCGTCCGCGCGAGCATCGCCGCAATGCAGATCGCGAGCGTTAGCTTCGCGGGCTCCGAGGGCTGAAACTGAATGAAGCCGAGGTTGATCCAGCGCTGCGCGCCGAGGGCACTGCGGCCGCCGACCATCACCAGACCGAGCAAGGCCAAATTGCCGATGTAGAAACCGAACGCCAAGCGCTGCCATTTGTGGTAGTCGACCGTTGCGAACGTCGCCATGACGACGACACCGAGCCCGATATAGACGAGCTGCTTGTGCCACTCGCCGGCCGCGCCGGCATCGTGCAGATCGGCGGAATGGATGAACAGCACGCCGCAGAGCGAGAGCGCGATGGTCGCGACCGCCATCACCCAATTGAACGACGAATACCACGGCCGCTCCACGCCTCAGACGTTAGGCCGGCCGGCGACCTACGCCTGGGCGGAGAAGCCGGGCGACGGTTGCACGACGTTCTGCCGTTCCGCCGCATTGGCAAGGATTCCCGACGCCTTTTTGCGGCGCCGCCGGCGCGTTGCGGTTTTTGGCGGCGTCGCCGTCGAGGACCGTTCTGCCGCCGCCGGCGCTGGCTGCACTGGCGCGGCTGCGGCGGCGTCGCGCTCGCGAACGCCCGTAATCGGGATATTCGCAAGCATCGCGACTTCGTTCTCGCGGTGCTCGAAGGTCACGTCGGCGTGCGCCGAATCGATCGTTACGTAACGCGAGATGACGGCCAAGAGATCTTTTTTGAGCGCCGCGACGACGTCGGGTGCGAGCGAGAGATGATCGGAGAGCAGCACGAGGCGCAGCCGTTCCTTGGCGGTCGTACCCGAGGGCGGCGGCGGGTTGAACAGCGATTTGAGAAACTCGAACACCTAGGCGCGGCCTCCGAAGAACGAGCCGAGTTTTGCAAAAAAGCCGCCGCTCGGCATACGGACGGTAGGTGCGGGAACATTTTGTCCCGCGAGGTTCGCCGCGATCGCCCGATACGCCGCGCCCGTCTCCGAAGAAAGGTCGAGCGCGAGCGGTTCGCCTTTGTTGGTCGCGATGATGACCCCGGGTTCGTCTGCGATCACGCCCAGCAGCGGCAGCCGGAGGATGCCGTTGACATCGTCGACCGAAAGCATCTTGCCTTTCTTGACCATTTGGGGACGCAGGCGATTGATGATGAGCTCGGGGCGCCAGTCGCCCGGGAGCAGACCGACGACGCGATCGGCATCGCGCACCGCCGAAACTTCCGGCGTGCACACGACGATCGCGTGCCCGGCGCCCGCGATCGCGTTCTTGAACCCCATCTCGATGCCCGCGGGGCAATCGATGAGCACGAATTCGAAGCGGTCGCGCAGTCGCTCGATGAGCGCGATCATCTGCGCGGTGACGACGTCTTCTTTTTCGCGCGTCTGTGCCGCGGCAAGCAGGTACAGATTCTCGCTGCGCTTATCGCGCACGAGCGCGTCGTCGAGCGTGACGCGCTCTTCGAGGACATCGAGCAGATGGTGTTTGACACGGCTCTCGAGCCCGAGCACGATATCGAGATTGCGCAGGCCGACATCGGCATCGACCAGAGCGACCCGTTTCCCGAGCGCTGCGAGCGCGACGCCGACGTTGGCCGTCGTCGTCGTCTTCCCGACGCCGCCTTTGCCCGAGGTGATGACGATGGCGCGGCCGCGGGGCCCGGCCTGTGCCGGCAAAACGCTATCGTTCTCGCTATCGATACGTGCTTCCATCGCTAACCTGCTTTCCACAGCGTGCGTATCCGGTCGAAGAAGCCCGGCGCATCGAAGTTGGTGAACGGCACGAGTTCGCCGCCCAAACGCCGCGCGATCTTGTCGTAGACGATCGCCAGACGACTCGTCTCGTCGAGGACGATCGGTTCGCCCCGGTTGGTCGTATCGATGATCTCTTCGTCGTCGGGAACGGCGCCGAGCAGCTCCGCGGACAGAATCTCGCAGACGTCGTCGACCGACATCATATCGCCCGTCCGCACCATGTCGGGACGGATCCGGTTGACGATCAGGCGCAGCGGCATGCCCGCGGCGGTCAGCTTGCCGACGACCCGATCGGCGTCGCGAATCGCGCTGACTTCCGGCGTCGTCACCAAGATCGCTTCCTTCGCGCCGGCGATGGCGTTGCGGAAACCGTGCTCGATCCCGGCCGGACAATCGATGATCACGAAGTCGGCCATCTCGGCAAGTTCCTCGACGACTTTCGTCATCTGCGCCTCGCTGACCGACTCTTTTTCGCGCGTCTGCGCGGCCGGGAGCATCGAGAGCGATTCGAAGCGTTTATCCTTGATCAGCGCCTGGCGCAGTTGGCAGCGGCCTTCGATCACTTCGACGAGATCGAAGACGATGCGCTTCTCCACGCCGAGCACGAGATCGAGATTGCGCAATCCGATATCCGTGTCGACGAGAATCACCTTGTGGCCGCGTTTGGCGAGCGCCGCGCCGAGGTTGGCGGTGGTCGTCGTCTTGCCGACACCGCCTTTGCCCGATGTCACGACGATGCGTCGTCCGCTCATGGTGCTCCGATCTTGGTGTAGGGTGCGATCGCGATGCGTTCGCTTTCGATATAGGCGACTTCGGGCTCGCGGCCGCGTCCGGCGGCGTCACCCGCCGCGATGCAGGTCGCGATGCGCAGTTGCGTCGGACGGAGCTCGAGGGCGTATACGCGTGCCGCGGCATCGCCTTGAGCACCGGCGTGCGCCGTACCGCGGAGGGCCCCGAAAACCACGATATCGCCCGTCGCGACGAGTTCCGCTCCCGGATTCACGTCGCCGACGACGACGATGCTTCCGAGCTGCTGGAGCGTTTGGCCGCCCCGCAGCGTGCCGCGATGGTACAGCGTGCTCGGTGCCGGAGGCTTCGCCCGCTCGGGCGCACCCAGAGCCTTGGGCGGTTCGACCGGCGTCGAGTCGCCGGGCGGCGTTTCGAGGCGCGCGGGGACCGAAGCGAAGACGGGCTTAGGTACCGAGGGCTCGCCGCGCGCGCGCCGTTTTGCGATATCCGCCCGAGCGCCCGCGAAATCGGCATCGAGCGAACGCGCGTGTTCGGTCAGATCGACGTTGCTCGCGGCCCGCGCCGCGCGCTTGCGCTCGAAACTCGACACGGTCGGCCGGGGCGGTTCCCCGAGATAGGCGAGTTCGAGGCGCTCCGCGACGGCCGCGAACGCCTCGCCACCGTACAGACCGCGCAACGTGATGCCGTGGGCGAGCGACTGTTCGCGCAGGCGTCGCAGCGCTTCATCGCCCGGCGGATCGCCGTCGAAGATTGCCGTCGCGTGGCTTCCACGATAGAAATCGGGTCGCTCCGTTAGGCGAGCGGCGATCTCGGCCCAAGCGTCGTCGAAGCCGTCTTTCCCAAAGACGAATTCGAGGCCGGCAGCCGTTCCACGTACCATTAGCGCCGAATTGTGCCACGTGCGTTTGCCGCCGACCTGTGTCCTCGCGAAGCCGTACACAAGTCTTTCACAGCTACTTCGCGTTATCCACATGCAACTCACCACACTCCCCGCTCGGTTGTGAAAAACACGCGCGGCGAAACCATGTTTCGTGCTTGCAATCGTCGAACGGAACGCGTTCCTTCGTTCGTCGTCGCCCTGAGGTGACACCCATGCCGTTCCGCCGCCTGCTTCACGGTTCGCTCGTTTTCTCGCTGTTGATCGCCTCTGTCCCGGCGCCGGCACTCGCCGTCTCCACGACGTCGGAGATCGCGCAAGCAAAAGAACAAGAGAAGCAGATCCTCAATCAGTACAACGTCGTTTCCGATCCGCTACTCAATGCGTGGGTCAACGACGTCGGCAATAAGGTCTGGGGTCAGGTCGCTCGTAAAGATCTGCCGTACAATATCAAAATCCTCGATACGGCGGATATCAACGCATTCACGATCGGCGGCGGCTATCTGTACGTCAATGAGGGGTTGCTCGATTTCGTGCAATCCGACGACGAACTCGCCGGCGTCATCGGTCACGAAACGGGCCACAACGAACGCCGCCACACCGTCACGCTGCCGGCCAAAGCCCAGGCGCTCAATCTGCTTTTCGGGATCGCGTCCATCTTCTCACCGTTCATCTATCGCTTCGGGCAACTCGCGCAAGCCGGCCTGCTGGCGAAGCAGTCGCGGGCAGACGAGCTCCAAGCCGATCAGTACGGCTTGCTGCTGATGTCGCGGGCCGGCTACGATCCCGATTCTATGGTGTCGTTCATGAACCACATCGGCGCGGCCGAATCGAACCACAATGGTTTAGTGGATAAGTTTCTCGCCGGACACCCCGGCTTCCCCGACCGCGTTTCGCATCTCGTCGGCTACGAACAGCTCGATCCGAAAAAACGCACGAACGATCAGCGCTTAGTCCAGGCGCTCCACGACCAGGAAACGGCTCGTTACAACATCGCCGCGCTCAAATTCAACACGGTCTTACGCAACGATCCCGGCAACACCAACGCCTTGCTCCATCTCGGCGAAACGCAGATCGCCCTCGGGCAGACGGAAAAGAGCCAACAGACGCTCGCGGAAGCGGCGGAAAAAGGGACGCCCGAAACGCGTACCGTCGCGCTTTCCAATATGCGGTCGCTACGCGAAAGCCAAGCGAAGTTCGCGCTCGGGCGACCGAACCTCGCGCCGCTGCGCCAAGAGCTCGCGGAGGTGCAGAACCGCGACGGCCAAGCCGTCGCGGCGATCGCTTCGCGACGCGACGCGGGACGCGATCAGATCAAGAGCGTCAATTCGCGTTTGCAGAACGTGTCGTACGGGGTGCCCGATTTCTCGCGCGTCAACGTCCGTCCCGGCGGCCGGCTCGACGCCACGCTCAAGAACTTCAATGCGATGGGCCGCTCGATCGATGCCGCGATGAGCAAAGCGTCCGCGACGATCCGGGGCGTCGGAACCCTTGAGAAAAATAAAGAATCCGGCCTCGTCAAGGAGAACGCCGACATTCTCAAGGAACTCGCCGCACCGCTGGCACTCGATCCCGTGCCCGCGCAGTCGCTCGCGTTGCTGCCGTCGTATCCCCGGATGTTTTCCGACATCGCGCTTTCTGACGGCGACATGATCCGCTCGGTCGACGCCTCCCGGTCGTCCCTCGCACTGCTCGACGTCGCGCTCGGGGACCTCAACGACTTCATCGCGCGGCTTTCCCGGTCGCAGTTCGATTATAACGGCGATATCTCGCTCTCCGATTATAACGCGCTGACGCCGCTGATGCAGAAGGCGGGCGACGGCCTCGCCAGAGCCGCCGTCGCCGGTTCGCAAGCGCAACAGCTCTTCAACCTCGCGCGCTCGCGTCAGCTGCAAACGCGCATCACGATGACGAACGTCGGCTATCCCCAAGATCGCTATGCCACGCTGAAGCGTGCGTTGCAGGTGCGCGTAAAGAACGGCGGACTCGATTTCGCGACGATGCTGCACGACGACCTCACGCCGGGCGAAGTCGCCGCCGCGGCGATCGTCGCCGCCGATACGAATACGACGCCGCAAGCGATCGTCGCGGAGGCCGCGACCACGCACCGGCGCATCGTCGATGTCGCGAACGCTCGCGGCATGCGCGCGGAAGCACTCGAGATCTTTCTCGGACTCGTCTATCTTGCGTATACCGACGATCCGCAAAAAGAAGCCCACGGCGCGAGCGGAGCGCCCGCGACGTCGACGATATGATCTCCCTAAAAGCCGCGACCTTGGGCGCGGCCGATCTGCTGACGCTCGTGCGCAAAGGCGTCAACGTCAGCAAAGTTCACACCGAAGCGCGCAAACCGTTTCGGTTCTTTCTTTGCGGCGATCCGGCGTTCGTCGCCGAGTTGCGTTCGCTGCTGCTCTACGCGGCCGTCGATGCGAACGTCCCGCTCGACGCCGCCTCGACGCTCGAAACGATCGATCCCGAACGCCGGCAGACGGTGCTCGGCTCCGACGCACGCTGCATCATCTTCCTCGGACGGCCCGGCGACGTCGCAGGCGCGCGCCTGGATCTGCTGCAGTCGTTTCGCTTGCCGATATTCGCAGTCACGGTCGATCCGGCGTCCGCCGCGACGGCGACGCAGCCGCTCTCCGCACCGCTCCCGGGTACCGTAGCCGAATACGTCGTCGGGCGCATCGATCGGGAGGCCCTGCGGGGACGGGTCTTCCCGCACCTCATCGATCGCTGCAAAGGCATCGAAGTCGCGGTGGGGCGACGCTTACCGGCGCTGCGCGAAACCGTCGCGGCGAAGGTCACGCGCGATGCGGCGTCTTCGGCGCTCAAGGTCGCGGCGGCAAGCGCCGTCGTCGATCACGTTCCGTTCTTAGGCATCGTGCTCGGTGCGGTCGCGACGGCGGGCGATCTCGTCGCGATCACGGGCATTCAGATCGTGCTGATGATGCAGATCGGGGCGACCTACGGCAAGGATCCCGACATGCAGCGGATTTGGGAGCTGCTGCCGATCGTGGGCGGCGGCCTTGGCTGGCGCGCGCTCTCGCGGGAAATCTCGGGCTTCATTCCCGTTGCCGGCATCGCGATCAAAGGTGCGATCGCCTACGCGGGCACGATCGTCGTCGGCGAAGGCGTCGGCTTTTTCTACGAACACGGCCGGCACATGACCCCCGCGCAAGCGACGTCGCTCTACGACGAAAAGAAACGCGCCGCCCTGTCGTACGCCAAGGATTTCGTCATGCGGGTGCGCCGCCGCTAATCGCCGCGGAGCGCCGTCGCGGCGAGGTGCACGAGCAGATCGTCGTCGCCCAGATGCGCGAACGAGGCCGTGAGTTTGGGCCGCACGCTCGCCGCGATTTCGGCCGCGACGCCGGGCCGCGCGCGGGCGGAAAGCACCGTGCGGCGCGCGGCGTAGCGCCGAACGAGATTGCGCTGCGCCTCCGACAGGCCGGCGATGACGCTATCGTCCTGCCTCCGGCCGCGCACGCCAGACGCGATGGTCGGCGCAGCGACGCGTTCGAAGCGGTGATCGCGCACGACGATCGTGCCGGCCGCCATATCGCCCAAACGCCGGTTCGCGGGCGAAAGGAGCGTGGCGACCGCGGACACCGCATAGAACCCGAGCCCCAGTTCGAGGATGCGCACGACGTTACGGACGACGGCGCTCGTGAAGTCCAGTGGAAAGCCGCCGTCGCGCACGACGCGGATGCCGAGCAATCGCTTTCCGGGCGTTCGCCCGGCGAAACGCCACTCGAAGAGGATAAAGTATCCGAAAAATAAGACGAAACCCGCGACCGTCACGAGCGCTATCGCGATCGCTTGCGCCACCTTCGACGATGTCGCGGCGGTGAGGCTCGGCCCGGGCTTGGCGCTCTGACCGACCCATGCGAGCACCGCGAACGCCACGATGACGACGGTCAGCTGAATCGCAAGATCGATGAAGACCGCGAAGAAGCGACTGCCGAGTCCCGCGAGCTCGTATGAAAATACGACGCTTTCGCCCGTCGTGACCTCGACACTGCGTTCCATGCCGGTGCGGTCGGTGCGGGAAGGCGCGTCTGCAGTCCTGCGAAAGAGGCCACGGTGCGCGAACGCCTTTTCGTCGACCGGCGCCAAGCGGGCTGGACGCGACTCGAAGCTTTGCTCGCGCGCACGGATCGCGCCGGGCTGCGCGCGCTCGATCGCGCCGAGCTTGGCGAGTTGGCCTTGCTCTATCGTGCCGCGACGAGCGATCTCGCGGCCGCAAAGAGCCGCACGTACGGCTCCGAGCTCACGGGCTATTTAAATCGCCTGACGGCGCGCGCGTACGTGCTCGTTTACGCGGGCGCCGCGCGCGGCGGCTGGTCGCGCATCGCAACGTTTTTTGCTACGACCTTCCCCCGCGAGATTCGGCGCTCGGGCAAAATCATCGCTGCCACGACCACGCTCTTCGTGCTGGCCTGGATCGTCTCGTATTGGCTCGTCGCGAGCCGGCCGGCCAACGCCTACGCGCTGGTACCCGCAGAACAAGTTCCGTCGATCGTCAAGAGCCTGCACGATTCGAACTTCGGCTTCGATCGTTCTTTGGCGCCCGCGATGTCCAGCATGATCATTACGAACAATATCAAGGTCGCGATGCTCGCCTTCGCGGGCGGGATGACGGTCGGGCTGCTCACCCTGTGGGAGATTCTCAATAACGGGTTGATGGTCGGCGCGCTCGGCGCGCTGTTCGCCGCGCACGGTTTCGGTACGGATTTTTGGGCGACGATCGCCCCGCACGGCGTCATCGAACTCACGTCGATTCAGATCTCCGGTGCCGCGGGTCTCTTGCTCGCGCAAGCGATCGTCGCACCGGGACGGTTGCGCCGCATCGACGCGCTCAAAGCCAATGCCCGCCGCGCGGGCGTGTTGATGATCGGCGTGGCGGGGTTGCTCGTCATCGCCGGGCTCATCGAGGGATTCGTTACGCCGCAGCGCACGAGCGAAATCGTCCGCTTGGGGATCGGAGCGCTGACGGCGGCGTTCTTGTGTGCCTATATCCTTCTGGGCGGACGTAGCAAGCATTCCAAACGCCTGGAATCGTCGTACGGCGCTGCAGCGGAACCGCGCACTACGTTACGCGAGACGTCATAGCACATCGGGTACGTCGGGGCAGGCACTGGCTCATGTCTACAGCGCGCGCATGCCGACGAGCCTCGAACTGAGGCGCAAAAGTGGTTCCTGAAGTTGCGTATCGCACGAAACGGCCGGTGAACTTCGCTCTTTTACAAGCGATGAAGTATCTGACCGTCGCGTGCCGTTTTTCGGGCGCAGTCGCAAGAAAGCCGGTCACTGTGACGGCAACAGAACGCGACTATGAACCGGCCGGCTGAAGTCGCGTCCAACGGGCGTGCGAAGTAGTACCCTTGTCCGTACGAACAGTTCAGTTCTGCGAGTTGCCTGCGTTGCTCCGCGGTCTCGATCCCTTCCGCAGTCACGTCGATCCCAAGATCTTGTGCGAGCGCGAGAATAGTCCGCACGAGCTCCGGACTGGCGATTCCGTCTCCGGCGCTACTAACGAACGAGCGATCAATCTTCAGCACATCGATCTCGAATTTGCGGAGGTAGGAGAGCGATGAATAGCCCGTTCCAAAATCGTCGAGATGCACGCGTACGCCCGAACTCCGTAGCGCTTTTAGGTTGACGCGGACGGCATCGTCATTCTCCATCAGCGCGCTCTCCGTGATTTCGACGTTCAATCGGTCAGCGGGCAATCCCGATCGCTCGCACGCGTGCGCCACGGTCCTTGCGAAGGTCGGGAGCGCGAGTTGTTTTGCGGCGACGTTTACGCTCATGCTCAAATCCTGCGCTCCCGGATGCGCTTCTCTCCACGCCTGCATCTGACCGCACGCTTCATGAAGCACCCAGGCGCCGACGGGCACGATCGCGCCCGTCGCTTCGGCGACGTCGATGAACGCATCGGGACCGAGCAGTCCGCGTTGGGGGTGTTGCCAGCGGATTAACGCCTCGAATCCTTTGAGGCTGCCGTCTTCGAGCCTCAGAATCGGCTGATAGTACAAGCGGAACTCCGCACGTTCGAGCGCGCGTTGGAGATCGGTTTCGAGCTCTTGCAGAACGACGGCGCGCGCGAGGAGAGCCGGGGTGAACACCGCATAACGTCGTTTACCGCGCTCCTTTGCGTCGTACATCGCGATATCGGCATTGCGGAGGAGCTCTTCCGGCGTACTGGATCCCGCCCGGCCCATCGCGATTCCGATGCTCGCGGATGCGAACACGTCGCGTCCCGCGATATGGAATGGCGCATCGAAAACGCTCAAGACACGTTCCGCGAGCGCCGTCGCCGCCGATTCGTTGTCTACGCGACCGAGCAAATACGTGAACTCATCGCCTCCGAAACGAGCGAGCGTCTCGCCCCTCCGCAGGTGCGCCTTCAACCGACGCGCGAGTTCGACAAGGAGTTCGTCACCAGCGCTGTGCCCGAGGCTATCGTTGATCACTTTGAAGCGGTCGAGATCCACGAAGAGCAGCGCCGCGCTTTCGCCCGCATGCCGCGCTTGTCCGGCAATCGTTTCCCGGAGACGATCCATGAAGAGCGCGCGATTGAGCAGCCCGGTGAGCTCGTCGTGAAACGCCGCGAAGGCGAGACGCCGTTCGGCTTGTTTGCGCTCTGCGATCTCGCGCTCGAGCGCGGCCCGGCCTGCTTCCGAGACCTCGGCGCGCAGCATCGCCGCCTCCGCTTGTCTTCTCTCGGTGACGTCGCGAACCACACTCACGATGATTTTTTCGCCGTGTAGATGTGCGATCGTCGAGGCAACTTCGACGGGGAACGCCGTGCCGTCTCTGCGCCGGTGCCGCGTCTGATAGACGGCGGCTCCTCGATCAATTTCGGCAAGGCGCGCGTCGACGTCGCCGAGCGTGTCGGCGGCTCGAACGTCGGCAACGTGCAGCTGCAACAGTTCCTCGCGTGCGTACTGGTACGCCACGGATGCGGCGTTATTCGCCTCGATGACTCGCCCGTCGCTTCTCCGAATGAGCAAGAATATTTCGGTCGTTGCGTTGGCGAGCAATGAGTAGCGCCGCGAAATGTCGTCACCCTCTTGCAGTATTCGCGCCATCACGTGAAGGCTGCGGTCGAGCTCGACGATCTCGTCGTTCCCCTCAATCAGCTTGGGCATCTCGTGGCCGAGCGAGAGGCGGTTCGCGTTTTCGACCAGGAGTGCGAGCCGCATGACGATCTGGCGACTAAAGCGGAGATTCGAAACAGTGATGATGAGACCGACCACGATGGCCGTGGCAACCATCACGGCGTCGTTGCGAAACCACGTGCTGCTCTGAAGGTCGTTGCGCACTTGACTCAGGCGATCTTCTTCATCACTGAAGGGCTCGAGTTGAGCGAAGACACGTGCTATGGCATGTCGTCGTTCTGCCGGTGTTGCCGGCACGGCACGTACCGAACGCGAACCGATTTCCTGTGACGGTAGGCGCTGAAGCGCGATAGCGCGGAGCGCCAAGGTCGAAATTGCTTTTGCAGACGACTCTTGCTTAGGATTGTCCGCGACCAGTCGCACGAGCGTAGCAGCCTCTGCCGGCACATCGCGGAGCGCCCGGCGCCAACTCTTTGCTCGATGGCCCAAATTTTGAACGCGATTCAGCGTCGCGACGAGTCGCCGCGTCTGTAATAAAACGCGATCCGAATGGTCGGCCCACTGGTTCGTCGTAGCGACACTTACTTGCATCCAAGCTCCGATTGCCATTAGGAGCAGAAGCGCCATGATCGATAGGCCACTCAGGGCGATAAATTTCCCGCGTATACCAGCTTGTATCATCGGTCCTCAGAATAACGGAGAATACTTCTTATTTCGGTTTAGCAATCGGTGAAGAACTAGTGATTGCATCACTATGAGCTTGTCCCGGTTTCCCGCAAGAGGAAATCTGCAGAGCCGTCGCGCCGAGACCTATATCGAGGGTCCGCTTTCTGCAGAGTTACGATACGCACGCCGTTAGCCCGGCAACCACATAGATCGCTATCTGCGCCGATGATGCTACTGGAAGACCGCGCCGCCGAAATATCTCTTGCGCCGGTATACGAGGCGTTGATGCGTTGCGCTCGAGAACATCCGTACCTCATTACGAAACCGCGGCGAACGCCGGCCTAACGTTCCGCCCCGTCGCGGGCGATGCGAAAGAGCACGTGCGGGCGAAGCGGCGAGCCGTCCGCGACCCGCGGATTGTCGAAATCGTCGCCGGAATCGTACGTCATGCCGAGCCGCTGCATCACGCGTTGCGAGCACACGTTGATCTTCGCCGTCATCGCGATCACTTCGCTGCGGTGCAACGTCTCGAATGCGAAGGCGAGTGCCGCGCGAGCGCCCTCGGTCGCGTATCCGTTGCCCCAAAACTCCGCGGCGAGGCGCCATCCGACTTCGAGCGCGGGCGTGAAGTGCGCGGCGAACGGCACGTCTTGCAAGGCGACATGTCCGACGTAGGGTGCGCCGCCCTTCACCTCGACCACCCACCAGCCGTAGCCGTTCTCTGTGAGGCGCTCGGCAATCTTCGCAGCGTCGGCCAAAGCGCGTTCTCGCTCGATCGTCCCAGCAAGAATTCCATGACGCGCGCATCCGCCGACAGCGCGGCCCATGCGTCGTAATCCGATGCGCGCCACGGCCGCAACAGGAGCCGGGGCGTTTCGATGATCGGTGCGGACTTCAACCTCCGTCCTCTCCGGTTGGCATCGCCGCATACATAAGCGCGGCGAGTGCCCGGCTAGCTCGCTTCGTCATAGTTCACGTATAGCATATCGACTTTATCCATGACATTTCGGTCACGAGGCTACGCTACCGAGCGCGCAAAGCGGCCCGGCGCTACAGCAGCCCGCGCGCTTTGACATCGAGATAGGCGTCCAGCAATGCGACCGTGAGCTTTGCGGCCGGGACGTCGACGACGATGATGCCGCGCGCGCGCAAGATCGCGATCGCCTTGGACCGCTCGTCGGCGAGCGTCATCGCGACGACGGTGCGATACGCACCGCCGGCGTCCATCGGCGTCGTAGCGAGGGCATCGGCGATCGCGCCGTCGTTCATCAAGACGCACAGCACGAGATGGTGTGGAACGAGCGAACCGAGCCCCGCGAGCACGGCGCTCGACGTCACCGGATCGAAGATATCGGTGAACAGAACGACGAGGCTGCGTTTGTGCGTACGTGCGCGCAGATCCGCGAACGCCGTTTCGTAATCGGGCTCCTCGAAGCGCGGCTGCAAATCGTACGCGGCGCGAGCGAGCGCGTTGACGTGCGCGCTGCCGCGGCGCGGCGCGGCGCGCACGAGCGGCGTCGCGGCGAATGCGAGCAGCCCGACGTTGTCACTTGCGGCTTGCGCGATCCGCGCGACCGAGAGACCCGCAGTCAAGGCGTAATCGAATTTACGCTGCAGACCGATGCGCGGCGTCATCAAACGCCCGCAATCGAGCGCGACGATAACGGTTTGACTGCGTTCGGTCTCATACTGTGCGACGGTGAGTCGGCCGCGGCGCGCCGTGGCCTTCCAATCGACGACCCGAAAGGCGTCGCCCGTCTGATAGTCGCGTAGGCTCTCGAAGTCGCTGCCCGCGCCGCGGCGGCGCAAACGCCGCAAGCCCGCGTCGACGAGCGTACTGCGTTTTGCGAGCGTGCCGTAGCGTTCGACGGCGGACAGATCGGGAAACACCCGCACCGCTTCATCCGCTTCGATACGGTAGCGCCGTCGCAACAGACCGACACGGTTCTCGAGCCACACGTAGACCGCGCCGAACCGGACGAGTCCGCGCTCGCGAGCCTGGAACGCCGCGGCGAGCGTGAGCGCTTGCGCGGGGCCGACGTTCGCGACGAGTGCGTCCTGCGCGAAATCGATCGACGGCACCGGCGTTTCCAAGAGCCCGATGCGGATACCGATACGCGCGCGATTGTCGACGACGTAGCTCGCGTGCGCGGTGCGGCGCAAGACGACCGTGCCCAGTGGCAGACGCCGCACGCGTAACGCACCGCGCGAAGGTCCGAGCGCGGCGTCCGCGCACGCACAGCCGAGTGCGACGACCGCAGCGGCGAGCGTGACGATCGTCAGCGCCGGCACGACGCTTGCGAGCGCGAGCAGGCTCGCGAGCGCGAGCATCACCCATACGCCGCGCATCGAGAGCCATACGGCCGGAAACACCGGCTGCATCAGGCCGGCGCTTCGACCTTCGGCACATCGACGCTCGCCAGAATGCGTTCGACGCTGCGCTCGGCCGTCGCGCCCTCGAGTTCTGCTTCGGGCCGCACGATGAGCCGGTGCGGGAGCACCAGCGGCGCAACCGCCTTGACGTCGTCCGGCGTCGCGAAGCTCCGTCCCTCGATCGCCGCCGCGGCCCGCGCCGCTGCGAGCAGCGCCAGCGCCGCGCGGGGGCTCGCGCCGAGCACGAGATCTTCCGCCGTGCGCGTGCGCGCCACGATCGCGTAGATATACGCTTGCACCGCATCTGCGACGTAAACCGCGCGCACGTCGCGCTGCGCCGCGAGTACGTCTTGAGCCGTCGCGATCGCCGCGATGCCGGCCGTTTCGAGCCGGCGTGCGTCGAAGCCGTCCGCGCTACGCGCGAGCAGCGCGCGTTCTTGCGCTTCCCGCGGATACGCCGTGCGCGCGCGCACGAAAAATCGGTCGAGCTGCGCTTCGGGTAACGGATAGGTTCCTTCGAATTCGATCGGGTTCTGCGTCGCGCAAACGATGAACAGTCCCTCGAGCGGCTGGCTTTCGCCATCGATCGTGACTTGGCGTTCTTCCATCGCTTCGAGCAGCGCCGATTGCGTTTTTGGCGGCGTGCGATTGATCTCATCGGCGAGCAGCACGCTCGTGAAGATCGGCCCTTTGCGCAGCGCGAAGGCCAGCGTCTGCGGATTGAACACCGTCGTCCCGACGACGTCGGCCGGCATGAGATCGGGCGTGAATTGAATGCGCCTAAACGGCGCGCCGAGCAAGGCCGCGAACGTCCGCACCACGAGCGTCTTCGCAGTGCCCGGAACGCCTTCGATGAGGATGTGGCCGTCGCCCAGGAGCGCGAGCATGAACGCGTACGACACGCGTTCGTTCCCGGCGATGACGCGATCGACGCCCGCCTGCAGATCGCGAGCGAGCTCGGTTGCGCGAGCGGTCATGCGCCTGAGAATTCCTTTCGAAGCTGTTGGGCGAGCCCCACGCCACGCACGAGCGTGGCATCGTCGGCGTAGCCCTGAGTCGCGATGCGTTGCAGTAGCGCGAACGACGCGCGGCGATCCGCGCGTTCGATCTGCGCGGCGATCTCTTCGTTCGACGCCCCGCTAGCGAGGCCGTGCGCGCGGGCGATCGTTCGGGACGTCGCTGCCGCCGCTTCGGCAAGCGTGCTGCGAATCTCGCCGTTGCGTTCGTAGAGCGACGCGACCGCATCCACGAAATCGGCGGTGCTGCGGTCGTCGCGCGGGACGGGAACCAGGGGCGGCCCCAGGCGCAGCGCCGCACCCGCGATCCCCAGGAGCAGCGCGACGACCGCGACCCCGAGCGCGATGGCAAACGGGCGCGGCACGATCGACCACCACCGTTCCGGCGCGGCGTAGCCGTGGGGCGTCTCGTCGAAAGCGACTACGCCGCTCGGAGTCGGCGGCCGCGCGAGCGCGACCGCTAACCGTGCGTCGTCGCCGGTCGCGATGTCGGCGTTGCGAAAGAGCGCGCGATCGACTGCCGCCACGACGGTGCCGCGCCCGTACGGGTAGGTCACGACGAGAGCTCCGCGCCGGTCGCCGAGCAGCACACGCGCGCGTCCGCGTGGCACTACGAAGCGGCGCGTTTCGCGGGCGGCGATGCGCGCGACGCCGAGCGCGCGTAATTCCGGCGCGACATAGGGGGCATTCGCTGTGAAACCTTTTTGCAGCCGTGGGAGACGGAGGAGTCCGGCGGCCGCCGCAGCGTCGTCGTAGCCGACATACACGAGCGAACCGCCGCCCCGCACCCACGCGTCGAGCGCCGCGATATCGGCCCTCGTCGGCGTGAGGGCACGCGGGTCGCCGCCGAGCGGTTCCACGTAGACGAGCGTCGCGATCCCCGCATCCAAAAAGGCCGGCCGCTGCTCGAAGCGCTCGACCCGAACGCGTTCGCGCGCGAGTAGCTCGTAGAGGGCTCGATAGCCGCCCGGCGCCGCGTCGTACGTCGAATACGAGTCGACCGCTTGCGGCGTCTCCTTCGCGCTACGCCCGATGACACCGACCGCGGCGAGGATCGCGATTGCGAACGCGAGCAGAGCCGTCTCGAACCGCACCAGCGCGCGTGCGCGCACGATCACGCGAGCGCCGCCGGTTCGAACCGCTCGAACGCGCGATCGGCTTCGGCGTACGCGAGCGCATCGGGCCGCTCACGGGCATAAGCCGCCAGTACGAAGCGTCGCGCGAGATCGTCGAACGCGCTCGCCGCGAGCGCGCGTTCGCGGCGCACCGCGCGCCGGTATTCGCCGGGCGTTCGCGAGGGATCGAACGCGACCACCGCGCGTTCGTCCAGCAACGCGAGCGCGGCGGCGAAGAGCGCCGCGATGGCATCAGCGAAGTCGTTGCGGGCCGCGGCTTCCCGCGCGCGTTGCCGCCAGGCGGCGGCATCGTACGAGGGCGCGCGCACGTCCCCAGCGCCGTCGCTTCCGGGCCGCCGGCGCGCCGCGCGTTCCAAGCCGACCGCCAGACGATAGGCGGCCAGGGCCAAGAGCGCCAGGGCGAGTCCGACGAAGGCGTACCCGAGCAGCGCTCCGAGGCGTCCGCCGCCGGCGTGGGCGAACGCGCGAAACAGCGGCGAGAGATAGGCTCCGACGTGCTCGCGCAGCCACGTCCAGAGTATCTGCTGGAGCGATGTCTGCGACGCGCCCGCAGTCGGGTTCGGCACGTGGCGGTACGCCGCCCCCGCGAGTACGTCGCGCACGACGGCATCGGGATCGCCGCCGAGCCAACGCTTCAAACGCTCGGAACGACCTGGCCGCGCGCGCGCTCCGCATCGATTTGCAGATCGAGGCCTTCTTCGCGAACGCGCAGATCGAAGTAGAAGATCCCGACGAAGGCCGTCGTGAACGCGGCCGTCGCCACGCGCACGAGCGCGCCGTACGTGCTGCCCGCGATCTGGCTATGCAAGAGACCCACGAGCACCGATTCGCCCACGAGCGCGACGATGCCGATCCCGATCCCGATCGCAAGATACGCGACCCCGACGAGCAGCGAACGCACGAGTCCTACGCCGACGAAGACGCGGCGCAGGCCGAGTGAGAATGCGGTCACGGCATTCGTGCGTTCGACGACGCAGGTGAAATACGAAACTTGCAGCGCGAGCGACGCGACGATAAAGAAAGCGATCCCCGCGACGAACGCCGCGAGCCCGAACGTGACCGCAACGGCTACCCCGAGCACATGAACCGCCGTGGTGACGGCCGCAATGCCGATCGCGACGAGCACCACGGCGAGAACCAGCACGACGTAGAGCACGATGCCGGCGAACGCGTAGAGCACGTTGAGCGCGATCAGTTGCGGCCACCGCGCAAGCGCCGTGCGGTATGCGGCGCCGAAACTCGACGGGCGCCCGAGGTAGAACGCCGCACATGCCTCGATCAGCGCGGCGCCCGGCAACGGACCGACGACGAAGATGGCGACGACCAGGAGCGGATACCACGCCCCGAGCGGCGGCAGCGATGCGAGCGCGTGCGCGAGCCGCGCGGGATCTGCGGGCTTCCCTCCGGCGGACTTCGCGGTGACCGCCGCCGTCACGGTCGCCAGGATGCCGGCGAGATCCCGACCCGCGAGAAACTGTAAGACCGCAAACGGGACCGCATAGACGACGAAGATGGTCGCGAGCACGGCGAAGTGCTTGACGCACAACGTAACCGCGCGATCGAGAACCTCGCCAACGCCGAGCGGACGTAACGCTGGCGAACCGGCTGCGTGCATGGGAGCGAGGCTCTCTTTCGTACGAAGGGACGTAGCGGCGTTGTCGCGGAGACGTTCGGCGATGCTCGGAATCCATCCGCTCGCCCGCGTTGCGAACCTCTGGCGCTACCCCATCAAGAGTCTGGCGGCCGAACCGCTCGAACGCGGCGAGTTGCGTCACGACGGCTTCGCGGGCGACCGTCACGCCGCGATGTTCGTCACGACGCCCGACCGGCCGCGCTCGGGAAAGCCGTATCGCGGCAAAGAGCACCCGCTGTTGCACACGGTCCGTGACCCCGACGCAGCGGCCGGGCTTGCCCGCGCGCGCGAAACGGAGGTCGCGCGGCGCGATGCGGGGCCGTACTTCGATCTCGATCCCGTCTCGATACTTTTCGATACGTGGCTCGCCGACGTCGAACGCGTTATCGGCATGGAACTCGATCCGCTTCGCTTTCGGCCCAACATTTTCGCACGTGCGGCCAACGGGTACGACGCTCCCGAAGCCGACCTCGTGGGCCGCATCGTGCGGATCGGCGACGTGCGCTTACGCATCACGCAGCCGATCGAACGCTGCGTCACCCCGATGTACGATATCGCGACGGGTGCGAGCGAACCGCGCGTGCTCACGCACCTGGCCCGCCATCGCAAGAACGAGATGGGCGTCTACGCGCGCGTCGTAACTCCCGGGACGATCGCTCCGGGGGATACGCTCGAACTCGAACCTCGCTAAAACGGACTTAGAGCGAACGCCGGCCTTCGAGGGCTTTGGCGAGCGTCACCTCATCGGCATAATCCAGATCGCCTCCGATGGGCAACCCGTACGCCAGACGCGTCACGGCCACGCCGCTCGGGGTTATGAGCCGGGAAAGGTACAGTGCCGTTGCTTCGCCTTCGGCATTGGGATTGGTCGCGACGACGAGTTCGGTCGGACCTTCGTGCGCGATCCGTTCGACGAGCTCTTTGACCCGCAGCTGCGCGGGCCCGATGCCGTCCATCGGCGAGATCAATCCGCCCAGAACGTGATAGCGTCCGCGATATGCTGACGTGCGTTCGACTGCGTAGATGTCCTTCGCCTCCGCGACGACGCACAGGAGCGTGCCGTCGCGCCGCTCGTCCAAGCAGATCGCACACGGATCGTCCTCGGTTAGCGAAAAACAGATCGAGCAGAGCTTGACGCGATCTTTCACCGCGAGAATCGCATCGGCGAGCGCCTGCGCTTCGGAGCGGGGGCGGTTGAGCAAATAAAACACCAGCCGCGCGGCGGTCTTCGGACCGACCGTCGGCAACTTCGAGAATTCGTTGATCAAACGTTGAACGGGGCCGGCGAGAACGCTCGTCTTACATCATTCCCGGTATACGCAAACCGCCCGTTACGGAACTCATCCGTTTTTCAGTCGCCGCTTTGGCGTTATTGACGGCGTCGTTGATGGCGACGACGAGGAGGTCTTCGAGCGTCTCGGCGTCGTCGGGATCGATCGCTTCTTTAGCGACCTTTACCGCCGTAACGCGATACTCGCACGTCATCTCGACGCTCACCGCACCGCCGCCGGCCGCACCCGAAACGCTCATCGATGCGAGCTCTTCCTGCGCTCGCGTCATCTCGGCTTGCATCTTCTTGACTTGGGCCATCATCTGCGCTTGATTCATGGGGTCTCCGTTCCGCCTAACTTCTTGCGTGCGTATGCGAGCAGATCGATTTCGCCGCTCGGGCCGAGCGTGCTTCCCGTGCCGCCCGCATCGCTCGGGCCGTCGCTTTGGGCGTCGCGCGAGCGGCCGCCGACGGACGTTCCGCGGACGCGAATGACGACGCGCAACCGAACGCGCAAGACGTCTTCGACGGCGGCCTCGATGAGCTGCGTCTTGTCGCGCGCGAGCCCTTCTTGAATGCCGTCGCCGACACCGATGACGAATGCGTCCGCATCGACGCTGTCGACGGTCGCCCGTGAGAGGAGCGCGCGCAGCGGTTTATGCTTCTCTTCCGCACGCAAGCGAATCTGATCCCACTGCGAGCGTACCTGTTGTAACGTCGGGGCCGCAGCGGAAAGCGGCGGCGCCGTTGCGGCAGGTCGGCTCGAGAGTTCGCGGGCCGGTTCGGGCGCCGGCACCTCGGGTTGCGGCGCCGCAACAGGAGCCGCCGAAGGCACGATGCGCAAGATCGGCGGCGCGACCCGTTCGACGGCGACGGCCTCCGCGACGGCATCCGGCTTCGTCGTACGGTCGCCGCCCGGATTCGTTTGCGGTGCGATACCGGATTCTAAGAGCGCGACCCGGGTTGCGAGCGCTTCGAGGCTCGGGTCCTCGCCTTGAACGATCAGACGCAGCACCGCGGTCTCGAGTTCGAGGCGCGGATTGCCGGAAGAGCGGCCGGCAGCGAGGGCGTCGGCGAGCAGCCGCAAACCACGCACGACCCGCGGCTGCGGCGTAGCGCCCGCGAGCGTTACGACGGCTTCCGCGTCGGCGACCGAAAGATCGCGCGCCAGCAGAGCGCGATCGATCCGGGCGACCAGCAGGTTGCGATATTCGCCGATCGTGCCGCGCACGAGGCCGAGCATATCGGCCCCCGCGTCGCTGGCCTCATCGACGATACGCAGGGCCGTGCGCGCGTCACCGGCGAGGATCGCATCGACCAGGGCCCGCGCGTATTGGCGACCCGTCGCACCGAAGGCGGCTTCGACCGTCGCTGCGTCGACCGCACCGCCCGCGTACGACGCGACTTGCTCGAGCATCGTGAGCGCGTCGCGCAAACCGCCGTCCGCCCGATACGCGATCGCGCCGAGCGCGCCGTCGTCGATCGCGATGCCTTCGGCGGCCGCGATCTCGCGCATCCGCTCGATCATGACGGAAATCGGAATGCGCCGGAACGCGTAGCGTTGACAGCGCGAGAGGATCGTCGCGGGCAATGCTTCGGGAGCCGTCGTCGCTAGTATGAAGACCGCGTGCGGCGGTGGCTCCTCGAGCGTTTTGAGAAACGCATTCGCGCCCTCGCGCGTCAGCATGTGCGCCTCGTCGATGATGAAAACTTTCATCCGCATCGACGCGGGGGCGAACTTCACCGATTCGCGCAAAGCGCGGATTTCCTCGATACCGCGATTACTCGCCGCGTCGACCTCGATGACGTCGAGCGCCGAACCCGCCAGGATCGCAAGACAGTTGTCGCACGTATTGTCGGGTTCGGGCGTCGGCCCCGCGACGCAGTCGATACAGCGTGCCAGAATTTTTGCCGCCGAGGTCTTGCCGCTGCCGCGGGGGCCGGAAAAGAGATAGGCGTGGGCGAGTTTGCCCGAGCTTAGCGCGGTGCGCAAGGTGCGAACGACCGCATCTTGACCGACGAGATCCGTGAACGATTTCGGCCGCCACGTGCGATACAAGGACACGCGGCGTACGTTTCGGCTCGTGCGCGCACGCACACCTGTTTCGTGAAACACGGGCTCGGGTACGAGCGTTCTATCGGTGTGGCGTCCTCGGCTTATATGAGAGGCGCCGTCGAGTCGTCGGCAGGAGACCAAGGTGAGCGGGGGCGTCGTCACGCGGGAACGGCTCGAGCAGTCGTTACGAGAACTGTTCGGATTCTCGCATTTTCAAACCGGCCAAGAAGAAGTCGTCACCCGCGTGATGCGAGGCGAAGACACGCTCGCTATTCTTGCGACCGGCGCCGGCAAGAGCTTGTGTTACCAACTGCCGGCGCTCTTACTGGAGGGCACGACCGTCGTCGTGAGCCCGCTCATCGCGTTGATGAAAGATCAGCTCGACATGCTGGCCGAACGCGGGTTCACCAACAACGTCGCGCTCAATTCGACGCTGACCGACGATCAAGAGAACGCCGCTATCGCACGTATCGCGCGGGGCTCCGTCAAGATCGTCTTCGTGACGCCCGAGAAGCTCGAAGACGAGCAATTTCTCGCGATACTAGGAAAGATTCGCATCCCTCTGTTCGTCGTCGACGAGGCGCATTGCATCAGTCAATGGGGTCACGATTTTCGCCCCGCGTATCTAGCGCTCGGCCAGGTCGTCACCGCGCTCGGCCATCCGACCGTACTCGCGCTCACCGCAACCGCGACGCCAGCCGTGCGCGAAGACATTCTCGTGCAGCTCGGTTTGCCCAAGACCATGACGATCGTCAAAGGCTTCGACCGGCCCAATCTACGTTACGAAGTGATCCGTGCGGAAAGCGAGGCGGCCAAGCTCAAAAGTCTCAAAGGCCTCTTCGAGCACGGCCTCGACGGCACGGGCATCATCTATACGGCGACGATTAAAAACGCGCTCGACGTCCAGAAGTATCTCCACGACGAATTGGACCTTCCCGCTGCCGTCTACCATTCGAAGCTTCAAAAACACGACCGTAACTCCGTGCACGAATTGTTCATGGCTGAAGCGATTCGCGCGGTCGTGGCGACCAACGCGTTCGGACTCGGCATCGATAAGCCGAACATCCGTTTCGTCGTGCATTACGATTTGCCAGGTTCGGTGGAAGCGTACACCCAAGAGGCGGGACGCGCGGGACGCGACGGCGACGTTTCGCGCTGCATCCTGCTCTACCGTATGAGCGACACGCGCGTCCAGAACTACTTTCTCACCGGAAAATACCCGAGCATCGAGGACGTTCAAAAGATCTTCGAGACGCTGAAGTACTTCGGCGGTCAAGCCGACGGCGTATCGCTCGCCGATCTGCGGAAGATCTCCCAATTACCGCTGACCAAACTCAAAGTCGTTCTCGCATTATTGAAGAAAGCGCGCTTCATCGAAATGCGCGCTCGAGCGCGGTACGGCCTGACCGAGGACGCGCTCGAAAACAGCGAACTGGTCCTCAGTTTAGCGAACTACGATACGAAGAAATCCTACGACCAGAGCAAACTCGCGATGATGCTGCAATACTCGGAGACGCGCGGCTGCCGGCGCAGGTTCATCCTCAACTACTTCGGCGAAGAATTCGCCCGCGACAACTGCGGACAATGCGATAATTGTCTGCGCGCGGGGGCCGTCACCGCACTCGAGTCGCGGGCGACCAGCGGCTACCGGATTGCCGATGTCGTCACACATCCGAAGTTCGGGCAAGGCACGGTCGAGCGTGCAGAGAAGGACTTGGTAACGGTTTTGTTCCCGAACGTCGGTTACAAGACGCTTCTCGCTTCATCGGTGGTCCGGGAAGCGAAGATCGCCTAACGCTTCGCCGGAGGAGGAGCATGCAGACCCGCCATGTGGGAACGTTATGTACGTTCGTGCTTGCGGCCGTCGTCCTCGGGCTTCGTTTCGACGCAGGCGCCCAATCGGCGCCGGTTCCGCCTCCGGCTCCCGTCCCGAGCGCCGTCCCCCCGCCGAACCCGGTCCCCCCGAGCACGCCGTTGCCGCAGGGGACCGTCGGGCCCCAGCCGACCCTCGAGCCGCCGGCCGGAGAACCCACGCAACCGCCGATCATCGTCGACCCTCCGAGCGCCGGCGTCACCGTCGGCGGAACGCAGACTTTGCGCGTCATGCAGATCCTCGGGACCGTCGTCGTTACGGTCGCCGATCCGAGCGTGGCAGATGTCTCCGTCGATCAAGCGACGCGTCTGCTCACCATCGTTGGGAAAAAGATCGGAAGCACCGTCGTAACGGTGCGCGACGACCGCGGTCTCAGTCGCGACGTTCCCATTCGCGTGGCCTATCCGGCGGGCAGCATTTCGGACCTCGCGAGCGTGCGCGTCACCGGCCGGCCGGCCTCGCCTGCGTTCCTGCGCGCGGAGGCGATCGAAGCGGCGCTCGCGCAAGCCACGGTTCGCGCGGGAGCGAGCATCGTCGCGGTCCGCGAGAACGTGACCGTCAGCGCGCCGCTTCGCGTCGATAACGTGACGACCATCGACGTCCCGCTCATCATCTCCGGCGGGGACCAGTATTTCACCGTGCAAGGCACGACGCACGTGCGCGTCGAGAACTTCGCCCAGCCGGCGATCCGCCCGAAATCGCTGCTGGTCAGCGATTTTCCCGAGACGCTCAAGGAGAACGGTATCCTCTTCACCGCCGATATCACGGCGAAGCAATCGGAACGGTTTCTCTACTATCATTACAATCCCGGCGGCCAACCCGATCGACGCATCGTGCTCAAGGCGCAGAATCCATCGTCGCAGCCGGCCCTCGTGCAATTGATCTCGGGCAACGCCGGCCCCGGCCTCAACGAAATGGAAGTCGGTCATCTCGCGACGCAACGCTTTCTCGTGCGCATCGCACAAAACGAAGGCACCGTCGTGACGATACCGCCGAACGGGACCGTCTCGCTCATGGCGCAAGGTCTGCCCGCAAAGACGACGGCGAGCGGATTACTGCAGCTCCACGAGATAGCGGGCGCGCCGCTGCATCTGACCCTCGTCGCGCAGAATGCAAACGATCCGGTCGATGGTCCGATCCCGACGTCTGCACTGTTGGTCGGCGACCGGCCGCACGCCCGCGGCATCTATCCGATTCCGGAATTCTTTTTCGATTACGCCTACGATGCCGAAGGTCCCGAGCTCGAGATCCCGATCGGCCAGATCCCCCTACCGAATCTCGTACAAGGTCAGACGCTCGCGGGCGATTACGGCGTACTGCAATCGGTAACGGTGCGCATGGTCAACAACGATCGCCGTAACGCCCGCGAGATCGCGCTGTACGCGAGCCCGCGCGGCGGACGCGCTACCGGCACCTTCGTCATCGATCGCGTGCTCGTGCAAGCCCACGCGATGGCGCCGTACGGCCACTACAAACTACGGCAGTATACCATTGCGCCGCGCAGTTACGTCCGGACGGAGATCGTGACCATGCCCGAGGGCGGCTCGTCGTATCCGTTACGGCTCGTGGTCGCACCCGACGACGGCAGTGCCGCGCCGGGCTCGCCCGACTCGCCGATCTACTAGCGCGCGCGGCACTACGTGAGCGCACGCGCGTACGCGCCTGCGATCGTCGCCGCGCACGTGGACCAGGCGAAGCGCGCGCATGCAGCGGCCCGAATCCCCGCAGCTTGCGACTCCGCGACGTCACGCGTGGCGGCGATCGTCGCCAGTGCCTCGATCCAGCCCCCCAGATCATCCGGTGCCACGAGCGGCGCGCTGCCCGCAATCACTTCCGGCAGCGATGTCGCATCGGCCGCGACGAGCGGGACGCCCGCGCAGAGCGCCTGGGCGGCACCGTATCCGAAGCCTTCGTACCGCGACGGCACCGCCGCTACGAGAGCGCGCGCGTAGAGTTCCAAAAGCTGCGCGCGCGCGACGTAGCCGCGCACCTCAAAACGTTCGGCAACACCCAGGTCGCCTGCGAGCGCGCGACACGCGTCGACGTACGGCGTCGGCGGTCCGACCGAGACGAGGCGCAACGTCGGCAGGCCGGCGAGCGCGCGCACGAGCACCGCCAGGTTCTTCCGCGGCTCCACCGTGCCGACCGCGAGGACGAACGGCGCGTCGTCGTCGCGCGCGCGCGGATTCGCCATCACGTCGCTTGCGACGCCGGGATAGGCCACGTCGATCCGCGCGGGATCCAAGGCGACTGCGGCGTCCGCTGCCGTCGCGAGCAACTCGTCACGCGAGAAAAGCGAATCGACGACGATCCGTCGGGCGTGCGTGTAACGCGCCAGCGCAAAGGCGCCGAAGTAGGCGCGCGCGTAACGCTTCGAATGCGCTTGCACGCGCAGCCACGCTACGTCGTGCACCGTCGTGACGATCGGGACGTTGGCGAGGAGCGGCATCGTTCCCGACGCGCAATGCAGAACGTCGACGCGGGCGCGCGCCGCGGCGAGCGGGAGCAAGGCCTGATCCCAAAGCACCCGACGATCGAATCGCCACGGATCGAAGCGCCCGTTCGCGAGCGCCACGACGGCGACGCCGCGCCGCTCGAGCGCGGCCTTGAGACCCGCGACGTACTCGCCGATCCCCGTCGCCGTTCCGCGCGTCAACTGCGTATCGAGGCCGACGCGCATTACGGGCCGATCTCATGGGCCAGGCGGCCCACGGCAGGCGACCTCGGATCGATCGCCCGCGCTCGCGCCAGAAACGCCCGCGCGGCCGCTAGATCGCCGCGGCGCGCCGCCGCATCGCCGAGCCCGAGCAGCGGGTCGGCGCTCGTCGGATCGGCATCCCGCGCGCGCTCGAACGTTCGCACCGCAGCCGCTATGCGCGCGAGATTGAGTTGCTGGTTACCGAAGGCGAGCAAGTATTGCTGCGAGAGCGGCGCGAGCTTCACCGCGAACCCATAGGCGTCGAGAGCGCGCGTCTCGTGCAGGCGCCGCTCCGGAGCGCCAACCGCCAAGGCGTAGGCCTGTCGCTCTTCGAGTCGCCCGAGCCGAAACGACGCTTCGGCGAGCGCATCAGGCTGTAGACGATCGGTACGCAGTCGCGCGATCGCTTCGTGCTCGAGCGCGAGAGCGGCCGCGAAATGGCGTTGCGCGGCGAGTTCTTCCACGCGTGCTTCAAGTCCGGCGAGATCGCCGGCGGCCAAATACGCCGCAACGGCAACCGCCGTATCGCCACGCGCTTCCGCAATGCCCGCCTCGAGCGCGTAGCGGTCACGCGATGGGCCCAGCCGCGCAATTTCCGCCTCGGCGCGCTGCAACTCGTGCGCGGACAACGCTGCCCGCGCGAAGACGAGCCGCAACGCCGGCGGCAACGGCAACCCGGGATCCAACGCATCGACCCCCGTAGCGACCGCACGCGGCACGGCCGTCACCCACGCCCCGCGCTGTGCGTTCGCCCGAAGCGCCACGCTCGAAACCGCCTGCACCCCCCCAAACACGACGACGACAACGATCGCCGCCGCCCTAGCCAACACCCGCACCGCCGCTACCTACAAGCCGCCACCGCAAAGCCCATGCAAAGCAAACGGCGCGTCACCCACGTGACGCGCCGGCCGCCCTGATAACCATCCGCTTAAAACAACTTCCACGCCCCGCTTCCGGCACGCGGCGGTTTTAGCTGGACGTCCCCGTCCTGCTAAAACCGAACGGTGAAGTTGAGGTCTTGACGATTCTGGCTGAGGTTGACGTTGGGAACCACGTCATCCGTGTAGCCGTAGTGACGTGCCAGGAACGACAACGACGAGTTGGTTTTCGGAATGTTGTACGTCACGGCGCCCGTGTAGTAGTCCTTACGCTCCGAAATGTTCTGGTTGATCGTCGTACCGTACGATCCGCCGAAACGCTGCGTGCTATACGAAGCGCTGCCGACGAGATCTTTGGTGAGCGGCAGCGCGACGTTCGCGCCGATCGTCACGTGACGCATGTCGATGTAGTTCGGATGGAACGACACTTGGCTGCCGCCAAGTGCGGGGTTCTGGGCCGCGGCGAATGCCGTGCCATCGAACGTCTGCGTCGATGGGTTGATGGGATAGTACGCGAAGCTGCCGTTGTCGAGGCGCTTGAGCGTCTCGTACGCGCCGTTGACGTTCACGCTCGCCTTTTGACCGAAGACCGGCACCTGGAACGCCGTTCCGAGGGTGTAGGTATCGTTCTTGAGGCGCTCGTTGGTCGCATACGCGGGACCGTAGAGCAGCGAGCCGAGCGAGTTCGGCCGGATCTCTTCGAGATGCTGGTACGAGAAGCGCGTCGTCAGGGTGAGATCACCCAGCCGGATCGGCGCGTTCGCCGACGCCGTGACGCCGCGCGAGTTCGGCGCGAGCGACGAGAAGAACTGCGGGCCCGTCGCCTTGAGCGTGTTGTACACCGGGAAGATGAACGACAGGTTCGGGTTGCCCGCCGTTCGCGGCGCACCCAGGCCGACGTTGCCGAACTGGTTGTCGAACTGCGTGTTGATCCCGATGTTGTTGCCGAAGCCGAAGAAATCGGGCAGATACGCGAGCTTATAGAACGCGAAGAGCGGCGGCGGGTTGCCGAAATACTTAAACGGTGCGCCGACGAAGAAATTCGCGCCGACCGATTGGTACTGCGCCGAAAACTCGATCTTCTGGACCTTGAGACGGACGCCGATTAGTCCCGCCGTATCGCCGACTGCGGCGACGTTGCGGAAATCGGCGGTGTACTTGCTGCTCGCAGCTTCACCGAAAACGACCGGATTGGAGCCCGGTCCGCTCACGAGGTACGGGATAGGCAGCTGAAAGTCGAGGCCGAGCACGGTATCGCTCACGCCCCCGTTGCCGGTGAAGGCACCCTGATTGACGAGCGAGATACCCGTCGCGCCCGAACCCGTCGTTTGCGTATCGTCGAAATCGAAGATGCGCGTGAAGTTTAAACCGATCTCGGCGCCCTGATAGCCCTTGAACTTTTGATTGAGACGGCTATGAACCATGTAGCGCTGAAAGTTCGTGTTATTGGTCGTAACGAGCCCGCGATACGTGATGCCGACGACCGAACCTGCGGGCAGCGGTGCGCCGAACACGACGTTATTGTAGACATCGTTAAACGTGAAGCCGGGCAGAACGACGGCCGGCCCGCCGGTCTGCACGCCGGCCGCGTTGAACGTCGCGCCGTTGTAGTACGAAACGTACACGGAGCCGTTGAGCGCCTTCTGCGTTAAGAACGCCTGTGCGAGCGTCCCGCCGCCGGCGTTGAACGTATCGGTGCGAAGCGCTTGCGCCGGCGTATTCTGCGTGAAGCCGACCTGCGGGGCGACGACGGGCGTGAAGTACGCATTGGCGTTGAGGTTGATGATGTTCGGATCGACGACGCCCGTCTGCGTGTTGAGCAGGGTCTGATCGACGCGCGTGAACGACGCCTCGAAATCCGTGGTACCGAAGGCCGCTTCCGAGATCGTGCCCTTCACCGCCGCACCCTTTTGGAACGGCTGCGCGGGGAAGAGGTAGGGGACCGTGCCGTTGTAGCCCTGCGGCGCCCGGAACGAGAGGCCCGTGCGCGAAGACGTCATGTTGTCGATGATGCCGTATTTGAACTGCAGGTTCGAAATCGCGCCGGCCTTCGCGATGTTGATATCGATGCCGGGCTCGAGGTCGAAGCGGTTCTGCTGCGCGTATTCGCCGCCATACTCGTAGTTGAGGATATGGACGGGCAACGACACCGTAAGGTTTTCGTTGATCTGGTACGCGAGCGAAAACCGGCTATCCTGACGGATGACGATCCCGGAACCCGCCGACGTCAGCGGATTGTTCGAATCGTCCGTCGCGATGAAGGCGCCGACGAACGGGTCGACCGTACCGACGGCCGACGGATTGGTCGCGGTGCCCCCCGGAACCGTCGTGCCGTAATACGTGCCGACCGCCGCGCCCGTCGTGTTGGTGACGGTACGTGGAATGCCGTTACGCTGACGGAACGAGAGGTTGGGCAGAAACACGCCGTGCAGGGAGAGCGACTGCGCGAACTTCGTGCGCTTGTCCAGCGCGTCGAGCGAATCTTCGAGATTCGTCACGCGGACCCCGAGCGCGTCGAGCTCGTCTTTGAGCGCGTCGACGAGCTTTTGAAGCTTGTCGAGGTCCTCTTTCGACGGACCCTTGGGGCCCTGGTTCTCTTGCAGCTTCGCGATCACGCGCGCGACGACGACGGCCATCTCATAACGCGTGAGCGGCCGGTCGCCTTTGAATTTGCCATCCGGGTAACCATCGATGATGCCGTCGGCCGCGAGGCTCTGGATGTACTGATAGGCCCAATGATTGGCCGGTACGTCCGAGAACGGCGTCGCGAGGGCAGCTCCGCGCTCCACGCCCAGGAGCAGCGACGCTGCGAGCCCGGTGGCGAAGGCGAGGCGTACGAGACGCTTCATAAATCCTCCAAAAGAGTAAGAAGCCATAGCTTCAATACGAGCGCTCGCAAGGCGGAGCGTACTTCGAGCGGGTCACTAGCGGAGAGAGTTGCCGAGTTTGCCTTCGCCGACTAAAGACACGGAAAGTACGCCCATCGTTGGAGCGCGCGCCAGCAACCGAATACGACTGCGTCATAGCGAGTCCTGCCCTCGCTACCGCCGCTTCGCAGCCGTTTAGCGCTCGCCGCCTGCGCGTTCGAGCAGCCGTTCCGCGATGAGCACGGCGGCGTAATCGTCGATCGGGCGCGGCGGGAGGAGCATGCCGCGCGGAACGAGCCGGCGCCAGCCGCTCGGCTGGTGCGCCGCGAAATAGCGCTGGCGCGCGAGCAAGGTCGTCGCGCGTTCGTCGACGATCTCGACCGGGATCCCGAGGAGGGCGAGTTGCTCGCCGACGGCCCTCGCGTGCGTCCCGCCCCCGAGCGCGATCGCGCTCGGTGCGAACCGGCGCACGACCTCCCGCATCGCCGCGGCCAATTCGCCCGTCGCGACGATCCCGAGTTCCGCCGGCGCCTGCCCGCATACCGCGACGAGCGCGTAGCCGCATTTACGAGTGCCCGGATCGATGCCGAGAATCACTTCGGCGTCCGGCTCACGTGGAACGTCACGGGAACGCCGCCCGTGTGCGGGTAGACGTCGCGCGAAGCGCGCGCCACGATGTAGAAACGTCCGCGACCCTTTTTGATCGTCGCCTGCGTGGCGGCGACTTCGACGGGATTGGGCGACCCAAAGGGGTTGGCGAAGTAGACCGGCATGCCGCTCTCGATCGCCGCATCGCGCACCTCGGCTGCGAGTTGACCGTAGGCGAAATTGGGCACGACGGACGTACCCCCGTCGATCTCGACGCTCGCGATCGATTGACCGCTGCGAAAGATCGAAACGTCGGGATACGGCGCGAACGTGAAGCCGATCGTATCCCCCGCAACCAGATTCTGATCCGCGATCGCGACGAGCAGCACGGGCCCGCGTAAGAGCGGTCCCTGCACTTTGGGATTATCGATCACGGCCCCGAGCAGCTTTGCGATTTCGGAATCGCGTGCGTGCTTGCGGTACGCGCGCAAACCGAGCGGGACGTAGTTGCGGTCGACCGATTCGACGACCGCGTCGAAGTACGCGGAAAGTGCCGCGAGCTGCTGCGCGTGGTTTTGCTGCTGCGTGATGATGAGGAATTGGCCGTAGAGCAGCGTGCCGCGATTGACGACGATCCCGTTCTCGCGCACCTGCGTCACCTGGCGGTTCAGTTCGTCCGCTTTGGCTTGCAGTTCGTTGACTTGATTGTTGATCTCGCTCAGATGGAAGAACGCTTGTTTCGCATAGCCCGAAGCGAGCAGCGTCGTCAAGGTGACGGCGAGCGCGATCATCATGCCCGTTCCGACCGCGACGATCGTCGACGTATACTTCGGTCGTAAACCAAAAAGGGTCAGACGCTTGCGCCCGACTTGATGACCGACGCGATCGCCGATATACGCGATCAGTCCCGCGACGAGCACGATCAGCACGACGATGAGGATGCCGCCGAAGGTCCCCATCAGTTCCGCGCCGCCCGCAGCAGCGAGACGAACCCGACCGCCGTAAAGAGAAGGTTCGGCAGCCACGCGCCGATGGTCGAGATCGCGTATCCGCCGGGCAATCCCGTGAAGACCGCCGACGTGATGCTCAAACAGACGAAATAGGTGAACGCAATGGCCAGCGCGAGCGCGAATCCGAGCCCGGTGCCGCCCCCGCGCGTCGGACGCAGGCCGAACGGAATCGCGAAGAGCGTGAAGACGAACGATGCGAACGGGCGCGCGAGCTTCTCTTCGTACGTCGTTTGATACGCGCGCGTCTCTTGCGGCGACAACTGTTTGGAGCCGATGATCTGGCGGATCTGCTGACGGCTGAGCGCTTCGCGATTGTTGTCGGCCGCACGCTGCTGCAATTCGCTCGGCTTCTCGCCGACGTCCACGACGGCGTGCGGCAACTGCGCGAACTCATCCACGCTGCCGTCTTTGGCAAAGCGGTACGTCGATGCGTTATCGAACGTCCATGCCGGCGTTTGATAGTGGCCCCGATCGCTGAAGATGATACCGCGCGGGCGATTGTCCGGTCCGTACGTGATGATCGTAACGTAGAGCAGCTGCTGCGTCGCAGCCGCGTACGCGCCGAAATATGTGACTTGTTTCCCGCCGCCCGGCAGTTGCGTGATCACGGTATGCTGTCCGCCGCCGAAGGCGCCGATGTGTTTGATCGTATCCTCACGCAGAAAGACCGCCTGGTCGTTTGCGAACGGCACGACGCCCTCTTGGAGTCCGTACGCGACGATCGAAACGATGACCCCGACGACTAAGAGCGGCGCGACCGCGCGGACTAGCCCCACGCCGCCCGCCTTGAGTGCGATCAATTCGCTCTCGCCGGAAAGTCGCCCGAGCGCGAGCAGCGTACCGAGCAGCATCGCCATCGGCACGACCGTAACGACGATTTCCGGCAGCTGCCATAGAAAATACGCGACCGCAGCGACCAGCGGCGCGTGCTGCTCGGAGACGAGCCGGCTAATCGCGAGGATGCTCGTCGCAGCGAAGATCAGCGTGAAGGCCGAGAGGCCGAACGTGAAGGGTCCGACCAACTCGGCGATCATGTAGCGGTCGAGGATCCTCGGGCGCACGAGGGCCCCGGCGAAACCGCGGGCGGATGCCGCCGCGCTCGGATGCGGCCGGATGGCCACTAGAGCCGGAATCCTTCGCCGAGGTAGAATTGTCGCGCGGTCGGCGAGTCGAGAACTTCTTGCGCGCTGCCGGAGACGACGATCTCGCCATCGTTGAGGATGTACGCTCGATCCACGATCGCCAGCGTCTCGCGCACCTGGTGGTCGGTAATGAGTATGCCGAGGCCGCGATCGCGCAACTGCCGGATCATGACTTGAATATCGGCGACCGCGATCGGATCGATGCCCGTGAACGGTTCGTCCAAAAGGAGGAAGGCGGGTTCGGTCGCGATGGCACGCGCGATTTCGACGCGACGCCGCTCGCCTCCCGAGAGCGAATCGCCACGCGCGTCGATAAATTTGACGAGCCCGAACTCTTCGAGTAAGTCCGGGAGCCGGCGCTCTTGCTCGCGGCGCGACACGCCGTTCATCTCCCAGATGAGACGGATGTTATCGCCGACGGAAAGCTTTCGAAAGATCGAGTTTTCTTGCGCCAGGTAGCCGATGCCCGAACGCGCCCGCCGATACATCGGCAGCCCCGTGAGATCGATCGCCGTCGTGTCGTTCTGCAGCGCGACGCGCCCGCCATCGGGCTTGACGAGCCCCACCACCATGTAGAACGTCGTCGTCTTTCCCGCCCCGTTGGGCCCGAGGAGACCCACCACTTCGCCCATGTCGACGCGCGCGCTGATGTCATTGACGACGGTACGCGAGCCGTAACGTTTGACCAGATGCTCGAGAACGATGCGGCGCCCGTCGCCCGATACGCTCACTTAGCGCGCACCCGCAACGTCGATCGAGCCGTCGCGAAGATTCCAGGTCAGCGTTTCGCCTTGCAATTCTTCGCCTTGCGGCGAGATGACGGTGACGTTACCGATGCCGTGAAGGAGATCGGTTTCGTCGTCGTACCGGAGCGTATCGCAGTGCAGCGTCATACCGTCCTGCGCGCGCGCGCGAACGCCACCGCTCATGCGCACCGTCTTTTCTTTCTCGACGACGGTTCCCGTCGGAGCGTCCGCCACCAGTTGCTTTCCGTCACGACCGTAAAAGATGATGTGCGGATTCACGAAGGTGCTCACGCCCGTATCCGTTCCGGAGTAATGACCGCGTTCGCGGTCGGCGCGCAGTACGTACAGCTTGCGGTTCGCTTTCGCCGTCGTAAGAAAAACGTACCGTTTGCCGACCCGGTTCGCCGACACGTTGATCGGGATCGCCGAGGCCGCGGGTTTCGCGCCGGCGTGGCTCGCGGGCCGGGCGGGACCCGCCGGCGGCGCTTTCGCGCTGCAATTCGCGAGCGCGAAGGCTGCCGCAAGGGCTGCGACGGCCGGCCCGCGTCGACGAACGCTCATACGGCTTCGGAACCCGCGGCGGCGAGCGCGAGTGCCGTGAACGGAATCCAGACGAACGCCATCTGCACGACGCCGATCGTATCGAAGACGCCTTGGAACAGAACGGCGACGAGCGCCGCACAGACGCCGAGGGGGAGCCGTCGCTCCCGAGGCGGCTGCGCCAGCAGCCGTTGGCGCATCGCGCTGGCGAAGCGCCACCAGCCGTACGCGCAGGCCGCGAGCCCGACCGCACCGGTCTCACCGGCGAGCGACAGATACGCGTCGTGCGGATGCAACGCGCCGAAGGTTCCGGGCAGATCGCCGTTGGAGGGCCGGATGGCGGGATAAATCCGCCAGTAGGCCATCGGGCCGGCTCCGGTTAACGGGAACAGCTCCGCGACCCGGATGCCGGCCTGCCAGACGCGCACCCGATCGAAAGCCTCGGCGGGATTGTGTCCGAGCGACGGTCGCGAAGCGCCGGCGAGCGCGCCGAGCACGCCGAGCACGATGAGCCCGAGCGCCGTTCGGCGTGCGCCCGCGGCGACGGCGTAAAAAATGCCGCCGGCGACCGCCCCGATCCAGCCCGCTTGCGAAAAGGTCGCCGCGAGGGCGGCGAGGGCGGCTGCGAAGCCGGCGTGGGCGAGGCGTTGTAAAGCGCCCGTGCGGGCGAGCGCGACGCCGAGCGAGACGAACGTGAAGGCGATCAGAAATGCGGCGAACTGGTTGGCCGTCACGAAGAATCCGGCGGCGCGGCCATGGTTGTAGGCCCAGAGCGCTGCGGGCCGGCGCGTAATCACCATGACGAGGGCGGCCAGCGAAGCGACGAGCCCGCTCGCAAGATACGTCGCGATAACGGCGTGCGCCACGCCCGCGCGGCCGTAATAGCGGACGAGGGCCAGGTGGAACACGCCGCCAAGCGCCATCATGCCGACGACCTGCGCGCTCGAAGCGGGGTCGAAACCGAGCGCGCTGCTCAGGGCCGCCGAGCCAATCCACGCGGCGAGCATCGCCCGTGACGGCGCCGGCACCGGCCCGCCGTCCCGCGCTAGCCGCGTCCCGGCGGCTAGCGCGGCGACCACGAGCGCCGCGACGAGCGCCGCCGCGAGCGCCGGCGTAGCGAAGAGGTAGCCCACGGGCGGCGTCGGCGAGAGCGCCGCGAACGACGTATAGAATTGAATGACGGCGAAGAACGCCGCGAGCGGGAGCGCGATCGTTTTCACGCAGCCGCCGCCAGGATCGCCGCCGCAATCGCGGCCGACCCGCCCGGGGGGCCCATGCGCGCGCGGCCGGCAGCAGCCATGAGCGTCAAGCGCGCCCGATCGCCGAGAAGCTCCGCAATGGCCGCAGCCGCCTCGTGCGGTTCGGCGCAAACGAGCAGGAGGGCGTCGCCGAGTAACCGGCGTTGGCGCATCCTATACCACGCGCGGCTGCCGGCTGCGCCATCGTCGAGGGCGACGACGGGAACGCCGCGAGCCGCAGCCTGTTCGTTGGCCGTTCCCGCCTGACCCAGAACCGCCGCACTCGCGGCGAGCAGCGTTCCGAGTTCCCCCGGCCACGCGTGCAGGACCATCTCCCCGTCGCGGACCACGAACGGCGCTCCCGCCGGCGTCGGCAGCAGTTCCCATCCGTCGGCCGCGAGTTCCCGCGCAAAACGCTCGGAAGCGAGCGTTGGCGCGATGGAGAGCAGGGTCGCAAGGCCAGGTCGCAAGGGCCCCAGTTCGCGAGCCACGCGGGCGAGCCGCACGCCGTCGCCATAGGCGGCTTCGCGGCTTCCCGGGAGCAAGCCGAGCCACGTGCCCGGCAAGTCCGGTGGGTCAGGGGCGATCAGATCGACGATCGCGTTGCCCGGGGCGTGCGCCGCGACGCCCTGGCGCCGCAACAACGCGGCCGTCGGTTCGTCGCGAACGAACACCGCGGCGGCGCGCCGCATCAGCGTGCGTTCGAACGGCCCGTAAGGGGCGACGTAGACGCTTTTCGCGGTCCCGACGAAGACCGTGCGCACGCCCGTTCGCAGCGCGAGCCCGAGCGCATAGGCATCGCCGACGGCGACGCAAACATCGTAGCGATCGCGGGCTGCGCCCAGAAAGGCCAGCTGCGCTCCCAGCAGCGGCAAGAAGCCCGCCCGCAGATCGCGGCCGAACGCGCGGAGATTTCCCATTGCGACGAGGCCGCCGCTCGGCATCGCACGCCGCGGTCCCACCGGTGTCAGCGGCGCGGCGCCGGCGCCGGTTCCGACGAGCGGGAAGAGATCGCACCCGACCGGTTGGCGCGCGGCGGCGACGATCGCGCGGCCGATGCGCGATGCGATCGCGGTTTCGCCGTGACCGTTGGCGACGAAGATGATGCGCCGCACCTATAGTAACGGCACGAGAGCGAAGCGCGCGATCCGCGCGCGCGAACGGGCATCGTCGCGCTCGAGTTCGGTCCGCGACACGAAGGCACCGTAGGGACCCGCGTGGACGATCGGAACGCCCGCGACGACTTCGGGCTGCGCGAGCGTATCGTGACTATGACCGCCGAGGATCAACTCAAGACGCGGCACGGCCGCCGCGAGCCGGCGATCCATCCCGAGACCCAGATGCGAGAGAACGACGAGCGTCGTATCGGCCGGCGTCGTTTCGGCAAAGCGTCGCGCGACGGCAACCGGATCGAGAAAGCGCCATCCGAGCACGCGTTGCCACGGGCTGCCGTCGGGATACTGGACGACTAAGAGTGCGAAGAGGCGCACTTTCCATCCGTCGCGTTGGATCGTCAGCTCCGGTACGAACGGCAACGTCCGCAAGCGCACGTCGACGAGATTGCTGCAGAGCAGCGGATGGCCCATCTTTCGCGCGCGGGCTGCCAGCAGCGCGAACACGTAATGGAATTCGCGATTGCCGACCCCTTGCGCATCGTAGCCCGCGGCATCGATTTCGGCGATGATCGGCTCGTCGCGATGGTACGCGGTCTGGCTGCCCCGCAGCGAATCGCCGCAATCGAAAAGCAAGCCGGGCTCCGCCGAACGCAGCGCGCGCAGCGGAGCTGCGATGCCGCGATGGTCGTGCAGATCGGAGGTGTGATAGATGCGTAGCGTCGTCATGTCGTTCGGGCGAGCTCCGCTGCGAAGTTCGCACAACGTTGCAGGGCGTCGGCCGGACCGAGGGTCGCACGCACGGCGCGCATGGCCGCGAGCTGACCCGCGGGATCCAACAGGAGCGGCTCGATGGCACGGACCAAGCGCTGCGGCGTTACGGCATCTTGAACCAGTTCGGGGACGACCGCTGCATCCACTAAAAGGTTTGGAAGCGTAATATAGGGCTTGCGCCACACACGCTTAGCGATGGCGACTTGCGAGCGCGCGATCACGTAAAATGCGACGGTCGGGACTTCCCGCAACGTCGCCTCGAGCACCGCCGTGCCGGATGCGATCCACGCCGCATCGGCGCCGTCGAGCGCTTCGCGCGCGCCGCCTACGATACGCACGCCGTGTTCGCGGCCGCCGCCGGGCGGCGGAAACGCCGCTTCGAGCGCACGCACGATCGTCCGTTCGCTCTCGCTATCCGCCGCACCGATGACGAAACGCGCACGCGGACGCGCCGCGCGCAAGATCCGTAGCGCATCGAAGAGCGGCGGTAGATGGCGCGCGAGTTCTCCGCGCCGGCTTCCCGGAAGGATCGCGATGACGCCGCCGTCGGGCGGCGCCGGCGGCCGCGGCTCGCGGGGGCCGACGAGCGATACCAGCGGATGTCCGAAATACGCGCTCGGGAGACCTAGCGACACGTAGAAATCGCGTTGATGTGCGAACGCCGTGAGCGCGGTCGCGTACCGCGCCACCGCGCGCGCCTGCGCCGGCTTATCGAGCCAAGCACCCGGCGGCATGAGATACAGGATCGGGCGGCGATAGCCGAGCAACCGCAGCGTCTTAGCAAAGCGGAGATTGTACGCGCCGAAGTCGATGAGGACGACGAGATCCCACGGCTTCGCACGCAGCCAAAACGCATGCCGCCAAACGTTGGCGAACAGCGGCGGGATACGGCGTAGCGCTTCGATCGGACCCATGGCGGCCCAGCCGGCGGTGCGCGTCGTGAGCGCAAAACCGGCGGCCGCCATTCGCTCGCTGCCGACGCCCGCGAACGTCGCGTCCGGGACGCATTCGCGTAGCGCGACCGCGAGCGCGGCCGCGAGCATGTCGCCCGACGCTTCGCCCGTCGCGACGAAAACGCGCATCCTTACTTCACGATTCCGCGTTCCGTCGGCGCATCGATGAAGGCGAGCAAATGACGCCCGCGATCGCTGCGCACGAGCCCACGCATCGCTTCGGCGGCCTGCGAGATGTTATGCCCCGAGCGATACATGATGCTGTAACACTCTTTAAGTTCCGCGAGGATATCCGGCGTAAATTCCGCGCGCCGCAAGCCGACCTTGTTGAGGCCGTACGGCGTCGCCGGGTTACCTTCGACCAAAAAGTACGGAGGCACGTCGCGCGTGATTTTCGAGATACCGCCCACCATCGCGAATTCGCCGATGCGCACGAATTGATGTACGCCGGTCTGGCCCCCGATCGTTACGTGATCTTCGACGATGACGTGTCCGGCGAGCTGCGCCGTCGACGACATGGTGACGTGATTGCCGATGCGGCAGTTGTGCGCGATGTGCACGTAGGCCAGCAGCAGCGTATCGTCGCCGACGGAGGTTATTTCGCTCTTTCCGGTCGCGCGATGCACCGAGACGTACTCGCGAATTTCGGTCCGGCTGCCGATCGTCGTATACGCGACTTCGCCGTGATACTTGCGGTCTTGCGACGGCGCGCCGATCGAGCAGAAGGGGTGGATGCGAGAATCGTCACCGATCGTCGTGAAACCGTTGACGACGACGTGTGCGAGCAGCTTCGTGCGCGCACCGATCGTGACGTGCTCCCCGACCACGCAGAACGGGCCGATTTCCGCCCCTTCTCCGATCGTAGCTTTCGGGTGGACGATGGCCGTGGGATGTATCAAGCGGCTCTCACTCGTGTAGGACGGACGCGTCCATGCCGAAGTTCGTCACGGTCGCGATCGAGAACATCAATTCGGCCGAGCACGCGAGCTTGCCGTCGACGTGCGCTTCGCCGCGGACCCAGCCCATATTCTTGCGCGTGCGCAGCACGTTGGCCGACATGTCGAGCCGGTCTCCCGGGACGACCGGGCGCCGGAATTTCGCCTTATCGATACCGGTCAGAAATGCGGTGCGGCGTAAGAAATCGTCCTTGCCCAGAATGATCGTCCCGCCGAGCTGGGCGAGCGCTTCGATGATGTAGACGCCCGGCATCAGCGGCATGCCCGGAAAGTGGCCTTGAAAGAAGTGTTCGTTGATCGTGAGATTCTTGTAGCCCGTCGCGCTCTTCATCGTTTCGAAATGGGTGATGCGATCGACCAGCAGCATCGGATAGCGATGCGGAAGAACCTCCATGATTTTCGAGATATCCATCGAGTTGCCGATTTCGATCGCCATCTACGCTCCCGCATGCGGCGCGTACGCGCCACGGTTCGCCGCGCGCAGCGCTACGGTCGCGCGCCCGTGCAGCCGGTGACCGCTCTTAATCGCGACCACGTCGCATTTCGGCCACGCGCCGAGCAATGCGAAATCGCCGATGAGATCGAGCGCTTTATGCCGCACGACTTCGTTCGGCCAGCGTAGCGGCGTCATGGGCCCGTCGGGCGCGAAGACCAGGGCGTTATCGAGCGACCCGCCGCGCGCGAGTCCGGCGGCGAGCAAGGCCTCGACTTCGTGGAGGTATCCGAAGGTGCGCGCCGGCGCAATTTCCGCAACGAAGTAGGCGTCGTCGACGACGGCGTCGAGAAACTGCGCGCCGACCGGCGCTGCAAAATCGACGGCGAAACGCAACCGGAACGTCTCGGCGGGCGATACGATGAGGACGGCGTCGCCATCGCTGAAAACGAACGGGCGGTCGACCGTGAAGTACGAGCGCGCTTCGTGCTGCGCGACCGCGCCGACGGTTGCGAACGCGGTCGCGAAGTGTGCGGCGCTGCCGTCCATAATGGGAATTTCCGGCCCGTCCACCACGATTTCGGCGTTGTCGATGCCGCTCGCGAACAACGCCGAGAGCAAATGTTCGACGGTCGAGACCGTCGTGTCGCCGATCCCGACGACGGTGGCGCGCCGGGTGTCCACGATAAATTCCGCATGCGCGGGAAAGCGAACGTCGCCGTCGGCGAGGAGAAACGAGAGACCCGCATTGGGCGGCCGCGGTTCGACGCGGACGCGCGCCGCGGTGCCCGTGTGCAGGCCGACGCCCGTAAATTCGATCGCCTCGCGCAACGTGTGCTGGACGTCGTTCACGAACGCTCCAGCGCGTCGACGCGTGCGTAAAGTTTATCGAGATTGCGCAAGCGGGCTTGCAGGCGCAGTTCGTCGCGATGCGGTCGTGCCGGCTGGCCGCTCATGGCCGTGCCGTCGGGTACGTCGTTCCAAATGTGCGAACCGCCCGCGATGCGGACGCGCGCGCCGACCGCGATGTGGCCGTTGACTCCCGCTTGGCCGCCGACGACGGTATAATCGCCGATCGTCGTCGAACCAGCGACGCCGACCATCGCCGCGAACGCGCAATGCTTCCCGATCTGGCAGTTGTGGCCGATCTGAACGAAGTTATCGATCTTCGTGCCGTCGCCGATCGTCGTCGAGCCGGTTTGCGCGCGATCGACGCACGCATTCGCGCCGATCTCGACATCGTTGCCGAGAACGACATTGCCGATTTGCGGAATCTTCAGAAATCGGCCGTCGAGAAATGCGTAGCCGAATCCGTCGGCGCCGATGACCGCTCCGGCTTGGAGCGTCACGCGTTCGCCCGCAACGCAGCGATCGAGGAAGAGCGCGCGCGGATGCAAGTGCGCCCGCCGTCCGAGCACCGCGCCCGCGCCGACGATGCTGCCGGCTTCGAGCACGGATTCCGCGCCGACGGCCGCCCCGTCGCCGACGACGACGTGCGCGCCGAGGTACACGTCCGCACCGATCGTCGCACTCGCGGCGACGACCGCGGACGCGTCGCGAAAAGGTCCGGCCGGCCGCGTCGGTTCGAGTTCGGCAAGCAGCGCCGCAAGCGCCACGCGCGCGGAGGGGACGATCAACAGCGGCTTGCGCGGCGCGAGGATCCCTTCGGCACAGGCGGGCTCGGTAAGCACCGCCGCAGCACGCGAATCGAGAGCGGCGCGCAGATACCGTTCGTCGACCGCAAAGGTCAGCGACGATGGATCGACGTCGTCGATCGCGCTGATCCGCTCGATGACGATCGACGCATCGCCGCGAACCGTACCGTCGACGCGGGCCGCATACTCGGCGAGGGTCACCGCTTTACGACTTCGCCGCAGGCTTTTCGGTAATCTTGAGGGCTTTCTCCACGTCGGGAGTAATATCGACGCCGCCATACCCGACGAACTGCCGGGTGACGACGAGCTTGTAATGACGCTCGTTTGCAATCGATTCGGCCGCGGTGCGCACGTCGCCGGACACTTCGTTCTGCATGTCGACATAGCGACGCCGCAGCAGATCGAGTTGCTCCTGCTTGCGGCGCGGTGCGGCCGAGGAGCGGTTGATCGCGTCCGTATCCGCAGCGAGCTGATTGGAGTAATTGATGAATTTCGGCCAATTCGCCTGAATGCGAGCGAGATCGACCGTCGCGACTGACGACGATTCGGAACTGGAGGAGGCGCAGCCGCCGAGCGCGAGGAGCGCGCATACTAACAATCGTTTCACTCGTGTAGACTCTCGATATCCTTTTCGGCGTCGGCGGTGAGATCGACACCGCCGGCTGGTGCGACGACGCCGGAAACGACGACGTTGATGCCACGTTTTTCGGCGATCACTTTTACCTCGCGACCGATCTGCGCGACCATCTGGCCGTACAGGTCTCCGCGCTGTTTCGCTAACGCGCCCATCTGCTTATCGGCGCCGGCCTGCGCGCTGCGATCGACGCTGCTCAACTCGCGAAACCGTCGCGTGAGGTCGCTCCGCGTTTTTTGAAAAGCGGCGATCGTCTGCGAGGCATCTTTATTGAAATCGGTCTGATACTTCGCGTGAAGCGCCTCGAGTTTGGCCCGCATGTCGGGCGCCATCCCCGCGGGTGCGCCGGCCTGGCCCGCAGTCCCGGGAAACGGTGCGAGCCGCTTGACGATCTCCTGACGCGTGCTCGTTTCGCGCGCGTTGATCTTCGCGAGCGTGCGCTTGCGCAGCGCCGCAACTTGTACGGCCAGATCGCCGCGCACGCGATCGTGCAACTCGCGCTGGAGCGCGACGAGCGTCCCTTGATCGCGATTCTTCATCGCGCCGAGCGCATCGGTCTCTTTCTTCGCGAGCGCGTCGAGTTGTTTCTTCACGTCGTCCCGCGACGCGTCGTCGAGCGCCAAATTCGAAAGTTTTGTGCGCAGCGAAAGCCGTTCCGCCGAATCGTCGCTCGCGAGGGCGAGCGCGGCGTCGGCCTCTTTTTTTTGCAGCTCGTCTGCCCGCGCCCGATACGAACGAGATGCCCGCTCGGCAAGGGACGCGTTGAGCGAAACGACGGCGTTGCGATCTTGAGCGATGACGGCGTTGCGATACGCGCCGAGATTCTTCTGCGCGTCTTTGAGCACGCTCTGCTGCTGCACCTGAGCTTGCCGTGCGATCCCGCCCGCAATCTCGGCACCGCCGGTACCCGAGCCTCCCGCCACGCCGCCGATGGCCGCGTTGATTGCCGCCTGTTCGCGCTTGGCGTACTCCTGTTGTTTGCCCGCCAGCGCCGACTTCGTGCGCGCGGCAGCACGATCGAGTTCGCGTTGCAAACGCTTTTCTTCGACGGCGATATCCGCACCGGAACGAGCGATCTCGCTGCCGACGCTGCGCAACTGCAACGCCGCAAGATCTTCCTCGAGCCGCGCGAGTTGCGTGTAGAGCGGATGTTTTTTGACCAGAGCGTCCATGCGCACGTAGCCGACGCGCGAGTCCACGGGAGCCGGCGATTCGGCGATCGTCGCAACACCGTGCGAGCAGGCCGCGAGCGCGAGGGCCGCAACGGCCGTGCCGAGCGTACCGCGAACGGCACGCTCGAACCTACTTGAGCGCGTTTGTGACATCGCTTGTGATGTCCGTTCCGCCGTAGATGAGATTCGAGCGATCGATGACCAGGAGCAACCGCTTCTTCTTCGCCACGTCGGCGATCGCGTCGCGCGTCTTATCGACAAGCGGCGCGATCTCTTGTTTATTTTTGTCGGCGAGTGCGGCTTGATAGTCCTTGAGGACGGCTTGGCGATCCGCATCGGTCTTCGCGCCCTTGATCTTCACCTGGGCGGCCTGCTGCTGCGAGGCTTGGAATTTCTGGAAGTCGTCGTTAGCCGATTTCAGCTTCGGGACTTGATCGATTTGCGCTTGATCGACGAAGCCGACGCTCGACGGCGGCGGGGTATTGACCGGCGGAATCGGATCGCCCGGCCCCGAGAGCAACGCGATGACGTTGCTCGTGACGTCTTGACCTCCGACGATCACGATACGCTTATCCACGATAACGGACAAGTTTTTGCTCGACGCGACCGATGCGATCGCAACCTGCGCGCGCGCAAACAGCGGCCCGAAGAGTTCGCGCTGGCGTGCGGCGAGCTTATTTTGAAACTCTTGGGCGATGCGCTGTTGCGTACTCTGATCGTGAACCGAACGCATGCGCGCGGCGAATTGCCGATCCAGATCGGCCTTATAGCCGGCCAACTGCCGGTTCGCGTCGGTAAACGAGCGAACGTTCGAGAGCGCCGCTTGATCGACGAAGCCGATATCGACGACGTCCGCCGCGAGCGTGGCGGGAGCGAAGAGCGGCCCCGCGAGCGCCATCGCGATTCCCGCCATCAGGACTCGTCGTGTACGTACTGCCATGTGCTAGAAACTCTGTCCGATGCCGAAGCTGGTGTGACCGCCGCTCTTTCCGCGGGCGAAGTCGAGGCGAATCGATTTGAAGCCGAGTTGCGGAACGTCGAAGCGCAAGCCGATACCCGCGTCCGCACGATAGAGAAACTTGTTGTAGTCGACGATGACTTGGCCGAAGTTCGTGATCGGCTGCGCCCCGCGGATGCGCTGTCCGCCGTAGTCGTAGAACAGCGCGACGTTGAATTTCCGGTCGGGCGAAATAGGAACGCGCAATTCCGATTGTAAGAGCAACTCTTGCGTGCCGTAAAACACCTGGCTATAGCCGCGCAACTGCTGGTCCGTCAAGACGAACAGCTTGCTCGGAGGAATGGCGCCCGTCGCATCGCCGACGAGCGCGTGCAGGGCCAGCGTCGCATTCTTCGCGACTGGGAAGAACTTCGCTCCATCGAACGTCGAGATCGTATACCCGAACGCCGAACCGATCGCTTTTCCGGAGAGCTCTTCGCTTAGCGAGGCGTTGTAGCCGCGCCGCGGATTGAACACGTCGTCGCGCGTATCGTTCTGCAACCCGAGCGTTGCCGAATGCAGATTGTAGCTCGCGCCGTTGGCCGTGTTGGCGATCGACGGTGCGTTGATGCCGAGCGTCGTACCGTTGCTCGACGTGCCGAAGGGCGAACTCGAATTGGGACTATTGAAAATCGTCTGCGAGCCCTGGAGAAAATATCCGCTCGGGAGCACGACGTCGTTGGCGAGGCGCTGGACCGTGAGGCCCAAGGTCGCCGTGAGCGTATCGGTCAGGCGACGGCCGACGTTGACCGAGCCGCCGTTGGCCCGATTCGCATACTTCGCCGCGATGTTGGAGATGAGATTCGCATTGGGCGTCAGCACGACGGCTTGTCCGCCCCCGTTCACCGCCGACGCACCGCCCGCGCCGCCGGTCGGCGCCGGAGTCGAGACGATGGGATTGAAGCCGGTGTTATTCCCAGCCGACGTCGAGGCTTGATAGACTTGATAGAAGTTCGACTGCGCGCTCGTAAAGAGCGACGCACCGAGGCTATATTTTTCCGATTTCGGCGTATTGCCTAGGTACGGAATCGAGAAGGTCAGCTGTGCGTCCGAAACGCGCGATCCGCGCTCGACGCGCACTGAGGCGGCGTTGCCCGTGCCGTTGATATTGTTCTGAGAATACGAGAGCGTGCCCGTAAGCCCCTGACCCGTCGGGCCGCCCGAATAGCCCGCGCCGATTTGGGCGGTGCCGGTGCGCTGCTCTTTGACGTTCCAATCCAGTGTGACCTGATAGGGCTTCTTCGGATCGGGCCCGGGCTTGGGATTGAGATCTACTTTTTCGAAAAATCCGAGATTGTTGAGCCGCTCGTAATCGCGTCGCAGCAAACCCTGCGTGATGATCATTCCGGGCCGCAAGCGCAGCTGCCGGCGCACGACGACGTCTTTGGTGAGCGTGTTGCCCGTGACTTGCACCGCGCCGACCACCGCGACGTAGATGCTGTACTTGACGTCCGCCGTGCCCTTGGCGAGATCGACGGTGGTGGGGTCGATCCCGGCCTCGAAATCGCCGAGTTGCAGATCGTACTTTTCGTACAGCTTCTTGAGGCTCTCGTAATCCTTGTCGCGCGATTCTTCCGAGTATGGCTGACCGGCTTTGAGCGTCAGCACGGATTTCACGAGATTCGGCGCGAGCAGCGGATTGCCGACGATCGTGATGTTGCGCACCGTAAGGCCTTCGCGGACCGCTAAACTCAAGATGCCGTCTTTGGAAATGTTGAGCCCCGCGACGTGCGTCGGGACCTGGCCGCTATAGCCGATCTTGTCGTAATACGAATTGATCTTCAGGACGTCTTGATGGAACGTGTTCGTGTTGAGGACTTGACCGACCGCGGTATCCATCAACGCGAGCAAGGTATCGGACGGGACGTGATCGTTGCCGGTGAACGCGATGCGCGCGATGACGGGATTTTCGATCACGCGGTACGTGATCGCGATGCCCTCCGGGCGCTGGCGGATCAGCGGCGGCACCTGATCGGAGAAATACCCGAGGTCGAAAATATTTTGGAGATCTTCGCGGACGACCCGCTCGTCGAAGGGCTGGCCCGCACGCGTGCGTACGACGGCGAGAATCTTATCAGTCGGAACGTGCGCGTTGCCGGAAACGTCCACACTGACGACCTGCGGAGCGTTGGCGGGCGGGCGTAGGGGAGCCGCCGCCGGCGGTACCGTGCTCGGGGCCGCCGTGGCGCTGGGGGCCGGGCTCGGGGAAGCCGCGGCCGCCACGACGGACTGGCCCGCCAAGGCGAGCCCGGGGGAGATCAGGCTCGCGAGCGCGGCAAGCGAGAAGATTCGTCGCACGCGACGAAGACGAGAGAACATACGCAGTAGCAGCATCCTTCGACCTTCGGGCCGCGAATGCGGCGGAAGGCGGGTTCGATATCCAGCTCCTTTATACGCGCGTGAGTCCGTAAACCCCCGGCGTAGCAACCATATCACTTGAAAAGCCGCTGAAGGCTCAGAGAAAAGCCGGCCGTCCCGGAGCTCGGCTGGGCGGCTTGCAGCTTGAGGTTGCTGCCCTGATACGATGGCGGCGTCAGCGAGGTCAGCCCCGTCGCGCCGAGGGTCTGAAAGACCGTGACTTGCGCCGCCGTCGAGTCGTTGGGCTTGATTTCGAAGCCGAACGTTTGGCGGTACGGATACCCGAAGCTCGTGCCGTAGACGGCATCGATCTTCTTACCGAGCACCTTGCGCGCCGTGACGCCGACCGCACCCGTGTAATCGACGTTCACGTTAAAATTCGAAAGCCCGACCGCCTGAGCGAAGCTCGTCTCGATCGGCGCCAGCAACGTCCGCGTGAACTGTGCGTTTGCGATGCCGAACGCTTCCGCAGCGACGCTGAACTGCCCGCTCGAGCTGCGCGTGGCGAGATAGCCAGGTGGCGCGCCCGTCGGTGAGGAGCTTCCGTATAACGTCGGGACGCCGGTCGTCTCGCCGAAAAGATTGGACGCGCCGAGCGCGGGTGCGCTAAAAAGTAAGCCCAGAATCTGCTGGCGGTCGTAGGGTGGATCGGAGCTCAAGGCGATCGCGAGGTTCGTCACGGGACCGGTGACGTCGAGGGTTAAGTCCGCCGTCCCGGCGAGATTGCGTACGGTGTTGGGGTCGGGATTGCTGACGTGCGTGACGGCGCGCGCATCGAGGGTCGGGATCAAGCCGAGTTCCGGCGAGAACGTCACGCGGCCGTCGACGAGCCGGAAGACGGTGTTGACGTAGCTCAGCGTTCCGCCGGTCGAGTCGAAGCCGCCGTCGAGCGTCGGTGCGGCGGCCGTTCCCGCGACGTGCAGGTCGCCGCGCGCGCCGATATCGACGTTCGAACTGCGGACCCGCACGTTACTCGCCGCGCTCATCGTCAGATCGAGGGCGACGTCGTTGGCCGGCGCGACTCGCGGCGGCGGGGCCGCCGCCGTGCCGAAAGCGGCCCCCGACCCAGGCTCTGCGATCAGCAGCGCGGCGAAGGGAATCGTGGCGTCGGCAAGCGTCACCTTCCCGCCCAGAACCGGCCGATGCCCGGGCCGGTGGGCGAGGCTCAGCATCCCGTCGACCTGGCCGTTGCCATAGGCGGGCAGATTGAGCCGCAGGCGTTTCGCGACTGCGTCGATGCGATAGGTCGCGTCGGGACCGGGCCGGATGAAATCGGCGAACGTCGCGGATCCCGTCGCATCGAGGCTGCCGCCGCCGGCCGACGCGTGGAGCGCTTCGAGTTTCGCGTCGTTGCCGGTGAACGAGAGCTTGCCCCCGAGATCGGTCAGCGGGTAGCTTTCGAAGGGCGCAACGAGCGTGCCGCCGCCGAGGGCGAGCGTCCCGTTGAGGCGCGGCATCCCGGCCGTTCCGCCGATCGCGACGCGACCGTCGAGTTTCCCGCTGAGCTTCGATCCCGTTGGAAGCAGCGGCGCGAAATTTGCGAGGTCGATCCCCCGCGCGGAAAGTTCGAGTGCGATCGGCGCTGCCGCAGGCCCGAGCGCGAACGGCGACACGCGCAGCGGCACGGAGCCTGCCAGCAGCAACGTCCCCATCGCAAAAGCGACTTCGACCGAACTGAGCACGACGTCGCGGCCGTTCGCGCTAAATTGGCCGAGCGCACGCGGCACCTTGACGCCATGCAACGCCGCGTCCTCGAGATCGAAGCCGCCGGCCAGGCGCGGCCGCGCGCGCGTTCCGCCGACGTTGACGTCGACCTCGAGCGATCCGGAGACGCCGTCCCCGAGCTTCGCGAGGCGCGCGGCGAGCGTCCCGACGTTCGGGCTTCTTGCGTGGATTCGGAGCGCGACCGGATCGTGCGCGCCGAAGCCGAAACTGCCCGAGCCGACGAGCGCGATCGCGGGCAGGTTGAGCTGCGCGTGGGTGACCGTGGTGCGCCGGAGCGTCGAGGTCGCCGAGACATCCAGCCGATCGACGGGAAACGCGCCGACCGAACCATCCCGCAGCGACGCATCTGTGCGCACGTCGGGGTTGCGCAGCGGACCTGCGATCGTGGCATCGGCGTTGACGCGGCCGAGGACGGGCAGCTGATACCCCAGTGCCGGCAGCCAGACGCCGAGATCGAGGCCGCGCAGGCGCGCCGTGCCGTCGAAGCGCGAGCGCTGCAGCAGCTTATCGAGCGGGGCGCCGGTCGCCAGGCCAAGCGTCCCGGCCGTTTCTAGACGCCCCGACGCGCCGCCGAAAGCAACCGCACCGGTCACCTTCGAGCCTTGGGAATTCCAGCGCGCCGATGCATCGCCGAGATCGAAGCGGCGGTACGTGAGGCCGGCAATCGCAATGTCGGCGCTCGTGCGCACCGTGGCGCCGGTTTTGACGAAGTGCGCCGCAACGCGGCCCCGCCCGCCGAGCGTATCGCCGGCATCGAAATAGTCGTTGAAATCGGCGAGGTTCGCGTGCGGCGCGTCGAGGCGGATCGCGGCGTCGTAGCCGCGGAAATACGCACCGAAGCCCGCGCGAGTCGATCCCACCGTCACGCGGCCGCTTCGCGCCGCGATGCCGCCGGAATCGACGCTCAGGGCGACGGACGCGTCACGAATCGCGAGCCCATTGACGCTCCCTTCCGGAATGCCGACGTTGCCGGCGAGCGAAACGGCCCGGCCCGAACCGAACATGCGCACGTCCCCGACGAGCGTTCCCGCGATGCTGTTGCCGCCGGGAAATGCCGCGCGCACGAAGCCGGCGAGCGGAGCCGCGAGCAGATGAAGGTGCGCATCGTACGACGGCGCTAGCGTTCCCAAATTGGCGAGACGTCCCTCGAGCGTGCCGACCGCCGGACCGAAACGGGCGTCGGTGGCCGAGAAACGGACGCTATTCCCGCGCAGGGTCACGTCGCCGTTGCCCTCCACGGGGAGCCGGTCGAACGTTGCGCCTGCGCCCAGGGCGAGCCCACCCTGAAAACGCGCGGCCCGGTCCTGTACGCCGTAGGCGCCGATTGCGGAAACTCGTCCGGCGCCCGCGAGCGGCACGAGCCCGGGCAGCCGCACGGTCGCGACGTCTCCGGCAGAGATGCCGAGCGTGCCCGGCCCGTCGAGCGTTCCTGCCGCGACCAGCGTGCCGCCCGCGACCGCGCCGGTCGCAGCGTAGACGCGCACGCGATTGCCCGACACGGCAAGCGTGCCCGACACACCGTCCACCGGCACGCCCAGAATGCGCGCGCCCGGACTCGTCGCGCCGCGCACTTGAACGATCGTTCGATGCGGGTCGATCAAGAGCGCGATCGGTCCGACGAGCGGACCGCGGCCGCCGAGATTCCCGGTTAGCGTCGCGAGCTGCGCGAAGGTTCCGCGATAAGTTCCCTCGAGCGCCAACCGCGCTCCGACGTACCCCCCCTGGCCGGCGAAGGCGCCCCACGGGCCGCGCGCCGCGACGTTGCCGAGCCCGGTGTCGCCGATGCGGCCCACCACGTCGCCGCGAACGTCGTCGAGGTGCACGGTCCCGACGCGCAAAGCACGACCGCCGATGCGGCCCGCGATCCGAAAGTCGTTGGGCGAGCCCGCGCCCGCAATCGCGCCGTCGAGCCGGCCGCCGAAGGGCGGAGCCGTGAGGTCGCTACCGGGCAGCCGGACCGATGGGAGGTCGGCATACGCGGCGTCGTGCGCGGCGAGCCAGAAGCCGCTGCGGCTCGGGCTGCGATCGAGATACAGGCTTCCCGTGAGCGACGATCCCGCGGCTTGGGCGACCTCGATCGGACCGACGAAGCCCGTGCGACCCGCAGCGAGATGGAAGTTGCCTCGAATCGCGGTGCCTGCTCCGCCGCCGTCGACCGTGCCGCGAGCGTCGAGCTGCAGGCCGCGCCCTGCGAGCAGTGCGGTGCCGCGAACGTCCGCGCCGCCTGCGACCTGCGCGAGATACGGGATACGCGCCGCAGGCCCGGCGACGCCGACGACGAGCTGCGAGCGCGCCGTCGGGCCGACGTCGATCGCGCCGTCGGCGGCAACGTCCAAGCCGCCGTACCGCGCGTGCAGTCCGACGATCTCGACCGCACTCGCATAGTAGATGGCTCGCACGCCGAGCGCGCGCACCGGAAAGACGCCGTAGGAGAGGCCCGGGGCGACGACTCGCGTCGCGACCAGCGGTGCGGCGACCGGACCTTCGAGCAGCGTCTCGAGCCGGGCATCGCCGGCCAGCGGCAGGTCACGCGAAAATGCGAAGAGCTTACGCGTCTCCGAAAGCGCCGCCCGCGGCGCCGAAAAGCCGAGCCGGAAGCCGAGATGCTGCCAGTCCAACAGGCCCCCGGCTCCGCGTACGTCGATCCCGCCGATCTTCGCGGCTAGCGACGGGGCGGCAAGCCCGCCGTCGAAGAAGTCGATGCGCCCCGCCATGGCGCGCGCCGACGGCACGAGACCGGGGAGGTGCATCGCGCCGTCGACCAGCTCGAGGCTCCCGCCCAAATGATAGGCGATCGGGTCGCCCGGATGCGGTGCGAATCCGTAGAGCCGCACGTCGGCGCGGCGGGCTCTCCCGGCGTCGAAACGCGCTGCGGCGTCATCGATAAAATAATTCACGAGCGGCACGAGCGCGAGCGCTTCGCCCTGAAGGCGATGCGACGCATACCCCGCCGCGGCATCGAAGCGCCCATCGAGCGTAAGCGGCTGGCCCGCGTCGTTTGCGAGCCTTCCGCGCAGGTGATACGACGAACGCGCGCGATTATCGAGCGTGACGCTTCCCGAAAGCCCGCCGATCGACAGCCGGCGGGATTCGGGCAGCTTTCGAAAACGGTCGACGAGCACGATTTCGCCATCGCGAAGCGCGCCGCTAAGGTGCAACGGGACGAGCGTCGTCGCGCCGGCGTCGACGGGGGCCTGTGGGACCGGGACGACGCGCGACGTGACGTTGAACGAGCCGTCTGCATGGCGCACGAGCGTCAAGCGCGGCCGATCGAGCTCGAAATGCGTGATCCCGAAGCGATGTTCGCTGCCGGGTAAAAGATCGCGTAACCGATAGCGCAGCTCCACGCGGTCGGCCAGGAGAACGATTTCTCCGGCGCGCGCGAGCGTAACGCCGCGCGCCGTCGCACGGTCGTTGCGCAGGTCGAGCGTGCCGAACGCCACGCGATAGCCGCTCGCAGCATCGATCGTCGCCGCGACGAACGCGCGCGAGATCGGGCCAGGGAACGCGACCAAGAGCGCCGCGATGGCCACGAACGACACGATCAGACCCACGGACCGAGCCACCCGACGTTGCACGCGTACCTCCCCTCGGATGCCTAACGCTTCAAAGAGGCCTAGAGGTCCACGTTTTTACGCTGCGCGCGTAGGCTTGAATGACACCCCATCCGCGAGCGCGGACGGGGACCCTTAGTTTGAAGCGCCTCCGGCGCGGCGAATTCATTCAAACCTACGCTCATTGCTACAAATCCAAGTTTTTCACGCTGCGCGCGTAGGCTTGAATGACACCCCATCCGCGAGCGCGGACGGGGACCCCTTAGTTTGAAGCGCCTCCGGCGCGGCGAATTCATTCAAACCTACGCTCATTGCTACAAATCCAAGTTTTTCACGCTGCGCGCGTAGGCTTGAATGAATTCTTTGCGGGGTTCGACTTTATCGCCCATGAGCGTCGTGAACATCTCGTCGGCTGCGACCGCATCTTCGAGGGCGACGCGCTTGAGTTGGCGCGTCTCGATCTTCATCGTGGTCTCCGAGAGCTGCTCGGCATCCATTTCGCCGAGGCCCTTGTACTGCTGGATCTGAAAATCTTTTGCTTCACCGTCGCCGATGATCGCCTTGAGCTCGTCATCGGTGAAAGCGTACCATTGCTTCTTGCCCTTTTTCACGCCGTAGAGCGGCGGCATCGCGATATACACGTAGCCTTTAGCGATTAAGGCGCGCATCTGCTGGTAGAAGAACGTGAGCAGCAGCGTGCGGATGTGGGAGCCGTCGACATCGGCGTCGGTCATGATGATGATCTTATGGTAACGAAGCTTCTCCGAGTCGAAGTCCGCCGCGATCCCCGTGCCGAGCGCCGTGATCATCGCCCGGATCTCTTCGTTTGCGAAGACTTTGTCCTCGCGCGCTTTCCACACGTTGAGGATCTTGCCGCGCAGCGGCAAGATGGCTTGCGTCCGAAAATTGCGGCCCATCTTGGCCGTACCGCCCGCCGAATCGCCCTCGACGAGGAAGATCTCCGAAACGATCGGATTCTTATCGCTGCAGTCGACGAGTTTGCCCGGTAAGCCCATGCCGTCGAGTGCGCTCTTACGGCGCGAGAGATCGCGTGCTTTTTTGGCCGCTTCGCGCGCGCGCTGCGCCTGCATCGATTTGTCGACGATCGCGCGGAAGTGCTTGGGATTCTCTTCGAAAAAGAAATCGAGCCGTTCGTTGACGAGCCCGTACACGATGCCGCGCACCGGTGCGTTGCCGAGCTTGGTCTTCGTCTGGCCTTCGAATTGCGGTTCCTCGAGTTTGACCGAAACGACGGCCGTGAGGCCTTCCAACACGTCGTCGACCGAAAGGTTGGGGTCGCTCTCTTTGAGCACCGCGCGTTTGCGCGCGTACGTGTTGACCGCATTGCCGACCGCCGTGCGAAAGCCGGTAAGGTGCATGCCGCCGTCGACCGTATTGATATTGTTCGCATAGGCGAAGATCGATTCGGTGTACGTATCGGCCCATTGCAGCGCACACTCGACCACCACACCATCCTTCTCGCCGTTGGTCGAGATGATCGGATGGAGCGGATCCTTTTTATCGTTGAGATGCTCGACGAACGATATGATGCCGCCCTCGTAGAGAAACACTTTCTCTTTGGCTTCGTCGGGCCGTTCGTCGCGCAACGTGATCGACAGCCCGCGGTTGAGAAACGCGAGTTCCCGCAGACGTTTTTGCAAGATATCCCAATGGAAATCCGCTGTATCGAACATCGTCGCATCGGGAACGAAATATTGAAGCGTTCCCGTCCCGTCGACACGCTCGTCGACGACGTGCAAGCTCTCTTTGGTAATCCCGCGTTCGAACGACATCTCGTACGATTTGCCGTCGCGTTTGACGCGCGTGACCATCTTCTCGGAAAGCGCATTGACGACCGAAATGCCGACGCCGTGCAAGCCGCCGGAGACCTTGTAGCCGCCTTTTCCGAATTTGCCGCCGGCATGTAAGACCGTCATCACGACTTCGACCGCGGGCAGACCCTCTTCGGCGATCACATCGACCGGAATGCCGCGTCCGTCGTCCTCGACCGAACACGAGCCCTCTTTGCCGAGCACGACGCGAACCGTCGTGGCGTGACCGGCGAGGGCTTCGTCGACGGAATTGTCGACGGCTTCATAGACCAGTTGGTGCAGCCCGCGCTCCGAGGTGTTTCCGATATACATGCCGGGGCGTTTGCGGACCGCCTCCAGTCCTTTAAGGACTTCGATTTGGTCTCCGGTATATTGTCCATCGATGCTCGCGCCGTCATTCATCTAGAGACGTACCTTCGCCAAAAGTGCCTCCGACGCCTTACCGCGCGCCCTCGGAACCGCTCCCGGCGGCGCTCTGCGGCCAGAGCAGTTTTTCGAGCTCGCCGCCGAGCAGATTGCGGACGACGGCGGGAGTGATGCGGTCGGGCGGCAGGCGCGATTGCAGGAGCACGTACGAACTGCCGACGTGCCGTTCGAGGCCCGTCGAGCTGACCCGTCGCGCCCGGCGCGCGCGCTCGAGAACGAGCCACCAGCGCGCTAAGAGTGCTTGGCGCGAGCGTTCGAACTCGGCGACGCCGAGATCGGGGATCTCCTGCCGCAAATCCTCGATGGAGAGCCACGGCGCCAGATACACCATCCGTTGTACGGCAATCCGGCGCGCGCGGTCGGCTTCTCCGGCGCACGGGGCGCAGCGCAGCGCCGGCGCGCCCGCACCGCGCCGTGCGGTCGGAGCGGGCGCCTCGATCGTCGCGCCGCAATCCTGGCACGATGCCCGGGCGCGTACCGGTACCGACATGCGCCGACGCAGGCGCGCGAAGGCGTCTTCGAGCGATGCCGCGGGCAACATGTCCGCCGCTTCGCCCCGGTTCGCGGCGCGACGGGCGGATTGCGCCGCCGTCCCTCGCTTACGCGAGCGCGGCGTGAGCCCCGTCCGGAACGTGAGCCGCCCGATAGCGACGGCGCTCGGTAACGCCCTAAGACTCGCCAGGATCGGGAGCGAGAGGAAGTGCAGCTGCTGGCTCCACGCGCTCGAGCGCGTTCCGACCACGAGCGTCCCGCCCGCAATCTCGAGAGGACACGCATTGGCCGCAACGTCCGCGCCTACGATTCCCGGCCACGCAGCCGCGATGGCATGCAGGGGCTCCGGATCTCGACCGCCGCCCGGCGACCATTCGTCGAGCGACGCGCGTAGTGGGCGCAACCCACCGCCGCGCCCCTCCGACCTCACGCGACGCGCTCCAGTGTTGCAGCGACGATCCGGTACGCGGCCGCAACGGGCACGGCTACTTCGTGCGTCGTCGTCACGAAGGCTTGACTGAAGGAGCCGACGCCGCGAAGAAAGGCGCGCTGGCGCTCGGGATCGAGTTCGGAGAGGACGTCGTCGAGCAGGAGCAGCGGGGCTTCACCTGCGCGGGCTTCGAGCACGCCGTACTCGGCGACCTTGAGCGCGAGTACGGCTGTGCGCTGTTGCCCCTGGGAACCAAAAGCCGCGAGCGCGGTGCCCCCCAGCCGAAAAACGATATCGTCCCGATGCGGACCCACGAGCGACGTCCGGCGCGCAACCTCCGCGCTGCGCTTGCAGGCGAGCCGCGCCGCAAAACCGGCCGCGACGCCGTCGACCGTCGGCACGTCCAGGGGAACATCCGGGGCGTAGCCTATTTCGAAGGGGCCGTCGCAATCGCCGACCCACGAGCGATAGACCGCTCTGGCGCGTTCGTCGAGCGCCGCTACGAAGCCGCGGCGCGCGAGCATCAGACTCGTTCCGGTCTCCACGAGCCGCTCGTCATACGTCGCGAGCAGCGCTTCGTCGAGGGCGATCGAGCCGCGCAGCAGCGCGTTCTTCTGCTGCAAAAACTTTTGGTACTTCGCAAGTGCCGCGAAATAGGCCGGGCTCTCTTGCGCCAGCGCTCCGTTGACGAGCGACCGCCGCGCCGCGGGCGGCCCCGAGATCAGCCCCAAGTGCGCGGGCACGAACGTTACGACGCGCAGCTTGCCGAGGTACGAGGCGTATCGCACGCCGCTGCCGTTGACGGCATAGACCTTACGCAGACCGGTCGCGCCGAGATTGAGCGAACACGCTAGCCGCACGCTGCCCGCGGATACGAGTGCGTCGCCCGAGAGCGCGGCACTCGGCATGCCGCTGCGAACGATCTCGCTTTCGCGGGCGGTCCGAAACGATTTTCCCGTCCCCAGCAACGCGATCGCTTCGAGCAAGTTACTCTTGCCTTGGGCGTTGGGACCGACGAACACGTTGAGCCCCGGCTGCGGCGAGAACTCCAGCGACGCGTAGTTGCGGACGTTGGCGAGCGTTAGATGAGTGAGGATCACGCGGCACGGAAGCGCGCGGCGTGCCGCTTATTGCCGCAGCGGCATGAGCACGTACATCGCCTTGACGGAGCCCGTGTCGCCGGCCGGGCGGATCGCGGCGGGTGACAAGGGACCCAGAAACTCCATGACGATCTGCGGTGCGTCGATGTGATTGAGAATTTCGACTAGGTAGCGCGCGTTAAACGCGATCGTGAGGTCGTCGCCCGTCTGCTCGACGTCGAGCTCTTCGTAGGCATTCCCCGTCGTATCGGAATTCGCGGTGATGATCAGTTGAGAATTGGAAACGGCCATTTTGACCATGCTGGCCCGATCGCCGGCCACGAGTTCGGCGCGCCGCAAGCTCGCGATCAACGCGCTCGTGTTTACCGTAACGCTGCGATCGAACGAAGCCGGAATGACTTGCGCATAATTGGGATATTGCCCGTCGACGAGACGCACGACGATCGATGCGTTCTGCGCCGCGAAAGCGAGCTGGTTGCCCGAGGGTCCGAGCGCTCCGACGTCGATGCTCTCGGCGCCGCCCACATTGCGAGCCGCTTCCTGGAGCGCTCGCGACGGCACGATGAATTTTGCGCTACCGCCGTCTTCGATCCCGCGTTCGAGAGTCGCCTCCCATTTCGCGAGCCGGTATCCGTCGGTCGCGACCATCGTCAAATCATTACCGGATAGTTCCAGAAGCGTTCCCATGAGCACGGCACCTCGCGCCTCTTCGCTCGAGGCGGCGAAGATCGTCGCATTGACCCCATCGCGAAAGGTGCGCCCCGCGATGGCAAAGGACGCGCCTTTCTGCGACGATGGCAACGGCGGATACTCGTCGGCCGGAAGCGCGTGAAAATCGTAATTCGACTTTTCGCACTTTACGCTCGCGCGCGTCGGCGTTCCGGCGAGTTCGACGATGCCCGCCGGCGGCAAGTTACCGAGATACCCGCTAAAGAGTTTGGCCGGAACCGTCACGCTGCCGGGCTCGGAGATCTCGGCTGGAAAGACGTGTTCGAGCGTGAGCTCAAGGTCGGTCGCACGAACGCGAATCGAGTTATCGCCTGCGGTGAGCAAAACGTTAGAAAGAATCGGCACCGTCGTGTGCGCGTTGACGACCTTGCTTGCGGCGCCGACGGCGGATGCGATGTCTTTGGTGCTGCAGCTGAACTTCACGAATCGACTCCCGACGCGAGGACGCACCTGGTCTTAAAATATACAAAGAATAGTCGTAATAGTAGTAGTACGGTGGAATCTGCGCAGAAACGCGCAGAGGCACGTACGACGTGGCAAAGACGGCGGAATAAGATGTGGAGGTTGCGTCCTGGAATCTGCACATGTACACCGGCGCTTGCGCGCATCGAGGTTATCCACGCGCGCAACACCGCCCTGTAGCGTGCGTGAACAGGGAGCGGTGTAAACCCTCGCGCACCTGCGCGGCGCGGGGGCGGGCGGGAACGCCGCAAAAGCCCCCGCCCACAGGTCCGGACTCGCGCGCGGCAACGCGCGTAGCCCGCGGGCGTGGCGACCGCGGGACCGTCGAACGGGCCTTCCACGCCGTAGCGCAGCGGAGGCCTCGGAGAGGCGTTACGGTCAGTCGCTTTGACAGAGTGCCATCAGGGAACGAACTTTGTTGCGATAAGCCTCGTCGACGCTCATTTGATTTTTGACCTTATCGCGCGCGTACATAACCGTCGTATGGTCTTTCTTCGCGAATTCGCGAGCGATTTGCGGCAGCGAATTATCGGTCAATTCGGTCGCTATATACATCGCGATCTGACGGGGGGCGGCTAAACGCTGATCGCGTCGCTGGTGATCCATCTCTTTGACCGTCAGACCGTGCGCCTTGGCGATCCGGTCTTTGATGAGAGCGATCGTGATCCGTCGCGCGGGCGTCGTCGCCACGACGTTTTTGAGGACTTCTGCGGCAAGATCGGTCGTTATCGGCGATTTGGTGAGCGAGGCGAATGCCACGACGCGGATCAACGCTCCCTCGAGTTCGCGGATATTTGACGGGATTACTTTCGCTATAAAAGACGTCACCTCGTCGGGCACCGGGATCTTCTCCGACTCCGCTTTTTTACGCAGGATCGCTTCGCGCGTCTCGAGGTCAGGCGGCTGCATGTCCGTCAGTAAGCCCCACTCGAATCGCGAGCGCAGCCGCGACTCGAGCGTTTGGATCTCTTTCGGCGGGCGATCGCTCGAAATCACGACTTGACGCTGAGCTTCATGCAGAGAGTTAAAGGTGTGAAAGAATTCTTCTTGAGTTTGTTCCTTCCCCTCAAGAAATTGTATGTCGTCGATGAGCAGCACGTCGACGTGGCGGTATTTGTTTCGAAATTCCACCGTCTGATTGTTTTTGATCGCGATGATAAATTCGTTGGTGAACTTTTCGCTCGAGACGTAGACGATCTTCGCCCCAGGGCTCGCGGCGACGACACGCTGCCCGATCGCATGCATCAGGTGCGTCTTTCCAAGGCCGACGCCGCCGTAGAGAAACAGGGGGTTGTACGCGCGAGCCGGCGCTTCCGCGACGGCCTGGGACGCCGCGTGCGCGAAGCGGTTAGAATTGCCGACGACGAATTCTTCAAAGGTATAGCGCGGGTTGAGGTTTCCGTGGCGGATGTCTTCGTTCTGCGGCGGCCGCTGCGCGGGTCGCGGCGGCGCGAATTCGGGCTCGGCGAGCGCGGCCGGTTCGGCTTCTACGACGAAGCGCAGGGCGATCGTGGCCCCCAGCAACTCCGTCAGCACGTCGCTGATATCCATCTTGAGCCGGTTCTCGACCCAATCGCGCGCGAACGGGGACTGCACCGAGAGCACGATCTCGACATCGCTCATGGCGATCGGTCGAATTGGCCTCAGCCACATTTCGAAGATAGGCTTGGAATATCTGCGCTCGAGTGAAGCGAGCGCAGCGTTCCAGAGTTCGTTCGAGACACCGGATTCACCGAGTGCGAGACCCATCGCTTGACCGCCTTAGTATTACTTCAAGGAAAGTCGACGCCCGCGGACGTCTGTGACTGCCCGAGAATGAAGCCGGTGGATTGGAGCGCGGAACCACGATTCCTTTGGAAATTTTCCACGAACTTATCCACTTACCCACAGCCCCGCAAAGAGCAGGACTCCGGGTAAAAGTGGGCGTTTTCGGGTCGACCGAACGGCGGAGTCCACAACCGATTCGTGCGTGAAAGCGATGTCCCGACGGGGGTTTGCGGCGCACGCAGCGCGGTTCTGTCCACAGATGCACTCACAGGTGTGGACAGCGTGAGAACGATTCGCAGCCGCAACGCCGGATCGCACCCCACCGGTTGACTCCGCAGTCCCTCGGTCGGTATAGTTAGGGGTCTATTCTCGTCCGGGAGTCTGTCGAGCGTGAAACGCACTTTTCAACCGCACAATCGCCGTCGCAAACGCGTCCACGGGTTCATGGAACGCATGAGCACGAAAAACGGCCGTAAGGTCCTGGCCGCGCGCCGCAAAAAAGGCCGTCGGCGTCTAACGGTCTAGCCCGGCGGTCCTCCGTGCGCTGGTTCGGCCGGTTGCGGCGCTCGAGCGAAATTGCGTTCGTGCGCCGGCGGGGATCCTGCGTCCAGCTGACCACCGTCGCGGTGTACGCGGCTGGATCGGCGAGCGGTCGCACGCGAGTCGGGGTCACCGTTTCAAAAGCCGTGGGCGGGGCGGTCCTTCGCAATCGGGTCCGGCGGCGCATTCGCGGCGCGCTCGATGCCTTGCTCCCGCAGCGCAACGGAATTCGTTTGCTTTTCGTCGCTAAAGCTGCCGCCGGCTCCGCGCCGTTTGCGCTCGTCGCGCGGGACGTGGCGACGGCGGTGGCCCGTCTCGTTCCCCGGGAGTGAAGCTGGCGGCCCGGGCCATCGTCGTAGCGATCGTCGCGTATCAGCGGCTCGTGTCACCTTTCGTCGGCCCGACCTGTCGTTTCTATCCGTCGTGTTCGCAGTACGCGAAGGAAGCCGTGTTGAAACACGGACCTCTGCGGGGCGTATCGCTCGGCATCCGGCGCATCGTGCGCTGCAACCCTTGGAACCCCGGCGGCGTCGATCTCGTCCCGTAGGGGGCTTTCCCCTGAAAGGTCTTCTGTGGAGTTCCCGTACGCAGCGCTGCTAGCGTTCAACCCGATCGATCCGATCGTCAACGCGCTGCATTGGGTGCTGCAACATATCTTCGGTGTGGTGCATAACTACGGCTGGAGCTTGATCCTCCTCGCCGGCGGCGTCAAGTTGCTCTTCTGGCCGCTCAATACGATGCAGTTCAAGGCGATGCTCAAGACGCAGCAGGTCGCGCCAAAGCTTAAAGCCCTGCAAGCGAAGTACAAGAACGATAAAGAGAAGCTCAACGCCGAGACGATGGCGATGTATAAAGAAACCGGCGCCAATCCCTTGGCGGGTTGCGCGCCGATACTTTTGCAGATGCCGATCCTCATTAGCCTCTACTGGGCGGTCATCAGCGATAAGGAGCTCTTCGCGAGCCAGTCGTGGCTCTGGATCGGCAGCGGCTTCGCCAAAGCGTCGCCGTACCACATCCTCGCTGCGAACCTCGCGCTGCCCGATTACGTTTTGCTCGCAGCCTACGTGATTTCGATGTATTTCAGCGTGCGGTTTACGAGCCCGGCGGTCGATCCGGCGCAGGCACAGCAACAGAAGATCATGGCCTTCATCTCACCTGCCATGGTCGGCTACCTCGGGTTCCGGTACGCGTGGCCTTCCGCCTTGATCATCTATTGGTTGTCCTTCAACGTCTTTACGATGGCCCAACAGCTGTATCTCATTAACAAATATCATCGCAATCCGGCAGCGGTGGGGCCGCACCCCGAAGCGCTCGTCGCCGCAGAGACCAGGGTCGCCGGCACGGGAGCGAGCAACGGCGCGACTGCCAAGCCCGTGCTCGGGGTCAACGGCGCGGCGGCATCTGCCTTGCCGAGCAACGGCGGCTCCCGCGCCGCTCGACGTCGTCGTAGTTCGCGGCGCTAGCGCACAGCAAAGAGGGAATCGATCTCATGGATAACGATCAGACGCCCCCATCCGGTGAAGGCGGAGACGGATCAGGCTTCGGTCAGCGGCGACGAGCCGGCCGGCCACCGCGACGCCCCAGCAGCGGCCCCCCGCAAGGCGGCGCCGGCCGTCCGCCGCGGCGGGATGCCGGCAGCGTCCCGGAGCGGCCGCGTCCCGCCGCCGCGCCGGAACCGGAAGCGGTGAAGCCAGCTCGCGCGCTGCTCGAACAGATTCTCGAACGCATGGGTATTGCCGGGGCGAGCGTTCGGTATTACGCGCGGACGGAAGGTGAATACCTCGAAGTGGACGGCCCCGATCTCGCGAATTTGATCGGCCGTCACGGGCACACCCTTGAAGCGCTCAACCTCATTTTCAATAACATCGTGAACGCCGGCGTGAAAAAAGATCGGCACTACTTCACGATCGATGCGGAGGGCTACCGCGCGAGGCGCGCGGATCTGCTGAAGGGGCTGGCGCTCGCGACGCTCGAGCGGGCAATCCGCGAGAAGCGTCCCATCTCGCTCGAGCCGATGCTGCCCTCGGAGCGCAAAGTCATCCACTTGGCCCTCGCCGGCAACCCGTTCGTCGCGACCGAGTCGAGCGGCAGCGAACCCGAGCGCCGGGTCGTCGTCATTCCCCGCTCCGCCTAGCAAAAGCTCGCGCGGTGCCTGCGTTCGACGACGGCGACACCGTCGCGGCGATCGCGACGCCGCCCGGCCGCGGGGCCGTCGCGATCGTCCGCCTCAGCGGAAGCGCCGCTCGCGCCGTCGCAAGCCGGATCTTCCGGACGCCGCGTCCGCTGGTCGCGCGCGTCGCGACGCTCGGCGACGTCGTCGACGCCGCCGGCGTCGCGATCGATCGCGGTCTCGCCCTGATCTTTCCCGCGCCGCATAGCTATACAGGTGAAGACGTCGTTGAATTGCACGTCCACGGCTCGCCCGCAATCGCGCGCGAGACGCTGCTCGCGGCTCTCGCAGCCGGCGCCCGCGCCGCGACGCCGGGCGAGTTCACGCGCCGCGCGTATTTGCGTGGCAAACTCGATCTGACCGCCGCCGAAGCCGTGAACGATCTTATCGAAGCCGAAGGGCGCAGTGCCGCTCGGGCGGCACTGGCTCGCCTCAGCGGTGGCCTCGCCGCGGAAGTCGACGCGCGCCGCGCGACGCTCGACGACATCGCAGAAGAGCTCGCGGCGTCGCTGGATTTTCCCGACGAGGTCGACGCGCCCGATGCCGCGGCGCTCGCCCGGCGCCTCGACGATCTCGATGCGGGTCTGGGCGAGCTTGCGGCGACGTGGGAGACGGGGCTCGTCCTGCGCGAGGGGGTGGCGATCGCGATCGTCGGGCCTCCCAATGCGGGGAAGTCCTCGCTGCTCAACGCGCTGCTCGGCTCGGAGCGGGCGCTGGTCTCCGAGGCCGCGGGCACCACGCGCGATACGATCGAAGAGACGCTTGCGCTCGGGGGCGGTCTCGCCGCGCGGATCATCGATACGGCCGGCCTGCGCGCGAGCGACGATCCACTCGAAGCGGCCGGGATCGCGCGCAGCGAACGGGCGCTCGCGGCTGCGACGATCGTGCTCGTCGTCGTCGACGGTTCGCAGCCGCTCGGCGCGGAAGCACGCTCGATCCTCGTGCGGACTCGCGCGCGCGAGCGCGTCGCCGTTTTCAATAAGTCCGATCTCGGACGCGCCGGCTTCGACCAACGCGATCCCGCGGAGGCAGCCGCGCTCTCCGGCTGCGCGCGCGATCCGCACTCGGTCGCGCGCATACGCGCGGCCCTTGCGACGCGGGCGGGCGCCGATCGCGTCGATCTCGCGCGGCCACACTTGGGAACGGCTCGGCAAGCCGACGCCGTGCTCGAAGCGCGTCGTTCGCTCGCACTCGCTCGCGCGACCCTCGCAGCCGGCGATCCGATCGATCTCGTCGCACACGACCTGGTTCTCGCGCGCGCCGCACTCGCGGGCATCACGGACCGCGACGCCGACGAAACGCTGCTCGACGCGATCTTCGCGCGCTTCTGTATCGGCAAATGACGCGACGCGCGAACGTGCTATGATCCAGCGATGAACGAGCTCGAAGATGCGGACGTGATCGTCGTCGGCGGGGGGCATGCCGGCGTTGAAGCGGCACATGCTGCAGCCGTCATGGGCGCGGGCACGCTGCTCGTGACGGGGGATCCCGAGCGCATCTGTACCCTTGCGTGCAATCCGTCGATCGGCGGCAGCGCGAAGGGACAGCTGGTGCGAGAAATCGACGCGCTCGGCGGTGCGATGGCGCGCCTGATCGACCGCTCGTCGCTGCACGCGCGCTTTCTCAACGAATCGAAGGGGCCGGCGGTGCGGGCCCTCCGAGCTCAGGCCGACAAGACGCGCTACGCGCGTGAAGCAACGGCACTGTTGCATTCGCTAAAGAACCTTACTATTACGCGCGGACTCGTCGAAGGCTTGGTCGTCGAGGACGGCTCGATACGCGGCGTCGTAACGGACGATGGACGAACGTATCGCGCCCGGCGTGTCGTGCTCGCGACGGGCACGTTTCTGGGCGGACGGATCGTGCGCGGCGAAGAGAGCGAGCCGGCCGGCCGCATCGGGGAGCGGCCCGCCCTCGAGCTGGCCCGCACGTTGCGCCGGCTGGGTTTTCCGACGGGGCGGCTGAAAACGGGCACGCCGCCGCGCGTCGCTGCGGAATCGGTAAACTACGCGGCCATGCGCGTGCAAGAAGCGAGCGCGACGCCGCTGACGTTCTCGTATCGTAGCCCGCGTGCGTTCGCGGGGCCGCAGTTGCCTTGTCATATCACCTCGACAAACGAAGCGACGCACGCGCTCGTCCGCGATAACCTGCATCGCTCGCCGCTCTACGGCCTCGACCTCATCAAGGGTATCGGGCCGCGCTACTGTCCGTCGATCGAAGACAAAGTCGTTAAGTTTGCACACAATCCGTCGCACTTGATCTTCGTCGAGCCCGAAGGCTGGGCGACGAATTCGCTTTACATCGGCGGCTTCTCGACGTCGCTCCCCGCCGATGTCCAACTCGCGCTGCTTCGGACGTTGCCCGGCTTCGAACGCGCCGAGATGCTTCGCGCCGGCTATGCGGTCGAATACGATTACGTCCCGCCGACGGAACTGTACGCGTCGCTCGAAACGCGCCGCGTTCGCGGACTTTACCATTGCGGTCAACTCAACGGCACGTCGGGCTACGAAGAGGCCGCCGCGCAGGGTCTTATCGCCGGCATCAATGCGACGCGCGCCGCAAGGGGTCTCGAGCCCGTGGTCTTAGCTCGAAGCGACGCATACATCGGCGTGCTCGTCGACGATCTCGTGACGCGTGGGGTCGACGAGCCCTACCGGATGCTCAGTTCGCGCGCCGAACACCGCGTCGTTCTGCGGCACGATAATGCTGACGTGCGCCTCTCGCCGCTCGGCCGTGCGATCGGGCTGCTTCCCGGCGAGGCGTTCGCGGCCTTCGAAGGGCGACGCGAGCGTCTCGAAGCCGGCATCGTGCTCGCCGAGCGAACCCGTCTGCCGCAGGGAACGGTCGCCGAGGTGCTGCGGCGGCCCGAAACGATCGCCTCCGGCGTTGCGGGCGCGTTGCCGGTCGACGCCGAGACGCTCGAACGGGTCGCCATCGAAATCAAACTGGCGGGTTACGTGAAGCGTCAAGAAGTGGCGATCGCGCGGGCCACGCGCGGCGAGGAGACGACGGTTCCCGACGATTTTCCGTTCGCCGCAATCTTCGCGCTTTCGCGCGAAGCACGTGAGAAATTCGCTCGCTATCGGCCTCGTTCGCTCGGTGCCGCCGCACGCTTGCCCGGCATCTCGCCCGCCGACGTCGCGATTCTCGGCGTTGCGCTGCATCGCGCGCGGAGCGGTCGCGTTCGGAGCGACGCCGTGGCCGCGCCCGCGTGACGGTTCGCGACCCCATCGCGGCGGCACTCGGCAACCTCGCAGTGGCGGAGCCGGTTCGGTCGCGCCTAGAACGCTACGTCGCCGCGCTGCTGGCGCGCAATGCGACGATGAATCTGACGGCAGCGCGAACGCCCGAAGCCGTCGCCGAACACGTGCGCGATTCGCTCGCCGTCGCCGAGTTCGCGCGCGAGCCGCTCGTCGATGTGGGAAGTGGCGGCGGATTTCCGGGCGTTCCGATAGCACTCGCGACGGGGATGCGCGTGACGCTCGTGGAGTCGGTCGCGAAAAAAGCCGCATTTTTAAAGGAACTCGCTCGCGACCAGGCGATCGCGGTCGAGGTCGTATGTGCGCGCGCGGAAGATATCGGCCGCGACGGCCGGTATCGGGCGCGCTTCGCTTCGGCAACGGCACGCGCCGTCGCGGGCGTCACGACGGTCTTGGAGCTGACCGTCCCCTTGCTCGAAGTTGGGGGCGTAGCGCTGCTACAGCGGGGCCGCATCTTCGTCGACGAGCGAATCGCCGCGAACGACGCGGCGCTCGTGCTCGGGGCGATCGTCGAGGACGAAGTGGCGCTCCCGCTCCAGCTGGAAGGCGTCGTCGACGGCGAAGATCAGCGACGGCTGTTGGTCGTGCGCAAAACGCTCGCGACCGGGCCGCGCTTTCCGCGACGCGCTGGAATTGCGACGAAACGCCCGCTGTGTTTGCGGCCCGCGACCGGTGACTGAGGCGGCTGCTCTCGACGAGCGCTTAGCCGCCGTCCTGCCGGCCGCATCGCTCTATGCGGTCGGCGGCCGGGTGCGCGATGAAATAAGGGCCGAGATCGACGGCGTGGCGCGTCCGGCGAAAGACCTCGACTACGTGGTCGTCGGTGTTTCGCTCGACGACCTCGTCGCGCGGCTCGGCGCAATCGGCCGGGCGGATGTCGTCGGCGCGTCGTTCGCGATCGTGAAAGCCACGATCCAGGGGCGGACCGTCGACGTTGCTCTGCCGCGGCGCGAGCGGTCCACCGGGGTCGGGCATCGTGATTTCGCGGTGGAATGGGGCCCTGACGTTCCGCTCCACGACGATCTGGCGCGCCGAGACTTCCGTATGAACATGCTCGCGCGCCGCATTTCCGACGGCAGGCTCGTCGACCCGTACGACGGGCTAGCCGATATCCGTGGCCGCCGGGTCAGCCTGCTACGCGCCGAAGCCTTCGCCGAAGATCCGTTACGGATGCTTCGGGCGTGTCAATTCGCCGCGCGCTTTGAGTTCTCGATCGCCCCGGCGACGCTCGCGGCAATGCGTGGGGCGGCACCGCTGGTCGCGTCGATTTCGCTCGAACGCGTGCGCGACGAATTGATAAAGATGGTCGGTACCGCACCACGCCCGTCGCTCGGTTTTGCCGCGATGCGGCAAGGCGGACTACTCGGCCGCCTCCTTCCCGAGGTCGCCGCAGGCGTCGGCGTCGCCCAAAATGCGTACCACGCGTACGATGTCTACGAGCACAACCTGCATACGCTCGACGCCGCTCCGCCGGGCGACGTAATTTTGCGCCTGGCGGCCCTCCTGCACGACGTCGGCAAGCCGCACGCACGCACGATCGGACCGGGCGGCACGCATTTCTACGGCCACGAACACGTTGGTGCCGAACTGGCGCAGGAGTTGCTGGAGCGGCTCCGTTTCCCGAAAGACGCGGTCGAGGACGTCGTTCACCTTATTAAGCACCATATGTACCTCGCCGATCCGGCGCTGGAGGCGAGGTCGTTGCGCCGCTTCGTCCGGCGAATCGGCCTCGACCGCTTGGAACGCCAGTTCGCGCTTCGGAGCGCAGATATCGTCGGCAGCGGCTTACCGAAGCGAGGCGACAACAACGAGCGTTTCGAAGCGCGCGTACGCGAAATCGTTGCGGAACAGCCGCCGCTTTCCGTACGGGGCTTAGCCATCTCCGGGAGCGACGTGATTGCCGAACTGGTTGGCGTCGGGCGGCTGCCTGCTGGGTCGCGCGGCGGCCGCGAGGTGGGCGCGGTGCTCGCGTATCTTCTCGAGCAGGTGACCGACATGCCCGCTCGTAACGAGCGCGAGCGGCTTCTCGAGCTAACCCGGGCGTTCATCGCCGCTTTGCCGACGGAGCCCCGCTGAACGACTCGGAGCGCGACATCGAAGACGTTTCACGTGAAACATCGAAGGCGACGGAGACGCCGCTTGCCTCGCGTGTGATCGCCATCGTGAACCAAAAAGGCGGTGTCGGAAAAAGCACGACGGCGGTCAATCTGGGTGCGTCCCTCGCCGTTTTGGGACACTCGGTCCTTTTGATCGATGCGGATCCGCAGGGAAACACGACGAGCGGCGTCGGCATCGAGAAGCGCTCGATCGCCGAAGATAGTTACTCGGTGCTCCTCGGGGACGTCGCGGTGGCTGACGCGACGCTCGCCACTGAGATTCCTGGCCTTTCCGTCGTTCCGGCAACGATCAATCTCGCGGGTGCAGAGATCGAACTGGTGGCGGCCCTTTCGCGCGAGACGCGACTACGCCGGGCGCTCGAGTCGATACCCGGCCGCTACGAGTACGTCCTCATCGACTGCCCGCCCTCACTGGGCCTCTTGACGCTCAACGCCTTGACCGCAGCAACCGAAGTGCTGATACCGGTGCAGGCCGAATATTACGCCCTCGAAGGCCTGTCGCAACTCACGAACGTGGTGGCGCGCATAAAGGACGTCTTAAATCCGGCGCTGCGCATCTCAGGCGTCCTCGTGACCATGTTCGACGGTCGTACGCGCCTGGCGATCGAAGTTCTCGACGAGGTCAATAACTATTTCCCGAAGCAGGTGTTTCGCACGCAAATTCCGCGAAACGTCCGCCTCTCGGAAGCGCCGTCATATGGAAAGCCGGTCGTTTTGTTCGATCCGAAGAGCCGTGGCGCCCTCGCCTATCTGGCGTTGGCGCGCGAGGTGTCCAGCCAATGAGTGCGCCCAAGCGAGGCCTCGGTCGAGGGCTCGGCGCGCTGCTCGGTCAGGAGCGTGAAACGGTGCCGGGTCTGCTCGAGATCCCGGTCGCGTCGATCCGTCCAAATCCTCAGCAACCCCGTAAGACCTTCGACGTCGGCGCCCTGGACGAGTTGCGGCAATCGATCGCCGAGCTCGGCGTGCTCGTCCCGATCATCGTCCGGGCGCTGCCCGCCCGCGAGGGCACGTATGAGTTGATTGCGGGCGAGCGTCGCTGGCGGGCGGCCACAGCCGCGCGGCTGGCGACGATCCCGGCGATCGTCCGCGACGCCGACAACCGCGCGAGCTTAGAATTTGCGATCGTCGAGAATCTGCAACGCCGCGACCTCGACCCTTTGGAAGAAGCGATGGGCTATCAACATCTCATCGATGAATATCATTTCACCCAGGACCGGCTCGCCGAACGACTGGGGAAAAGCCGGCCCGCCATCGCAAACGCCCTCCGGCTGCTCGCGTTATCCGACCCGATCCAAGCCCGCCTGCGAGGTGGGCAACTCAGTGCGGGGCACGCCCGCGCGTTACTCGCCGTGCCGCTGGAACTGCGCGAAGGGCTCGCGGCGCGGGTCGAGCGCGATCAGCTGACGGTGCGTGACATCGAACGCATCGCTGCCGGACGCCGCGAACCCGCCCCGAGAGGCACGGCGGCACCGAAACCGAAGTCCGCCGACGTTCGTGAGGTCGAAAATCGGCTACGTTACCTCCTCGGAGCCCCGGTCGCCATCGTGCCGGGTACGGCGGGCGGTCGCCTCGAAATCAGGTATGGCAGTACCGATGAATTGATCCGCATTGTCGACGTCCTCTTGCGGGAGCCGGCATGAGCCGGGCGCGCTGGCGCGGCCCGCGCGTATGGGCGGCACTGGTCGTGCTCGCCAGCATCGCGCCGACTGCGGCGGGCGCCAAGCTCACGCCGCCGGAGCGCAGCGTTCTCACGCGCTATCTGACGGCGCTGCAACTGAGAAACTACGCGAACGCATTCGCGGGGCTCTCCGACGACGAGCGACGTTATTTTCGGTCGCCGCGGAACCTGGCGGCCATCTTTGCCGCCGACCGCTTAACCCTCGAGGGCTTCACCATCGTCGAATCGACCCGCGTCTCGGCGGCCGCTACGCTCGCCATCGTGCGCGAGCGCGTGACGTTCTTCGACCACGCGCACCAGCGGACCGGCACCATCACCGCGAACGTGCGTTACGGCATCGTGCCCAGTGCCCATGGGCTCGGGATCAAGGATCCGTTCCATCCTTGGTTCGCGTTCGCACCGGCCGATGCGACGGCGAGCGCCAATGGCGTCCGCATTACGGTGCGGAAGATCTCGTTTTATACCGGCCGCGTCGAGGTGCTCGCAACTTTTGCCAATACGAGCGACCGCACCGTGACGATTTTGCCGTATGGCCGAAGCCTCGTTCGGGACGATGCGGGTAAGACGCATGTTCCCATCCGGTCGAAACTTCCCGGCCTGACCGACGCGGCGTTATTCGAAGGCCTGCGCTTACCGCCGAGCGGGCAGTACACGGGAGCGATGACCTTCTTCACCGCCGATCGCTTCAAGCCCAAAGGTCTCGGCATCACCTTCGGGCCGGCGCTCGTCGATGGCGCCGATGCGCCGTTCGAGTTCACGCTTCCCGAGATTTCCGTCCCGGGCGCCGGTTAATGCCGCGCGCCCGTTATGACGGAGGAGACCGTCATTACCGGCGCCAAATCGCCGCACGTATCGGCGGTGAACTGACAGAAGTCCGTCGAGATTTTTCTCGTGTCCAGCGGGAGTTTTTTATGCGTCGTCTCGCCCTCTCGGTATTTACCGCCTGTGGGCTCGGGTTATTGACCGCATGTGGTTCGGGAGGCGGCTACGGCTTCTCGTCCAGCGGCAATGCCAACGGGTCAATCGATCAGATTGTTTTCTCGGCTGCGAAGAACGCGCAGACGAATGATTTCATCGTCGCTCCGGGCGGCACGGCGCCGCTCGAAGTCGATGCGCTCGGTGAAAAGGGCTCCGGCCCGTTTGCGGTCGTCGTTCCCGATGCGACCTTTACGTGGGCCGCTCGCTTCGTAGACCCGGCCGTCGATAGCTTCCGCGTTGCGAGCTACCTCGTCGCTGCGGCTCCGGGCCCCGCGCGGCCGTGTCCCAAGAAGCCGTCGACCACGCCGGCCATCCCGATTTTGCAGCAGTCGTTGCCCGGCGTCTACACGACCGCTCTGACGGCGTCGCAAGCGGCTCGGACGGTCTTCATCGCAGCGCCTCCCGGCATGGCGGCCGCGGATAACGCCGCGGGATACTGTATCGTCCTGGTCGCCAAGCACGTCGGCGACGGCGTGATCGGATCGAAGACGATCCTAATTTCAAACAACCCATAAGCGAACGTGTTTCGAGGGATATGGGGGGTGCTGCAACGCAGCGCTCCCCATATTCATTCTTAACCTCGTGGCGAATTGGGACGAGCGTCTGCGTGGGATCTACGCGATCGTGGATCGCGCGAGTACGGCGGATCCCCTCGCGTTGCTCGATGCTATTTTAGCGGGCGGCATACGCGTCGTTCAGTATCGTGCGAAGGCGGGCGTCGATCGCTCCCTCGTACGGGCCCTGCACGCGCGGACACAAGCCGCCGATGCACTACTCGTGATCAACGACGATTTCGAGGCGGCCTTCGATGCCGACGGCTGGCATGCGGGTCAAGAAGATCTCGCCGGCCGCGATCTCGGCGGCGTGCGCGCGAGGCTCGGCGAGCGCATTTTCGGCGTATCGTGCGGCGTTGCAGCGCAAGCCCGTGAGGCAGTCGCCGCGGGAGCGGATTACGTCGGAACGGGGCCGTTTGCGGGAACCGCGACCAAGGGCGATGCGGGGGCGCCGATCGGCGCGCCCGGCGTTGCGGCGGTCGTCGCGGCGGTCGCTCGACCCGTGGTCGCAATCGGCGGCATCGGACTCGGAAATCTGGCCGCCGTCCGGGCCAGCGGCGCCCGCATGGCGGCCGTTATTTCCGCACTCGCGCAGGCTTCGGATCCGCAAGAGCGGGCGCGCGCGCTCGTCCGCTGCTGGGACGTGCCGCGATGAACGAGCCGCTGATCTGCAGCGTCGGAACGACGGAACCGTGGAACGTCGCCGGCCTCGGGCTCGACATCCGGGCGCTGGCGGCGTGCGGAGCCCGCGCCGTGTGCGTCGTGGCCGGAGTCTCGGCACAAGATCGCAACGGCGTCCGCGCGGCGAGCCCTATCGCCCCCGATCTCATCGCCGCTCAATTTGCGGCGCTCGGAAGTGCCCCCATAGCCGCCGTTCGCATCGGCGCGTTGCTCGACGCCGCGTCGGTCGCAGCGGTCACCGCGGCGCTGAAGGCGCGCGGCGGCGTCGTGTCACGCGCGGCGCCGGTGGTCTACGATCCCGTGTTCGCGGCCAGCGCCGGCGGCACGTTCGCTTCGGATGCCACGGTCGCTGCGATTCTTGCCGACCTCATCCCGCTCGTGACCGTCGTAACGCCGAACCTCAACGAAGCCGCCCGCTTCGCGGACGTCGAGCCGGCCGACGCGACCCCGGACGCGATGGCGCGCTGGGGTCGAGGGCTCGTGGCCGCCGGCGCGCAAAGCGCCCTCGTGACGGGCGGTCACCTTGCGGGCGACCCGGTCGACGTGCTCAGCGACGCCGCCGGTGACGTGCGTTATACCGCGCCGCGGTTGCCGGGCGAGCTCCGCGGAACGGGCTGCCTGCTCGCGTGCGCGCTCGCCGCCGGGCTCGCGCGGGGCGAACCGCTGCGCGACGCGATCGTCGCCGCGCGGACTTTCGTCCGCCTGCGTTTCTGTGCGGCCATCGACATCGCCGGCATGCGCGCAGCATACTAAAGCACCGTAGCACTTTCTCGCCGCAGAACGCCGCTGCGGGACCGTTTTCCGGACGACACGAACGAGTACTCGTGTACGAAACCAAGTCGCCGGCGCCGCGCCGCATCATGTCCGGGGCGCGACCGACAGGTCGACTCCACATCGGCCATCTCGTCGGCGCGCTCTCGCAATGGGCCGCCTATTCCAAGACCGACGAAACGTATTTCGAGGTTGCCGACTATCACGCGCTGACGACGGGCTACGAGAAGACGGAATCGATCGAAGCGAACGTTCGCGAACTCGTTCTCGATTGGCTTGCGGCCGGCATCGACGCCGATCGTTCGGTCATGTACCTTCAGTCGCGCGTTCCGCAAATCGCGGAGTTGCATCTGCTCCTGTCGATGATCGTCCCGGTCGCGTGGCTCCAACGCGTCCCGACGTATAAAGATCAATTAAGCGCGCTCGGGGGCGAAATCGCGACGTACGGTTTTCTCGGCTATCCGCTCATGCAGTTGTGCGATATCGCGATCGTCCGCGCGAACACGGTGCCCGTCGGCAAAGATCAGCTCTCGCACCTGGAGTTCGGCCGCGAAGTCGTCCGGCGCTTCAACAATCTGTACGGCGACGTGCTGGTCGAGCCGCAGGCGACGCTCTCGCAATTTCCCGACGTGCCGGGAACCGACGGCCGCAAGATGTCCAAATCGTACGGCAATGCAATCGACATCGCCGACGACGACGCGACGACCGTAAAAAAAGTTCGCTCGATGGTGACGGACCCGCTCAAGGTGCGTCGCAACGATCCGGGTCGCCCCGAGATTTGCCCGGTTTACGCGTTACATACGGTGTTCGACGCCGTACGCGAAGGCGAGATTGCGACCGCCTGTCGCGCGGGCACGCTCGGTTGCGTCGATTGCAAGCTGCAACTCGCGGCTGCGCTCAACGCGTCGCTGGCACCGGTGCGCGAACGGCGGGCGAACGTCGATCCGGCGTCGGTCCCGGCGATTCTCGAGGCCGGGGCCGAACGCGCGCGGGCCGTTGCCGCGACGACCCTCGCCGACGTGAAAGCGGCGATGCGGATCGGCTAACGGCCGCGGATCAGGCGACGAAGGCGGGCAGCGCGACGCGCATGCGAGCTATCGCCGTTTCGATCGCCTGGAGCGAATTCGCATACGAAAAGCGCAGATGGCCGCGACCCGCTGCGCCGAAACACGACCCGCCGAGCCCGGCGATGTGCGCGTCCTCGAGCAGAAACGTCGCGAGCCTGACGTCGTCGCTCGTGATGGCGCTGACGTTAGGAAACACGTAGAAAGCGCCGTCCGGCGTCTTACACGTAATCCCCGGCAGCGAACGCAGCCCGGCGACGATCGCATCGCGTCGCATGCGAAACTCTGCGACCATGGCGCGGATCGGTTCGTCCGGTCCGTGCAGCGCGGCGATGCCCGCCTCTTGCACGAACGTCGCGGTGCACGAGTAGCTATTCTGGCCCAGGAGCGCGACGATCTTCGCGATCGGTGCGGGCATGATGCCGTAGCCCAGTCGCCAGCCCGTCATCGCGTACGCTTTGGAGAAACCGTCGAGGAGGATCGTCCGTTCGCGCATGCCGTCGAGCGACGCGATCGAGACGAACTCGCCGTCGTACACATTGCGGCTATAAATTTCGTCCGAAACGACCGTGACGTCGTGACGCATCGCCAGTTCCGCGATCGTCTCGAGATCGTCGCGCTGCAGGACGCCGCCCGTCGGGTTGTGGGGCGAATTGAGGACCAGCACTTTGGTACGGCCCGACATCTTCGCGGCGAGCATATCGAGATCTAAGCGAAAATTCGTCGCTTCGAGCAACGGAATCGGAACGGCGCGCGCTTCGAGGTACGCCGAACTCGCCGCGTACGCAGGATAGGCGGGATCGGCGAAGATCACTTCGTCGCCGGGATCGAGCAACGCCGACATGAGATTCCAGATCAACGGTTTGAGTCCGGGAGAGACGACGACTTCCTCGGCCGCGAACGGAGCGATGCTGCGGAGCGGCCCCGCATATGCTGCGATCGCTTCGCGCAGCGGCGCGATGCCGGCCGAGGGCGAATAGTGCGTCGCGTTACGTTCGATCGCCGCGATCCCGGCTCGCTTGATGTGTTCCGGCGTATCGAAATCGGGTTCGCCGATTCCGAGATGGATGACGTCGTGGCCCTGTGCCTCGAGCTCGCGGGCGCGCGCTAAGGCGACGAAGGCGCCCTCGCTCTGCAAGCGCAGCGCTCCGGCGGAGGGACGGATCTGATGGGCGATCATGAATGACCGGTTCTCCACGCGCGGTCCACACTGCTTCCGACGCGCGAATCGGGACGCGGCTTCACCGCGCCGGCAAAGGCGCCCGCAGCGCGGGCCGGTAAGGCTGGGGCCGTCGAGCGCGCCCGGAGCGAGGTCGCAGAGCAATCGCGTTATCGGCGCGACGCGCCCCTAATCGACGCCGGTGAGCGCGACGAAACCGAGTGTCCCCCAGGAGCCGCGCGGGGAAGCGCTTATTGCGGCAGCTTCTTATGAAAGAAGCCCGCGATGATGCGCCGCGCCACCGGCGCCGCCGTATTGGCGCCGTAACCGCCCGACCGCTCCATGAAGACCGCGAGCGCGATTTTCGGTTGCAGCGACGGAGCGTAGGCGACGAACCAGGTGGTATTGGGCCCCGCCCCTCCGTCGGTTTCCGCCGTCCCCGTCTTGCCGCCGAACGGTACGCCCGGCACGTCCTCGCCGTAGGCGGTACCGTAGGGCTGCGTCACTTGATCCATGCCCGAGCGCACTTCCCGCAGCGCTTCCGCGCTGACGGGAACGTGCCGGATGATGTCGTCACGATCGAAGCGTTTGATGATGCGACCGTGCGGATCGCGAATCGCTTCGACGAGATGCGGATGGAAGAGCGTGCCGCCGTTGACGATCGTGGCGGCGATATTGGCCATCTGCAGCGGCGTCGCTTGCATCGCGCCCTGGCCGATCGCGAGTTGGCACACGTCGCTCGGCTCCAGCGGTAACCCGTAGACTTTCATCGACCACGCATTGGTCGGCCAGTTGCCCGCGTACTCACCGGGAATATCGATGCCCGACGGTTTGCCCAGACCGAATTGCTGCGCCCAGTAGCGTAGCCGCCGGTGTCCCAGCCGGTATCCGAGTTGGTAGAAGTAGCCGTCCGAGGACGCAGCGAGCGCGTGCTCGAAATTCGTCGAACCGAGCCCGCCCGAAGCGATATCGCGAAACGTTACGCCGTGACAATTCCACGCGCCGGAATCGTAAAGAACTTGATGTTTTGCGATGACGCCCGACGAGATCGCGGCGCTTCCGGTGACCATCTTGAACGTCGATCCCGTCGGCGTGGCGGCCGCGATCGCACGGTCGTAGAGCGGTCGCAACGGATCGTTGAGATATCGATAAAATTTCGCTTCCGCGATGCCGTTGGTAAAGTCGTTGGGATCGAAATTCGGATACGATGCCAGCGCGATGATGCCGCCGTCGCGCGGATCCAGAGCGACGACCGCACCGGCGAGCGGATGCCCGCGTAGTTTCGCCGTCAGCGCGAGCTGTTCGCGCAGCGCCGTTTCCGCGATTTGCTGGATGCGCCAGTCGATGCTCAGGACGAGGCTATTGCCGGGCACCGGATCGACCGGCCCGAGCCGCCGTACGAGCTGGCCCTGAGCGTTGACTTCGATCTGCTCGCCGCCGGCCTTACCGCGTAAGTACGCGTCGTAGCTTTCTTCGAGACCCTCTTTGCCGATAACGTCGTTGGCCGTATAGCCTTTGCCGCGCAAGCGCGCGTATTCGTCTTCCGTGATCGCGCCGACGTAGCCGAAAAAATGCGAACCGAGCTTGCGATAAGGGAAATCGCGTACGGGCTGCGCTTCGAGATCGAGCCCCGGTAACTGGTCTTGCGCCTCGGCGAGGCGCGCCATTTGCGTGCTCGTCAGATCGCTCGCCAGTACGATCGGGCCGTAAGGTTCGTACGTCGCGACTTCGTCGAACGATTTGTACGTCGTGCCGCGATGGTGCAACAGCCGTTTCCAAAGCGCCGGTTCGGCAACGCCGAGCACGCGCGCCAGCGTATGCATCGTGGCAACGGGATCGCGTACGTCCGAAGGAATCATCGCGCAAACGAACGATGGCCGGCTACGCACGAGGACGACGCCGTGCCGATCCAGGATGCGTCCGCGCGGCGCGGCGACGGGGATGCGCCGAATCTGATTCGCACGAGCGGCAGCCGCGAACTTTGCGCCCTGAACCACCTGCACTTGGGTTAAGCGCGCGACCAGCCCGACGAACGCACACAGCACCGCGATGGCGAAGGCCACGAGCTTCCAGCCCGTGCGAGGAAACGGGCGCGGTGCCTCAGCGACCGTGTGCACGGAGACCTCCGAGCGACGGCATGGTGCGCAGTCCGATGTAGACCAGGAGCGCATCGAGCGCGCTCTGCCAGAGCGCGACGTGCACCTGCGCGGGTCCGAGTGTGGCCGAGCGTCCGCCGAGCGACATCGCGACTGCGAAGACGACGAAGCGCGCGAACGTCAACACAGCGCTGCCGGGCACGAGCACGACGATGGTATCCGCGAGCCAGGTTCGTGCCAAACGTCCGGCAGCCGCGCCCGCGAAGCCCGTGGCGAACGTCCAGGCGACGCCCGTGCCGCCGCCGAGCGCGTCTTCGCAGGCCCCGGCGAACAAACCGAAGGCGAGCCCATAGGCCACTCCCGTCCGTAGCGCATACCAGGCGACGACCAGCGTGACGAGCGACGGCGTCGCACCACGAATCGCAATGAACGGCGCGAAGGATGCTTGCACGAGTAGCGCCACGATGAGCGCGACGGCCACGATCCACCACGGCGGCGGATCGGCGGTGTATGCCGGCGCGGCGCTTTCGCTCGGCCGATTCGCAAGCCAAAACGCGCGCGTCCGCGCGATGTCCGCGTCGCTGCGTTTCCTCATCGAAACTCCGCTGCGCCGCGCGGAAGCTCCGCTGTGCCGCGCTGGCCGTACGAACGCGGGAGAATCAAGACGCGTGAGAGCCGTCCGAGCGCGACGGCGGGTTCGACGAACGCCGTTTGATACAGCGCGCCCTCGGGATGATCCACGCGGGTGATGCGGCCGATCGGAATGCCGGCACGAAACGAGCGTCCGGCACCCGTCACGATTCGATCGCCGGCCTTGAGCTTGGCGTCCTGCGAGACGAATTGCAGCCGCACGCGCGCGCGCGTTCCCGTTGCGATCCCCCACCAACGTCCACGCTGCACGACGGCGGGCACTTTGCTTGCGGTATCGGTCACGAGCAACACCGTACTCGTTGCGGGCGTCACGTCGATCACGCGGCCGACGATGCCGGCTTCTTCGATAACGCCGTCGTCGCGCGCGACGCCGGCTTGCGAACCGCGATCCAGGACGATCGTGCGCGAAAGATTTTCGGGATCGAATCCGATCGTCGTCGCCGCGATGCCGCCGGGCTCGCGCGCCGCGAGGTCCGCGATCGCCCGTGCCTCGGGCGCCTGTGCGAGTGCCTCACGAAGGCGAGCGTTCTCGGCTTGCAGCGCCCGCGTTCTCGCCCGCAAGGCCGCATTGTCACCGTAGAGATGCGGCGCATCGCCGAGCGTCGTGCCGAATCCACGCACGCCGTTTCCGAGCGCGGCGAGCGCGCTTTGCACGTAGACCGCAGTCGACGTGACGGCGACCGCGAGAAGGCTGGGTTTACCGGTTTTTGCGGCATCGAGCTGGACGAGAGCGATCACTGCGGCGACGATCACCGCCCCAATTACGGCGAATAGCTTTCTCTCATCCCGATACGTAAAGATTGGTACCACCTCGTGAACCGGTTCGCGTGCGGGCGAACTTGTTCGAGTAAGGTCGGCGAACCGAGAATTTCACCCGCGCCGCGCGCGACGCACGTGAGCGCATCCGGCGCGACCACCGTGGGTACGTTCGTGCGCCCGCCGATTTCCGCTGCCAAGCCCCGAATGAGCGCGCCGCCGCCGGTAAGCGTGATGCCGCTTTCGATGAGATCGGCCGCGACGTCGGGCGGCGTGCGTTCGAGGATGGCGCGAACGGCGCGTACGAGATGTTCGACGCCCTCTTCCATCGCTTCGCCCACGAGCGCCTCGCTCACCTCGCGCGCCCGCGGCGCGCGCGCATCGAGATCGTTGCCGTTGACGATGGCTCCGCCGAGCCCCGGTGCGCGGCCCGCAAAGCCGAGTTCGATCTTGAGGCGCTCGGCGGTTTGGGCGCCGATGAGAAAGCGCTGCGCGCGAAGCTTTTGCGCGATCGCGTTGTCGAAAAAGTCGCCGCCGAGTTGCAGCGACGACATGCGAATGATCCCCGCCGTGCCGACGATCGCGATTTCCGTCGTGCCCCCGCCGATGTTGACGATCATCCGTGCGCGCAGATCCATGACGTCGAGTCCCGCTCCGACGGCGGCAGCGAGCGCCTGCGGAACGTACGTCGTATAACGTGCGCCCGCGGCGCGAACCGCCTGCTCGACGGCCTTGCATTCGATATCGGTGGCGCAACCGGGTATGCATGCGACCAACCGCGGCGCAAGACGCGGCCGGCTCGCGAGCGCGCGATCCACGAGTCGAGCGACGAGCGTCTGCGCGGCGCGGAAATCTGAAATCGTGCCGCGCTGCAGGGGCCGAACGACGCGGATGCGCTCCGGCGCGCGACCTTCCATCTCTTTTGCCGCATGGCCGATCGCGACGATTTCGTCGGTGCGCGTATTGTATGCGACGGCCGATGGCTCGCTGATCATCACGCCGGCGCCGCGTTCGTACACGACGGTATTCGCGGTGCCCAGATCGAGACCGATTTCGGGGCTGAGCGTCGAGCGAACGCTCGCGAGCAGCGAACTCACGCGCCGGCACCTTGGAGACGGTATCCCAGAGCCGGAAGCCGGCGCACGAAATCGCCGAGTGGGAAACCCATGACCGTGTAAAAGTCTCCGTCGATTCGCTCGACCAAAGCGGCGCCCCGGCCTTGAATGCCGTACGCGCCGGCTTTGTCCATCGGCTCGCCGGTTGCGACGTACGCCGCGACGTCACCCGCCGAGAGCGTCGCGAAAAATACTCGCGTCGAATGCGTCGCCGCGATGCGACGATGGGTCGTCGTATCGACGACCACGTAAGCGGTATGGACGAGATGTTCGCGGCCCGATAGCGTCTGGAGCATCCGGGTTGCGTCGGCGGTATCGACGGGTTTACCGAGTGCGATGCCATCGACATCGACGACGGTATCGGCTGCGACGATCACGGCTGCGGATTCCCGGGCGGCCACGACAGCCGCTTTCGATCCGGCATACAACGCCGCCAGTTCGCGAGGGCCATACCCGGGAAGATCTCCTTCGTCGATAGCGCTTGGAACGACGCGAATCGAGAGAGCCAACGTTTTGAGCAGTTCGTAGCGCCGCGGCGACGCGCTGGCGAGGACGAGCGACGTTAATTCTCGCAAAATACGACCGTTGTTAGTAGTATAGGGAGCGCGAGAACGGTTTGTATACGTGTCGTCGGTGCTATCGGTAAATCTTAGCGTCCTATTGGTACAATTTGCCGCCGGCGAGAACGTAACCGGCCGCGTGCCGGCCGCGCGGGTCGCGATGCGTGTAATGCACGATGCCGCCGCGCGCATCGAAAATATACTCCCCGCGCACTTCGACGTGCTCGCCGTCGGCTAGTGGAATCGGGCCCGTCAGAGCGACGTTATCTTCCACGCGCACCGTCAATCCGCGGCCCCCGGCGCCGGCGAGGTGTAAGAGAAAACCTTCGTGTGCGCCGCTGCGTCCGACCCGCGTGCCGAGTACGCGTGCGATAGTGCCTTCGGCGGTTACCTCGACGTGCGAACGGGCCGCGCGCCACGCATCGTAGACGGCGGCGTTATGGGCGTCGCCCTGCGAGTGGGCGGGCGCGCATCCCGTACTCAGTGCGAGCGCGATGCTGCCGAGCGCCGTCGGGAGCAGGCCGGCCGTGGAGCTATGCATCGAGTACGTCGTCCGCGAGCACGTCACTGGCAGGCTGACGTCTCACCACCAGCCGATGGGCGCCTGCGCCCGCGAAGACCACGGCCGGCTTCGAGAAGCGATTGTAGTTGCTCGCCATACTGAACGTATAGGCGCCGGTCGTCGCTAGCGCCAGCAGATCTCCCGCCGCGAGGTCGCCCGGCAACTCGGCGACGACGAGACGATCGTTTTCGCACGATCGGCCGCAGACCGTCGTTTCCGTCAGGGGTGCCTCCGAGCGGCGACCAGCGAGCGTCGGATGGTGATAGGCGCCGTAGAGCGCCGGTCGCGGATTATCGGCGATCCCTCCGTCGACGATGGCGAAGCGGCGCCGCCCTTGATGTTTGATCGCGACGACGCGGTAGAGCGACGTGCCGGCCTCGGCCACGAGGCTGCGCCCCGGTTCGATGCCGAGCTGCGGCGCGGCGATGCGGCGTCCGGTGCAAAGCGCCGCGAGAAGTTCCGAGAGCTGGCGCAGGACCGCGCCCGTGTCGATGCGCTCGCCGCCGGGCCGCGAATCGATGCCGAAGCCGCCGCCGACGACGAGCTGCGCGACCGGAGCGCCTAGGGCGCGGGCCCGTTCGTAGGCGTCGAGGACGATCGGTAAGCTCGCGGCATACGGTTCGCCGTCGAAGATCTGCGAGCCGAGGTGGCTATGAATGCCGGCGAGGACCACGCCGTCGACGGCCAGCGTCGCCGCGATCGCGGCGTCGAGTTCGCCGAGCGGAAAACCGAACTTCGATTCTTCGCCCCCCGTGCGAACGTAGGCGTGCGTGTGGGCCTCGATGCCGGTATTGACGCGCAGCAAAACCCGCAGCGGCGCGCGCGCAAACTCGCTGCGTTCGGCGGCGAGCTCGGCGAGGCGACGCAATTCGTCGTGATGGTCCACGACGATGCGCTCGACGCGGCCCTCGAGCGCCGCGCGTAATTCGGCGTCGGTTTTTCCGCAGCCGTGAAGGACCATGCGTTCTGCTGGAACGCCGGCGGCTTCGCCCGTAAGCAGTTCTCCGAGCGAGCACACGTCGAGGCCGAGGCGGCTTCCGGCGATGCGGCGCGCGAGCGCCACGAAGAGCAGCGCCTTGCCCGCGTAACAGACGTCGATGCCGAAGCTCGCGCCCGCGCGTTCGTAACGAGCGATATTCGCATCGAGGACGTCGCTGTCGATGACCAGCAGCGGCGTACCGTAAACGCCGGCGAGATCGGTCGCAGCGACGCCGCCCAATGCCAGCGCCTGGGCCGTGCTCGGAGCCGTCATAGCGCCCCGGGGGCGTCGTCGCGGCGGTAGAGACCCTTTTCGGCGATGTAGCGAAAGACTGCCTCGGGCAGCAGATAGCGCACGCTTCCGCCGCGGGCCAGCTGCCGGCGCACGAGCGTTGCGGAGCCGTTGAGCGCGGGAAGATCGAGGACGTGCATCTTCGCGCGCTCGTGCGGCGCCAGTAACGCGAGCATTCGATCGACGCGTTCGGGCGCGCGTTCGGCACGCGGCGCGATCGCGAACGCATCGAGATTTGCGAGGACGACGTCGAAGCGCTGCCACGGCGATTCGACGAGCGAATCGCCGCCGACGACGAAGGTCAGCTCGTCGGCACGGTACTTCGCGCGCACGCGCGGCATGAGATCGGCAGTGAATCCCGTCGCATCTTCGGCGAGATCGATTTCGTCGAGTGCGAAGTGCGGGTTGACGGCGAGCGCCCCGCGCAGCATCGCGAGGCGTTGCTCGATCGTCGCGATCGGCGGGACGCGATAGTGCGCCCCGCGGGTCGGCAGAAAGATCATGCGTTCGAGCCCGAGTTCGACGCGCGCCGCTTCGGCGACGAAGAGATGTGCGTTGTGTACGGGATCGAAGGTTCCGCCGAAGAGGCCGACCTTCACGACGCGGTTGTGAGCGTTCTCGCGGTGGGAAGCGCCGCGTGGCGAGCGTGTGCGCCCGCACCGGCACCGGCGCGATACCCGACGTAAAACGTGATCGCGACGACGAGTGCGAGTGCGATGAAGAAGGCGGTGTAGAATTTTGTGGTTGCGGTCACGGTTCGCTCGGTTCGCTCGGCTCAAGAATAGTCGAACTCGAATTGCGCTATGCGGACCGTATCGCCCTCGCGAGCGCCCATTTCTTGGAGCCGCTTATCGACGCCCATCTTCGCCAGCACTTGCTCGAAGTGCGCGAGGCCTTCGTCGGTGTCGAAATCGGTCATCGCGGCGAGCCGTTCGATCCGGTCGCCCGAGACGACGTACGTGCCGTCGGGGTCGACAGCGATCGTAAACGCTTCTTGCGGCGTGAGTATGAAACGGGGTGCATCGGGTGCGACGACTTCGGGGAGCGGCATCGCAGCGATCGTCCGATACGCCGCGAAGAGCAGCTCGCGAACGCCTTCACCCGTCGCCGACGAGATGCCGCGCACGCCGTCGACGCGCCCCTGCAATGCGACGAAGCGCTCGCGTGCATCGGGCAAGTCGAGTTTCGAGACGACGTTGAGCATCGGGCGTTCGAGTAAGCGAGGGTTCCAAAGGCGCAGCTCGTTTTCGATCGTCGCCTTGTCGGCAAGGATGTCGTCGACCTCGCGCGAGCCGTCCATCAGGTGGATCAGGACGCGCGTGCGCTCGATGTGGCGCAGGAACGTGTCGCCGAGCCCGGTTCCCTCGTGCGCGCCTTCGATGAGACCCGGCACGTCGACCATCACGAACGATTCCTCAGGGCCCAGGCGAACGACGCCGAGCTGCGGTTCGAGCGTCGTGAACGGGTAGTCCGCGATCTTCGGCCGCGCGGCGGAAGAGACCGACAGCAGCGTCGATTTGCCGGCATTGGGTAATCCGACCACGCCGCAATCCGCGATGAGTTTGAGTTCCAGACGCAGCGTGCACGTTTCGGCAGGTTCGCCTTTTTCGGCGAAGCGCGGTGCTTGCCGCGTGCTCGTCGCATAATTTTGGTTGCCTAGCCCTCCGCGACCGCCGCGCGCGACCCGGATGCGTTCCCCCGAACGCGATAGATCGGCGATGACGAGCTCGCGGCCATCCTCTTCGATGCGGTAGACGAGCGTTCCGACCGGCACGGTCACGACGAGATCGTCCATGCTGCGGCCCGATTTATTGGACGTCGAACCCGGTTTACCGGCATCGGCAGAAAAGCTCTTCTTGTAGCGAAATTCGATGAGGGTGGAGAGTTCGGGGGATGCTTCGAGGATCACGTCGCCGCCGCGCCCGCCGTCGCCGCCCGCCGGGCCGCCCTTGGGAACGTACTTCTCGCGCCGCCACGCGATGATGCCGTCACCGCCGCGCCCGCCGCTCACGGCGATCGTTACTTCGTCGATGAATTGCATCAGCGTGCGCACGCGACGGCGGAAAAAGAAAAGAGCCCGGAGGCTCTCTGCGACGCCGAGACGCGCGAACGCCCGGTGCGTCTAAGGCCGTTACGCTTCGGCGATGACGTTGACGTGCTTGCGATTGCGCTTCTCCGAGAACGAGACTTTGCCCGCGACGAGCGCAAACAGGGTATCGTCTTTGCCGATTCCGACGCCGAGCCCCGGGTAAAACTTCGTACCGCGCTGACGGACGATGATGTTTCCGGCCAAAACCAACTCGCCCCCGAAGCGCTTGATGCCCAGGCGCTGGGCGTTGGAATCGCGACCGTTGCGGGTCGAGCCGGCACCCTTTTTGGATGCGAAAAGCTGCAGATCGAACGTGAACATAGCGCGGCCGAGTATATCAGGGCGGCGGGTCGCGCGCAACCCGGCAGGCTTCCCTAGCGGCTCCGTCATACGCTTCGAAGGCTCTGGAGGCGGTCGCGATGGCTTCGTTCGAGGAGTCCGGCTTCGCACGTGCAGGGGCGAGAGCGTGCCGTACCGTTGCGGGCCTAACGTGCGCTGGGAGGCGGTCCCGGCGTGCGGCGCTGGCGTGGAGCGGCGCGACGCGCCGTTTCCGAGCGAGCCGCGTCCTGATAACGGAGTAGTAAGTGGAAAAGAAACGGGTCGTCATCACGGGGATGGGCGCGGTCACGCCGCTGGGCAACACGCGCGATGAATTTTGGCGTCGTTTGATCGCGGGCGAGAGCGGCGTCGCAAAAGTCACGGCATTCGATGCGGCCGCGGCCGGACTCAAGGCGCAGATCGCAGCTGAAGTCAAAGATTTCGATGCGGACGCCCTCATCGGCCGCCGCGACGCGCGGCGCATGGACCGCTACGCACAATTCGCGTACGTGGCGGCGGCCGAAGCGATCGCCGATGCGAAGTTCCCCGACGACAAGGAACTGCTCGACGAAACCGGCGTCGTCGTGGCGAGCGGCATCGGCGGCATCATCACGATTCAGGATAACGTCACGAAAGCTCGAGCGCTCGGCACGGCGGGGCGCATCACGCCGTTTTTCATTCCGATGCTGATGAGCAACGCCGCGCCCGCGCAAATTTCGATGAAATACGGCTTCCGCGGCCCGATGTATGCCGTCTCGAGCGCGTGCGCGAGTTCCAACGACGCCTTCGGCGTCGCGTACGACATGATTCTCCACGGCAAAGCGCTGGCCATGATTACGGGCGGCTCCGAGGCGACGATCACCGATTGCGCGATGGGCGGCTTCGATTCGATGAAGGCGCTCTCGACCCGCAACGACGAGCCGACGCGCGCGAGTCGGCCTTTCGATCGCGACCGCGACGGTTTCGTGCTCGCCGAAGGTGCCGCGATCTTCGTGCTGGAGGAGCTCGAACTCGCGAAGTCGCGCGGCGCGCGCATTTATGCCGAGCTGCTCGGCTACGGCGAATCGGCGGACGCTTACGATCTCGTCGCCGTCGATCCCAACGGCAGCGGCGTCGAGCTCGCCCTCAAGCGCTCGTTTACGTGCGCCGGCATTACGCCGGGCGACGTCGATTACGTCAACGCGCACGCCACGTCGACGCCGATCGGAGATCCCGCGGAATCTCAGGCGCTCGAACGCGTGATCGGCGCGAACGGTCACGCTTTCGCGGTCAGTTCGACCAAGAGCATGCACGGCCACGCGCTCGGCGCCGCGGGAGCGCTCGAAGGGGTCGCGACGACGCTCGCGATCTATAACGGCATCATTCCGCCGACGATCAACTACGAGAATCCCGATCCCGCCTGCACGCTCGACGTCGTGCCCAACGTCGCACGCAAAGCCGACGTCGGCATCGCGCTGTCGAGTTCGTTCGGTTTCGGCGGTCACAACAGCGTCGTCGTTTTCGGAAAGTACACGGCTTAAGCGATGGCCGGGGAGGCGCGCCGTCAGCGCATCCGAACGCTGATGGCGCTGGCCGGTGCTCGCGATGCCGACGTTGCGGCCTTCGACGCGGCGTTCTTTCACGTCAGCGCGGTGAAAGAAAAGCTCGCGCCGCAATCCAACGAGCGGCTCGAGTTTCTCGGCGATGCGGTGCTTGGTTTCAGCGTCGCGCGCTCGCTCTACGAGCGCTACGGCGATGCGGCCGAAGGAGAACTGGCGCTGCGAAAGTCGTCGCTCGTCTCGGATTCCGCGCTCGCCGCGACCGCGGAACGCTTGGGCTTCGAAGCGCTGCTGCTGCTGGGAGCGGGACATGCGAGCGAATCGGCCGCGCGGCGCCGTTCCGCGCTTGCCGACGCCTTCGAAGCGTTTCTCGCGGTGCTCCACCGCGCGTGCGGAATGGACGTCGTCGACGCGTTTCTCTCGCGCGAGCACGTCGCGCCGCGCGAAGCGCTCGGGACGGTCATCGACGATCCCAAAACTATCCTGCAAGAATGGACGCAGCGGCACTTCAAAACCGTGCCCGCCTACACCGATCGCTTCGACGGACCCGATCACGAACGCACGTTTTACGCCGAAGTCATCGTCGATGGGGACCTGCGCGCCGCCGGCAACGGTCCCTCGAAACGCGCCGCGCAGCGTGCTGCGGCGGCGCACGCGTTGATCCTGTTGGCCGAACGTCACGACGACGTCGCGCCAAAAGCGCTAACTCTTGCGGTCGACGACGTGGGCGCGGTGCCCGCGGCTACGTCGAAAAAGACGCGCGTTCGCCGCGCTCCCGGCCTCGGCGAAGCGCCACGCCGGGGCGCGTCGAAACGCCCGCATACGTGAAATTACAATCGCTTCGCATCTTCGGTTTCAAGACGTTCGCCGAACAAACCGGTTTCGCGTTCGAACCGGGGATCACGGCCCTCGTCGGACCTAACGGATCGGGCAAATCCAATCTCGTGGATGCGATCCGCTGGGTGCTGGGCGAACAGAGTACGAAATCGCTGCGCTCGACGAAGACCGAAGACGTCATCTTTGCGGGCAACGAGCGGCGCAAACCCTTGGGTATGGCCGAGGTCGCGCTGACGTTCGATAACGCCGACGGAGCGCTGAAGATCGACGCGCGCGAAGTGCAGATCACGCGTCGCGCCTATCGCGCGGGCGAGAGCGAATTTTTCATCAACCGCCAGAGCGTGCGCTTGCGCGACGTGATCGAACTCTTGATGGGGACGGGCCTCGGGCCGGGATCCTACGCGATCGTTTCGCAAGGCCAGATCGACGCGATTCTCGCGGCGAAGCCGTCGGACCGGCGCAGTCTTTTCGAAGAGACGGCCGGCATCAACAAGTTCCTCGCGCGCAAGAACGAATCGCTGCGCCGCCTGGAACAAACCGAACAAAACGGCATCCGTACGAACGATCTCTTGCAAGAGATCACGGCGCGCGTCCCGGAACTCGAAACGCAAGCCCGCCGCGCGAGGCGCTATCGCAAAGCTTCGGCGCGGCTGCGCGATCTCGAAATTCTGTCGTACGTGCGCGCGAGCGCGGCGCGACGCATCGAACGCGAGACGCTGCAGGCGAAGCTCGCGGGCCTGGAAGTCGAGCGTTCCGGCTGGGCGCAGAAAGCGGCGACGGGCGATGCCGAACTCGCGGCCATGCGAACGCGGCTCAATACGCGCGAGCGCGCGCTCGAGGCGCTCCGCGTCGAAGCGACGCGGGCGCGCGCCGAACTCGCCGAACTCGAGTCGCAGCGCGCGGCGATGAATGCCCGGCGCGGAGCGCTCGCCGCGCAATCGTCGCAGATCACGGACGACCGCGAACGGGCCGAAGCCGAGCAGGCGGAGTTGCGCGCTACCATCGCCGCACTCGACGCCGACGTCGTTCCGTTGACTGCCGAACGCGAGCGTCACCGCGAGCGCGAGCAGCGAGCGCAGGAAGCGCTGTCCGTTGCGCGCGCCGCGCTCGACAAAATTTTTGCGGCCTTACGCGAGAGCGAAGCCGCCGCCGGGGCCGCTGCGACCAGCGAAGCGGAACGTCGCGCGCAACTCAGCGCGACCCGTGCCGATTACGAACGCGTCGAACGTGAAGCGTTCGCGCTGCGCGATGAGGCCACGAAAAAAAGCGAACGCGTCGCCGCCCAAGCGCGCGATGCGGAGCGCGCGCGCGCAGATCTGGCGGGCCTCGACGCACGCGCCGGAGCGGCGGGCGCAGCCGCTGCGGCTGCGGACGCGCGGTTCGCGCGCGCGCAGGAGACGCTTGCCGACGGGCAAGCCGCCTATCGCGCGGCGACGAGCGAACTCGCCAGCAGCGAAGCGCGCCTGCACACGATCGAAGAGCTCGAGGCCAATCTCGAGGGCCACGTGCCGGGAACCCGGGCCGTGCTCGAGGCCCATAAACGCGGCGAATTCGGCGGCATCCACGGCGTCGTTTCCAATCTCGTTCGCGTCGACGAGCAGTACGCGCGCGCGCTCGACGTCGCGTTCGGCGGCTCCCTTTCCAACATCGTCACGCAGACGGCCGAAGATGCCGAACGGGCGATCGCGTACTTGCGCGCGCGGGAACTCGGCCGCGCGACCTTCTTACCGCTCGATACGCTCAGCGCGCGCGCCGGACGCGACCCGCGCGACGCACCGCGCGGGCCCGGCGTCATCGGCTACGCGCACGAGCTCGCCCGCCCGACGAAGCCGCTGTACGCGGGCATCGTGTCGTTCTTAATCGGCCGCATACTGGTCGTCGAATCGCTCGAGGTCGGCGTGCGGCTCGTGCGCGGCGAGGGTTTCCGCGACGCCATCGTGACGCTCGACGGCGATGAAATTCGCGGCGGCGGCGCGATGACCGGCGGCCGTTATAAACGCGAGCGTTCCATTCTATCGCGCCGGGCGCAAGCGCGGACACTCTCCGAAGCCTTGCCGGGCTTGCGCGCCCGGCTCGAGGCAACGCAGGCGGCGTCGGTTGCGGCGAGTGACGAGAGCGCGCTCGCGGCGCGCGGCCGCGACGACGGGGGGCGCGTCGCGCGCGATCTGGCGGTGGCGCTACGCGACGCGCACGCTCGCGTCGAAACCCTCGACGCCGAACGGGGCCGGCTCGAGCGCGAAATCGCGACGATGCTCGCGCGCGCAGTCGAGCGCGATGGCGAGACCGCGAGCGCACGCCGACGGCTCGCCGTCCTCGATCGACCGAGCGTCGATCCGTCGACGGCGCTTGCCGAACGCACGCGTTTGGAGACGTCGCTCGGGCAAGCACGCGAGACGATCGCCCGCGCGCAAGCGGCGGAACGCGCGATCGCAGCCGACATCGCGGCAGCGCGCGAAGCCGTCGCATCCCTGGTCGCACGGCGCGACGGCGCTCGTGGCCGTTTGGGCTTGCTCGACGCCGATCGCGAGCGTGCCGCAGCGGCACGCGAAGCCATGAATGCGGAGCTCGCGACGTTGGGCGACCGCCTCGCCGCTGCCGACGCGACGTTGCTGCAGGGGCGCGCGGCGGCCGACGACGTCGATGCTCGCGACGCCGCGGCGCGCGGCGAGCGCGACGCGGCACTCGCGTTTTCCCACGCTCTCGAATCCGACCTTCGCCTCGCGCAGAACGCGGAGCGCGAAGCGAACGCCGCGAGCGAAGGCGGCCGCTTGCGCGTCGCCGAGATCGATGCCGAACTCGGCATGCTCGCCGCGCAGTTCGCGCAGAACCCCGCGACGGCGCAGGAATGCGACGATGTGGAAACGCGCTACGCGAGCGAGAGCGGCGATGTTACTGTGGAAATCGCGCGCCTGCGCGACGAATTCGCGCGTTTGCAAAACGTCAACCTCAATGCGGAAGCCGAGATCGAAGAACTTGCGGAGCGCGAGCGATTCTTGCGCGAGCAATTGGACGATCTTTCGCGCGCGCGCGAGACGCTGCTCGCCTCGATCTGCGAGATCGAAGCGCAATCGCAACAACAATTCAACGAGACGTTCGGGCTCGTCAAAACGGCATTCGAAAACGTGTACGAGCAACTCTTTCCCGGCGGTCAGGCGAAGATGTGGCAGACCGATCCCGCACTCGCGGAGACCGGTATCGAAATTTCCGTGCAGCCGCCGGGCAAGAAGATGATGCCGCTCGCCACGCTTTCCGGCGGCGAGCGCGCGATGGCCGCGTCCGCCCTGATCTTCGCATTGATCCGCGTAAAGCCGTCGCCGTTCTATCTGCTCGACGAAGTCGATGCCGCGCTCGACGATGCCAACGTCGAGCGTTTTTCGGAGCTCGTGCGCGAAGTCGGCACGAGCGCGCAGCTGCTCATCGTCACGCACAACAAGAAGACGATGGAGCTCGCGCAACGCATGTACGGCGTGACGATGGCCGAGCCCGGGATATCGTCCGTCATCTCGGCCGACCTCATGCCGGCGGCAGCCGTTCCCGAACTCGCCCAGGAGGCCATCCTTGCCGGTTAACGCCGCCGCGCTTTTCTCGGTGTACGATCGCACCGGCGTCGTCGAGCTCGCACGCGAACTCGAAGAGCGCGGCATGCCGATTTACGCGACCGGCGGCACGCGCGCACATCTCGTCGAGAACGGGGTCGCCGCGCGCGACGTCGGCGAACTTACGGGATTTCCGTCGCTCTTCGACGGCCGCGTTAAGACGCTGCATCCGCGCGTCTTCGGCGGGATCCTGGCGGACCGCGAAAATCCGGCGCACGTCGCCGAAGCGCGAGAACACGGCGTTCCGGCGATTTCCATCGTCGTCGTCAACCTCTATCCGTTCGAAGCGACCGTGGCGCGCGACGGCGCGACGCTCGAAGAAGCGATCGAGCAGATCGATATCGGCGGCGTCGCGCTGATCCGCGCGGCTGCGAAGAATTTCGCACACGTGACCGTGCTCGTGGACCCCGATCAATACGACGTCATCGGACGCGGCGACCCCGACGCCGTCGACGGCGCGACGCGACGCCGTCTCGCCACGCGCGCTTTCGAACGCACGGCCGAATACGATTCCTCGATCGCACGGTATCTAGAAGCGGGTCTCCTCGCGCGAGAGTTACCGGGTTCGCTCGCGCTCACGATTCCGCTCGCCACGCCGTTGCGATACGGCGAAAATCCGCAGTCGCGAGCGGCCTTCTATCTCGCGCGTACCGAAGCGCTGCCCGAGCAGCTCGGCGGTAAAGCGCTTTCGTATAACAACCTCCTGGATCTCGACGCGACGTTGCGGCTGCTGGTACGCGAAGTGCCGGAGGCGCAGACGGGCGTCGTGCGCGCCGCCATCGTCAAGCACACCGTGCCGTGCGGCGTTGCGGAACGCCCGGAACCGCTCGCCGCCGTCGCGGCGGCGCTCGGAACTGATCCGGTCTCGGCGTACGGCGGCATCATCGCTCTCGATGGAAACGTCGATCTCGCGACGGCGGAGGCGCTCGTCGAATTCTTTCTCGAAATCGTCGCAGCACCATCGTTCGACGACGACGCGCTCGCCCGCTTGCGGCGCAAGAAGAACCTGCGCATCATCCGCTACGATACGCGTTTACCCGAACGGTTGGCGCGCGAATTGCGCGTGCGCAGCGCGCTCGGCGGCGTGCTCGCCGAGGACGACGATCCGGACGCCGCAGCCGAAACGTGGCGCGTCGTTTCCAGACGCGAGCCGAGCGCCCACGAGTGGCGCGATCTGCGCTTCGCTTGGGATGTCGTGCGACACGTCAAGTCCAACGGCGTCGTCGTCGTGCGCGACGGCATCACGCGCGGCATCTGTGCCGGCCAAACCAATCGCGTCAGCGCCGTCCGCATAGCGAGCGAACGCGCAGCGGGATTCGCGACCGGTGCCGCCTGTGCGAGCGATGGTTTTTTCCCGTTCGCCGATGGACTGGAAGCGGCCGCCGATGCCGGCTGCCGTGCCGTCATCGCGCCGGAAGGCTCGATACGCGACGCCGAAGTCGTTGCGGCCGCCGACGCGCGGGACATCGCGCTGGTCTTTTCGACGCACCGCTACTTCTTACACTAGCGGCGTGATTTCGCACCCCAGTAAGCGTTTTGAGCGGCATTGGCATCCGCCGCGGCGTCGAGAACCAATGCGATCTCTTCGACGCGCGGGTGCGTGCCCAAGCGAGCGCGCAGCGAACGCCACGTGGCCAACACCTTTACGACGTAGCGCGGTGTCTCGCCGCGACGTGGAATGCCGTAGTGCCGCACGGCGTTGGGTCCGGCGTTGTAGCTTGCGATCGCCTGCCGCATCGCATTACGCGACGATTTGAAGAGGCCGAGCAATTGGTGGAGATAATCGGTGACGCCGCGCAAGTTACTACCCGGCGAACGCGGGTCGATCCCGAGATCGCGGGCGGTGCCGGGTAAGAATTGCCCGAGTCCGCGCGCGCCGCTCGATGAAACGGCGCGAGCGTTCCAGTGCGATTCTACGGTGACGACGGCCATCACGAGATTTGGGTCGACGCCGAGGCGGTGAGCGTTCGAAAGCAGCGCCCGTGCATACTGGCGGCTCAGTGGTTCTCGAACGTTCGGGTTGATCGATCGAATGGCATCGGCGTAGGCTGGCTCGAAGACGTTCGCGGTTTCGGTCGACTGCGCGCGGCACGGGGTCGTAACGGCGAGAACGATAACGAAAGCGAACGCCGCTCGAATCCATCGGGCGGTGCAGGGCATGATCGTCGCGTTCGCATTGCGAGGCGCCGCCCCTCTCGTTATACGTTACGTCATACGTTACGTCGGTTAGTCAACATCCTTACAATTGTCGAGGGCTCGGTTTGTTGCTAAGCGAGCCTTCGCCGGCATTCGCCGAGGTCGAACGGGTGGCCGCAGCTTGCTCTGGAGCGTTTGCGGCTCGTTGCGTGCGAGCCGAATCGGTGCGCATAGCGGCATGCGGTTGCTCGTGTGCGGTCGCGGCGGGCGACGCGTTTAGCTGCTGCGCGCGGCACGGCGAGCGTCGTCGGTTCCGGTCCGCTGCCGGCCGCTCTATCGCGAATCGTTTTTGGCGCCGCGGAGACGGGATGCCGTCCGAAGCGATCCCACGGCGAAACGGGCGAAACGGGCGAAACGATTTCGACGGGATGCTCGCCGCCGACGATCGGCCGTGTCACGTCGGTCCGCTCGACCGGCGGCCGCGGTACGACACGTGGCGCGACGATGGCCGCCGGCGGTGCGGCGACCGCGCCTGCGCGCATCTCGCCCTGTTGGAGCGGAAACGGGTGCGGCTCGGCCTGCGGCGGCGAGAAGCGCGCGAAGTGCTCGCCGACAACCGGCTTCGCCGGCACTGCGCCTGGGTGCGGTGCATAGCGCAGGTTATCCGCCGTCGGCACGATCGGCACGATCGGCACGATCCCGCGCACCGGCATCGCCTTGACGAGAATCGCCGGTGCGACGCTCGTGGCTTTCGCAAAATTGCCGTTAGCGAACGCGCGCCGCTCGACGGCGACCGCGCCGCCCGGCGCCGTGCTGTTGTGGTAAATCGTAAAGACGTTTCCGCGGTATGCCGGCGGAGCGGGCGCGGGGTTAACGACGGTCACGTTCGTCACGTTGGTAATGTTGTTCACGACGGTCGTCCCGCCGTAGCGACCGTACCACGGCGCGAACGTTTCGTATGGCGCGAGCGGCACCCAGCCGATATTGCCGAAACCAAAACTCGTACCGCCGCCTCCGCCGAACGAGAAGAACGCGACGACTGCGGGCCGGTAGACCGACGGTTGAGCCAGCGCGTACGCGCCGGGGTACCAGCACCAGCCGGGGCCCGCGGCGTAGAACCAATTTCCATAGTGGTACGGCGCCCAGCCCCACGGTTCGGCAGCGACCCACGTCCAGCCGTAATACGGTTCCCACACGAAGCGGCCGTCGTGGTAGGGAGCCCACGACCGGCCTTCGTACGGCGACCACACGCGGCCGTAGCGCGGATCTTGGATCCAGCGTCCGTACGCGTCGAGATCGCCCGAGCCGACCATGCCGTCATCGAGGAAGGCGTCGTTCGCGCGGGCCAGCACGCGATCGCGGCCGTCGTTCCAACGATCGAAGTCGTCGTTGCCCGCGGCTACGACCGTGCGCACCTCCGCGTCGCCGGCGGCACCGCCGATGAACAGCGCGGCGCCGGCATCGACGTGCCGCGTCCCCGTGTCGAGCACGACGTCGGCCCGGCCGCTGCGAACCGTGACGGTCGTTGCGCCGTCCCCGGCGACGGTAACCCGGTAGCGGCCGCTTTCGGTCGGCCGAACCGTCGCGCGCGGCGTTTCGATTTCGGGGTGCGCGCGGAGCGTCTGCACGATCTTCAGTTCGACCGTCCCTGCGGCCACTTGCACCCGGTGGTGCTCGTCGTCGAGAGCGGCGAAACGGAGGTGCGTGGCCGCAGCGACCCGTAGCGCGGTGGCGAACCCAAATTGCACTTCCGCGCGCGCGTCGTCGCGCGTCTCCACGTAGTCGCCGACGCTCACGGGCGCGTTGATCGTCGCCAGCACCGTGTCGCCGGAATCCGCCCGCCGTACCTCCACCGTGCCGCGTAGGAGACTCAGCCGAGCGACGTCGGGCTGGTCCGTCGCCGCGAGTGCGGAGGACGCGGCAAACGTCGCGAGACCGGTCGCCAGCAACGCCGCAAGACCGATGTGTGAAAGAAACATGCGCGCGACCTCATTGCGATCCGGAGCGTACTCCATTATAACGTCTCGCACGGCGAGCCGGTGCGCCGCCGGTTCGATTTAAAGCAAACTCTTCGATAAGCGACGAGGTAACGCTGCGGTCGCTCGGAAGCGATAGCGTATGGCACGTTTCTTACATACGTCGATCTTCGTAAACGATATGGCGGCGTCGATCGAGTTCTATACGGAAAAACTCGGGCTCGCGCTGCTCGATGGCCCGTTGCATTTTCCCGGAAATGCCGATATGGCGTTCGTCGGTGCGGATTGGAATTCGTACGTCGAATTAGTCTACGATCTCGAGGCGCATCCGCCGTACGAACTCGGCAATCGCTACGAACATCTGGCGCTCGAGGTCGAAGGCGATCTTCACGAATACGTCGCAGGTCTGGCCGCCAAAGGCGTTAAGGTGCTGACGCAGCCGAAGAAATCTCCCGGCGGCTCGCGGTCCATCGCGTTCGTCGAAGATCCCAACGGCATTCCCGTTGAGTTGCTCGAGCCGCGCACCGGCGCCGCCGCCTAGGGCGCGGCGCCCAGCGCCGCCGCCTAGGGCGCGGCGCCCAGCGCCGCCGCCTAGGGCGCGGCGCCCGATCCATGTCGTCCTTAGCGGTATGCGAAGGGGTCGGCGGGCGGCGGCAGCGGCCGGACTGACGCGACGTGCAAGACGTAGGCGCCGCCGGGATCGAGCGCGAGCGTACCGTTCGCTTCGTACCACGTCCCGGCGGCGCCCCGCAACGGGCGGTCCAGGCGCACCGCTCGCGCCTCCGCGTCGGCTCGACAGCAGGTGATCGTATACCGGACGAGCGTCGCTTGGCGCTGGCCCGCATCGTGCCGAGCGAGAGCGCCCGTGAAACGCAGCGGCTCGCCGGCATACGGCTCGTCGAGCGTCGTTTGCACCGGCGCTCGATCTGGAAGCGGCGAGCCGGCGACCGTCGCCGCGACGAGCAGCGCCGGAATCGCCGCTGAGCAACGGGCCGCCGTTCGAGCGCGCGGACGCACCGCCAGGAGGGCCGCAACCAGCGCCGCTCCGCCGAGCGGCACGACGAAACGTGGATTGATAAAGCCGCTGGGGCCGCGGTAAGCGAGCAGCGCGCACGCCAGCGCCAGCAGCGCATAGCCGGAGCGCCCGCTGCGGAGCGCGCGGGCAGGCGGGCGGTATCTCCGTGACACGATTCCGGCGGTCAATAGGATGCCGACGCTCGCCGCCGGTGCGACGCTGCGCAAGCCCGCCGCGATCGCGACGGCCCCGGTCGCGCATGGCGTTAACCAGCCCAGGAGCGCTCCGCCGACGAAGCCGGCGAATATCGCTGCGACCGGCGGTAGAACGCCCGGCGGAAGCGCGGCTCGTAAGCTTTCGGCTACGAGCGCCCCCGCGAGTGCTTGCGGGGCGAGCCCCGCGAGTTCGCGCAGGGGATCCGGCGCATCTGTAAGCGGGCCGCCTTTCGCCGCGCCATCCGGCCGTTCGCGGCGACCGTGCGGTCCGTTGCGTGCGATGAGACGGAGCACCGCCGCCGCTGCGGCCCGTAGGAGCGCGACCGCCGGCCCGAATGCGAACCAGCACAGGCCGGCGGCAGGAAGCGAAAGAGCGCCCGGGCCGAGCGGTTCGCAGCCGCACCCGAGGACGCCGAAGGCCCGGGCGACCCGGCCGCGCGGCAGCAGCGCCGCGGCAAGGACAAACGGGATAGCTTCGAAGAGAGTACCGGCGCTCGCGGCGAGCGCGGCCTTTCGGACCGCGGGTGGAACGAGCGCGCAGATGACGACGACCGCGATCCACGGCGCGAGCGGCTGGCGGTGTCGAGGCATTTTGGTCACTCGCAGCCGAAGAAGGACGAAATGGAAAAGATCGCCGCCCCGCGAGGAACGGCAGACCTCTATCCCCCCGAGAGCACTCGTTGGCAAGCCCTCGAGGCACGCGCGCGCGCCATCGCGCACCGTTTCGGGTACGGTGAAGTCCGGACGCCGATGTTCGAATCGACGGACCTCTTCGTGCGCGGTGTCGGCGAGACGACCGATATCGTGGAAAAAGAGATGTACACGTTCGTCGACAAGGGCGGCCGTTCGCTGACGCTGCGGCCGGAATGGACGGCTCCCGTCGTACGGGCCGTGCTCGAGCATCGGCTCCTCGCACAGGGACCGCAGCGGCTTTTTTACGTCGGCCCGATGTTCCGCTACGAACGCCCGCAGGCCGGCCGCTATCGCCAAGCCCATCAATTCGGGGTCGAGTGCTTCGGCTTCGCGGGCCCCGAAGCCGACGTCGAAACGATCTCGCTCGCCCACGAAGTGTTACGTTCGTTCGGCCTCACGGTTCGAGCCCGCATCAATTCCATCGGCGACGACGCCTGCCGCCCGCGTTATCGCGAAGCGCTCTACGCGCATTTCGCGCCGCATCGCGACGCGCTTTCGGCCGATTCGCAGCGGCGTCTGGAGCGTAACCCGTTGCGTATTCTCGATAGTAAAGCGGCCGAAGATCGCGCTTTGGTTGCGGCCGCGCCGACGATGCTCGACGTGCTTTGCGGACCGTGCGCCGAGCACTTCTCACGCGTGCGTGAGCTGCTCGATGCCGCTGAGATTCCCTACGTCGTGGATACGTCGATCGTGCGCGGACTCGACTACTACACGCGCACGGTCTTCGAATTCGTCTCCGAAGAACTCGGCGCGCAAGCGACCGTGTGTGCGGGCGGCCGATACGATAATCTCGTCGCGTCGCTCGGTGGTCCGCCGACGCCGGGCGTCGGCTTCGCGCTCGGAATGGAACGCTTCTTGATGATCTTAGCGAAACGCGGAGCGGACGTGCCGCCAGAGCGTGCGGGCATCGCAGTCGTCGCACTCGGCGAAGCCGCTCGAACGCGGCTCGTGCCGCTGGTCGCGGCGTTGCGTCGCACGAGCGACGACGTCGCCATCACGATCGATTACGGCGACGGGAAGATCGCGGCGCAATTCAAGAAAGCGGATCGCGCAAACGCGCGCGCGGCGGTTATCGTCGGTGACGATGAAGTCGCAAGCGCCACGCTCGTTGTTCGCGATCTCGCTTCGCGCGCCCAGGAAGCGCTGCCATCGGCAACGACCGACGCCGCGACGGCCGCGGCGATCCTCGACTGGTATCGTGCCTTGCCGCACGCGGCGGTCGCCGCCGCATGAACGATCCCGCTGCGATGAGCGAACGCGAAGCGCTCGACGCGTTGTTCGACATCGTCCGCGAGCACGATCTCGACGCTCTGACGGTTCGCTTCGGCGAAGCGACGTACGAATTGGTCGCTCGGCCCGAACGGCCGGCGCACGTCTCGGGCACGCTCGGCGCGGAGCCCGCGTCCGCGCCATACGCGGCAGCGCCGCCGGCCCCAGCGAGCGCCGCGGCGCCGGTCGCAGCCGCGCATACAAAAAAGATTGCGGCGCCGATCATCGGCGTATTCTACCGTTCGCCGGCGCCGGGCACCGAGGCGTTCGTCGACGTCGGCGATCGCGTCGACGTCGGACAGCCTCTGTGCATTCTCGAAGCGATGAAGTTGATGAACGAAATTACGAGCGACTACGCGGGTATCGTCCGCCGGATCCTACCGGAGAACGGCGCTCTCGTGTCCCTGGGCGAGGAGATGTTTTGGATCGAACCGTAGCGCCGCCGCCGGCCCGCGAGCCCCGTGCGTTTCGCGAAATGCTCGAAGATCGCCGGGGCCTGCTCGATGCCGACCGTTACGAAGACGTGGTGGAGCGGATCGCGGGGACGCTGATCGCAGCGTTTCGCGCCGGCCGCAAAGTCCTCTGGTGTGGCAACGGCGGCAGCGCCGCGGATGCGCAGCATCTGGCCGCCGAGTTTTCCGGGCGCTTCCTGCGCGAGCGCCGCGGCTACCCGTCCGAGGCGTTGTCCGTCAATTCATCCGCGGTCACCGCCATCGCCAACGATTACGGGTACGAGCGCGTCTTCGCGCGCCAAGTCGAAGCGTTCGCCGTTGCCGGGGACGTCGTCGTCGGCCTATCGACCAGCGGTAATTCTTCCAACGTCGTGCTGGCGCTCGAAGAAGCGAAGAAACTGGGTGCGACGACGATCGCTTTTAGCGGAAACGGCGGTGGCGCGTTACGCGCGGTCGCCGACATCAATCTGATCGGTCCCGACGGCTATTCTGCACTCGTGCAGGAAGTGCATATCACGCTCGGTCACATCGTGTGCGATCTCGTCGAGCAGGCGCTCGTGGCCGGTGCATGACTTCGCGCGCGTGCCGCGAGCAGCGGCCCTGGCCGTGGCGCTGTGGGCCGGTAGCGTCGGTGCGAACGCGGCGCCGGCGAAACCGCGCGGCGCTTCGTTCGCCGGGTGCGTGCCCAAACTCGTCGGCGTTCGTTCCCGTGGGTACGCCTCACAATACGTGACCAAGGGACCGTACGCGTACGGTGAATGGCGCGCGAGCGGCTACGTCGGTCAATCGCTCTGGAAGCGCAGCGGTACGTTGTGGTGCAAGGTACAGACGGGCGTGTCGATACTCGATCGGCGCGCGCTGATCAGTTATGGCATTCCGGCGCCCGTAGCGAAGCGACTGCTCGCCGCGATGCATAACACGCACCGAGTCGCGCCGCCGGTCCGTAAGCCGCCGGTCCGAAAGAAGAATCTCCGCCCGGCGCATCCCGCGTCGCGGCATTAGCAGGCCCGTGAAAAAGGCGCGCAACGGCAGTCGCCGCCGGGGTTTTGGAAGGGACAGCGGGCGAAGTTCGGGATATTCCGGCTGGTTTTCGGGTGCCTTGAGCGTACTGATCGCGTCGAATGGG